>Ga0302194_10000283_pt1 | contig 34240 bp, 31 predicted proteins | sample II_Bog_N1_1_FD_200227 | JGI IMG/M metagenome (GOLD analysis project Ga0302194, IMG submission 200227) | Peat permafrost microbial communities from Stordalen Mire near Abisko, Sweden - II_Bog_N1_1 | ecosystem: Environmental > Terrestrial > Soil > Wetlands > Peat | place: Sweden: Abisko...
AAATGCTGGAGATGCACAAGTTTCCAGTGGAGGATGCAATTAGCAGCGTTGTGAGTCTTGATGAAGGACCGGGCATGTTTCGTGCATGGAGCGAGAATCCAGCTCATTTCTCAAAAATAGTGATTGCCATGGACTGAAGGCAATCAAAACTCACGGCAATGCTCGACGACCCCCAGCTTCATCGCCGTGAGTTGGAGGAAGATGTCATTGAAACCCATGACATCGGGGCGATCTGTGAGCTTGCAATGGTAAGAGAGAGGCTTGCGGCGGGCTGGAAACTCACCGATCTCCTTGGTGTCATAGAAAGTGGTGATGTGGCGGCGTGAGCGAGCAATGGTGACCGAATCGAGCAGTTCGAAGAAATCAAAATCCAGAGTGCTGAGAATCGCCTGGGGGGTCCGCTCCTCCGCTGGCAGTTTTGACCACACATTGAAGGCGGCTTGCGCACGCCGAAATATCTGGTCGATGCTTCGGCCGGCCTTGAGCTTCGATTTGAGAGATTCAGGGTCGCCTTCATACGCCAACGCCAGCTGGTTCTTGAGATCGTTGAAACGGTTATTGACCGGAGTGGCGGAGAGCATCAACACCTTGGTGCGAACACCCTGCTTGATGATCCTGTTCATCAGCCACCGGTACCCGGCGCGCCCCCTAGCTCGTCCCTGCGCTTCATCTCCTGCACGATGGGTGCGCCGCCCTTGACGCCGTCGGCATAAAGCTCTATCCGGCTATTCTCCTCTAAGGTTCTGGATAAGCAGATGTAGGTAGGCCTCGGGGCCGATTTCCCCGATCAGCTTGGCGCTGGCCGCAACCCATTGTTCGACGGGAACCATCGGTCCCGGTGGTTGAGCGATCCAGGGAGCAACCCGGTCCAAGCAGTAAACGGGGTTGCACAGCATCTTTCTGATGTCCTCGACCGAAATCTCCCCGGGGATCCCTGCGGCTGCCGCTGCACGCCCAGCCAGATGTTCAAGCACAACTCGGGGCATTTGCAATTCATCTTGAAGGCCGACAACTTCGGGGTTTGAAGACGGCTCCGGCGCCTTTCGGTAAATGGGGTTCTTCTCGTGTTTCAGGGCTTCGATCAGTTCCTTGACCGACGGGTCCGGCTTCGTGCGGACCTCGTTGTACACCGGGTATGCTCGCTCGTAGATCGAGGACTGCAACTCCTCGTTCATGTCTTCGAATCGCAGCGGCAATGTTCCTTCTTCACCGGGCCTCGTGCCGAGCTTGAAGTGGACAGCAACCGCGTGGTCTAACTGCATCAACTCGGCGGCGTCGGAATTGTCGACTTCATCCAGTACATCGGCAACCTCAACTTCAGATTCCCCGGCAGCAATTGACACATCTCCGTTGGGCCAGCGGCATGAGTATATGGGCATTGGTTTTCCTTTCTGCTCAAGGCAAGGGCGCCGTTGTCCGCGGACAAACTCGTTACCGCCAGACTAACCTGTTCGATCCGGCTTCGGCCGCTTGCCCGGCACGATTCCGAAGATATGCCTTTTGCTCAGATGAGTGATAATCCTAGCTGAGATGAGCCGCATTTCCCAGGATGCCCTTTTTCGCGCCATTGCCGCCGTTCAGAAGATGGATAGTGCACAAAAGATTCAACTCGCAGACGAAATTTTCGTCAGCCAGCCAAACATGCTTGGTTCATTCCTCGTTCTGTCCACGCTGGGCGTTCCGACGAAAAAGACCAGCCTCGCCCTCGATACCCTGCTTCTCTGTTTTCAGGCGATGAAAGAATCCGGTTTGAGGTGGCCGGTGATTACGGAGGACGACTTGGAGCGGCAGTCGGCGCGCACAACGGCAATCCTCAAGTTCTACGATTCCTTTTCTGACGAGAATCTCAGAAAGAGTTCAGCCCTACAATATATCGATGCCCAAGCATCATGACCCGCCGGAGGAACTTGCCGAATGAGCGGCAAACTGATCCATAAGAACACTGAGTTCTCCGAGGTTCTCGGCATAATCCGCGCAGGCCGCGCCAAGGCATACAAGGCGGTCAACGTTGCGCTCATTGATACCTATTGGGCGGTCGGCGCGTACCTGTCGCAGAAAGTGGCGGACTCTGGCTGGGGTAAGGGGATCGTGAAAGAACTGGCCGACTGGTTGCTGGCGCGGGCGCCGGACCTGAAGGGTTTCTCATCCTCTAACCTATGGAGAATGAAGCAGTTATACGAGGTTTACGCCGATAGCCCAAAACTCGCACCACTGGTGCGAGTTTTGCCGTGGACGCACAATCTGCTGATTCTCGGGCAAAGCAAGCGGCTGGAAGAGCGCGAATTCTACCTGAAGTCAGCTGTGAAAGCGCGATGGAGCAAGCGAGAGTTGGCCCGTCAGATCGAGACGGCGGCCTTCGAGCGCACCGCCCTGGCAAGCAAGAAACTCGCGCCAGCGGTGCGAGATTTGCCCCAGGATGCGACCAGCATTTTCAAGGACAGCTATTTGCTTGATTTTCTCGACCTGCCGGAACGCCACAAAGAGGCCGAGTTGCAGGCCGGTCTGCTGCACAACCTACGCAAGTTCCTCATGGAACTGGGCGACGGCTTTGCTTTTGTTGGCGAGAAGGTGCGTGTTCAGGTGGGCAACCAGGATTTTGAACTCGATCTGCTCTTCTACCACCGCGACCTGCAGTGCCTAGTCGCATTCGAATTGAAATCCGGGCGCTTTGAGCCCGAGCATCTTGGCAAGCTGTCCTTCTATCTGGAAGCGCTTGACCGGGATCGCAAGCGCCCGCATGAAAACCCCAGCATTGGCGTTCTGCTCTGCCGCACCAAGGACGATGAGGTTGTGGAATATGCCATGAGCCGCCACATTTCGCCAGCGCTTGTCGCTCAGTATGAAACACGGCTGATCCCGAAGGTTGTCTTGCAGCAAAAACTCCACGAATGGAGTTTGATGTTGGAAACTCCGGGCTCACAGGAAGAATCAGAGTCTTGAGAGCGCCATCTCAATTGAGCTGAAATGTTCCGCCACATCCGGGATTATTTTCAGCATTCGTCGTAGGTTTTCGGATCTGGAATTTATGCCGTTGCGTTTTAAGCGAACGAGAGATCTGAACATCGGCTACCCTCCACTGTCAGGTCTAGTGTGTCGCCCGGGCCGCCGCTCGAAGAGAAGCTCATAATTGCTTCTCCGTTGCGTCCTGTCACGGAGGTTCGTGTCTGCGCTGAACTCTTCTTGCTATCCTCGTCGCCCGCTAGCGTAGCCTTCAGTCGCACGCCCGCGAGCAACTTGCTGGTGACTGGATTGACAGCAATGACCCGTGCGCTGATTATGCGGCCCTGCATCACCAGCTTTGGATAGGCGAGTCTCAACTCCATCAGATTGGTTGCGATGGCGCCGACGGCGAGGACCCCGGAGGCAGCGCTTGCATCGTTCCCTTCCACCCGACAACCTACTCGATACCAGCCAATATCTCCTTCAGGCTTGCCCTTTGCATTCTTCGGCCAAGAAAGCACGGCGGACGCAAACCTTCCATCTGCGCTCATGCCCGCAACCGTCTCACCGCTCCGCACGCCCTTCGGAGATTCGAGCCACAGCACAACTTTGATTCCCGGCCTGGCCGGCGCGCTCAGCGGCAACGCCACGCGTATGTCGTCCTTTTCGAGAGTGCCTTTGGCGTCACCTTCGTTAACGAGTGCCGCCGAAGTGAAAGCCCCGGCCGGCCCCTCATGCATTGGGCTTCGTTGGGCCACAGAACCAGCCACAAACTGAAGCAGGACGAAGAAGGACAATGCTCGCCGAATCATGTTTTGCCACCCGGCACAGAGAAAGTTGAAAAGAGCAGATTTTCCTGTGGACAAGGCTATACCGAAGGACGCTCTGCGGTAAAAGGTCAGCAATCGTCGTGACGGGCTCCGTCACCGGAAAATCGGAAAGACTGCCAACGGAATGTGGCATTGTTATTTCGCATCAGCTGTAGGTTGAAGGCCAACGCGGTTATTGACCTCCTTTGGCTTTTGGCATAGTGACGAACGTCTGAAAGCGAACCAAATGCGAGCGGCTCGTCACCGTTCGTATTGCTGGAGAGAAGCTGGTTTGGAACACAGCGCCGAAATGCCGGCTTCATTTGACAGGTGTCATTTTTATGCATTGGCGTTTTCAATCGCTGATTGTAGATATGGCGAAGGCGGTTTAAGGGTAAAGAGGCCTGTTGCCCCAGTTGGGTTGCGGTAGAGATGTGAATGCTTTTGTTCTTGTTCTTGTTCTTGTTCTTGTTCTTGCTTTTGCTTTTGCTTTTGTTTTCTCCTTTTGGGGCGAGATACTGCATGATTACCAACTGTGCCGGTGGCGGGCGTTTATAAGGGGGATGCCGACACTCCAGGACGCACGCGCAATCCTCGTAATCGTCTGATTCTAAGCTTGTTAATAGAGAATTCTGCTGGGCGGTCAGGAATTTTGCTACATCTAGGAGCGATCATCTCGGCACCGGTTGCCAGGGTAGCAAAATCCTGTACTCTTTTGCCACCCTAGCAAAAAACAGGGTTGCCGTGAACTGGATGCGGCTACGGCCTTGGCATCACCGAGGCTCAGACTCCTGAATTTTGCCAAACGCGACGAACGCCATCTCCATGGCAAACCTGTACCCTGCCGGATTGACATCGACCACTTTACAACGTGATCCGAACTTCGGACGGACGTAGAGGGCCGTCTTCAGTGGGAAGTTCCTGGATTGGTCGCCTGAGGGCTTGATCACCAGTGCTCTTTCTCTGATCGTGCGAACGCGGCTCCATTCCCTGATGATTGCGGAATCACGACTCGAATCGCCCGAAATCAATTCAATCTGCTTCCCGCCGATATTGAGCTCGAGAAGAAATTCGAGGAAGCGATCGCACTCCGCCGAATGTGCGATGCTGTCAAATCGCACCCACGCCCCTCTCTCCGCAAGGTGGGCAAAGATTCCACTCGCGGATCTCACCGACGCGGGATTCGTCCGGCTCATACTTTCGATGGCCCGGCGCAGAACGGTGGGGTCAATATTCCTTGCATGCGGTGGTCTCAACGGGCATGGAAGGCGTACCTTTTCTTTGCTTTTTGATAGGTCCGGCGTCCATTTTTCCATCTCGTGCCGGTACGCGCCACCACTCGACCGCTGGCGCAGAAGGTATTTGGCCCTTTCAACCCGGCCAGTCAAGACCGGATCCTGCAGGTGCTTTGTGTCCGACAACAAGTGCCGCAGTAAGTGCCTCCAGGCGTCGATTGCCCAGTCAACTTCCGCTCCGTCCTCTTCCTGTTCCGCTTCGAGCACTAGTCCGTGGGCGTGGTCATTGACATAGAGCCGCACAGGCACGCTGTGAAAGTCGCCCTCTCTTATCCACCGTTTCAGACTCGACTTTGGGACGCGGGCAGCGAGCTCCACGACCTCCTGATCTGGCGCCATCCTGCCTGATTTCTCCAGGGCTGCTGCCAGAAGCCAGGGAAACACATGGATGTAGCTGCCAGCGGTTACGTCAAAGCCGGCATGTCCTGCCATCCTCGCCTGTGCGAATGCGGCCTTGCGCGTCTGAGGGATTTCGTGACCGTAGAGGGCAAGTCGAAAGGTCCCGGATCGGGCCTTACATAGCCAACTGTTCGTCTCTGGAAGGTCCGGGAAAAGTGCCGCATCAGAACTCGATGCCAGGGCTCCAAAAATCCAGCTATGCGCGGAGTGGCGAAGGTGATGCAGGTGGCAACCGCCAGAGCGACCTGATCCTCCGGTCGCCTTTCTAAGGTGCAGGTTGATTTCATCAAAGAAAGATTTCGGGGTTTGCGGCATGCGCTCCCGCGGAATCGCGAGCAGATAGTCTTGCTGCTTGGCTCCCTCATTGATCCGATGGTCGCGCCAAGCGCACAATTCTTTCAGTTCGTTCTCTGAGAGCAGCAAGCCAATGGGTAGCGTCCCGGTCTGCACGTGTACCTGATGCACGCGACTTTGACCTCGAAGCGGTCCTTAATGAACGCGGAGAGCTCCCCTCCAATTGACAATCGTTGCGATTTCCTTGATCGTGCAAGTCCGCTCGGCGATCTCGAAGCGGGGCGGGCAAACGCGCGGGGCATGACAATCCCACCACAAGAACGTGGGCAGAAGGCGGCCTCGCGCGTACGATGCCGCTGCCATGTTCGAAACAACCAATGAAAGGAATGAATGAAAACTTTGATCTTTCGCATCATCCCGATCTGCCTGCTTATCGCCCTCGCCTTCACAGGATGCGCATCCAGAGGCTCGGAGTTCCTTGGAAGTTGGGTCAACACGCAGAATCCCAAAGACACGTTCGTGGTCACGCGCAATGGCGACACATACCTCATTGTCGCCCAGGGCCAAAAGCCTGGAGTGGGAGCCATATATAAGGATGGCTCACTTGAGGTGAAGGGTGTGCTGCTGTCCGCGGACCTCACCTACGTCAAGCGAACCGACACGATCATTGCACCAGGATTCTGGGGTCAGGCCGAGTACAAAAGGCAGAAATGAACAAACCTGGACCGCTCCCTAAGTCGCTCCCGGTTCGACTCGAGTTGCCTGAGGCCGGTGCGGTAATGAGCACGCCCCGAAACTCCCGCCGAGCTCGATTTGATCCTTCGAGCTCGGCTTTACGAAGGAAAACCGATGAACGAATTCGATCTTTTTCTCGAGTTACCCATCACTGCTCAAGCAGCAGTCCTCTGCTTTGTTGTATGCGGAACCTGCTTGTTTGCGGTGCTGCTTTTGGCGCCGCGGCGGGACTGCTTCTTCTTCCGATGGCGCCCAGAAACTAGATTCCTCGCGTTGCTCGCGAACATGTCGAGCAGGTTCTCATCGACATAGGGATCGATCACGAGGATTTCGCTCCGGGCCTGGCTCATGATGCTCATGATCGTCCGGTATGCGGTATAGACCTCACCTTTGGGGATGAAGACCTCGTGCTCGTCATATTCGACATAGGATTTGCCTTCGATGGCGGCAATGCCCTTGTCAGTGAGCCTCGACGCTTCCGTAACGATCAAGGTGCTGACGGAACATCTCAAGGGCAACTTCAAAGCAGCGTTCCGGAAGCTGCAGCAGCAGCGCGGCGGCATTGAAGTCCGCAGCTCGTCGCAATTCCACGACAGGTTTATTGTGGTGGACGGCCGGTCCTGCCATCAGCTCGGCGGGTCGATCAACCACGCCGGCGCAAAGGCGACCGTGATCGGGGTCAAGTCTGACGCGATCCGCGACCGCGTCGTTGCCGAGGCGGCGAAGGCCTGGTCGTCCGCTGCTCCAGTTGTGTAGGGGCAATGGCCACCACGGCGTCGTGGCGCTAGCTGGCAGACGCCGTCGGAATGTCGAAGGCCATGGTGGTCAGCGTGATTTCGCGGTTCGCGTCGTTGGGCTGCACAAAGACGTAGCGAAACGTGCTCTCGTCTTGCTTGCCAAGATCACGCTTAAAATTCGGGTGCTTCGGCACTGTCTCCGCTATCTTTGCAAGCACGGCACTAAAATCTGCGTTGCGGTTGAAGACGACGATGGCGGTTTTTGTGTCTCGCCAACTCAGGTAGGAAAGCAGCTGGTTGATTGTGTCGCTGAGAGATTTTTCACCTTTCCAGAATTTGCACTCGGCAATAAAAACGTTCTTGCCTTCAACACGGATGAGGATGTCAGTCTTTCCCTGAAAATTAAATGTCTCGCCGGTCGCCTGGCCCTGAAAGGCGCCATTGAGCTGTACAAGGAAATGTGAGCGAAGGTCTTCTTCTCCCATGTTCGAAAACGCATGTGGGCTTAGCTCCATGACCTGCACCATGTTTTTCATGATTCGCAGGATTTCTTCGTAATCCTCGACCGCGAGGGTGGGCTCAGGCTTGAACGCTCCTGTCACTTTGATTTGCTCTATCTTCGGTACCCGCCGGGCGACCGGGACGGAATAGGTAGGCGGTGCGCCGTAGCGCTTTTTCATCGGCAAACCGAGCGCTGCTGTCATTCCTGCATCTGCAAGGAGCCTGTCTTTCCTGGCCTTCATCTGCGATCTGACCAGGCTTTCAAGCTGATCGTTGAACTGCGCCGCCGATTCTGAGAGCGAGCGGAGGTAGTTTTTGATCGAGTCAACGGTGCCTTTGTAGTCTCGCTTTATTGCCTCGGCGTTCGTATCGGTCCTGATGTAGGTGAGCAGGAGTTCACCGTTCCCGATTTCGGCGCGGGGCGGGCTGAGGCTGAAGGTCTGGGGCTGTACCCCGAAGAATTCCACGTCGCCCCCGAACGGTACAGCGATGACGGTCTTATTTCCCGACATGTAGAAGGGTCGTGACCGATCGTGGATCATCCGCATTGGATCGCGGCTGACATCAACCTGGACTTCTCCGGAATAGGCGATATGAATCTCGTCGTCTTTGATGACCGGGACATTTAGGTGGAATTCATCCAAGAGCGCCTGGACAAGGTCATGCTCACTCGAATTGAGGAGCGTATTGGCCGGGATTGACTGCACGCGTTTTTTCACTGTCGCGGTCCGGCTCTGAATAACGTTGTAGATTTCGTATTTATTGAAAAGCAGCCCGTCGTCCATGTGCATGGCCTCGCTGTTATTCTCTCGCCGCAACCGGCATACTACCTCAACCGGCATAGGCGCCGCGTTGATTATCCGGCATCGGGTATTTCGGACTGAGGGCGCCACTCTCGACCCGTTGGAGGCATTGCCGCCGGCGGACTCCCGCGCCGACAGCGCCACGGTCTTCGCCGGTGGGGCGCCACTCAGAGCGGCCTCGGGGCTAATATAAGCGGCGAAGTCTATTGGAGTGAAACCATGTTCCCGATCGGGAACATTTCGCCTCAGAAGTTCTGTTTTTCCATCAAATATTACCGATCGGTAACATTTTCTTGATTTTCAACCCTAAACCGACGTAATATTCCCGTACGGGAACAATCTGCGGAGAGGCGCTCTTGAAATACACGACACAGCAAATCGGCCGGACGATTCGGGATACGCGTAAGAAACTGGGCGTCACCCAGAAGGACCTAGCGCTGACTTCGGGAACGGGACTGCGTTTCGTTATCGATCTGGAACGGGGCAAGGAAACCTGCGAGATCGGAAAGGCGCTGACGGTCCTCCAGACGCTCGGGATCAGACTGGCGCTGACGCCGCCGACGGCGACGAAGGAAGACTAAACATGGTGCGAACGCTCGATGTCTATCTGCACAACGAACTCACCGGCCAGCTCGTTCAGGACGACGGCGGCCAGATGCTCTTCACCTACGTGGAGAGCTGGCTGAACAGGTCCGGTGCCACAGCGCTGTCGCAATCGCTGCCCTTGCGCAAGGAACGTTTCTCGCGCAATGAATGCCGAGGGTTCTTCGGCGGCATCCTGCCCGAAGAGAGCAAACGCGAAATCATCGCCCGCAATCTCGGCATCAGCGCGCGCAACGATTACGCCATGTTGGAGCAGATCGGCGGCGAGTGCGCGGGAGCCGTTACTTTTATTCCGGCAGGCGAAAAGCTGCCCGAACAACATTACGGCTACCGCACGCTCTCCTCAGCCGAAGTTGCCGCCACTCTGAAGGAACTGCCGAAGCGCCCGCTTCTTGCCGGCGACGCAGGCATAAGGCTTTCTCTCGCCGGAGCGCAGGACAAAGTCGCCGTCCGCGTCGAAGGCAACGAGATTTCCCTGCCGCTTGGCGGCGCGCCGAGCACCCATATCCTCAAGCCGGCGGTGGAGCGTTTCGCTGGCGTCGTCTTCAACGAACATCTTTGCATGAAGCTGGCCGCGGCCGCCGGCTTGCCGGCGGCTCCGGTCGAAACCCGGAACGTCGACGGCATGGACTACCTGCTGATCGAGCGTTATGACAGGACACACCGGCAAGTTGCCGGCGGGCAGCCCGTCCTCGACCGGCTGCATCAGGAGGATTTCTGCCAGGCCCAGGGCTTCATCTCGGAAATGAAATACCAAAAGGAGAACGGCCCGTCCCTGAAACTATGTTTCAGGCTGCTGCGCGACGTCTCTAGCGCGCCCGTCGTCGACCTCGCGCGTTTTCTCGACGCCGTCATCTATAACTTCCTCGTTGGGAACAACGACGCGCACGGCAAGAATTTCTCCCTGCTCTATCATGGCGTCGGAACTGAAAATCTTAAGATCAGGCTGGCTCCCTTGTACGACATCGTCAGCACCGTCTATTACCCGGAACTAAGCAAAGAGATGGCGATGAAGATCGGCGGCGAATATCTGTCTGAGAAGGTAACTCCGACGGATTTCGAGCGGCTGGCGGAAGAAGCGGGCCTCGGCAAACCGCTGGTGAAACAGCGCGTGCCTGAGATGGCCGATGCCGTCATCGGCGCGCTCGGAAAAATCGAGATTGCCAATCCCGTCGCCGAAGCGGTCGCGGCGCTGATACGCGCGCGCTGCGAGACCGTGCGAAACAGCTTTCGCCGTTGAATGCGAACAAGGACAACTTCTTTGCGCAAGCAACGAAGAACGAAAAAGGCAGGAAAACCGAAGAAAATCGGATGCGGAGCTGGGATGAAAAGAAGACTGGCAATTGTAATCGCTGTCGAGACATATGCGAATTCTCGTGTTAAGACCGTTAACTATGCCGAGGCTGATGCGAAGGGCTTTGCTAAAGCCTTGGAGAATGGAGGCCCGCTCGATAAAGTTTTTCTCCTTAGCGGCAAGGCCACCAGAACAACGATCACTTCTCAAATGCGCCAGAACGTGAAGATGCTGACTAAGGAAGACGAACTTTACATCTTCTATGCGGGCCATGGCTTCTCAAAGAACGGCCACAATTACATTACGTGTCACGATACCGACCCTGATGATCTTGAGGACACCAGCATAAAGCTGAAAGAGCTGCTTGATGCGTGCGGGAAATCTGCTTGCAAACGCATTGCTCTTTTTCTGGATTCTTGCGAAAGCGGCATTACAGATCTGCCCGAGATCCGGGGCATATACGCCACCATGTCGGAATCGGAATTGAACGATTTCTTCGCCGCGGCCGAGTACAGGACCTGCTTCGCATCGTGCAAGACATCAGAATCGTCGTATTCGAGCGATGTACTGAAACATGGCGTTTGGACATATCAAGTGATTGAGGCACTCGAAGGGAACGCCCGAACGGCTCTCGAAAAGGGTAGGTATGTGACAGCCTTCTCTCTGCAAAATTACATCGCGGAGGAAATCCCGAGAACTCTGCGGAAAGTCTTCAGCAAACCGGTATCACAGACGCCCTGGGTATATGGCAGCCAAAGTCAGGATTTCGTTATCGCTGATCTTGACGAGGTCCTGAAAAAAAGGACGGCAGTGCCGCCTGGCTACGAGCAAGTAAAAAGAGTGTTTTTCCAGCTGGCGGAGGAAGTAGAAGTCCGATCGCTCAGCGGCTTCATTAAAGGGCGCCATCGCGTTCCCGAATGGCACAACAGCACTACGGAATCCTTTGTGGAGGGCCTTGCCCAAAATGAGATCAAAGGCGAAGTCGAGAAAATCCACGCGCGGATTCGCGCCAACATGAATTACAAACGCAAGGACACGGTCGTGGACACGGGCCACATCGTGACGCCGGATTTCGAGTTCTGGGCGGAATGCGCCCAGGATCCCGACGACCCCGCTATGGCGGTTATTTCCCATCGGCTGACCAATATCTCGCCGGGCATCATCGACGACGACGGATTCAACCAGGTCTTCGAGGACGCCTTTGACGACATAACCTTCAAATTCCGGAAGGAAGTGGACATTGAGGATTTGATCGATCAGCTGGAAGAATTGGGCGCCAAGAACGTCAAACTCGACTTTCCTGCGGACTGTTCCTATTGCGATCTTGCGATTGAGGGTTCGGACCTTGAGATTCGGATCAGCGCGAACACGGTAACCATTCAGGCTCCAGACGCAGCCTCTCCGAAAAAACTTGTGCAATCGTTCATCAAAGTTCAGAAGGTACTGGCAGGAAGCCCTGTGCAAAAAGCGATTGCAGGCACCTCAACTAAGTAAAGTGTTTCAAGTTCTGCACGGACGATAAAGTTAGTCGCACCAGCTGCGCCTGACTATTTCAGGCTGGATTATCGCGGCCTGCGCCAAATCATCCTTAAAGATGCACAAGATGTCCTCAAGCTCGTGCGGCGCCAATGTGCGGAACGGCTTCGGCAGGGCGGATACTTTGAGCATCTTCGCACGATCATCCATGCCTAGAGCCCGCGCTCCGGCCCGTGTGCCCGCGTGAAGGTATACTGCGGCCGGAAAGAGATTCAGCTTTGCGCCGATTCGCAACGAGGTGTCGTAGACGTAGAGTTCCCCTATTCCTGTAATGGACGTGACCGCAGCGCCGACGAGGTTGAATAGTTCATCGAAGTCGCGCGCTTTTCTTATTGCTCCTGACTTGTCGAGCAAGGCACCAAGCGCTCGCTTAAGGGCAGCCATCTTTAGCCGGCGTTGATGAGAATAACGCTTTCCCCGGCTGTTGACGGCGAGAGCCGCTTTTTCAATTGCCGCATCGAGCGAAGGCTGCTGGATAAACCAGTCGATTTCAGCCTGCGCGAGCGGTCTGATTTTGCGGATGTAAGTCCGCACGATGGTCTCGGGTTTCATCTCTGGCAGATCGCCTTTACATGAAATTGCGAAAATCGTAGACAGTGTCTACCATATTCGGGTTCTGCTGAATAATGTTCGCGAATGCTCCGGAGTAGACAAGCGTAACCGGCAGTTTCTTATAAAGCGTGTTGTTGTTCCAGTCCATTTTGGTCAGGCCGACTACACCTTCACAAGTCTCATGCCATCCGCCCACACCGGAATACCGGCGAAGCAGAAGTGGAGAGGGGGTCGGCTTCAGCGCTCCCTCCTTGTATACATTGAACCTCGGGTTGTCGACGTGAACGCCCTGTACGCTGCCTTGTGTCCATAGCAGGGCCTCGTTCGGCGAGATCGGCAGGTAAGTCCCCCTCGTTACCGGATAGTTATACGCCGCGGGCGGTGTGTTTGTGTCGAACCGTACGCCGCGCCAATGGACGTCTTTGATAATCTGCACAAGTTCGACTTCCGTGCCGTCGCGGAAGCTGTCGAGGGCGCCCAGAATCTCTGCCTCTTTGAACGGTGTGTTTTTATGGATGGTTATTTTCTGGGGAACTCGGCCGAGATGTCCTCTTTGGTAGATTTCAAGGCTGCGAGATAGCACAGACTGCATCTCGTAGTACGAGAGGTAGGGATTCTTCTGCGCATCCTGCGTGAATTCCTTCGCGTCATAGGCAACGAACCGAAAACCCGTCCCGTCTGGATCGAATACCTGGCTGCAACAGGTGCTGTAGAGGTTGCCGCCTGCTCCGGTTTTCATCGCATAACTGATGCCGATATACGCTTCATCCTGATTGAGCCCCGTGAGTTTCCACGGTATGCCGCCTGCTTTGGTGAAAAGAGCCACGCTCAGGCCCCACATCACGTTGGCCCGGCACCTTCTGTCCAGGCTCGACTGGAGGACGATCTGAATCGGAATGTTGGAGGGTGCGCAGTATGCCTTCACATAATGATGCAAGTCGAAGCCTTCGCCTTCGAAGCAGGCCTCCCAACTCGCCGGCAGGAAGATGAGGGCGCAATCGAAACTGCTCCGCACAGTCGTCAGCTGCCCGATGCACTGGAACAAGCCGTGCGCGAGTTCCTGTTTTTCCCCACGTTGCGCATGCCGGTCCAGTTCGTCGGGGAACGCGATCTTCATGCGGTCGCCGATATCGCTTATCGGGATTCTGAACAGGGCCTGGAAGCCGGGATAGGTGGGATAGTAGTTGACGGCTTCGCGTGGTTTTACCGTCCTCTTCAGTTCTTCGGTGATACCGATCAGCTTTGCCATGTCCTGCCGCGGCGCCAGCAAGGCGAAGCGCACAGAGCTTGGCGCTCCAAACTTGAGACTATACGGGCCGTGATCGATCAGGCCTCGCAGGGGATGCTTGTCGGTTTTATTCCCCGCGAAGACAAGATCGGGTTCCGCGACGCTCGCATATCCGCATAACTCACCGGCTGAGGAGTTCATGATGAATGCCTCCGTGCAAAAGTCGTTCGGCTCGATATCTGGAATGACGGATTTTCGGCGCCGTCGCCGCCGTCGAAAAGAGAAACCGTCACATACGTTTTGCGCTCCGCCGTTCCCAGAACGATCTGAACCCAGGCGTCCAGAAGATCATTGAATTTCTTGTTGAATCTGTCTCCCCGGCGCGCATCCAGAAAAGACACGGCCGCATGGCGTCCGCGCGCCGGCTCGATCCACAAATCGGGCTCAAGCAGCAGCCAGAGCTGCCCGTCTTTGACATCAATCGAGACCCTGACCGATTCGGCCCAGCTTACCTTTTCCGGTGTCGGATGATCCTCTGTCACAGGCGTCAGGATTCCGGGAACCGTTCCTGACATCGCGCCAACAAGGCTTGCCAGAGGCTTGAGTTCCATTTGTCTGTCCGCGTGAGGGTCTGCGATCAGTGAAGCGCTGTAACGCGAAACACGCGAAAGCAAAGGCTTGCCGCGCGCCAAAGCCTTGCACAAGGCTTCTTCGACGAAACCCTTCACATAGAGATTGCTCGGCGACGCAAGGTCCGTAGGCAGATTGCGCTCTTTCATCGAAAGCAAATCCGCGCCGAAAACGCTTCGGATGAGGTCCTGCTTGCCAAAGCACAAGACTGGCCCGGCCATCGTCAGGATCAATTCCCCCGCGGACCTGACGCGGGCAGCATGAATGTCATCCCAGCTCTTCCGGCTCTTGAATGCAAGCTCCAGGCATTGTGCTGGAAACGAGCGAACGGGAAGCGCATTGAACCGAATTAACGGTTTGGCATTCCCGGGCGGTGGGAGAGGGATGGAAACGGATGCGCTCTTTACTTTGCGCACCTGCGCATCCATCTTCTCCGGCTTGCCAGACGTGTTTCTCCAGAGCCTCAACAGCAGAGCGTCGAATGTCTCGATCGGCACAAAATGCGCGTCGACGCCCTTCGCGCGCGCCTCCTGCAATACCTCCTCAACGGCGGGACGGGGTTGGGAGCCCTTGATGCCGGTCCAGTACAGCCCGTGCGGGAAAGGGTTGCTGGTGTTGAGAACCGCGCGGAAAAGGTCCATGACGCTCTTGTCGCGCCCGCTGTAGCCCGTGACGATAAAACCGAACCGGTTCCCGGCGTTGACCAGGCACTCGGCGAGCGCCGCGTTCTGCGTCGCAAGATCGCCGGGCAGGTTTTTCAGGCTGTCGTATCGAAAGTCGCCGTGGATCTTGCAGTAGATCGGGAATTCTTCGTTGTTCAAGGCCTTATTGGCCGTATGGGAGCCTTCCAGGTGATATGCGGACAGCGACTGGCCCGCGACTTCCGCGACGGCTTTCTCGACAACGCTATCGAAATTTGTTGTGAAGGCGGCGCGGCAGAAACCGGCGGCAATGAAAGCGCCCAAAACGCGGTTGCCGACTGATAGCGTGACGCGCTCTTCCGAAAGAATGCCTTTCAGATACTGGCGCTGCCGTTCTTTGTCATCTCCGAAGATTTTCTCGAAATAGGCCGGATACTCGTCATCAGCCCACAAGGCCGGGAAGCCGCGCGATTCCATGAAACTCTGGATCTTTGCGCGAACTGTCTCGTTCTGAAGGTCCTGGCGCGAAATTTCCTGGTTCTCTTCGCGGCAGTAGTGGCGACGCTTCAGGTCCCATAGGATGTCGGCGGCGGTCGGCAAGCCTGCGCTCGCCGACGCGCCTGCGCTCAGAAACCATGCGAAGTTCTGCGGCCGGGCGCAGAACCGGCCCGTGAATTCGCCCTGGTCGATGATTTGGGTTTGTTCGGTCATCGGCTTCACTCGTTGAGTAGCAGCTCGGCCATGCCGTCGAGCCTTGCTTTGACCGCTTCCCACCCCGGCATGACTTGCCCGAGAAGGCGGTAATAGCGCGGGCTGTGGTTATGTTCTTGTAGATGGCAAAGCTCATGACAGATGACATAGTCAACGCACACGCGCGGGGCTTTGACCAAATGCGGGTTCAGCAGGATAGCGCCGGCAGGGGAACAGCTCCCCCATTGCTTTTGCATGCGGACGATCCGCCAGTCAGGTATCGTTTTGAGCCACACAATTCGATCGCCAATCTCGCGCAGACGCCGGTCGAAAGTGTCAGCGGCCCGGCACCGATACCACGCGGCGAGCCGCTCTTTGACAAGATGCGGGTCCCCGGAGTCTGTCTCCACGCAGATTTGTCCACGCGTGAGCTTGACGCTCGGCGTCCGTCCGCTCTGACGTTTCACCTTCAGCTGATAACGGCGGCCGAGATAAAGGAGACTTTCACCGCTTTTGTAATTTCGGGGCATAGCTTGAGCACGCTGGCGTCGTGCTCCGTCAACATGCCGCTTAATCCAACGTGCCCGCTTCAAAACCGCACGATGGACGGTCGCCAAATCCTGACCTATCGGCGCGTCCACCTGCACCGAACCATCCGGATGCACATGAATAGCGACTTTGTTTCTCTTGGCCGGCATGAACGACACGTCGTATTCAATGCGGTCGTCGCCGTAGGGGAAGCTTTTACGCGGCATCAGACGGTCCCCCGGCTCAGGCCTACGCGCGTAATCTGAATGACGCGCTCGATGACATCCTTCGCGTGGTCAAGACCGATCAGGTCGAAAAGACGAGGCAGAAGAGCGCGCCTAATTTCTGTCTCGATATCCTGCGGATTGACAGAGTATTCCGCGACAGCCTTTTTGACTATACTTTCGATGGCAAATGCTTCGTCGATATAAGCCTGGGCATCTTCAGTTCGCAATTTCTGAAAAAATTCCTCGCCAAGAACAAGCCTGAACGTGCCGTAGTAGGCCTTGGCATGGTTGTTATGGCCAAAAGCGTCGGGCACAGTCTCTATTTCGCGGTCCGTCACTTTTTGCTCAAATTCTTTGAACAACATGTACTGTTTGTAGGGATGATCAAACATGGCCTCAGCCTCTGCAATTGCCTGTTTCAGAAGGGCTGAAAACACGGCCTGCGCGTAGGGATCATCCGCGAGTTCCTGCAGGATCGTCTTTTTCAGCCGGCTGCGGATGATGTCGGTTTCGTTCCGGGTCTTTTCCTCGGACCACTTTTTCGGGTCCTGGTTCTTGCCAAGTTCGTTGACGAGGATGACGCCGTCTCCGTCCTTCACCTGCTGCCCGACAACATGCTTGTCCACGAGCCGGCGAATTTGCTCTTCGTAAGCGCTGTAATCGACTGTCTCCTGCGCGTCCTGCTTTGCGATCTTGCGCAGGCTGGCGAAGAACCGGAGATCATTTTTGTAGCTCTGAATGACTGCTTCGGTAAAACTGCCATCCTCAAAGAATGTGCGGGAAGACAGCGCGACCTTCAGGCAAAGGCCGAAGGCGGTAAGGGCCTCATAAAAGTCTTCGCGGACAGACTGTCGCACATCGTAGGTGTTATCTTCAGCGTCGTCTTCATATCGCGGAACGAGAATCTGCCGGTACTGTTCGAGGTCTTGCCTGTTCTCCACGGCGGCGAACACCGCCCATAGACGGTCATGCAGTCCGGGCAGGCGCTTGTATTCCGTGCTGACCTGGTGATAGAGGCCCTGCAGGTCCTCTATGTCATAACCGCCTTGTGTGCGGCTGGCAAGATCCTGATACTGGGCAATCGCAGTATCCAGCTCCTTCAGGATTCCGCGGTAATCAATGAGCAGGCCGTACTCTTTGGCGTCGTGCAAACGGTTGACGCGCGCGATCGCCTGCATGAGATTGTGATCCTTCAGCGGCTTGTCGATGTAAAGAACGGCGTTGCGAGGCTCATCAAAGCCCGTCAAAAGCTTGTCGACAACGATCAAGAGATCGGGTTTACCCTCCGTGCTGAAATCCTCGATTACGCCGCGCTCATAGGCATCGGCATCGTTGCCGACATTGTCCTTCCACCATTGCTGGACTTCGGGCAGTTCATTTTCATCGACATCAGAGTGGCCCTCGCGGGTGTCGGGTGGAGAAATCACGACGGCACTACTGACGAGACCCGTAGCATCGAGCGCCTTCTTGTATTTGACCGCCGCCCGTTTGCTGTCCGTGGCGATCTGCCCTTTTAGTCCCAAATCAAGCTTCTTGAAGTTCTCGTTGAAATGAATCGCGATGTCCCAGGCGATCAACTCGATACGGTTCGCAGACCCGTACACCGGGCCTTTCTTACCCCATTTCTTTTTTAGATCGGTCCTTTGACGGTCCGAGAGTCCCAAGGTGATTTTGTCGAACCAGTTATCGATCGCCTTTTCATTGACCTCTAGCTCCGGCTTTCGCTCTTCATAGAGGAGGGGCGTGACGGCTCCATCCTCCACAGCGCGTTGCATGGTGTAGGCGTGGACGATAGGGCCGAACTTGTTGGTTGTCTTTTCCTTCTTCAGAAGTGGTGTTCCCGTGAAAGCGACGTAGGCCGCGTTTGGCAGGGCCTTGCGCATGCGTTCATGACCTTCGCCGCCTTGACTGCGATGTCCCTCATCCACGAGAACAATCATGTTCTCGCTCGGATTATGGCACTCGGATAATTTTGAGGCCGTATGGAACTTGGCGATGATCGTAAAAATAATCCGCTCTTTGCCATGGCCGATGCGTTTGGCAAGATCGCGACCAGAGCTTACCTTTGCTTTCTCGCCTTCCTTCTTCGTGGCGATGGCCGAGCCGAAGGCCCCCCCGGAAAGAAACGTCTTCGAAAGCTGGTCTTCCAGGTCAATCCTGTCCGTAACAACAACAACCCGGCACTCTTTCAGACTCGGGTGAAGCAGGAGCGCCTTGCAGAGAAACACCATGGTGAAGGATTTGCCAGACCCGGTGGTGTGCCAAATCACTCCGCCTTCACGCCCGCCGTCGGGCCTGCGTTTGTTAATGCGGTCGATCAGAGACTTGATCCCAAACGCTTGCTGGTGGCGAGCGGCTATCTTGCCGACCTTACGGTCGAACAGGAGGAAGAACCGGATGAACTCAAGCAGCCGCTCCTTGCTGAGCAGGCTAATCATCATGCGGTCTTGATCGGTGGGAAGTTGTTTCCCAGCCCACAGGCTCTCGAAATAGCTCTGCAAATGCTCCGGGCGATTTGCAAACACTGCTTTTCTGACCGCATCGCTGACAGGAGCGTTCTTAATGGCGGCGAAATGCGCTTCGTCAAATTCCTCCTCGTGCCAGCCTGTCCAAAACTTCTTGGGCGTCTTGGTTGTCGCATACCGGCCATCCGTGCCACTGATGGAGAGGAGTAGCTGCGAGTACGCAAAAAGCTTGGGAATCTCGTCGGTTTTCTGATTGCGGATATTCTGGCTGATTCCTTCATCGATCATCGATTTGTTCGGATTGCCGGAATCAGGCCGTTTTGCCTCTATAACTACAAGAGGCAGTCCATTGACGAAACACACAAGGTCGGGCCGACGCGGGTGAGTGCCGCCCGAGGACATGACCTCAAACTCCTCGGTCACAATAAAACTGTTAGCCGATGGATCGTCCCAGTCAATAATCGGAATGGTCGGATTGTGCTTCTTGCCATCCACGAATTCAGTAACGGTGACTCCGAGAGTTAGTTTGTTGTAAAGCTTCTCGTTCGCGGTAAGCAGGCCCTCGTGCAACGGAGGCGCCGACAATTCGCGCACGATCTGGTCGATGGCGTTCGTAGAAAGCGGGTAGAGTTTGCCCTTGTACTCGAAGCGCCGCTTGCGCAACTGTTCAACCACAATGTTCGTGAGAACCACTTCCTGCGTATTGCCACGAGCAAAAAGGGATGCTGCCGGGGAGAGATAATCCCAACCCATAGCGGCCAAAACCCGCAAAGCCGGAATGTGCGCGCTGTATATTTCCTTGGTCTCAGGTGCTGGGCTCATCGCGTAGATCCGATCGTCGTTATTGCATCCGACATGTTTTTCATCCGAATCCTCCCGTCGAGAAGTTGTCGCATGAGGGCGGCTTTCTCCTCCTTTAACGCTGATAAATTGCGCCGGAGCGCATCGGCCTGCTTTGTTGTTGCGGCCATAATGTCAGCGATCGCCTCTTGTTCATCTATCGATGGAACGGGGACCGTCGTCGCAAGGAATTGTCTGGCTGTAATATTGAGTAACCCGTTGTTGCGTACGCCAGTATTCACCAACTGCCCGAGTTGGGACCGTAAGTAGTCGAACGCGAAGAGATACTTGAAAAACCTGGGACTCATTCCAGGCTTTAAGCGAAAGCAGACATAAACGTGCGGGACAAGGGCCACATCAAACGTGTCTAAATCAAAAATGCAGCCGAATTGATACGTTTTCGAGTTACCTTTGTTGTATGCAAATTCTCCGCGCTCTAGGAGGATGTAGTTCTCCACACTCTTACCGGCCATATAGCGACTGTACTTATCTTTTTGGGCTACAAACCCTGCGGTCGATGAGATCGTCAAGATTGGATGATCGCCGCCATCATTTCTGCGGGTCACACGCGTAGCAATTTCATCTAGGCGGCTCGTCTTCCATTGCCCCTCATAACCGGATAAACGCTTTTTCCCAGATAGTAGTTTCTGCATGAGAGCTTGCTGTTGTGCTTCGCTATTTGTAATAAGCTTGCCAGTTTGTTCTATTGCTAGATCCCAAGCGGCCAGAATATTTGCAATTGCGTGTTGCTCTGCAAGCGGTGGCATAAGAATTTCTAACGCGCGTAATTCACTCAAATTTATTCGTGAAAATGTTGATCCGCCTGCGAGTCGATAGATCATGCGCTGCGAGGTACCGGATTGGAGACAATAAAAGAGGAAATGGCCATCGCATGATGTCGGCTTGATCAGAACTGTGTCTTGTCCAAGCACGAATGGATCATCGCAGGTCACATAGCTAGCCACACCTAAAGATTGGTTACGGCTCATGACTAGATCCCCCTTGTCGACGGAGCAATGGTCCATCAAAGTCTCATATTCTTTTTTGCTAACTCTCTTCGTTGGAGTTTCTAAATCGAGAGGACCCCACTTAATAGTTCCCGGGGAAATGACGGGAATTCCCTCGGCGACGTAAGGAGGCGTCCGATGCTTGCAGTCAGTGATCGCGGCAACGGATTCAAGTGAGCAGTAGTGCCAGCCTTCAGGAAACATAACCCAGCTCCTTAAGGTAACCATCCATCTCCGCTTCGACCTGGGCAAGCTCTGCCTTGAGAGTTTTCCTCTCTGCAAGCAGTGACGTTAAGTCGATATCTTCGTCTTCTTCAAATGTATCCACATAGCGTGGAATATTTAGGTTGTAATCGTTTGCCTTAATATCGTCGACGGATGCGATGTGAGAGTACTTGGGTGCGCTGACCCGCGACTTATAGGTCGTCAGAATCTTCGCAACATGGTCTTCTGTGAGCCGATTCTGATTCTTGCTTGCTTTGTATTCTCGGGCGGCGTCAACGAACAGGACGTCCTTGTCAGTTTTATTCCGGCGGAAGACGAGAATTGCGGCGGGGATGCTAGTGCCATAAAAGAGCTTCTCGGGTAAGCCGATAACCGCGTCGAGCAGATTCTCGTCGATTAGCTGCTTTCGTATCTTCCCTTCGGCAGCGCCTCGGAACAGAACACCGTGGGGCACAACTACACCCATGCGGCCAGTCTTCAGCTTGAGCGTTTCGATCATGTGAAGAATGAATGCGTAGTCGCCTTTCGTCTGCGGCGGCAGGCCACGGCGGAAGCGCCCGAATTTATCAGCCGCTGCGTTGTCATAACCCCATTTTTCAAGACTGAACGGCGGATTGGCGACGACCACATCGAAATGCTTCAACGTGTCTTCGGTATTGAGAAGCTTCGGGTTGCGGATCGTGTCACCCCATTCGATGCGGTGATTGTCCTCCCCATGAAGAAACATGTTCATCTTCGCCAGCGCCCAGGTGCTACCGATCGCCTCTTGTCCAAATAACCCGTATTTACGCGAGCCCCCAAATCGGCGTTGGATTTCCCTCCCGCATTTCATGAGCAGCGACGCGGAGCCGCATGCTGGATCGCAGATTTCATCACCTTCCTGCGGTTCAACGAGTTGGGCGATCAGTTCCGAGACTTCCGGGGGCGTGTAAAATTCGCCGGCCTTCTTGCCGCCCGTCGCTGCGAAATTCTTAATCAGAAACTCGTAAGCGTTACCGATGATATCGAGCTTGCCCACACGGCTGGGACGCAGGTTCAAGTCCGGCTTGGCGAAGTCTTCGAGCAGGTGCCGTAGTATGTCATTTTTCTGAGCTTCATCACCGAGCTTGGTGCTGTTGAAGCTGATGTCCTGGAAGACATCCTGAAGCTTATGGATGTTGGCCTCCTCAATCGCGTGAAGGGCCTTGTCGATGCGCTCGCCGTTACCAGCTTCGAAGCGGTGTTCATAGAGAGCATAGAAACTGGCATCGCGCGGCAGCACGAATCGCTCGTTCTTGAGCATCTCTTCGATCAGCTTCGGCTTGTCTCCGTATTGTTTTTTGTAGCCGTCGTAGTGATCCTGCCATACATCGGAGATGTATTTGAGAAAAAGCAAGGTCAGGACGTAGTCCTTATAGATGCTCGGATCAACAACGCCGCGGAACGTGTCGCATGCTCCCCAGACGGCCTGGTTGATCTTCTTTTGCTCGATTTCGTGGTTCGTCATTTCGTCTCCTCTATGCCTCAGTTAGCGTTACGCCAATAAATTGCGCGCGACAAGATCCAATTCCCGCTGCCTGTTTTCCAGCAGCTTTTGCGTAAGTTGCTTTTCGCGCTGCGCGGCTTTTGCAAGCTGGACAAGCAGGCGTTGTCGGTCGAGAGTAGTTATCAGAATGGGAAGAGCCTCCAGTACCTGGCGGCGGATGCTGGTGATATAGCTGCCTGTGGCGGATTGCGAAAAGTAGCGCTGCGCTTGCGGCAGGTTCATTTGCCAAGCCAAGAATTCCGGCAAGGTCACACTGCCATCGTTTACGCGGATCAGAAAGAAATGAGGGGAGCAGACCGCACTTGGCGGCGGATGATCGAGGCACACCGCAATATTCCGCTGACCTCGGGCCGAGAAAAGGATATCTCCAGGTTGCAACCAGTCCGGCTCGCGTCGGGTCGATAAGACGGTTCTTGTCACCGCCGGCCAATCGACGCCTGTATCGGCATCCACGTTCTTGATCTGGACGACCGCAATGTCGCCACCCGGCACGCTCCTGACAGCGTCCCGAATCGGATGGCCAGCCATCACTTTCGCCACGTCTCGAAGTTTTGTTGAAATATATTGCATCAGCGACCATGATGCAATATATTTGATTTGTCGTCAAGGGTTTTCATGCTTCATATCGTATGAAGCATTCTAGAGCTGTGACACTTGACGCAGGAGCTCTTCGCCAGCCCCACAAGCTAATGAGGGATATCACATCCGGATTGGAACGGTTATGCGTCTGAGCAGGATCATTATTAAGAATTTCCGCAACTTCAAATCTCTTGATGTGAAGCTGGGAGATCATGCCGTCATTCTCGGCGAAAACAAAGTAGGAAAGACAAACCTGCTCTTCGCGCTGCGGCTCATCCTCGATCCCTCGCTTCCCGATTCCGCACGCCGCCTTCGTCTTGACGATTTCTGGGATGGGCTGCCGCGTCCCTTGACCGCCAAGAATTACATCGAAATTTCGGTCGAGTTCCGCGACTTTCAGGACAGCGAGAACTTACTCGCCGTGCTCGCCGATCATCTTGTTAAGCCCGACCCGATGGTCGCAAGAATCACCTATCGATATCAGCCCCTCCCCGGCTTGGAAGGACCTCCGCGCAGCGAAGCGGACTATGAGTTCATCATCTTCGGAGGCAATCGCCCTGACAACCTTATCGGATACGACCTTCGCCGATGGATGCCAATGGACCTCTTTCCGGCACTGCGCGATGCTGAATCCGACCTTGCTCGGTGGTCACGATCGCCCTTGCGCCCCTTGCTGGATCGAGCAGCGCGCACCATCGATACGACCGCACTTAATACCATCGCAAAAGAAGTCCACAAAACAACATCGAAGATTTCCGCGCTCCCGGAGCTCGATGAGGTCGTCTCCGAAGTGAACGACCAACTAACGACGATGGTGGGGGCCAAACACGCAGTGGAGACTGCTCTGGGCTTCGCACCGACCGACCCTGAACGGCTTTTGCGCGCGCTGCAGCTGATGATAGATGGCGGCAGGCGTGGCATCTCCGAGGCAAGCCTCGGTTCCGCTAACGTTTTGTACCTGGCCTTGAAGCAGCTGGAACATCAGTATTTGGTCGATGAAGGGGAGAGGCAACACACTTTCCTCGCCATCGAAGAACCCGAAGCGCACCTTCATCCACACCTACAGCGGCTGATTTATCGGAACTACCTGCGAACTCGAGAGGAGAAAAAGGATCCAGGAGAGATCCGCAGCATAATGCTGACAACACATTCCCCCAACGTCGCCTGCGTTGCACCGTTAACCAATATCGTTGTTCTCCGCCATATCGGCGGAGAAGGTCACACTATTGGCAAGTCACTGCGCGGCGTCCATCTCGACCCAAGTGATCGGAAAGACCTAGAACGATATATTGACGTGACTCGGGGCGAATTGTTCTTTTCAAAAGGCGTCATCTTGGTAGAAGGGGATGCAGAGAAATTTCTCCTTCCCACCCTGGCGAAGCTTTACGCCCCGGCTCTCGATTTCGATGCCCTGGGCATCACCGTCTGTTCAATCTCCGGCACCAACTTTGAACCGTACCTGCAGCTTCTAGGTCCTGAAGGACTGGACATACCCGTCGCCGTATTGACTGATTATGACCCAAAGGGAGAACAGATCAGCCAAGAAGATGCTGATCCGGACGGTGGAGGCGTTGGGAATTCCTACGGGAAGAACAGGGTGGTTAATCAAATCATGAGCCGCTTGCTGGATGAGACCACATTTGAAGTTTTGAATTTTGACCAGATTCTTGCGAAGGCAAAAGACTACGGCGTCTTCCTGAACGATTTCACATTTGAAATTGATCTGTTCAAGTCCGGCGCTGAGGATGAGTTCGAGGAAGCCGTGCGAGGACTCACTGAAAACAAGAAAATGCTGGAACGGTTCAGCTCGTTAGCTGCCGATCCCACGAAGCTCGACGCCGCCCAACTGCTTAAGGACATAAACTCGATCGGCAAAGGGCGTTTCGCACAACGCCTGGCAACGGTACTTGTTGAGAATGATGTCGACATCTGCCCTCCATATATCAAGGCTGCGCTCGATTACATGAAGGCCAAGCTGGGATGACCACCGCATACAAACAAGCCGCTGAACAGCTACGCGGTAACGATAAGCAGTGGCTCGCCTACAAATCAAAAGGCAACTGCGTCGTCCTGGCGGGTCCAGGAGCGGGTAAAACCAAGACGATCACCATCAAAATCGCGCAACTGCTGAACGAAGAAATCAAACGGCCCCGACGCCTGGCTTGCATCACCTATAGCAACGCTTGTGTCGGCGAACTGTTATCACGACTTCGGCTTCTTGGTGTGGGAGACGATCCGCGGCTTCGGGTTGCGACGGTTCATTCATTCTGCCTAACGGAGCTGGTACTCCCGTACGCCCGATTGGCAGGGATCACAATTCCTGACCCGTTGTCAGTGGCCTCACCATCGCAGTGTCGAAAGCTGATGGAGAAAGCTTATGCACAGACACTTAAGGGTGCAATGCCAAAATGGTATCCCCTTGAATGCGATAGGCTTCGTCGTACAGTCGTAGACCGAGACAGTGCGGAATGGAAATCATGGCCCACCCAGGAACCTTTGGTAGTCGAGGCATATGAGAAATTGCTTTTGGATAATGGCTTGATCGATTTCGATGGAATCGTCCTGACAGGACTGAAGTTGGTAGAAGATTACAAATGGGTCCGAAACTGCCTCCGCGCGAAATACCCGATCATCGTTATAGATGAGTATCAGGATCTCGGCTTGCCCCTTCATCGGATGGTCCTCGCGCTCATGAATGAAGCTGGGGTTCGGGTCATTGCAGTCGGGGATTCGGACCAGTCGATTTACGGGTTTACTGGCGCCAAGCCCGCACTTCTCAAATCTCTTCAGGCTGTTGCAGGGGTCGAATACATCAAGCTGAACTTGAATTATCGATGCGCCAATAAGATCATCGCGGCCTCGCAATCACTGTTGCCGGCGCCAGGCGAGTTTCAATCCCACGACGGACGACAGGGTGAAATCTTCATCTACAAGTTGAAGCGCGATGTTAGAAAGCAGGCAGACTACGCTTTAGGAACACTGGTTCCTGCGATGCTGAAGGAAAATCCAGGCTGGCAGCCCGGTGATATCGCTATGCTGTACCGGAGCCTCAACGAGGGACAAATGATCGCTGACGCTGCCGACGACTTGGGCATGCCATATTTTCGGCTGGATAACGGATCGCCGATCAAAAAGTCCAGATTCACGGAGTGGCTGACAGACGCCGCAAAATGGTGTGCTGAGGGGTGGAAGTCAGGAAGCGTCAGTCTGGCCGACCTGATGAAAACATGGCGAGCTATGCGCCGATCGTTGCCCCGTGAAGCCGACGTGTTGAAGGCCCGATCGGAGCTCATCTCTTTTCTGTTTTCTAATCGCAACGGGGCGATCACGCTGAATAAATGGCTGAACGCGTTCGGCGCCCAGGTTCTGGATCAAATGTTCGCTGAAGAAAATGCGCTCGGCGACGAACGCGAGATATTTGAAGCGCTCCGGGAGAAGAGCGATAAAAGGGGTGCGTTAGACAAATACACCGTGCAAATTTTCGCAAATCACGGTAAAAGCCCAGATCAAGTGAACCTTATGACTCTTCACAGCTCGAAGGGTCTCGAATTTCAGGCCGTGATCATGGTCGGCTTGGAGGAAGGATCGTTACCCAGCACATACGATAAGACAGCCGACCAGATCGCTGAGGCCGGCCGTTTGTTCTACGTTGGCGTTACCAGGGCCAAGAGCCTTGTTCATCTCATTTATGGTTTCAATGAATCTCCACTCGTCGCCAAGATTCGGAATGCCACCGACGATCATGTGATGGAATCAAAAGGATAGTGCGGGGATGGAAGAGCACGAGATTCTCGATCGATTGAATAACGCGTTGCGACAAGTCGCGGAACGCGGCAGAATTTTACTTCAATTCGACTTCAGCGAACGCTGAGTCGCCGCCCGCTTGGCGTTTTACCTTCAAATTGAATTTCCTGAACTTAGTGTAGATGTGGAATATAACCGCGACGGTGCAACGCCAAGGCGGCTGGGCCTACCCGAGGCTTGCGCTAACTACCTAAATTCCGACGGCGAAGCCCTGGTTGTGCCCGACGTCATCGTCCATCAGAGAGGGCATGAAGGGCCAAATATCCTAGTATTGGAAGTGAAAAAAACCACTAACCGCGAGCCACGTGATTGCGATCGGGCGCGGGTCTCGGCATTACGCGCACAACTTGGCTACGCTTTTGGGGCATTGATTGAATGCGAAACGAGGCCGGGCTTTGAACCTGCGATCAACATAACCGAATGGTTGAGTTTGCCAGTCTAATTATTCATCTGGCAGTTTAGTGACGGGTGCTCCCGTCTTTGCATTCCTAACAGCATTCGCAAAATACGCTTCGACGTCTCCGCCTGACTGCCAGAAAGCCGGCGCTACCTTACCGAAATCCACCGCCGTACCAGCCTCAATTTCGCAGTGAAAGATGCCGGAAGGTAATTGGGCAGCGTGAACCGACCGACGGCGACAAACCCCGTCGGCACAAAAGGTACCTTTGATACTGGTGCAGCGTAAGTTCCAGCCAGAAGTCTACCTGTGACCGGTTCGACGCGGCGATCTGGATTGATCCGGCATCAGCATGCCGACGCCGGCTAACTGGAAGTTTAGGGATTCATCTGTCCGCCGATGTGCGAAAGGTGTGCCAGAAAAATCGAGAGTTAGCCAAGACGGAGACCAGTCGGAGAGTTCTCGGCAACGGGATCGACAGCGCCCAAACTCCAGACGATCAAATGAGACTTCAGAGCATGCTCTAATCTCGGCTTCAACGCAAAATACCGTATTTGGCGCAAAAACGGACAGTAGATAGATTGAAATTTGAAACTTTTCAGTTACCCCGCATGAATCTGTTCTGGCACACCTTCCGGAAAATCCGATGCCGATCTACCGTGGGCATATGGACATCGAGCTGCCAAGTTCCACGGAGATTAACGGCGGGTGCGCGGAAGGGTTCAAGCCCAAGTCTCCGCGCGTCGCGCCGGAGGAAATCCTGCTCGATGCGGAAGATGTTTCGATCTGGCTCAAGGTTAGCGAGGATTGGGTCTGGGACCACGCCAGTCGCCGAGCACCTTTCTTGCCGGCAATCTGGCTTTCAGATGGGGCTTTGCGCTTCAAGCGTAGCAAGATCGCCGAATTTATCGACGAGAGAGAACGCCTGTCCACCAAGCACCGGAAGCGTCGGTAAAAACGCGGGACAGGCCCAATTGTTCCCGCCACGGAAACTGAGGAATGAATGGGTAAAGCAACGTACGGTACAGGGTCCGTGAGGCTCAAGGGTAAGAAGTGGTATGGCTACCCTCCCCGCACCCGAACGAAGGACCCTGAAACTGGGGACCTGACCGAATCGCGGATACCAATCGTGCTCGGTCCGAAATCGAACATGACCAAAACAGAAGCTCGTGAGGCTCTGGCGCGAGAAGTTGCCAAGCAGCGTGGCTGGTTTCGTACCAATGGACAAGTGATGAACGATGGTTCCGTGACCCTCAACTGGTTCTGCAAGAACCGCTACTTCCCCTTAAAGGAGGGGGACTGGAGAGAGGAAACAGCAAAGACGAAAAAGGGACTCATTCAAACGAATCTCCTGGATGACCTTGGTGGAATACCACTGAAGAACTTCGATCGATTCACATTGCAAATGCATATTAACAAGCTGGCTAAAACCTGCTCCAAGGACACCGTACTTCAGATTCGCGCATACGTGCGTGACATGTTCGAGGAAGCGGTGGATCAGGATTTTCTGTACAAGAATCCGGCGGCGCGGGTAAAGGTGCCAAAGAACCTGCGCGAGAAAGACACGACGACGCTCACCTGGGATCAGTTGCGCATGGCGCTGGAGTTGCTCGATGAAGGCGATCGCATTCTTGTCGAGTTGGACATGACGGACGCTCTTCGTCCCAGCGAGCTGTTTGCTGTCCGTTGGAAATGCTTCGAGCCTGAGTGTTCCCGGCTGGTGATCCTGGAGACGGTGTACAAGGGTAAGGTCCGGCCATTCGGCAAGACGAAAAAGAGCCTGGCGCCGGTTCATTTGCCACCGGTGCTGGTCGCTGATCTCATTGCCTGGAAAGGAAAGTGTCCGGATTCATCTCCGGACGCCTTCATCTTTGCGAACCAGGCTGGGAGCTTTCTCGATACCGGCAATTACCGCAAGCGCGTGCTTAAGAAGCTGGCCGACACTCTGAATCTGCCGAACCTGACGTTTCAGATCATCCGTCGCACCATTGCTACTCTGAGCCAGACCAAGGGGCATCCGAAGGCCACGCAAGGCATGATGCGGCATTCCCGCGTCGCAACGACCACAGATGTTTACCAGCAGATCATGCCGGAGGGCGTGGCGGATATGGTGGACTCCATTCACGACGAGCTCCGGAAGCCCAGCTCGGCTGCTGCAGAGACGAGCAGGGTAGCCGCAAACCTGCGCGCCAAAAACCGCCGTCGATCCGATCGGAAAAAAGCAAAATTGGCGCCAATTGGCGCCAAGGAGGTGAGCTAAGTTGGTGGACCTGATCGGGATCGAACCGATGACCTCTTCCATGCCATGGAAGCGCGCTCCCAGCTGCGCCACAGGCCCACATGCTGCAGGGATGCAACTCCTCTATTGTCTCCGGTGTGGCTTCATTCGTCAAACCCGCGTGCGGGTGGAAAAGACACGCCAAAGATTCCCTCCAATGAAAAACTCCCGTGACCGGGAACACTTCGGGGGTGTTCCGGTGTCTAAGACAATAGTGGGCGCGGAATCTTCTCAATTTCCGTTGTGTTTTTTCCCGCACACTTGAGCAAAGTTTCGAAGTTCCTGGAGCGGCGAACGCTGTCAGGCTGGTGGCTGCGGCAGGCATTGGGTCGGGTGGGTCGATTTCATGGTCCAGCTTCTGGGGCGATGGAACCGATGATCGTTTTTAGGCTGCCAGACAAGAGCCGGTTGCGGTAATGTGGGAGGACACTGATTTGCAGGCGGACCTCACCATGGGCAATTTAGTCAGCGCGCTGACTCTCCAATCCGAAGAAGCGGCTCTGATCGCAGAACTTCGAGCCGGTTCCGAAGAGGCGTTCGCGTGGCTTATCGCGCGCTACCACCAGCCGATTTACTCGCTGCTGGCGCGCACTGTGCAAGACAGATCCGAAGCGGCGGATCTCACCCAGGAAGTGTTCGTGAAGGTCTTTCGGGGGGTGGGCAACTTCCACGGCGAGTCGTCCCTGCGGACATGGATCTACCGCATCGCCCTGCATGAGGCATCGAACCAGCGGCGCTGGTGGATGCGCCACAAGCAGCGCGAGATCCCGATTGAGCAGGAGATGACGGAAGGCGATTGCGGGACGCCGGTGCGGTTGAAGGATATGCTGGTGGACCCGGCCGAGTCGCCTTATGAAATTGCCGTCCACGGAGAAAACCGGACGCGCGTGGAAGAGGCACTGAAGCTGGTGCCGGAGCCCTTCCGGACCACATTGATTCTCAGGGATATTGAGGGTTTTGTGTACGAGGAAGTGGCAGAAATGCAGGGCGTGAATCTGGGAACGGTCAAGTCGAGGCTGGTGCGGGGACGTGCCGCGTTGAAAGCGATTTTGACTGCGCCCGCGGCGAGTGTTCCGTCGGCCCGCAGCGTTGGATTTGAAATACCTCTCAGAGAGGAGGCGCAATGAGCGGGTGCAGGGAAATACAGGCAAGATTTACGGAATACCTGGATGGCAGGCTGAATGGACGAGAGATGCAGCGGATTGCAGCCCACCTCGAAGGCTGCAGAGAGTGCTGCGGGGAGTGGGACTCGTTGCGCCAGGCACAGGAGTCGCTGGCTGGCCTTGGCCCGGTCCCTGAGCCGGCAGACCTGCTGCTGAGGATTCGCGTGGCCGTGAGCCAGGAGCGCGCGCGCAGTCGCCGCAGTGCCTTCGCAGGCTGGGATATGGTTTGGCGGAACACCGTCGGTCCTTTCCTGCTCCAGGCTGGAGCAGGTTTTGCGAGTGCTGTGCTGCTGTTGGGTTCCATCATTGTGCTGGTCACCATGTTTGCGCAGCCTGAGATGGCCCAGGCCACCAAGGATGAGCCGCTTGGCAACCCAACCGCGCCCCGCTTGTTGACTTTGTCCGACGACGCCGGCGACACACAGATTGGCGAGTTCTCGGGCCCGGTCGTCGTCGAAGTCTATGTCAACGGCAAGGGGTCGATGTATGACTATCGCATCGTCTCAGGCCCCAACGATGAGGCCACCCGGTCCGAGATTGAGAACCTGCTGCTGACCAGCCATTTCGCGCCGGCACTGTTCTTCGGTCAGCCGGTGCGCGGGCTGGCGGTTCTGTCCTTTTCCGGCGTTTCGGTAAGAGGATAGAACGAAACAGCCAGGCCCTGAGATCCGGGCCTGAAACGGGCTGCGGGAAAACTCATTGTGGAGCACATTCTTGAAGGCTTTGTATCAGTGCATGGGTTCAGTCGTGCCAATAAAGCCAATCAAATCAGCGGCGAGCTTTAGCCCCTGCAAAAGTTCCTTCCGATATTTCGTTCACCTATTTTTCCGCAGCCTGCTGAAGCCAGTTGGATTCTTGTGGTTTCTCAGCACCTAGACACACCCCCGTCCCTCTCGGCACTTGCCAAGCTTTTTTGGCCCTCAGGTCTACTGGCTCTAATACAAGCGGAAGTTGACTTCCACCAGTATGGCGGCGGCTACCGGTTTGCCGTTTTTCAGGGCTGGTTTGAAACGGTATTTCGCCACCGCTTCAAGGGCTTTTTCATCCAAACCCATTCCCAGCGAGCGGACCACGCGGGGATTGCGGGGGTAGCCTTGCGCATCCACAACGATGGAAATCATGCACACGCCCTGGTACTTGTTGCGGCGGGCTTCGTCTGAGAACTCCGCGTCGGGGGTGACGATGGGGATCGGGTTGGTGACGCCGCCGACACCTGGCTTGTAGACCTGGTCGCCGGGTCCATAGCTTGGGCCGCTTCCGGTGCCGTCGCCGCCGCAGCAGTGTGTGCCGATTCCGCCGCCGGAGCCCGGCCCGTTGGAGGCGAGCGTGACGTTGCGCGAGCTTTGGACGCCAATGTTCGGGAGGGCCGGGTTATCGGGTAGTTTGATGCTGACGGCGATGGAGGGATCGACGGCTAGGCGCGGGTTTTCTAGAATGGGCACCTGCGGAGGAGTAATGGGGTTGATCTCCTGCCTGGGCGGCCTGCCGACAATGGGGTCGGTGAGCGAGTGGTCGCCGCCGCTGCCGCCGCCGCGGTCAGCATTGGCAGGCGCGAAGAGGGTGAAATCCTTGAGATGGATGTTGGCGCCGATGGGCGGATCTTGGCGCAGGGTGGAATTGATCCCCAACAAAATCAGCAGCGCCAGCAGGCCCGCATTGGCCAGGGTGGCAGTTCCGATTGCCCATGGATTGGTACGGACGGCCATCGGGTCGTAAAGCCCGGACAAGAGGGGTTTCTCTTCACAGGATGGCTGGGCGGACCGGGCATTGCGCTGCTGTTTCATGGCACCTCACAGCCGGCCGGGCTCTTGCCTGGGGCGGGTTGGATACCGGATAGACGGGACGGGCGGGGAGTGGTCACCGTGGGTTTGGAGGAGATTTCGCCTGCTATGGACGGATGGTTGTGGAGGAGGGCGCGGAAACCCGGATTGGCATTTTGTTTTCATTCTTCTCACTTTTTTGGGGTGAAATGCGCTGTTTTGTGCATTTTCCGCGTCAAAAACAGGCGAAATTCGGAGTTTGTGTTTACTGATCGGTTAATAGGGCTGTTTTGTAAGATGTTGATTGCAAGATGCTTATGCTTGAAGTTCTGCAGAAGAATGGCTATTTTGACAGGGGGGGGGGTGGGGCAGCGGGCCATTGCGGCCCGGAAGCGGGCGGTTTGGGTTCACGCTGGAGGGTGGCGAGGGCTACCTGGGCGGCGTAGAGGAGGTGGCCGGCTCTTTTTTCTGGGATGGCTTCGATGAGGACGCCGTGCGCAACACAGGCGATGAAGTCGCGGATGCCGTCGAAGCCGGAGAGCATGGGCATGGCGTTGCAGTAGGCGGCGCAGGCGGGGCCGCGCGCGAAGATCTCTGCACAAATGTCTGGTTGCCTTTTGGCCATGTCGGCGTCGAAGGCGCGTTGCCAGGCGTTGCAGCAGCGGCGGATGGCAGGCCGGGGCGAGGATGCCTTGGTGGGGCCTTCGGGAACGGGCGCGCTGGTTTGATTGGACGGTGGGTTGGCGTGGACGAAGGCGAGCGCTCGTCCTTCAACGGACATTTTGAGTTCTTTGGACATGGAAAACACTCCTACAGAAATTGTGCGCCAAATGGGGTTAATTGCATGCAAACGGGATTTATGAGGGGAAGTTGTTGAAATGGGGAGGGTTGGGGGTGGTTCAGAGTGTTTGGGCGAGAACGGTTTTGGAGGGGGTGCGGAGCGGCCCAGGGCAAGCGCTTTTCAGATTGCGCGATGATTTTGATTCGAAAGGGTTCGGCTTCACAGGCTGCGGAAAAACTACCAAATGGCCGAAGTTTTGAAAGGGCACGGCTTCAATAGCCTGCCCTGAGCGAAGTCGAAGGGTGCCGCAAGTGGCTGAAAATAAACGCTGGGCTTTAGCCCCCGAGGGATGTTCTTTGTGAATCTTGACTCAAAACCCGACTTTTTCCGCAGCCTCTTCAGCCGTGTCGTAAGCAAATCCGGATGAATTCCTTCGGCCTTTCGGCCCTGAGGGATGGATTTGCATCCTGAAAGCGTCCCGCAGCAGCTAAAGCCGATCTGTTTTTCGAGCCAACTTTCGGCACGATCGAAGTCATGCCCTGTTACAGGTCCTCGATAAAGGACAGGGCGCTGGAGCCCGGCAACAATCTCGCTTGACTTCTTGTTGGATCAATCCTTTCAGGCGTTTGCCTCCTCTATTTCCCTGCGGAAATGTGAGCCGGGCCAACTGCGCTATCATTAAATCGTTTTGCGCCGGATAGCCTGTCACCACAGGGCGCACGGAATAGGAAGAGGGTGTGAAAGCAGTATGGTTGAGAAGCGCTGGGTATTATTGATTGCAAGTGAGGTTGGGCGCACCGATTCGGTGTCTGACCGTGCCATGGAACGTCTGGTGGAGGCGATTTGCGAGGAGGGGTACGAGGCTGTTCGTACCACGTCGCCGGAGGACGGGCTGTCGCTGGTTACCTCGGACCCCAGCTACTCCGCCATTTTGCTGGACTGGGACTTGGAAGGCGACTCGCAGTTTGAAGAAC
>Ga0302194_10000284_pt1 | contig 34212 bp, 34 predicted proteins | sample II_Bog_N1_1_FD_200227 | JGI IMG/M metagenome (GOLD analysis project Ga0302194, IMG submission 200227) | Peat permafrost microbial communities from Stordalen Mire near Abisko, Sweden - II_Bog_N1_1 | ecosystem: Environmental > Terrestrial > Soil > Wetlands > Peat | place: Sweden: Abisko...
GGAGCAATTATCTACGACATGTTCCGTCGCGGTACGCTAGAAGACCCCGTCGAAGTCGGCCTGCCAAACGACGACGATCTTGCAGCGTTCACTGCAAGGCAGCGACAGCTTGTGCGAAATGCGATCACAGATGCGCGCTCAATGGGAATCGTGATTGGGCGACTCGGTGGTGACAAGTCGATGTTTAACATCTGCCCGCGGCCGTATACTGCGTGGTGCACCGTTTTGCACGACATTGTTGCCACACACACAGAAACTGTGCCACCCGAGATCAAATCGGCGACAAAGTTGCTCATACGGTCGACTGTGTTAACCAGAGACGCTGCAGCGAGAGTAGAAGCGGCCCGTCTTCTACCATCGGCACAACCAGTGAGGCTCGTTAAAGAAGATTACGAGAACACTCTTGAAACGGGAAACGTGCTACTGGATAAACTGTACTTACAGAACTTCGAACGGACCGTGGGCCCACTGACATACACGGCGTTCGTCCGGGGCTTTGATTCTCTTCGAGTTTCTGAGATCGTGTTTCCGACAAGGCCGAGTATCACAGTCCTCCCCCATTGGATGGGTCTCATAGTGGGTCCCGTACTGGAAGACAGTATCGCTGCCAAGAACGGCGTACAAGCCGGAATGATAATTACTCTGATCAACGGCCGCCCCGTCGTCGGCATGACGCCTCCCCAGCTCAAGAGCATGTTCTCAAACCTCGGCAAAGACTCCATTCGATTGACGGTACACGACCCAACCGTTCTTTGCCGCCCCGTTCCACCAAAGAAGAAGAAGAAGTCCGACCAATCGAGCGAGGAGGAAGTCGGCGCCAAGTACGCAGTCCCCGTCTTCTGGCAGCAACTATTTCGCGCCAGCTTCTTCTTCAAGCAGTTTTCACCGCAGTCTGGTCCGATAGACCTCGAGGGCTGGAACCCAGCCCTCGTTTTTGCGCTGCAGGAGATGTACCCAAATGAAATGGGCCTGTTGGCTGCCACGGTCGATTTCTCGGCTCACACACAAGCCATCGAAGAGGTCGGCCTGGAGTTCGAGTTCCTGCAGCTGTACGGTGTTGTCAGGGCCGACGAGGGACTGCAATTTCCGCCTGTTGTCGACAAGACCGCAGCTGCGGCTGCTGCTGCTACTTCCACGGCCGTATGGTCGGGCGACGAGAAGCCCAAGAAGATCACCCCTCGTGGCTGCATGCAACCTTTCGAGTTCCATCAGATGGCGACCAAGGGCGACCTTGGGACACTGTTTCAGTACACACGGATTCACCACGGCATGGCGAAGATCTGGAACACATTTGAAGGCGACACGCACAACTGGTTCGTGTACTTACAAAACATGCATACTGCAATGAACGAAAAATACCGCGACGAGAGTGACGCAAAAGCAACATACAAACGAGAAATCACCGTACGGGCCGCTGTGCTAGCCACGTACACAGGCAACTTGTTCCCTCCAAAGGCATTGGCGGATCGCGACAAGACCGGACTCCGATGGGAGGAAATCAGCTCGTTTATCGCCATCTACTATCCCGCGCTTGCATCGTTCTTGCTCCTTACACGCAAACATGCATTGCCATCAGGCACCGAGGCCGTGTGGAAAGAACCGATCGCGCTATACGTTGCTACACCAGACAGCGCGCATTCAGATTTTCATCGCGTCTCTGCTATGATCGGCCTCGGTGACACGGACTCCATCCCAGCCCTAAACGACGCTGATCGGTTGACACGAGACCTCGTACAGAGCATCGTCAAGCAATATGTACAACGAGCAACAATCCTGGTCCAGTCCTATGATACAGAGGACAGCTTGTTTACGAATTTGACACAAGCGAAACTCGTAGACTTGCTTGCCACGACAACTGATTCGGGCATCATCTTGAATCTATTTCGCGCACATTACCGGTTGGATCTGGCAAACGACGCTCAGGTCATGACGATCCAGGGCGACGCGCCTGTGAATGAAGGCGGTGATATTCGCACGGCGTCATGGGCACACTTCGCGTTCACCTACGCGAATCAGTTTCCGCGATGGGACATCATTCGTATGATGCCGCTGTTCAAGTACACATTCACCGTACATGATATCAGAACAATTTCAGACAAAATCAAAGATTCCAAGGGAGACAACATCACCAAGTTTTGGATTTATGCAGCCATTGTCGCGTGCAGCCGCTTGCCAGCGAAGCCGGCCCCGTTCTCCGACATGCTCACCTATATGCATACTCAAATCCCAGCAAAAACCAACGCCAGCGCTGCCGCCGTGAAATACATCAGGCGATCTGTACCCATTGACCAGGAGAGCAATGGGTACACGCTATGGGGCGTCTTTTGCATCCACGTTGAAGAAGAGCTCAAGGCTATCAAGGAAGCGATGCCGTCATTTGCACCACGCTCTGGAACTGTTGTGCTGCGCGACGACCAAGTACGCGACCCCGCAGCAGCCGTCACGGTCTTGTGGTCGGATGACATAGACGCGACTGACCCGAGGACACTGACGACGGCGTTTGAGTCGTACATGCTCAATCTATTCATCGGTACCGCACTCCCGCGCGATACTACAGCCAAGGAAAACGTAGACGCCGTGACCCCACGAGAGAATGTTGGTGCTTTTCAGACACTCACTCGCTTTATACCCGTGTTTGGAAAAGGAGCAACGGTGACAGTGCTGCCGCCGCCGGCAGCTGGTTCCGGTTTACGCGCTTCAGTGAGCGGCTCCGTTCAACCGATCCAGCAAGCCAGCAACGCAGATTGGCAAAACTTCTCTTTAGGGGAAGAAGAGCTACCACCACAACAACCACCACAACAACACCAATCGCGCACGCACCAGCCACAGGGGCCAAGGTACCGAGGCCCGGCAGATGAAATACGTCCAGAACCACAACCAAACGATTTACCACACATTCAACTAAGCCACGAACAAGAGGTAGCTGACTTGAAACAGAAGCTTGCCGCTGCAACACAGCCCACGAACCCGACGCCCGCACCAAAGAGGAAACGCGATAAAGCAGCAGCAGCAAAAGAAGAAGAAGAAAAAAAACAAGCAGCTAAACTGCCGAGACCAGGTCCGGATACCAGGATCGTGGACGACGTGTACAAATCGCCCAAACCACCCCCACCGCCTGCCGCCGCTCGTGTTCCTGGTAAAGGTGCCGCCGGTGGTGATGATAGTGCGATGTATGCACACGTCCCTCCAAAAAGATTTTTTGAGGAGTAATTTACTTCGCGCGGCCACATTATTACCAAATACAGTAACATTATGTACGTTTCACACATCCTCCACTTTCACGTTACCCTCAAAGCTAGCAAGCATGCGCTCGATTGTACTATAAGAAGTAAAATCTTCCGATGTACGCACGCAGCCGTGATGGTCCATGTAGAGGCGGGTGGCTGTGGACGGTGTGCCAAGCAGGTCAGCCTGTTTCAGGCCGACGCGGAAGTGCAGTTGATCGTTTCGACCAACCGTGGAGGTGGTGGTGCCCAGATGGATGTTCGCTCGGTTCAAAAACAGCTCCTGCAATGGAATGCTGGCATTCTTAAGACGACTGCCACCCTTGTTGGGATCGAGGGCAGCGATGAACGTCTCTAGGTCTGTGGTAGGCGGGGGGGCGGCAGCAGTAGACATTGATGTTTATTGGCGGTCAGGAGTGCTTATGGCTTTGTACACATGTAAGAGTTTGTATTATTATACACAACAAAAGAAAGCGACACGCAATATGGCAGGAACAACAACGAATGCAACAGGCAACGATGCAATGCAAGAACTGATCACAGACGTGATCGAGGAGGACGCAGAAAGCTCGCTTGTACAACGGTGCGTGGATGCATACAACGATGCCTTGAGTGGCGGCGGCTTGATGAAGGCGTACACGATTGCAGCGTCCATGTCGGACGAAGAGGTCCGCACACTGTTCGACATGCATCCCAGCATCGCGGAGCATCTCGAATTGTCGCGCCCAGCGTCACCAGCCTCGTCCACGTCGTCGCACAGCTCATACAAGACTCAGGATGGCGACACGAGCCTCTTCACATGACAGCTCTTGGAAGTCCAGCAGAGCCTCGGGTTCGTGCTGGCCGCAGATCGCATGGATCACAGGCGCACACTCCTCGGGGAACGCGTGCTTAGAGCTGGCGCCAACGTAACGCTTGAACTCGTTCACAATAAATGTATTGATGGTACTCATTTGTGCGAGGACAGAGGGGTCGGACCGACAGGTGCGCAGCAGGATCTGTAGCTCTTGCCGGTTGTCGTGCTTGAAGATCACACAGAGGAGGGGGGCAAAAAGGCGATCATTGTGCACAACAGTGGAGAGGAATGTGCGATGCTTCACAATCATGTCGAGCACAAGGGGATCCTCTGTCGAGAGCAGCGCGGCCATAGTGTCCTCATTGGCCCCCATGTGGTGATAGATGTGATCCACCCAGAAACGGGCCAGGTCACTTGCCCCCCGCTCAGGAGTTGTGACGTGGTCAAGGAGGTCGACGCTGAGCGGCCCGTTGCTGAGGACACTAAAGGTGCCCTCGTGCAGATGGCAGTAGGCTGGGTGTGCGTGCCCGTTGTCACACACACCCTTGTAGAAGGTCTCCCAGTCTCCTTGGGGTGGCTCGCCCTCATTCTTGGGAGCGAAAGCAGCCGTTACAGCCGTGGCTGCCAGGAGGCCGTGCATGAAGTAGCCCTGGTGTCCGTCGGGTTTGCGCTCAGACTTTAAGAGCATCACGGCGATGCGCTGGAGCTGATCTTGGGTGAGGAGAGTGACATAGTCGCTAAAGGTCCCATCGAAACAGTGCATCCAGCCCGAGAGCTCGGAGAGAAAGAGGAGAGCACGAACACCAAAATACGGATCGGTGAACGACTCGTGCATGATGGGGCCTGTCGGTGGTTGTGAGTGGAGCCTCTTGGCGATCTCGTGGTCTGCGACGCGTGGCCCTTTGATAAAGGAGGTTGGGTCCATCAGACGAAACTCGTCTTCACTCAGAAAGATGCTCTGTGTTACTTTGGTGGCGCGCGTGGGCACCTCTGCTTGCCCGCGAGTTCGGGGCATTGTGTGTGCACGATTGCAGTTCTTTCTGTTGGAGAGATCGCGTCAATAATAGGCAAACAAAACAAATGGCCAACACACGTGATTTGAACCGGTTTCTGTGTGTGTGGTATACAGCCCTAGCTTTATTGTCAACTCGTGATAATAATAATAAAATACAGACGGGAAGAGATCAGACCAAATCAATAGCCGTAACGAGGGCGCTTAGGTTCGGGGGCGGTGGTGCCGAGCAGCTCTTGGAGGATGCGATAACGGCGCGAGATCTCGACGTTAAGATCGTTGCCCGAGGCGACCGTGTGGTAGGCGTTGCGCACAACGATGGAGCGCTGGGTGAGCAAGAGGACGACGGCCTCGGAGACGGTGAGGAAGACCCTGTCCTTGAACTTCTTTCCGGCGGGGCTGCGGTCGCTGCACTTCTCGACGATGGCCTCGAGGGAGGACTTGCAGCCCATGGCGACGATGTTCAGCTTCTCATGGACGACGTCGGGGATGTAGAGGCAGTTCTGCAACTCCAGAACGGGTCGGTAGCGGAGATTGGTGGCGGGCAAGGTTTCCAAGCGACTTGCATCGTGGCGTTGGGCCGGGTTGAGGCGTACCTGTGTACCAGAAACATGGGGCACGGCGATCACAAAGTCTGGAACTTCGGTCGTCTGGAACTTGAAACCAGGGTCGAATTCGTTTGTGACAATCGTCACAGCTTGCAGAAATTCTTGCGCTACGCGCGACGTACGAATGTTACGCACAAGCTTCACGTACAGATCGTTCAGAATCTCGTCTGCGACATGGCGCGAAAGAACAAAATCGTCAAAGGCGATGGCGGCGCCGAGAGCTCCAGCAAGATCTGCGTCGAGCAGGTCGCGCACGAGATCGCTTGAAAATTGCACCACGAGCTGACACTCCTCGATCACAACCAGTGGCGTGTCGCCTGTATCCGGTTTCAACCCGTGAAGCGGACGAATAGCGTTTCCGTTTACATAACGGGTACTAGATCCGGGAATGACCATAAAAACAACACCGTAAAGGGGCCGCGGAGTCACTGGGGGTATAGCAGCAGCAGCATCCGTTTCGAGTCTGCGCCTGAACTGCTCTTGACAAATCAAACGGCCAGTGTCTGGAAACGACGAACACGATAAATTTTCAGTGGAAATGATATGGGTAAGTTCCACACTATACGAACTGCTGATTATGCTGGCATCGATATTAAACGCACCTTTCTTTCTGGGGGCATGATCGGGGACTTTACGCTGTGCTGCGTCATCCAATGTGGCACGGATTTCAGCGTCACTGGCAGCCGTACGAGGCTCGGGTGGCGCAACAATGCTCAAGTCGACGCCAAAATGAACAATCATGGTGCTGAAGTTGTTGCCATATTTCTGACGATCGTGCTGCAGCAGGCGCGCCATGCGAGAACTCAGCTCAAACTTGAGAAAGGCGGCCGACCGAGTTTCTGCTTTGGCGGGGTTGGTCTTTTTGTACCACTCCCCGGGCCGCGCAACAAGGTCGATCCATGTAATGTCTGGAAGCGCTGGTGGCGCGCCAGCTCCTACAACAGCAACCGCCATGATGACGAAGAGAGAAAAATGAATACTGTTGCCGGGCGGTATTACTTAACCCCAAGAAAATCCTTTATTTAGAACCGGCGGCGAGTGTGTATAATCGGTGCCATTTTTTTCACTCACCCAGTATCGGATCATGGCGGAGCAAGCAGCAGCAGCAGCAGCAGCAGCAGCAGCAGCACGCAAGCATGATCGAAAGCGACGAAAGAAAATCCTTGATGGGCTCGTCGATCGACGCACTGAATTGGTGTTCAAGAAAAAAGACGGGACACTGCAATCGGTGTTTTCTATTCGCAGACGCACGGGAGTCGCGGGCATCAATGTCGGACGACTCCAGCAAGCGCTCCTTGATCCCAACAATGCAATCCACCCATTACGACCTCTTGTAGAAGACGATATTAAGATGGGGTTGAATCCAGCCCAACTCTTGGTCGACCGAGCACCTGATCGCCAACGCGTGTACGAATGGAAACTACATCGAGGCCGAGTGGACGCTGTCCCGCCACCCCCGGCGCCACCTGCCCCGCGACACAAGTGGACGTACATGACTGTAGATAGTGTCTTATATCTCCGTATTTGCTGCGACGGGACGCTCATGGCCTTTTCCAAACACGGCTTTGATGAGATCTCTGCGCTCTTCGATCGTGTCGAAGCCGTTGTCAGGGCATCTGCCATTGACCCCTTCGAAGATGATTTGCCCAGCGGCATCTCAGACATGATGAACACAAATCCCCTCGTCGACGCTGACAGCGACGACGACATGGCAGAATAACCATCTTTCTCTCTTTCTCACTCTCGCTCTCCTCTTTTTTTTCCCTAAAATAAATTATCGCTTTCAAACGTGTCTTATTTTTGGGGTTCATTTTTTTTTCTCCCCTTATGGGATCACATGTGTCGACTGCCTTGGTGTCTACAACACACACACTGTCTGACGTAATTGGATGGATCACATCCGCTGTTACAGCCATTCGCACGGAAGAAAAGAGTAGCGGCGGCAGCGGCGGCAGCAACAACTACGATGTTATAAACGGGTCGAACCACGAGCTGTCAGCCCAGCTTGGCGCATTGCTAGCCACAAAATCGCGGCTATTGCAAGAATATCAAATGGCACCCATCGACGCGTCACAACTCGTTACTGCTGCAACGGCGACGGCCGCGACTCCAGGGAGTGCGTGCGCTCAAACAAAACTGCGAGAGAGTCTACACGAGTGTGTCACAAAGATACATCATACGAGAGTGCAGCTTGCTCGGAGCGAAGTGATGGAATTTGTTCGCATATTGCAGGCAACATTGCCCCCGCGCACATCAATCAGCAAACAGACAGCAGAGATCTTGGTGCGCGATCTGCGCGCCAAAGTGGCGCAATGGGAGGCAATCAAGCAAACCACACTAGTCGAATACAAAAACATGCCGCTCACACAGGCCACCGCGTGCGCACTCATTGCCGCAAAGCTACACTCTATTGTTGCAATTCAGTTCAAGTATAACGCAGACATCAACAGCCTATTGTAGTTCCCCGCACTGGTTTGTTTTTATAGGGAGATGGATCTAGAAAGCATCTCCCCCTTCAGACCCAACCCTTTGCGTCTTTTCAGGTCGACGCGCAGGTCCATTTTTGCCATCTTATTTGGCGCGCATTACATTCTCATCTATGAGTTCAAGTTGGTGGTTATCACATGCGTCGCGCTGGCTGGCTCAATCATATGCTCTGTGTTGGCATGGGCGACGGCAGCCGCGTTCCAAACAAAATGCTGCTACTTGAATGGAGCTACACCAGCCAAGTTGGCGGCGGGCGGGTATTGCAATCAGCCGGGCACCATCATGTACTACCAAATGCAGGCTACAACACAAATGCAAGTGGCGTGCAGCATCGTCCCTGTGACAGAGATCATCCTTGTGTGTTTAGCCGGGGCGTGCTTTCTTACGGTAGTGGGCATGTACATGGGCTTGAAGAATTGGTTTTGCGACACGGCGGACAGGCATCTACGTTTGTATGTGCGACGCGCACTCAATCTGAATGTAGTATACATCAAGAACCCCGTCAACGATGATGGCGAAGACGATGCTCCTTACGATCTCCAGAGGGTGGTGCGCTATGCCCTTTTTTTTCCAGACACGGGCTTTTTGTTTGCCTCCCCCGAGGCAGCCATCGGCGAAGATCTCATCTACTTGACACGACTGGGCACCTTGGCGATTGCGATCATAGCATCGATGTTCGCCTATTATCGCACATGCGTCTACTATTATTGGGGGTGCTATCCAGATTTTGAGACGGCCACACTAGACCAATTCAACTTGGGGTTCTGCTGGGATATCACATCGCCCATCTTTGCCCTCACAGGTGGACAGGCTCCCCCAGACACCCTGTTTGATATTTATATTGGCATTGCTGGTACGTGCATGCTCGTCAATATATTTTTGTATGTGGCCCGTATAACTGGAATTAAGGTACACACCAATGGCACCCGTGGACGCATGCTTACATTCGTGCAGGATTATTTTACATCGTTTATTATCGCGTTGATGGACGCAGAGGGTGTGCTCTACGATGAGCCCCACTCAATCGCCGCTGCCGAGACGACGACGACAACGACAACGGTCCACCAGACGGATACTGAACAATTGGTTTAGTCCCGCCGATTGGTGGTGCTGGTGGTGGTGGTGGTGGTGGTGGTGGTGGTGGTGCCGGGCCAGTTCTGCCAAGAATGGCGATCAATAGTTGCTGCGCCTCGTCGACGTTGCCAGGCACGCACTTGTCCAAGCGCGTAGCTATCTGAGCGCATACACTGTCTGAGGGAATGGTCAAAGTCGCCATGGGCACAGCCGTCGCAATCGTATTCAATAAATAGTCACTGATTTGAAGACATTGACGATCGTGATCATTCATCACTCAGGCTGCAACAGCCACGGGCTTACATTGATAGCTGAGGGAGTTACTTATATCTATAGCTTGCATGATGTGGTAGACCCAGCTGGGAATATAGGGGGATTTTTGCATCACATACACGACAGAGGAGAGACGCCCTTCGACCCAAAAAGTGCGGCGTAGATGCTCGGCGTAGTAGAGGCTGTGGCCCATACATTGCTTGGCCGTGACCGAAGAGTCCACAGTATCAATGCTAAAGGTGCGCACATACCACTCCACCATATAAGTCACAGAGGATATTAAGTCGCGCAAGGAGGCGACGAGGGGGGTAACGATGTCTTCAGGGAATACATCTGTGTTCGGTAGGAGCTCACTAATGCGCTGAATCAAAAAAAGTTGACGGCGATGAAAGGCTGGGTCTAGCACGACGTCAACAGTGTATGCGACGAGAGGTTGCCGCGGGTAATATGTTGCAAGTAAGACATTGATCTTGTGCTCCACTTCGATCCCTGCAATAAAGGTGCACGTTTCTTTGGAGAGTTGTGGCTGTTGCTGCCGTAAGAAGCGCAGCGCGGTTGTGAGATGTTCAATTGGAGGATCAACTCCATTGGCGCAAGCGGATGTGTAAACATCCAACTCGCTGCCTACCCTGTAAGACCGGTACATCTCAAGCTCGGCGGCGGGCGTCTTGGCAAAGGTTGTGTGCCTCTTCTCAGAATCCGTGAACCAGGGGCGATCCAGGCCACTGGCGCCGAGGCGTAAGCCCTTCTGCTGCGCCGCGCCGACAACAGTTGGATGAAAGGCTATAGCAAAGCCGTCTGTCGAGTCGACACCAGAGGGAATATCAAATGCTGGCAGCGGGTGCAGGGGAACAACGAACAAGTGGCTTGGCCATAAACCGCAGTCCGACATTTATTGATGTGAAAAATGGATCACTCTATCTACTCAAGGCCTGAAAGCTACGCGACAAGGCCGTCCTCAGCAGCTGACATGAGATCATCCACATCATGGTCTGTGACGAGTACTTCTTGCTTAAAAGCAGCAAAGTCTTTCTTGAGATCCTCAAGGCCCTCGAAAAAGAGGTCGTGAATGCTTTCGAAGTACTCGATCACTTTCTTGTGCATCTCGGCTGTAATGACTTGGGCGCCGTGCTCGAAGGACGCATACGTTCGCTTCAAGAATGCGCGGAAGGCAGGCTTGGTGCGGAGCTCCAAATGACGTCCGGCTAAGCACACTTTGTGGTAGGCGTTTTGAACATGCTCCAGCAAATCAGCAGTTAAACGATGAACGGAAAACTTCGAGGGTGTTGCTGATGCTGCTGGGGATGTCGCTGATGCTGGCGCCGGCGCCAGTGGAAGTGTCGGCGATGGCGGCACCGGCGGCGCAGTATACAAGTCATTCTTTGCAACAGGAAAGGGGTGTCTGATTGGAGCGCGAGGCATCATACGAGCAGCCATTTTTCTTTTTGTCCGGTGAAATGCGAAAACCGACAATCTATCGTGTTGCAGGCGTGGTGGTGATTGGAGCTTTCTTCCTGACTTTATTTATTCTATATAGCCAAATGAACACCCAGCTCAGCACATTGAAGCAGCAGACAAGTAACACCCCACCTCTTCCACCCCCGTCACAGTCTGCACAATCGCCCGTGGCGGCAGTCGTGCAGCAGCAGCAGCAGCAGCAGACCGTGGAGCGATTATACGGCGGCATTGATTATACCATCGTGCAGGCCTCTACCGGAATTGTTTTGTATCCCGCGCTCGTTCTTGGCGGCGACCTCTATCAAGCTAATGGCAATATTGTGCTAGGGACCTCAAGCGATGTGACTATCGGCAACACCATTAGCTTGAATGAAATGTATCAAACAAACAATCTGCGCGACTGTATTGGGTGCTATGGACGCGCCACAGATTTCCCATGTTGCCCGCCACACGCGACGCTGGATATCAGACATTGTGTGTGTGTGTGTGACGAGGGGTTTGACAACAACACAGGGTGTGCGACATCCATCTGCTACAACGGCGGAACGTGGTCAACAACGTCGAGTGTGTGTATGTGTCTATATCCTTATACGGCCAGTAGCTACTGCGCAGAGATTGATTGCGGCGCCAACGCTGTACTTGACACGACGACACACGCCACATGTGTCTGCTTGGAGCCATTCGTGGGAGCAACATGCAACGAGACCAACACGGCGGGCATCCAAGAATACGACAATGTTGCTTGCTGGAACATCTCAAGTGATGGGTCCCAATGCGTGCAACGGCGCAATATGGGAGTGTCAAGCTGTCTCAATGACAGTGTGTGTGTGTGTGCGCCTCTGTATGTGGACGAAGATGCGATGATTGCAAGAGAGCTGGTGTGCCCAGGAGGCGGGTGCGTTGAGTTATTTGCTGCGATGAATGCAAGTTGCTGCACGGGGATCGTCTCGTGCGAGAACTACCAGGAGCAAGCTGTGTCGTGCGACACACAGTATTGCTGCAGCCAACAGACCGGCGTACACGAATGCCTTTCGGTGGGTGGGTGTACATGGGGCGCCAACGGACAGCTCTGTCTCTACAGCACTCTAGCTGCAAACGCCCTTCAGTCGGGCAGTGTTTGGAAGAAATTCGTCTTTTCGTGCGCGGCGACACGGACAGACGGCGCTACTATATGCGATGAGACCGTACAAGCATTACAGCTATCCATGTACAGCCAATACGAACCGCTGATTGCGTATAGTACAATCCAGGAGCGCGCATGGCAGGAAATATCTCGTTACAATATCGTTTCAGACGGTAATGATCCGCGCGTCCAGAAGAAGATCGTGCTAGCTGCGCCTGGAGCCAATGCAGTGGGGTGTTTTACTCGATGGCGCCTAGCGCTGTTGTTGGACAGCAGCTTTGTGTCTTCAACAGTGTGGGTGTGCGACGAGAACGCCGTGTCGACGTTCACTTTCAATTTGGTTGAAAAGGCAATACCAACAACACCGCCACCGGCATCAGATCTCGGTACTGTGTACACTATATTTTTGAGCGGGACTTCGTGGTGCCTGCTTGATCGGGCATTGCAGCCCGATCAGATCTATTTATGGGGAGCCACCGGCATAGCTTCTACAAACGTGGTTGCGATTGACCTAAACAACAGAGCTTCGTTCGCACCACCATCACTCTGTGGGCAATTTATTGTGGCAAATAATATGATAAAGGCGCTATCAACAGGAATGTTTCTACTCAGGGGGACTGACGGGTATCCGATCTTTGAAGGCAGTAATATTGCAACGTATACGGTGACGACGCCGCCAGTGTACTTGGATACGAATCCGTCGTTGCCGCTGGCGAATCTCGGGTGGGCAACGTGCCAGAATGTTATGTGCATGATCGGTACTGTTCGGGGCACCTGCGCGACGGTCGCTTGTGCTGAGCAGCTTTTTTCAGGCGCTTCACATCGCTTTGCTCAATGTCTTCCTTGCTTAATGGCACATGTATTTCTGGATGCTGGGCAATGAAGTCGACGACCTCCTGGATGCTAGCGGGCATTTGGTGCGAGTCTTCACCTGTGGCGATCAGTTTACCGTAGTCGTTCTTGGGGCCATAGACGATGAACGACGTATTCTTCCCGTTCTTGCGGACCACAGGCTCCAAGAACGCGCCAGGAAAGAGGTCTTTCTCGTAGGATATCGAGAATTTGTGCCCATGTATTTTGGTGAGCATCATTAAATTAAGGCCGTAGGAGAAGCGCCCGCTATAAGGCTCGTTGACAAAGACGATGCCGCTGCACATGAATTCAGGAACGTTAGCGCGAGCGTGCGCCCTGAGAATGCGCGCAGTGCTAATCATGGACTCGGCAGCAGCCATGGGCGATGTGGCACCTGTACCCACAAAGGGGCCGGAGGTAAGGCATAGCACATCGTTTGCTGGTCCGCATGAGTAGACATATTTCTGGGCGACGGCACGCGAATCACAGCTCTTGACGCTAAACTCTTCAAAGTTGATCAGGTCGACAATACGCGTGGGCACAGCACCGTCCTCGTCGTGGCCGCCACCACAGGTGGCAGTGACGGGGACTCGTTTGACAAGCGACATGAGCTGGCCATTAAAGCGATTGCGCAGAGCCCCTAGCGCAACGGTGTTGGTGTGATCTCCGATGATGCCAGTGATATTTTGGCGAGGTATATCAAAATCAAACCGCCGCACTTTATTTGTCGAAGCTCCCAATAAGGTATCCACATAGTAATCGTCGTCGTCTATTTTGCGCTTCTTGTCTGCCATGCGCACAACAAAAAATGAACTACGATGGCTAGTTGGTAAAGGACGTCATGGGCCGCAGATACACCGACGGGTCGACTATCAGACACGATTTGGGGATGGCGATGCCAAGAGAGTGTGCCACTATCTCCAAGACGCGACCGGCTGGGATGATGATGTCGCCGGTGGGAGTGAAGCTCAACCATGGTCGATTCACCTCGCCAGCATCAGTGATCGACCCAGGTTCTGCTGCCGACATGACTCCGGACATGGGTATCACGTCGGCGGCAACCGGTGACGGCGGCGATGGCGGTGGTGCAACTGGTGCTGGTGCCACTGATGCTACTGCCGGTGGTGGTGGTGGTGGTGGTGGTGGAGGTATGGCGGCGACGGCGACTGCGGCGCGGGCCTTCTTTGCCGGAGGTGGCGGCGACAACGGCGGGGCTGGACCAGCTGGAGCTTTGTTGCCTGTTCTGGCCTTCCGAGGTGCTGCAGTAGGAGTGGGCGTAGGAGCAGCAGTGACTACAGCCGCAGCAAAAGGAAGAGGAAGAAACATCGATTGAGATTTTGGTGGCGGGTAAATAGCTGCTGCTGCAGGCGCTTGGACTGGTTTCTTCTTTTTCACCGGCTCGGCTTTCGGTTTCGAAGGAGGTGTGGCCACGGGGTCCTCCAGAGGCGGGAGCGAGAGCGATGAGGTGGGAACTGCTTTAGGATCAGCTGTCGACAAAGGTCTCTTCTTCATCGGCAGAGCAGCTGGAAGAGGGGCTGTGTGTTGGCCAGGCCCGTCCATGCCAAGGGTCTTGAGCGTCGCCTGATCAGGGGGCCAGTATATTTCATCGAACCGCTCGCTGAAAACGCCTGGCACCACCTGATCCCAAGAGGAGTCCGCAAAGGAGCCTCGGATGGCTTCGTTGTTGGTCACAAGGTCGTCGACAAGAGCGGTCTTGAGTGAGGTGTGCCGAGGCTCGGCGTGCTCTTGGAATGTGTAGAGCACTTTGACCTTCTTTGTCACGCCATCACGGGTGATCTGGACGCGCACTTTGCCCAGAATAGAGCTGTAGACGGTGTAGATCTTGCCGGACTTGGCGGTGGAAGCAAGGAAGCGCTGCCATGGCACCGGGGTCGCGGTGGGATCGTTGGTGTAGCAGATTGTGCCGAGTGGCGTAGACGAGTTGTTGTTGGCTTCTTGGCGTAGCTTGATCCACTCGACAAAGTACTCGCTGGCGAACTCTTTGGCATACGCTTCCGCGCCCTTAGCTCGAACTGGTTTGACAGGTGTAACTCCGGCCGGCCCAACAGCAGCAGCAGCAGCAGCAGCAGCAGCAGCAGCAGCAGCAGCAGGCGCTACCTTTTTGATTGCTGGCGTTGATGCAACGCCTGTCGCTGCTGTCTTCTTGACCGGAGCAAGAGCGTTAACTGGTGGTGGCGGTGGTTGAAACAGAGGAGTGACGCGGAAGAGAGGTGGGTTCGGGGCAAGAGTCGTCGCGACAGCCGGTGCGTGTAAGGTGTGAGCCCATTCACCCAAGTCAACCATCGGCCCGAGGGTATCATCCAAGGCAGAAGAGTGCGCATATGCCCCAAACTTGTAACGAGACGCTGCCGTGTCTGTGTCTGCTGCTGTTTCTTCTTCTCCTCCTCCTCCTCCTCCTTCTGGCGGCTGAGTCTCGTAATCCTGCTCTTCACGAAGAGACTCTTCTTCTTCTGCTTCTGCTGCTGCTGCTGTTGCTGCTCCTTCTTCTTCTTCTTCTTCTTCTTCCCCTTCCGGGTCGGCGGGCAAGTTTTGATCAGCTTGAAGAGCGCGCAAAACATCGTCCTCTGTGGTGTTTATCACGGCCCAGTTAAAGGTCGCTGCTGTCGCTGGTGCCTGTGTTGCTGCCATCGTCATACGGTTTAACGGTTGGCGCCAAACTGTGAAAAATGGAGCCCTTTTTACTATGTCATGCAGTCAAGCGAACTTTATTCGTATTTCGCATTGTGAATGTCAGCTTTCTTAATGGCCCAAGCCACCCCGAATACAATAAGAATCGCAGCACTGATACTAATACCAACACCCAACCATTGATAATTGGTGAGGCCAGCACCACTGTTGCTGGACTGGCTGCAAGACGGGCAGGGTGGAGGGGTGGGTGCCAGTAAGCCACTGCCGTAGTTGGATTGGAAAAGACTGAAATCAAATGTTTGCAAAGTGGTATTGTTGACAACAGTATTGGAGCCATAAGTGATTACAGCATAGTCCAGATAACTGGTACTGGTAATGTACCCCGTACAGTTGGGCGATGTGGTGGCGAGGATCCAGAGGTTAAAGAACGGATTGATGTAGACAGAATCGAGTACAGTAATGCCATCAAAGATAATTTGGTCACAGCCACTCGCAGAGTGGCCCTCGTTGACGTTGAGAAACCGCAAGGATTGCGGGTAATATCCATTGCCAGCAATCGTGACACCGCGCGTGAAGGTACCGGGCTGGGAAAAACAATTTGTCCCATCAACGTCAAGCCGAACTGCCCTGATATTACCATTAGCAAATTGCAGGACGCTGCACACCGTTGTACCCGGTTGAGGCACAGGTGTATAGATGCGAGACTGGTGAACGTTGTCTGTCCCAAGCGTGGCGATAGTAATGTTGCTCGAATAGATCTGGATACCCAATGGGATGCAGTGGCTGGGATTGCCAGTGGGCAAGAGGGGGTACTGCATAATCAAAGTTTCGTTGATGCAGTCGGCGGGTGGCGTGGAGTCGAGGCACTGAAATGTATACGGTGAGCTGTAGAGTGTCCAGTTGTTGGTAAAGATCGGATTGAGGAGAATGTTGCGAAAAGAGCCACACACGTTGGCGTGCGCATAGCATGTTTTCTTCGGGACATTGCAGGGCGGCACGTCAACGTTGGTACAACCAGTGGTTTGTTCGTAGTACTCGCATGCAAGCGGTGTCCACGAAGCGCTATTCGTTGTGTGAATAAAGCATGCAATGACGACACCGATGACGCACAGCAACACTGTTCTCATCATCATCATCATCTGGTCTTTACTGCAATTCAAGCAACATACAGTCAGTAATACAAACACATGCATGCAGGCTGGCGGGCGCATCAGTCTGGAATGGCAGGCTTACCGCGCAAGAACTCGTCAAGACGGCGCCCGCCAAGACTGCGGTTGTTGCGGATGGCTGTGCGCTGCTGGTCCTGACCAGCGGACGCGGCGCTGTTCACGGTGACAGAACTGTTGCCGGTCGAAAACTGGGCCATTGGCTGGCCAGCGCCGGATGCTTGAGGGCTGGCATCTGCAATGTCCATGTAGCTTGACGAAGGTGCATACTCGTCGTAGGGGTTGGTGTATCGTGGCTGCTGCTGCTGCTGCTGCTGCTGCTGAGGTGGTGGCATGGTGCTAGAACCATAGCCCTTGCTGTCAAGAATGTCATCAAGCGCACGACGCTTTGGCGCAGGTTGCCGGGCCCCACCGCCACCAGTCTCTGCTGCAGCCTCGGCGTCACCAAGAGTCTTGCGGACGTCAGCCAGAGCACCGTCGACCTGACCGGCCCACTCTGTGTAGGCCTCGGGCGACAGCTTGCTCGTGACGGAGGCAGCCGAGGACACGAGCGTCTGCACGAAGTTGGCAAGTCGCTTATTTGCACCCATGTGGGTCACAACGTCCTTGATGGTGTTCACCCGGGCGTCCTCCAGCTCCTTGATGTGCTTCTTGTTGCTCGCTTCTTGCATCTGCAGCTTGGAGGCCAGCTCATCGGCCTTCTTCTGCTTCTCTGCAGCGACATACTCAAGGACAGCCGCCTGTTCGTCTGTCATGCTGTCCATGGCTGCCTGAAGCTCCTCGCGCGTCAAAGTCTTCTTGGCTGGCGGCTGGCCAGTCGCTTGCTGATCTTGCGCCGACGGCGGAGGCCTGTTGCCTGCCCCTGCTGGTGGAGCGGCGGTGGCGGCGGCGGTTGCGGTTGGTGGTTGCTTTGCGCTATCTTGAATGTTAGGATTGTTGTTTGTTGACACATGTGGTTGATTGCCGCCTCCCCCGGTATCTGATGCTGCTTGAGACATGGTAGATGGTCTAGGAACGGGGACACGTCTGTTGGCTGCCTGTAGACACTTATACTCTTTGTATCCGTGTTTTCCCTTATAGGCGTCCACATTAGGCTTGCCGTATACACAGAAAGCACCGTCGCGCTTTGGCGTGGGACACACACAAATCTCCCATGTGCGGCTTGGCATGCCGGTAGCCTTGTAGAAATCCCAATTCAAGCTGAGCCAATGGTAGAACGTGTCGGTGATAACGCCCTCTGTGTATCGCTCGTTGGGAAATACCACTGCTCCAGCAACATGCAGGCTGTAGTCTGCGGGGTTGATCCACCACTCGCGAAACATCCCTGCTAGCTTTTCACCGGATAGGATCGGGTAGAACTCAGTAGGTACAAAGACCGAGTCGTAGGTGTCCAGGCTGCCTGTGGTGGCATCAAATGAAATGCCCACGTCCAATTTGCCACGATTTTGGATCTTGTGCGAAATGGTGATGGCTGTTTCTTGATTCCAGTTGGCAAGTGTCTCGATAGCCTCTGGCACCACGTGCAAATCAGTCCGGGTACTCTCGGATTGAAAAGGCGCTCCGTGCCATATATATTCTGCTGGCACGACACAGCCTGCAATGGGATAAACCGTAGGCGTTGCCATGATGATGGTTGTGGTGGCACCGACACGTGTCACAATTACATCCTCGCTTCCATGTACTCATTTATAAGATTAAATAAACCCAGCAACCTTGTGGCCCCCGTGGCTTTAAAAGTGTGTTGCCAACTTAAGGAGTCAGGTAGTTCGACAAGTCGGGTCAGGCCACGGTGGCCTGTTTTCTGGCGACGTAAGCAATCAGGCAGTACATTGCCCACAGTGGCCACGGTGGCTCGAACACCGTGACCTTGCAACAAGCCACAGTGGCCGAGACGTTCTGTTCCTCTCTATATATGTGTGCGTGTTTCTTGTAAACAAAGGCTAACCCCCAGCGTCTCAGGTAAAAAAAGAACATGCCGCCTGGAAAACGGCAGTATGCAAAGCCAAAGCCGCCATTACCGAGTCCGTCACAACAACAACAACAACAACAACAGCCCCCGTCACCTGAAACAACACCTGCGACAGGAGGAAAACGGCATCGGCCGATGTTTAGCAGATGTTGGTTTGGCTTCCTGAATGTGGTGATCGCGCTGCAATTAGCAGCATGCATTGTGGGGCTCAGTACCAACTATTGGGCTTACATCACATACGTCACGCAAACCACCGGTCAGGCTTGTACATTTACATCAACAACACAGGCGGCGGGTGTTCATGCATTTGGATTGTTCAACCCTCCAATGTGCGATGGAAATTCCCAGTGCTCGGGGATTTTTTTGTTTTTGGAAATAATGGGCTGTATGACTGCATTCGTTATTCTGTTATTACTTCTTCAAGCAATGGTGACAATGTGTATGCACAAACTAATTTCTCTCGCAGCTCTCAACGCAGTCTTTTACCTACAATTCTTAATCATAATATTGGATGGAATTGTTGTCGGAGGATGGTGTCTCTACGCGTCTCGAATGCAAGTACCATTTTTCTCTGCAACTTGTTGGGATTACTCGTTTTTACTTTTTTCGGCAGCAGGCGCGACAGCAGTTGTTTGTTTCTTCTGGATTTTGATCTGGAAGTCCAATGCTTCGTTCAACGACGACGAAGATGTGCAATTTGTGTTGGAGCACATGAGACACAGGTCTCCAAGCTCAACCCCTCCACCCCCGGTACAACCACCCCCTCGTGCATACCCAGATACAAACGCACCAACGGCAGTTACACCGCCATCACCGCCAACACTACCGTTCCAAGAAGAACAGCAGCCCAGTTATCATCAATACTACACTCGTGCAGTCGCAGCACGCCGGCAGCAACAGCAGCAGCAGCAGCAGCAGCAGCAACAACAAAGTCTTACTATATCCAACCAACTGCCGCCGCCACCAGCACCCATTTGGCGACAACAGCTACACCAACCACCTCAGTACGCTCAACCATTTTTCCAACCCGTCGCACGCCGTCCTCAACAGCAGCAGCAGCAGCAGCAGCAGCAGCAGCAGCAGCAGCAGCAGCAGCAGCAGCAGCAGCAGCAGCAACACTATCCGCGCCAATCCTATTTCTTTGCACCTGGCACCCGCGCCTAGTGCCTGTAATTATCATGCCGTTGGCCGTTGGACAAGGAAGAACAACCGACCCATATGCATGGAAACACGTATTCACATGCCCTAAATGCGACAACCGCACAGCAGTCAAGGTGGAGGATCTCTCCAAGGATAACTGCTTCTATGAGGGTGAAATACAGCTCCACCTCTTCAAGCATGTCAATGACGATGGCACACCGTTTATTCAATCGCGCACTCATGCCGTTGTAGAGTGTGCCACTTGCAGCAATCTTTGCGCCTTTTTGGTCCCCATACATGTCGCTCGCGTTCCGTTGGGCATAGCCCCATCTTATTTACTGGAGCGAGAAGAAGAAAAAAAAAAGACGAAGCGAAAGAGAAAGCAACCCGCTTGCTCTTAATAATCTCATTGATAATAAATCTTAAATTAAACGATCTCTATCTTGATGCGCTGGCTCACAGGATCGTGTGTGTACACCTTCATCTTGGAGAGAAGCTGCGCTGTGGCAGGCATCGAGGTATAATACAAATAAGCTGCAAGCTGTTGTGCCAAAGTGCGCTCTTTTTTGTGGGAGGAAAATGCCAGAACCTCTTGAATCGTGTACTTGTAAGCAATCTCACCAGCGTACTTCCATAGATCTGCGTCTTTGGCGCGCACCTGGGCGAGAAAGGCGCCGTTGATTTCAACAAGCCAGTTGGTAGACTCGATTTGATTTCCATCATTGGCAGCCCGCAGAACAACACAGAGAGTCTCTGTTGGTATAAAAACCGACATTCTGTGTCAATTGACAACCGGGCAGTTGTCAAATGACACGAGCAAGTGAAGGCGAATAACTAGATAAAAGAAATTCACATATTTACCACAACTGGCCTCCTATCAATTAACTTCACATTTTTTCAAAAGTGAAACATGAGCCAACCACAGCAGCAGCAACAGCAGCAGCAGCAGCAGCAGCAGCAGCAACAGCAGCAGCAGCAGACCCACACACCTGCCATCAATACTATTGTGCATCGGCCATCAGCGACGATGCCAATAGCCATCCCAGCAGGTCGCCACATGCACCGCCCTTCAAATACTATGGCGGAGCATGTCCACACACCCCATGTTGACTTCTGGACGCCGGGTGGAAGGAACGCGCAAGAACTCTCTGTTGAACAACGACTGGCTATTGCAATGGCAGACCGCAAGAGTTTTCCAGAGGAATGAAAGGATTCCTTGATTTGAATTTATTCGTATCATTTCCACATCACAACAAATTAAACATAAATTCAAAGCATCTGAGTCTGAGTCGCTGGCTGTTCGTTATCTTCTCCATCCGATTCTACGTCGCTGTAGGGAGGGGGTGATAGCGGCGTGTCAACGATGATGGCTGCTGCTGCTGCTGCTGCTGCTGCTGCTGCTGCTGCTGTCAACGAGCGACGGCGCTTGGCGATGCGATCGACGGGTTGCGCTGGGAGCTTGAACATCGCGTCGAACTGGCGCTTAATACCACGAAGGTACACGAGCTCATCGAACTTAGCCAGAAGGGTATCGTTAAGCTGTACGATGTCGGGATGTGCGCGCTCCATCTCAACCAAGATCGGAGTCTGAGGAAGACAGAGAATCTTAAAGAAGGAGCCAGGTGTCGCGCGATACTGCTCCAGAGAGAAGGCGGCATCAAAAAGCTGAGGCTCATTTGGTCGCCAGGCAAGAGCTGTTTGATAATACTGGTGGCGAAACTCTTTCTCACAAGGCAGACCAAACGAGACATGGGTGTCCAGCTGCTCGCTCAGAAACTGCATCATGGGGTGATAGCTAATGAAGGAGACAATCCCATCCTCGTGAAGAGCTTCTTGAACGAGCTTGCGGGCGTCTTCAACGGTGACGCGGCTACACTGATATCTAGCGTCTTCTTCACAGCGCATACTCAGACGATCCAGGATGGCGAGTGGAAGAGGGTGAGCGGCTGCTGACGCGATGGCAGCAGCGGTAGGGCCAACAGGGGAAGAACACGAAGAGGAAGCCATGGTGCGAAAATAGAGTATTGGTCTCTCAAACCGGTTTCGAGTATCAAGATATTACTCAAATGAATTAAAGTTGGTGCTGCTATCTGTCGCTATTCAAAATCTTCATTGGCATGAGCGTGAAAGATGAGCCCGAAAAGCAACTACAGGAGCAGCAACAGCAGCAGCAGCAGCAGCAGCAGCAGCAACAACAACAACCAGAAGTCTTTTGCCCCATATGCTTCGAAGTTTTCAGTGGATATGCTACACGCAACGCCCATCAGCGAGTCAATCATCCTTGTTCAGAGCACCTCTGCTTGTTGTGTCCCTTCAAGGCCGATACTGATATCAAGTTATCGCGTCATGTTACCGTCGCCCATTTTGGATTTCCGTGCAATATTTGCAAAACCACCGGCAAAGTGCAGCAAAAAGGAGAGCCACCCAATCATCGATGCGTATGCATCATGTGTCTACAATCGTTTGCATCGCGAAGAGGGGTGCTGCTTCACTACAAATTGCAGCACCAAACGCCGCCACTTCAGTGCCCGCATTGTACACGAACCTTTCCGCGCATGTACCGTTTGAAGGAACATATTATGTTTATACACAAGGGCCGTGCACCAAAATGCGAAACATGTCATAAAGAGTTTGCAACAAAGTTGGCATATTCTAGACACATAACGAAATATGCTGGAGAGAAGTGTCGTCATTAATTCACATTTAATGATACTCTCAATCATATATTTACACCAATCGGCGAGCCCGATTAAATATCACGGCGTTTTGCTGCTGGCCCGACACTGGCGTCGTCGTCGTCGTCGTCGGCGTCGTCGTCTAATTGCGCAGAAGCCTCTGCCTCGCTGGATTTAAACAACTCCACGTCCATAGTAGTCACAATGGATAGGGTGCTAATGCACGGGATTCGCTTACGAAGCGTCTCCCAAACAGAGCTCCCGGTCTTCGTCACGATAGCGACACAGACCACGATGCATAAGTCAACATAACTTGTAGCGGCAGCACGTTCCAATAGGTCAATGGCGTTCTCGAGGGAAGGATAAGTGGTTGCATCAAGAAACCCAACGACAAGGGCAACACGGGCAGTTGTCTTGCTTTCAACTCGAAGGGTTTCGAACCAACGCATGTACTCAACAGAGGTCACTCTTGGGACAAGGCAGGCCGTCTCGTCACGGGCTGCAAGGTACTGGGCAAAACAAACACTCTCGGCATCGACAGCGGCGTAAGCGTCATAGGAAACAGTCGATGTTGAATGGCTGTCTACGCAGGCAAAAATCCGAATCATGGCATCAGGACATTCTGGTATGGCACTCACATCCGTGCTGCCGTCTTCACGAGCTGTGACAAGCTGTTTCAACTTTTCGGAGGGAGAGAGAACCCGGATGTGTACCTCGGGAGCAATTGCCGCCATCGGACTGTGCGTATATCTCAAAAAAAATGATCGCGATCTCATCCAGTGTACGGATTAATAAGGGTGACACATAATCGAGCCACTCGGTTCACAAGAGATTGGAAAGCTGCTTCTTGTCGACTGCCGCCGTCGCACTGCGCTGCACAGACAACACACATGGCCTGTAGAGCACAGATGTATCGCTTATCAATGTAGTACTTGTCTCGCGCAGCGATCGGGATTGTTACGCGCTCCATGGTCTTTACAATACATTTGAAGTTGGCAATGAATAATCCAACGGTAGAGGGGTTAAATGAGGTGCGCGTGAGCTGGCAGAGTTTCGGGTGCACCTCGCTGAAGTAGGTCGAGTTAATGTGATGCTGATTACAGAAGCCTGGACTGGCTTCTAATTCGTAGCACCAGAATTGTATCTTTTCGGCAATAGTGTGTGTTGCGCGCGGCTTAAACATAAAAGCCATATTAGGCATGGTGGGCCATAGCTCAGGCTCAAACAATAGATCTTCGGTAACAGCAGAAGTCATACGATACGCTAAATGTCAAGAATAAAATGAGCCACCTCGCCTACAAGGGCGTCGAGGCGTAGTTGTTCGGTGCTATCTTTTGGACAGAGAGCCGAACAGATGGTTAAGAGAAGCTGGAAGGCGCACAAAAGGTCGAACTGGGCGGGTATGTTGGCGGCGTGCAATACGTGCAAATATTCGAGCAAGCGACCAAAGCCCTTGCAGTAGAGATCAACGTCTTTGCTTGGTGTGAATACAGACAAGGCCATCGTATTAAAAGTGCGCACAATGGGAGCAATATCACGCGCGGTGGGTGGCCGAGGAGCTTCCACGATGGCATCACGCAAAAACACACAATATACGCGGATTTTCTCCTCGAGTGGCTCGGCTGTATACTCTGTGGTATGGTGGTGCTGGCGGGACATGTGCGTGAAAAAATAAACGTCTTGTGCTCAAAGTACAGGAAATTGTACATCTGAAACAACACCGTATGAACCTTTTTTTTATTTTTCCTTATCACAAATCGACAATCAGGTACGTGTGTGTGTGTGTGTGTGTGTGTGTGTGTGTGTGTGTGTGTGTGTGTGTGTGTGTGTGTGTGTGTAGTCACTCTGTCATATCTTGGGCTGCCGCAGCAGCAGCATTTGCACCAGCAAGAGCAGTGCTCGAATCGTTTCGTGGTCCATCGGAAGCAGCAAAGACGACGGGTTGTTTAAGCGCAGGCAACTGCTGATCGAGATCGTCTGCGTACTCGACAAGATGACCAGGCAGCGTGCGACGCAACGAAATAGGCAATTTACACCCCAAATAAATTGCAGCATCCAGGAGGTCTGTGCGCGTCGACGGGAGACTTGCGATCATGGCGTGGTAACGGCTCTGTAGTTTGCCGAGCATAGGACTTTTTGTGCGCTTGGCCAGAGCGAGGGAGTAGGCACCAAACAAGTAGGCCGCAATGTCAGAGACATAAGGTTGTTGTACAAGCACGTTGTATAGCTGGGTGCACACAGCAGGCGCGAGCGGTACGGCCGCGTGAGGCCGAAAATTGCTCTCCTCGATGCGCGTCCCCAGGGTATTTTGGCGCGCTGGAGCATCGCCCAGGCGCCGCATAATGTCGCTCTCAAGCATGCTCATTGTTTCTCCTGGCATGAGGTTGCAATGCGCACTCGTGAACACACGCCCTTTGGGGTCATTCACAGCTTGGCAGTAGTTGTCGACAAGGAACTCGATAATGTGGTACACTTCAAGCTGGCGATCGTCGTCTGTGATGCCTTGCTCGACATGAGTGGTGCCCGGCGCGTTGAACACCCGTCGCACGGCTCGCCCACCACCGCCAATGTCGTGCAGATTGGCTTGCATGAGGAAATGCATGTTGGGAAAACCGCGACCAATCATGTCACATAGCTGCATGGCCTCTAAATAGCAGTTCCAGGGGCGCGGATAGAAGACAAGGATGGCTGAACCGTGACATTGATCGATGCCTTGGTAGAGCGCACGGATCCAGCTGGTTCGTGGCTCTTGGTACATCGGGCTCCACGCGGGGCCGTGAAAAAAAGAGAGATTGCAGTTGATCAAATAGGGATACACGAGCCCAGGTCCCCAAAAAGGCACAACGGGGGTTGCTGAAGATTGCTCTGCAGAAGCGGTGTTGGCGAGCAGCAGAGGGCCAGGACCGCCAACATAGGTGTAGGTCATGTCTGCCACATTCTGTGGGTAGACCATAAGGTCCATGATTTTGAAGAGGCCCATTTTCTTGGAGTCGGTAAACATGTCGTACAAGCCCCATGCTTTCAAGACCTCGACGCCGCTATCACCGTCGCCGCCACCACCCGACCCTGAGCTGAGCGCGATCAAGGCCGCAATTGCTTCCTCTCCGATGCGCCCCACGGTAAGACATTGCTCGTCGATGCATATGCGGTCTTTGAGAGGTACACAATATTGCATGAGCAGGCCCAGGACACGCACTAGGTCGCGCTCGGTTGTCGCAAGTCGCATCTCCACACACTCTAGTCGCTTCTTGCTTGCTTCGTCGCCCGCCGTATCTCTTCCAGATGCCATTTTTTAACAACGTGTGCGCAGATCACCAAGGCCGTGCTTCGCCACTTGATCCATACGGCCGCACATCTTACATATCTAACTGGAAATCCGGTCCAGCCGCCCTATGAATATCCAAGAATACGCGAGGATTGCGCCGAACAGCGCGCACTCTTGAGCAATGCAAAGTCAGTCGCAGCAGAGATCGCCAAGCAGGATCCGCAAGCGAAAAAGAGCGGAGACAACAGCAACAGCATCGGAGAGCAGCAGCACGACGCAGTCCGTCGAATCGCGCAAGAGCGTTTTGGCTTTACCTTTGTCTGAGTATGCTACCGCCATTGGCTACGACGAGGAGTCGGGCATGCCCATCTACCCACCCAGACCCATGAACGTTGCAATAGATGCAATCAAATACGACAGGCGCATCAACCGTGGCTGTACGCCGCTGTTTTTGTGCAGATATTGCAAGCAACGACGCCCGTATCGTTTTTTTTACCCGCCGGACCTCTGCAGGAGTAAGATGGGTGTATGCAAGCCATGCAAGGCGCTCGGTCGGGTGGATCGATCTGTGTTTCGCCCGCGTCTCAAGTACGCCGTGAGGGGTGTAATGTATTTTTTGTGCTCGCCGTGCGGGCGCTATAAGACGCAGGAGTTTGTGGATGAGGACCGCATCGCAAAGCGGCGCGCGCTCTGCCACGAGTGCCATCGGCAGGAATATAATTTTAATGCCCATCGCAGGGACTTTACACACTCTATTCGCAACTTTGGCAGCATGCGCAGGGTCGCGCTCGTGTGTCGCAAGTGTGGTTATTGGTCGGCCGAGAAGATATGCGCTGGCTGCAGGCTCGGCGTCCCCCCCATCTCGGCGATGGCGCTGGGCAACGTGCTGCCGATGGAATTGGCCAACCACAATATCGGGTCTATCGTGTCCTCCCTGCTCCACATCCCCATGCCAAAGATGCAACACATGACCACCACCATGGCAATGATCCAGGACACGTTCTCGACGTCGGTGCCGTGCACGTTGCAGAAGGCCATGGACGCGTAGTAGTTGTAGCAGGGATTGTCGCGCCGCGAAAAGATGCTCTCGGGACGTGGCGCCAACTCGTGGCAGATGCGTGCGCGCACTTGGGGGATGGTGTAGTTGTCACAAGGTGCGGTGTGGTGGTGGTGATGATCGTGGTGGTGGGGCGGGGCGGCGCATTCGGGGAAAGCAGTTGTCTGTAACGCATACAATGTGCTGTTAGGTATGCACAGACCAGTGGTGGCATTGAGTAGCAATAAAAGTGGTATCATGGTCCACCCGCCAACACCGGACTCTCTGGCTATTCCATGGGCTTAGGGGTACTCTCATAGCCGTCACTCTCGTAACCATCGCTGTCCATCTCATAGTCTGACGGGTAGATTTTGTAGAGGTCTGCGTGGTATAGCTTCAGCCCTTCGTCTATCTGGGATGTCGGATCTTCCCAGGGCACGTCGATGGTTTGTGCGCGGTCGGAGGCGGGGTGGATTCGCACAATTAACATGCGACCAATGTATTGGTCGGGCGCAAACTCCTGGAGAATCTTGCGGTACATGCGCAGCTGCCAGCCATACTTGGTGTAGCTCTCCTGCCACATGGGTTTGGCGCGCTTCCAGTCGACGAGCACGTAATGTTTGTGGATGGTGTCGTAGAAGAGCGCGTCTGGTGTCCCGACGATGCCAAAGTACGTGGAATAGGCTGCCTGCTCGCTCCATACATACTCAAAGTGCTTGTGCGCGAGGCGCCATGCATCGAACATGACAAGGTCGGCCTCTACTTCGGCGCTGTATTTTTTGCCCTGGCACCTGCCCTTGAGACGATCTTCAATGGCGTTGTGCATGGCCGTGCCTGCTCGCAATGCATCGTCGTTCAGTACTTGAGGGCCCATGTATTTGAAGAGACGGGCCAAAAGGGCCGTCACACTTGGGTAGAACCGGATGCCTTCTTGGTATACCCGGGCCATGAGGGGCGATGCCAAAAAATGCTACATCTTCTATCAATAAGTGGCTCCATATAGTTCATTTTTCAAGCCCCAGCCAAGCTAAAAGATGACTCAGAATGGTGGGCATGTCCAGTTGAAGAAAAAGGCGGCGACCCCAGCGGCCCCAGCGGCCAAAGCCCCTCAACCAACAGCAGCAGTCAAGCGCAAGGCCCTGAGTCAGGCCTATGTGCACGACGAAGATGAAGATGGGGACAACGTTGAGCAGAATACAGCAGAGGCCGGCGACCAGGATGACGGAGATGGTGATGGCCATTACACGGATGACTCGGACGGAGGCCACCCCCCAGTCCAGCAAGCAGAGCCCATGAAGGGCGTCGTCACTGTGACGGCGGCGGTGCCAAAGCAACACCCCACCAAGGTGGCCAAGACCGCGGCGGCGACGACGGACAAGCATGCACCGGCCACACCGGCTTACGCGCATCCGCCCCCCATACCACCTTTAAGTGACTCAATGCCTCCAATCGATGAGGCGCCATCGGCCACATCCCTTGCCCCGCAACCACCAGCTCCGCCACCCGCGCCCCACCAGGAGCAGCCAAAGCCAGGGCTGGCCAAGATCGTGCCCGTCAAGACCACCATCGTGCGCCAGACCAGAGAGGACGCCGCTGCCTTCAAGGCCCGCATGGAGAAGCCCATCACACAGGCGGTGGCCGACGAGACGTATGCTCGCGCCCGTGGCTTCATTGCTAACCTGGCCCCCGACGACTACGATGGCAATCTGGAGTACGAGGCTAGGCTCGCCAAGGGCTGGCCTGCCAGCGGGCAGAAGAAGGCCATGCCACCCAAGGTCGATGTGTTTGCTGTCCGGGCCCACCGCCAGCCCGACGGCTCGATCAAGAAGGGCGCACGCCTGTCGTACGGCAACCGCTTCTCCCCGGCTTTTAGCGAGAGCCAGTTCTCCACGCCGTTCTACAGCGGCAACTTTCAGGACGGCAGCGAGAAGGCCACGAACAGAGCCAAGTGGATGGAGTCGTTTGCGGGCATCTCCGCCCACTACAGCGAGGAGAACGCCAACTTCTTCCCAGCGGATCTGCAGGAGGAGCTGGGCCGCTGGGTCAAGATGCTCAGCCACTTCCATCTGGAGACATACTTGGACGCGCTCGTGGCCCTCAATGAGTTCAAGAAGACCGAAAACGAACCCACCAAGGACAGGATGATCCAGCTGATCAGGGAGGGCGTGGATCAGCGCACTGAGCTGGTCAAGGGATCCACGCAGGAGTATCCTCGCGGCCTGTACGTCGCCTTCAAGTTCCCGCTGTTCGAGAAGCGCTATGGCGGCGGCAAGTCACCCTTTGCAGAGTACACGCCCAAAACCAGACCCGGGGAGAAGCCGCTCACCGTGGACGAGATGCTCGCCAAGCGCGTTGTGGACTACAACGAGTCGTTCGCCTTCTTGAAGGACCCCGAGCAGCAATGGTTCTTCGGCTCGTACCCGGAGCTGGGCAAGAACGACAAGATGACTCTATTGCACGAGCTGGCAGGCCAGGACATGGACGACCGCAGCGCCGCCTCGTTTGTTGGCATCTACAAGCCGCCCCGCTTCGTGGACCTGGCCACCCGCAAGATCCTCAGCGCCGAGAGTCTCTTTGACATTGTCAACCACCCCAGCCGCAACGGCGGCATGAGCACCAACGTCTGGATCATGGAGCACACCGATCTGCAGACCGTCGACAAGATCCCGCAAAACCTCAAGATGCGCAGTGTCACGTACTACTACTGCGGCCAGGCCATCCGCCCCCCGCCGGGTGGCTCGGGTCCCAAGGACTACTAGCGCCGCTGAGAGCGACTGATTTAATTGATTTCGGTACAACACATAAAAAATAAAATTTGGCATGCACTCACGGTGTGTTGTCGCCTGCCTCAGATCGGGCCAGCACGGCGACAGTCTGTATCACACAGATGCACTCGGTGGCGATACAGGTGGCTAGAAGGCTCGTGTACTCGCTCTTGACGTAGGGCATGGATTCTTTAAGAATGAGCGAGCTGATCATGCCCAGCACGAGGAGCACTTGGTAGACGATCAGAATGGCGACAAGGGCGGAAATAACGCTGTTGGATTCGCCGTCGTAGTATTCCTGGTTGTTCCGGAAGATGTCAGCGATGACCCCAATGCATGAGAAGAGGATGTAGATGTCCAAGAAGAGCGCGAGGGCTGAGATCAAAGGGTCTTTTGTTCGGAAGTAGTCGTAGGCGGCGCCCAGAACAGACATGAAGGAGACCAGCACAAACATCATTGTCAGAGTGTATGCATCGCCCTCGCCCACGCTGTACAGTATGGTGCAGTAGAGGCAAGGGTCGGCCACGAAGGTCGCGGTCCATTTCACCCATCGCACCGAGCCGGCACAGGAGCGCATGTAACTGTCAAAGTAGCGCGCGCAGATGGCGCTCTGAAGGAAGCGGAACAAGACGGCGAGAAAGGGAAATAGAAAGGCTGGCAGGTTTTTGGTCGTTTGTGGGTTGGCTGTTTTGACGGGGACGTCGGGCACGTTGCGCATATAGATGGCAATGGCCACAGCAGTTGCGAGATCGACCATACCACATACTCCGTACAGCCACTTGAGGACGCGCAGACCCCAAGAGTTAATGTCAAGAGGAGCGCCACCGGTCATCTTTTTTTTTGGTCGCGGGCCTTGTCGTGTACCTATGAGTGTGTGCACCGGAGCCGCCTTAATACTATCTCCTTTACAGAGAAACGCCAAAACATTCACTGCCTGATCGAGACAACGCAAACACCCCTATTGGACACACGACGGTTAACTACTGCTGCAGTGTGTGAGCGTGCGTGTGCGTGTTTGTAGGTCATTTTTCTTTCCAACAGATGTCAGCTGCTACAAAGGGCATCAGCCAGGCAAAGAAGGCGGTGGGAGGAGGAGATTCCGCTGCTCAGGTAGACTTGGTGGAGCGCTTCTTTGGGGATTGCCACGATGAAGTGTTGGCCGCACTGCGCGCCGTTGGTGCTGGAGCGTGGGAGCCAGTTCGCGGAGCATCCACCCAGGTCAAGACTCAAGTGATCAGGTTCATTCGCAACAAGAAAACACGGCAGTGGTTCTGGCGCGCCATCGGGGGCGCGAACACAGCAAAGCAGCTGTCAGACGCAGAAGACGTGCTCATTAGCGCATTCGAGGAATTCCCGCGCGAAACGGTCCGGGAAATGCTCGTGGCCAAGAACCACTTCTTGTACCGCAAGACGCTGGAGGTCTATCTCTGCAAGGGCGGCGTGCTGCCGCGAGATGCCGTGGACTTGAAGATACCCCGCGGCGAGGCCTGGTTCCACAGTAACAAGGAGGACGAGCGCAAAGCCATGCTGGAGGAGGTCAAGAACATCACCGGCTTGGTCGCGGAGCTCACCCCCATGGACAAGACGCCCGAGTCTCTGGAGGAGATTGAGCTGGCTGTCAAGGACGCCACGCCCAGCAACCTGGTGGCATTGCTGCACATCCTCTTCAACACACCCGCCCTTGTACGACCGGCTGGCATGTTTGGCTCGGTCGAGTATGTCTTGGAGCAGGCCATGAAGTGGTTTGCAGGCAGCACGCCAGGCGAAGACGCGCTGTGTCTGCAGTTTCTCAAGCGCTTGGTCGAGGTGTGCGGCCACCACCAGCGCGAGCTTACCGAGGCGATCAGAGAGCACGGCGTCGTCAAGGCTATCGTGGGCGGCGAGCTGGCAAAGACGCTCGAGTACATGGCCGCGACTTTTATTATCACGGACGTGCTGGAGAAACCTAAGCTACTGATCAAGTATGGCGAGATCAACAACGGGTTCATTGAGCCCATCATGGTCGTCGCCAAGCGCTGGATCAAGCCTCTGCGCGACAAAAAACTCACGAAGAAGCTCAAGCTCTTTGAGAAGGATGTCACAGACGACGAAGACGAGGATGACGACGACGACGAAGGCGACGAGGAGGGCGCGGACTCGGATCTCGCCACCTTCATCGAGCCAGTTGCAGACGACGATCCGGATGCCGAAGAAGGCCACAGCAGCAGTGGTGGTGACAGCGGTGACGGTGACAGCGACGACGCCGCCGCTGAGGTCGGTGCCGCTATACCCCCAACCGACCCTCCGGAGCCAGCAACGAGCATGGTTGTTGATTATAAGGACGGCGACGGCGACGGCGGTGCCATCAGTGCCGCCGAAGAGCTTGACGCCGACGAGAAGGAGTTCCTCAAGGAGATTGCCGACAATCCTAAGCCGGTGGTTGGCAAACGCAAACGCGTGCCCACGGATCGTCTTACTTTGAAGGCTCTCAAGTCCAGGAAAAAGAAGGGGAAGACCGACAAGAACGACAAGAAGAAGAAGAAGACCAAGAAGACGAGCAAGTCGAAGAGCAAGAAAGCGGCGGCGGGCGGCAGCGATAGCAGCAGCAGCAGCAGCAGCAGTAGCAGCAGTAGCAGTGACGATGATGATGAAGACAGCGAGGATAGCGACAACATTTAATGGGCTGGCGGCAGTCAGGCAGTCAGGCCGGGAGATGGATTAGGCCATAATGCAGTCCGCCTGCTACTACCATGGCGGCAACCACAATAATTAAAACCAAGAAACATGTCCCACACGTGATGTATTCAGTCATTCGCTGTCACTGGCGGCAATAACACACAACATAAAGGCAATTATATACTCTAAGAAGCAGAGGTATTGCATTGCTAGCCGGAGTGCGCTGAAGCCGTTGCAGAGTGCGACCACCAAGCGAAGGATCGTCCAAGCCAGTTGAAAGGCTGCAAAGAGGTAGCAGGATATGGAGAGCCGCGAGCCGCCCATGTTGACGATGAAAACACATAGGAAAATAAAATTGACAATGAACATAAACACGAGCGGCTCCTTGTGGAACGTCGGGTTAAAGTAGTGCGCCCCGGTCCGCACGGAGAACTGCGACAGAAAGACCGTGATCATGGTAAGCGCGCAGGTGTTGACGCCATTGTAGACGACGGGGATGAAGAGCAGGGGGACGAGAAGGATGTCGACGACGCGCTCGGGAATCATGCTCCAGGCAGCAGGGAGGCAGAGTGTGAGGCAGCTCATGGTCGTCATGACGATGGATGTCGCCAAGGGGAAGGCGAGCAGAAGGATGTAGCTGGGTTTAGCCTCGGACCCACCGGGCTGGTCTGGCCTGTAGTCCGCACAAGAGTCGACGTGGATGCAGCGCACGAGATGCGATTTGAGGTTTCGGATGCAATAAAACATTGCAAAGCACATGAAAATGAAAGACACAATACCACGAATGTATCGCCAATACAGCGCCTTTTGTTTCGTGTATTGGCTCGTGTCTGCTCCACTGTCCTCGCCCTTCATCATTGTACAGCCGACCGCTTGGATGAAAAATGAGAGCTTGGTCGCCTATAAACGCGCTTGCTGGCAGTGGTGGTGGTGGTGGTGGTGGCAGTGGTGGCGGTGGTGGCAGTGCCATTGTGAGCTGAATTGGAGACGGGGTCGCTCATACAAAGCAATTTCTTGCTGTCAATGCCCTGCGCCCACATGAGAAAGAGGACGAGAAAGACCGAGCGGGAGGTCATCAGCCAATGCTCCGCGCCGCTCATCTTTTGGTTTCGGTGGAACTCGGCGAGCTCCAGGGGGTCCGCGATGTGGCACTGCACTTCCTCCAGGCGCGAATTGAGGTCTACCACGCGCGTCACGCCGGGCACAGGGGCCATGCGCGGGCCGCACTCTTGACGGCGCGCCCGCGTGTGGGTCGCGAGGGTCCAGAAGGCCGTCCACTCGGGCGTGTTGTCCACAATAAATACCATCGCGGGCGCCTTGATGTCCTCAATGTACCGGTAGATCTCAAAGAAGTTGTTGTTGTAACGGTCGAGCAGGGCGCGCAGGCCAATGTTCACGTTGTCCAGGATGTCCTTGGCGCCCACGTTCTCCAGGTCGACCAAGGGTAAAGGGGTGACCCAGCGCGTCGCAAGGCAGTCGCGGAAGTAGTGCAGGAAGCCGGGCGTAACGGCTTTTCCGTGTAGCTTCTTAAGTCTTTCAGGGTAGGCCAGCGCGCTTGCCGGAAAACGGCTTTTGAAAATTTCGCCCAAACGGCTCCCCGAGTAGCTCACTCGGCTCGGCAGGAGCAAGGCTTCTGTAACGGACACGTCCGGATTCATGATGTCGCGGGCCGGGTGTGTTGTGTCGCTCAAACAGTCTCTCCAATGAAGGAAGAGGGCGATGCAAGTCAATGGACCCGTTGCATCTATCAGCGCGGCAGTTTCTTCGTCCATCACAAACTAACGGCCGAGAAATGGCCTCTCCTGTATCATTGAAGTCCATATGGATGGATGGACCACCTTACCTTGCCGACCTTAAACCAATAAGACAAGGTTGTCGAGCCGCCATCTTGGGCACAGTGCCTTGTGGCCAGAGTCCAACAACCCCCACCCCTATTGCCCTTTGAGACCTTGCCCACCGCCTATATATCGTGACTTAATTAGGAC
>Ga0302194_10000303_pt1 | contig 32871 bp, 39 predicted proteins | sample II_Bog_N1_1_FD_200227 | JGI IMG/M metagenome (GOLD analysis project Ga0302194, IMG submission 200227) | Peat permafrost microbial communities from Stordalen Mire near Abisko, Sweden - II_Bog_N1_1 | ecosystem: Environmental > Terrestrial > Soil > Wetlands > Peat | place: Sweden: Abisko...
TGGGCTGTCGGCAGCGTGCTCTCCCGGCGCGCGCGGCTCAGCGTAAACAACTTTGTGGCCGCCGCCTGGCAAATGCTGGCGGCTGGAGGAGTGTGCCTCGCCCTCGGCACAGCTCTGGGACAATGGCCGCAATTTCATCTCACCGCAAGCGCCGCCGGATCGCTGGCATGGCTCATCACTGGTGGGTCGCTGCTCGGCTACACCGGTTACATCTATCTCATCGAGCATGTCCCGGTGGGCAAGGTGTCCTCCTACGCCTATGTCAACCCGGTAGTCGCCGTCCTGCTGGGCATCTTCCTGCTCCACGAGCACCCCGAGCCGGCGGAGTTTGCGGGCATGGCCGGCATTGTAGTGGCCGTATTCCTGCTCACCACGGCTCAGGTCAAGACCAGAATCAAGCCGCAACCCGCCGAAGAGCCAAAGCAATTCGCGGCAGAATAACGCGCGGCGACTTCCGCAAAACCCCTGAAACCTAAAGAAACCGCGCCCGCTCCTCAACCGTAGGGATGGGACTGCTCTCCGGCCGTCCTCTTACCCGCTACCGCCGCTCAAGAAACGGGTCTTCCTTCAAGTGCTTCGCTTCCTTCGCCAGCCTAAACGATGGCTTGCAGCCTTTAGCTCTGCAAGGCGGAAATTCGTCCCCTCTTACGCAAGTGACTTCATGGTAAGTTGCGTGTCCAGTTGGGTGCTGCCCTCTGTCGTGTAGTACTTGATAGATTCCGGAAACTTGGACGATTGTACCCGGTCTGTGTTCCGTCGTATCGATCATAAAGCCCCCGCGAATACAATACACCCATGCCCGACTTTGGATTAAAAGAGGCAGTCAAAGAAATTCTCAGCTGGCTCGCCGAGCACCTGACGTTTCGTAACTTCTTGATGGTTTTTTTGATGTGCATTGCTGTGGCGTTCGGAGTGAATCCGATTCTATGTTGGATGGGTCTGCCCCTGCTTCCTACCTTGTGGCGGGTTGCCGTTGTGGCGGTGGGGTCTGTTTCCGGGGTTGGAACGGTTTATACGGGGTGGGAACTCGCGTGGAATCGAATCAAGAGACGACGCCATTTGTATCGTTTATCGGCTAGCGAAAAGAAGCTGCTCCACCAATTCGTCGATACGGACAATCCAGTTCAGTACTTCAATCCCAACCAGTTTGTTTCAACGAGTCTATTGGATTTGAGCATAATCTTTTTAGCGAACGAACACGAGGCTTACTCTGCCGCCGCGAAAGGCGGGCATTACTACTATGGAATTCACGAGCCATCGTTTCACTTTCTAAAGAAACATCGAAAATTGCTCAAATGAACGATGCTTCCGAGCCAAACGACATGACGGTAGACAAATCCAAGTTTGACGCATTGCTCCGCAAGATTGTGCGGGCTCCCGCTCTGAAAGAATCAGATCGCAAGGCCGGTAGGGTAAAACTAATTCCGGCAAGGGAAGTCCCGACTGGTGAGTGACTGCGGTCTAAGAAGGCCAAACCAGAATGACCAGGCTCACACTCCCGACTGATCCGTTTTACCGAGAACTTTGTCTGCGAGTTGACGCAATGAATTTCCGCTTGCAACAAACGATTGCAGAATCTTCGTCTCCTCCGTTTTCCACTCTCGACTCACATTCTTTAGCGGAGCCAGTTCACTTATTTGAGTTGTCACAAGATCAAGATGAGCAACCACGCTTCTTAGTACCTGCTTAACACCTTCCAATTCTTGAGATTCAGACATAGTTTCCTTTCGTGCCGGGTTTCTTAATACCGTTTGCGGGAGCCGTGTACACAAACCCGGCCATTCCCAGAAACAGAAAACTCCCCAATATAACGCGGATGTCTCCAATGCCGAGACCGTACAGGATCATAACGACCCCGGCTCCAGCCATGACAACGATATACACTTTTGCAGGAATCATTTGGCCTCATTTCCCACACGCGGGTGGATAGTTTGACGCCGGTTTGACAACTTGAAATCCGTTTTTATCTTGCGTTCCTTCTAAGACGAATCCAGGCGGCAGGTTAGAACCTTGTGACGGACTAAGCCCCTGATCGAACAGATTGGGTTGGCTTTTTGAATCTGTTTGGGGTTTGGCAGAAGGATCGAGCAAATGGTCAAACGGGTTTGCGGACTCTTTAGGGTCTCTGAACGGGTCGCAGACGTTGCCTGTTATCGGGTCGAAGACATATTTCGTTTCCCCGAACTTTTGGAAGGTGTGCGCTGGGAATTTGCGTCCGACCAGCAGCCCCGAACCAAACCCCGACGCACATGCGAGTACAACAATCGCAATGAAAAGCGTGATTCCCTTTGCGCCTGTAAATTGCATGTTAGCTCCAGACGAATTCTAGAAATTCCGGATAATGGACGGATGATTGCACCCGGCTTGCACCGGGGTTTTGTCGCTATTTCTTTGCTTTGCGACGTGCGAGCAATGCTAGAGTCAATCTCTCAACCAAACCCCAACCGTGGTTGAGAATAGCAAGGATAGAAGCTAGCAGGGCTAGAGTGTGGATGGTCAGTCCACGTAACGACTCCGACGCGCATACTTTGTTGTCTGGATGCCGTCGAAATCACTCTACCACTCGCTGTCCATTATCCGGATTCCCAACTCAGCGCGGTATCCTGCGCACCATCCCATACCCTATCCCATAGGGTATGGCGTAAAGCCAGCTTGACATCCAAATCACTCCGCGCTATTCTAGTTTGGAAAGTCGGCTTTACATCATGCCAACCATCGTGAATCGAATCAAAGAGCTTCGCGCCGCCTCCGGAAGGACCCAGGAGCAACTCGCGCAGGCTGCGGGTGTATCCCGCCAGAGCATCAACTCCATCGAGCGCAACCGTTACGTGCCAAGCCTCGAACTCGCACTCATCTTTGCACAGGTCTTTGCCTGCCCCACCGACCAAATCTTCGAACTGGAGAACAAGAAATGATCGAGACCATCCTCACCAAAGTTCCCATCCTCGGAAAATCTGTCGACGAACGCTTCCTCGACCATCGCCGCCGCTCTCTGAGCCTGGCAGGGATGGCGAGCCTGCTCGTAGCCGGCTGCCTGTTTGAATACCGGTGGTTTTTCAAGCACGTCGTGAGCTGGGATCTGTTGGCTGTGATTGTCGCCTTTGCGGTGGTCAAGCTCTCAACCATGGCCTGGTACAAAATCAAAGACTAATCCCGAAAGGAGAACGGCAATGTACTTCCCAAATCGAAATCTCGACCGCAGAGGCAAAATCATCGCGCAGATAGGCAGGTTCTCGTTGGTCGCCGGCCTGCTGCTGTGGATGTTTGTACACCCCACCGGACAGTTCGAGAAGAACTGGCTCCAGGCGCTAACCGGTTTCCTGCTCGGCCTCTCGATCACCATCAATCTATTTGGGCTAAGGTTCGCCCGCCGATGCGCCGAAGTCGAGGCGCCTACAGGAACCGCGCCCGCTCCTCAACCGTAGGAATGGGACAGCTCTGCTGCCGTCCCCAGATCCGGTAACGCCACCGCGCCACAAGCCGGTAAGCGGGGTCGCTCACGAATCCCGGAACCCACCCCAGCGCCGCGGCTACGGCTGGCCACGGACGCGGCAGTTCCCGCAGCATGGCCTCAAGCGCCGCTACCCGAAACAGCGCATGCTCCCCAGCTTCATTCGGGAAGCGAAAGGCAACTATGGTCCCCGGAACCTCGCTGACCCCAACCGTCAGGCCATGCCGCTCCAGCAATGACGTAACGGCTGGCGTACGAAACGCCGCAAACCGAAACCGGTCGCCACGATCGCGCCGCGTCAACCACTTCACCCAGCCGTTGCACAGCACGCAGTCGCCGTCGAAAACCACCAGCAACCTGTCGCCGATCTCGAGGGATTCTGCCATCCGCCTTTAAGATGACATAGCACCCCGCCGCGGCGCGCCTTTATGCGTACGACAGTCGAAGTCGGCCAACATACCTTCCAGGCCTGCTGGACAAATCCCTCGCAACAGGCGCACAACCCCGTCACAGATGAGCGTTTCCTTCGCTACCCACATCTATTCAGACAGAGCAACAGTCGGGCAGCGCTGGATCACAGAATTCATCTGTTGTGATGAGTGCCGCAAATCACATACAAGTGTGCAAAACTGCACTGTAATCCAATCGGCAGTTTGAAAAACTACTGCCGCACCGTAAGGAGGTTCCCATGGCAGCCACCATCAAGCCGGGTTGGAGCAAACCCTCCACCATCCTCTTCGCCACCGAAGTTCCCGCCAACGAGAAGGCCTTCGCCTTCGCCCTCGCGCAAGCCGCCGAGTTTGGCGCCGAACTCATTCTCTTTCACGCCTATGACACGCTCATCGTGTCCGCATCGGAGACCTCGGGCATCCGATATTACGACTACGCCGCCGCCGCCCGAGCAGAGTTGAAGCAACTCGAACCCCTGGCCCAGCGCGTGCGCGATGCCGGCGTCCGCTGCCAAGCCATCGTCCGTCCGGGTCTGCCCGCCGACCAGGTTCTTAGCTTCCTGCGCGAGCGGGAGGTCGACCGCGTCGTCATGGGCACTCACTCGCCCGGCCCCATCGGCAAGCTGCTGGTCGGCTCTGTGGCCGAGGCCGTACTCCGCACCGCCAGGGTTCCTGTTTGCGTTGTAGGCCCCGAAGCGGTCGACGGCGCCTACCGCAACTTTGCCACCCGCACCGTCCTCTGCGCCGTCAGCCTTCAGGAGGCCAGCCATATGGTGGCCGCATTTGCCGCGGAAGTTGCTGCGCAGGAAAATGCCCGTCTGGTCCTCCAGCACGTGATTCGGCCGCAGGAGCGCGCCGAGGTCCTCGCCGGCCGCACCATCGACCAGGTTGAGGCAGACCTGCTCTCGCTGGTTCCGGTCGACTTGCATGGCAAGCTTGACGTGCAGGCCATCGTGGTTCCAGGCGATCCCACAGAGGAACTGCTCTATCAGGCCAAAGCTCAGCAGGCCGATCTCATCGTGCTGGGTGCGCAGGGCGCTTCCGCTTTTGCCGCCATCACTCGTCACGGCGTGGTCTACAAGGTGCTGGCCCATGCGCATTGCCCGGTCATTACCATGTCTCCGGCTGTGCTGGCCGAGTGTGGCGTCATCGCGGGCAAACATGTTCCAGGTGAGGCCTATATGGCCGGCGTTTTCTAGGCGCGCATCGCGGTCCAAGTGTGATCCTGACGCCTCGGGTACTGTGTCAGGGCACGACTTTAGTCGTGCCGAAAAGCTCGAAATCCGTGCGGGCTTTAGCCCCTGAGGGCGTTTCTCGACCCTCGTTTGGCGACAGTTTGATTCGTCAGACACCGCCTGGCCCCTGCCGGGATACACCGCCTTTAAGACTGTTCCAGGCGCGGATTGCGCCCTGCGCATGATGATGCGTGCCCAAGGTCCGGGGTCCCCAAGGCCGGCTCTTGGTCCGCGGGGCGGAGATCCGCATAAGCGCTGAGATAGTCTGACCGGACAGACGACCGATATTCATCGATCGGCAACGAAGTTCTGCCCAACGATAGCTTCCGAGTTGGCGACCATCCACGAACTACCCCATCGCTGGACCCTGCGGCGTTTTCCGGGACGAACCTGCAAGAACCACGAGCGGCCCCTGCAGCTCCCCCAGGTTGCTGATGATGGACTTGACGTATCGATCTGACCGTGGGGTCACCGGCCAAGGCTTTCCTCGTGGCCGGGTTCATTAGGGCTTGAAATCGGCGTTGGCTCTTACGGAAGTTCCGACGATGCTCTTTACTTCCGAATACACAACCTTTATCCCCGCCCAGAATTGTTCGGACCACAGCGAGGCGCGCACGGAATCCAATTCACCGCCATTTTCTAGCATCTGATGAATTCGCGTAAGGAAGCGCTGAAGTGCCCCTTTCGAATTTTGAAGGGCGAACAGCAAGTCTGGCTTAATCTCGATGAATTCTTCCATCTCCGGGGAGTCACTGAGGAATAGAGAGGGGCAATTCACCGCCCCAAATTTTGCGGTTGCGCACTTGAATTCGCGCCGTTCCGAGCTTTGAATGCACAATAGCATCGCCGAGTCTTTGGCAAAAAAGTGCTTCCATGTGAGAAGCGCAATGGCGATATCCATTTCCTCGGTCTGGTTAATGCCGGAGATGAGAAGTACCCAGAATGTGGCCGCAAAGTCGCGCCGCTCCCAGAGGTCCTGAAACTGAACGGCTTGGGCCTCAGCGAAGGCCGCTTGAAACAATTCCTCGACGCTCTGCCTCTGATGCAACTCAACGGTCGAAAGATATGCCTCTAGCGTAAGCGGAAGCTTCAAGACTCCAAGCGCGAGGGATTTATCTCTGCCAGTCATTTCGCGCCCCGTTGATCCGGCGGCTCGCTGCCGACCGAGGCGGTTGAAAGGATCCTGCTGAGTCGCCGAACAAGCCCTTGTTTGATCCTATAGGCCGCAGACATGGTTAGCCCAAGGTCGTCTGCGATGGTCGATAGATCCGAGTCTTTCAGGATGTGGCGCAAGACCTCCTGTTCTACCGGACGAAGGAGGGGAGCTGCCTTTTCAAGTTGCGATAGGACCTCTTGTGCCACTACGGAGGAGACGAGCTGCTTTTCGGGCTCACGCGGGTCGACAATTTCCTCAATTTCCCCACGGCGAGCGAAGTCCTCAGTTGACTCCGCATCGTAACGCATCGGCTCAGATCGAGGGGAACTCAACTTTCCCCTGGCCTCTCTGCGAAAGTATTCGGCCATTACATTACGGGCGGCGTTTCTTGCGAAAGCAAGAATCCTGCTCTCAACGTCTACCCGTTCGAGCCCTTCGTCTGTACGCTCCTCGGGGCTCTTTTCTGCAAGGTCGAGAAACCGATCGAGGTTTTGGTAGACCCGCATTAGCGCTTCCTGCGCGATATCCTCTGCAAAGTATTTTGGGTCGCTGCCGGGCCCGAAACGGATTAGTACGAAGTGAATCAGCCGTGGATATAGGTAATCGAATAGGGCGCGCAAGGCCTCTTTGTCGCGGTCCCGAAGCTTTTGTTCGTCTAACTGAACCAATTCAAACTCCCATTCAAAGAGCCCTTCCGGTGCCAAGTGGCTTGGCCACAGCAGCGGGGCTGCGGGCATCCGGAAATCCGGTCTACGTTGAAGCCACCCGTGGCTCTACCTGCTTCACTGGCTGCGGCGATGCCGGGGCAATATACAGAATCTTAACTCTGGGTGCCGCCACCCGTAAATTGGGCATCCCCGTGCAGCCTTGGGGCCCGGGTCGTGAGCTCCGCCAGGCGCAGCCCTTTTTATGACGCCATACCACGGTTGCGACTCAAACGGCAGACCCTCTGCTCACCCAATAAACGGTAACCCGATGACCCAGTCCCTTCGTGAGTGTCTCTGGAATCGATCCCGATAAGTCGGCTTCTCGCAAGTTTTCCGAACTCGATGCTGTTTCGGGCGGGTCGCCGCCAAACCGGAAGCAATTTCCATTCCCTTAGCGCCCCTGCTGGAGACCCGCTGCCCCAGCAGGCTGAGGAAAAACGAATCCGGGCGGTAGGCCGGGGATTTATCCCCGGCATAAATCCAGCAGAATCAACGCTGGGCTTTAGCCCCTGAGGTATGCATTTCGCCCATCTTGACAAAATTCCGCCTTTTTCAGCAGCCTGCGAGTGGACAGGTGGGCACCGGGGCACCCTCTGGGTCGGGGTCGGGGACGGGGTCGGGATGGTCCGAGGCGGAGATCCCGCTTTTGGGACCCTGGAGAGCACGAGCGTATCCGCAGTCCCTAGTCCCCCGGTCCCTATTCCCCCGCCCACGGCTCCCCTTTCCATTCTCCATGCAATCGAAGATCCTCCATCAACTCCTGAGCCGCCGTCAGCCGGTGCAGCCTCTTCTTGGGCTCCGCTCTCCGATTCCCCCCTTCCGCCAGCTCAACCAGCATCTTCACGCTGGGCAGGTCGCCATCCACCGCCTTGTCTGACAGCACCTCGGCCAGCTTCTTCGCTCTCCGCCAGATCAGCCGATCCGCCGCCAATCGCATCCACTCCCTTCCGCTCTTCGGAGGTCTTCTCCCCGCCATCCCACGTTTCCGCTTCTTCGCGTTCGTCTTACTCCCCGCTCTCTCTCTCACCTCATCCATCGTCCACACATGCGCGTCGACAATCATCTCCGCCCCCGTTCACTCCTTCACCCGTTCACTTCTTCACTGCTTCCCAAGCACTTCCGTCCACAGCCGCTCCTCCGCCAGTCGCTCCAGCGTCTTCCCGCCCTCCGGCACAATCCCGTAAATAAACCTGCACCCCATCGCCTTTGCCATCCGCGCCATCGACTTCACTGTCGCCGTATGCCCCACCTCTCTCTTCTCAAGTTGGAACACCTGCGAGGGATTCACTCCCATCCGAGCCGCAATCTCCTTGACCGGTATCCCCAGCCCATGCCGCACCGTCCTCAGCAACTCGTCCGTCGGATGCTTCTCCCGCGCCGCCCATCTGAACGGCTTCATTTCCAAATCCAGCTTTCCCCGCGCCATCTTCCGTTCCCGCTCCCGCATAGCCAATCTCCCATTCTCTGGTTCAAAATCCCCAGCTCCTTGTCGCTGATCCCGATCCCTGATCTCTGATACCTGTTTCCTATCCCCACCGTACCCAATGCGCACAAATAATACGCAAAAACACGCAAAAATGCGTCAAATAAGCACCTTAAAAGCTTGGATTTTCATGTTTTTGCAGGATCGGAGCGCATCATTTGCGCAAGAAATCTATGGTCAAACCCCGACGTTTTTATCGCGCGTCGCCTTTGTCCAAAATATGTCGCGCTACACCACTACACAACGAGCTTTTTCGTGGGCTTTGGACGATACTCGTTTTGCAAGTGCGCACACGTTTCCAGCGCGCCCTCAGCAATCAAACAGACGCGGCAGAGCCTGTCAGACAGACCCCGCCCCCGCCCCTGGTCCCTTAGTCCCTAGTCCCTAGTCCCTTAGTCCCTAGTCCCTAGTCCCTATTCCCTATTCCCTGCTTTTGCAAGCCGCGCCCCCGCACAGCGCCGCCGTAATCCCCTGGCCCTCGGTGATGGTATAAATCCGGTCCTCCGCGGGGATCTTCACCGTCTCCTTTGCGCCCGACGGCCAGTGAATCTCTGCGATCCCAGCGTCTGTCGCGTCGCCCAGCCCAAAGTGCAGCCGCCGGTCGTTCGACGAAATGTAGCTGCCGCTGGCCAGCACATCCTGGCGCATCCGCATCCCGTTCGCTTTCAGATAAACCGTTGCGCAAGTGGCGTCGAGCGGGCTTTTCTTGCCCGTCCCGCGATCGGTTCCACCCACCAGCTTCATTTCCACCCAATGATGATGGTCCGGATTCACATTCCGCAGCAGCGTGGGCGGTCCGTCAATGGGGTTGATGATCACATCGATTTTTCCGTCGTTGAACAGGTCGCCAAAGGCCGCTCCCCGCCCCGGAATCACCACCGCCAGCCCGGAACCCTTGACTGGAGGGACGTATTCGAACTTCCTTCCTTTGCTGCTTGGGTCGGGAATGTTATGGAACAGCAGCGATCGCTCCGCAAACGTAGTGCCCCATTCGTGCTTGTCAACCTGGGGATACACGTGGCCGTTCACCATGAACAGGTCCAGCCAGCCGTCGTTGTCGTAGTCCAAAAACCCATCGCCCCAGCCCACAAATGGAATCGTGGTCTGCGCGATTCCCGCCTTGTAGCTCACATCGGAAAAGCTCGCGTCGCCGTCATTGCGGTACAGCACCTTGTAGTCGTCGCCAAAGTCCGTCACAAACAGGTCGATGAGCCCATTGTTCTCGTAGTCGCCCACCGCGATGCCCATCGACGCAATCTCGCGTCCATCCTTGTTTAACGCGAATCCCGAAATGTAGCTTTGGTCGTCGAACGTCCCGTCCCCTTTGTTGATGTAAAGATAATTCGGCTCCGAGTCATTGCCCACCACCAGGTCCGGCTTTCCATTCCCGGCAATGTCCACAAAAATCGCCGTGAACCCGTAATACTTCTCCTTGTCTTCCACTCCCGCCTTAACCGTTACGTCGGTAAAGGTTCCGTCCCCGTTGTTGTGGAAGAGGTGGTCCGGCTCTCCCTTCAAGCCTCTCGGCCCGCAGTTTACAGTCTCGCCGCGGTACTGGCACTGGGCGTATCCCACCGCCTTCGACCCGGATATCGGCAGGTTGTCCCGGTCGAAGTGCACATAGCCCGTTACATAAAGGTCCAGCCGTCCATCGCCGTCGTAGTCGCCCCAGGCTGAACCTGGCGACCAATTCCCCAGGACCACGCCGGCCTTCTCGGCTACATCGGTAAATGTTCCATCGTGGTTATTGTGGTAGAGACGGTTCTTCCCGTAGTTGCCCACATAAATGTCCGGCCAGCCGTCGTTGTCGTAGTCGGCCACGCTCACGCCATAACCCCAGCGGTCGTTGGTAACGCCGGCCTTGGCGGCCACGTCGGTAAATGTTCCGTCGCGATTGTTGTGGTATAGCGCGGCATGAGGCGGCTCTTCGTTGCCGTCCAGCGCGTCGAAAGTCGATCCGTTCACCAAATAGATCGAAAGCCAGCCGCTGTTGTCATAGTCAATCAATCCCACGCCCGAGCCGTTGGTTTCAACAATGAACTTCTTCTCCGGAACCCCCATCTTGTGCGCCCAGCCAGAGAGCCCGGCCTGCTTGGTAATGTCCTGGAATACCACCGTGCCCGTGTCCACAAATCCGCCTGCGGTGATGGGCCGCTTCTCCAAGTCGTAAACCGGCGCCGCCTGTACGCCTCCGGCTATGCCTCCCATCCCTTGTTGCGCGGGTGGATTTTGAGTCTGCGCCGCCTGGGGCTCACTCGGACGCACCGGGAGCGCAAGCTTCACCTGCTCGGCCTTCGGCGGCTGCGACCGCTGCTGCCCCTGGCAATCCCCAGGAATGGACAGAGCGCCAATCAACACGCCTGAGCATAGCCCGCGAACACGAATCAACGAAAGTCTCACGGCTTGAAGTTTATCGCAGCGGGCGGCGCCGCCGCTCTCGACCGCCACGGTGGTTCCTTTCGGACGGTTTCCCTCAACTTCGCCGGAGTGTCGTCAGGCAGCATCCAATCGCAGGAGGGACGAATCCATGAAGAAGCAGGCACCCGACGACAGGGCCCCCACCGTGCACGATCATTTCGGTCGATTCGCCTCGGCGGCTTCAGGCTGGCTGGGATCCACCTGGGCGTTTGCCGGCGCGGGCCTGTTCATCGTTGCTTGGGCCGCCACGGGCCCCATGTTTCATTACTCCGGCAGGTGGACGCAGGTCATAAGCACCGTAACCGCCCTCATGACATTCCTCATGGTCTTCCTCATCCAGAACAACCAGAACCGAGATGCGCGAGCCATCAATCTCAAGTTGAACGAGCTTATCCGCGCCGTGGACAAGGCTCGAAATCAGATGATCGATATCGAGCGGCTCACCGATCAGGAACTGGATGAAATGCAAGCAACCTACGAACGGGTAAAGGCAATATCGGCTGACAGGCAGCCGCGGAAGGCTTCTGAGCCGCCAGTGGCATGAGTCGGTTCCGCTGGTGCAGTTTCTGGTAAGCCGACCACCCGGAACCATCCAATTTTCGAGCGCCTTCATAGCATGACGGTCTATCATTCAGACTTCGTTCAAGTTGATTTGTGGGATGGCTGATTATGCATGTATCGGAGCCAATACAGAAATGCTCAGTCTTGGTGGCTGCGTTCCTGGGTCTCGGTTGTTCAATGATGGTCGCGCAGAGTACGCCTGCGACTTCGGTTCCTGCAAAAGCTCCCAATTCCGCACCTGCTTTGGAACCTGGATTCGACGTCGCTAGCGTGAGGCAAAATCTAACTCCAGAACCAAGTTGGCGCATGGGGTTCACCGCCAACGGAGTCAGCGCGAAAGACGTCACGCTCCTCTACGCAATGGAGGAGGCGTATGGCCTCTCACTACGACGAGCAGCTTTGGTCTGGCATTCCGCCGTGGATCAAAGAGAAGCGATTCGATATTGAGGCGAAGTACGACGTGGACAAATATCCTCAAATCACTTTGGAGCAGCGGAAGACGATGCTGCAGCAGCTTTTGGCAGAAAGATTCGGGCTTGTCGCACATCACGAACAGAGAGAGTTCCCACTATACGAACTGAGGATTGCAAAAGGTGGGCCTAAGTTTGAGGAGACGAAGCAAGGGAACCTGCAAGTCAGTTCCACCTACGGACCGATGTGCCATGTCGTACGTTCGAAGATGGGCCTGACCGAGATGAAGGGCTGCTCGATGGCACAACTGGCGGAACATCTTACTGGTTGGACACGCGAGGAGTTGGGACGCACGATCGTGGACCATACCGGACTAATAGGCCGCTACAGTTTTTTGCTGAATTGGACGCCGGATAGTGCGTCTCCTTTAAATTCACTGGATGCGGGAGGAGGCCCATCGATCTTTACTGCGGTAAAGGAGCAACTCGGGTTGCTACTGCGCCCTGAGAAGGGCTCCCTCGACACTATCGTTATCGATCATGTTGAGGTGCCGACGGAGAATTGACACCCGTCTCCTGACTCACAATTGCCCTCGCTTTCCACGATGGCACTAGGTACGAAAGGCGGAACAGCGACATTCCGGGAGGTTAACCGGCAAACCGGAAACTGCACTACTACTTTGGGCGCCTGTTCCATTGCAAGTCAGCCGACTCTCCACCACATGTGCAAAGCACGCGTGGCCGCCATGCGCAACAGGCACAGCGATACATTTCACAGTGAGCCAGACGAGATCGCCGCAGCCACGCCCTTGCTTAAATGACTTGCAGAAGCAGCAGAAGCAGCACGATTGTGAAAAGCAGGCTCAGTCCGCCTCCGCCGTAGTAACCCCATCCTGGCCCGACCCGATATCCACCGTATCCGGATCCGAGAATCAGGAGGATGAGAAGAATAATGAGTAACATGGTTTCCTCCTTCAGACCTTGGCTGCAACTTCAATTCTTTGCAGCAACTTAATCGGCAAGCGGCGCGTATACGCAATATCCGCGAGGCGGCGCAGGGAACTCCGCATTACCCTCGCCATCCGTCGTGCGTTCATCCGGATGAGCCGTGTCGTGGCCGTCCCATGCCACCGGCTTGAACTTCTGGTTCGCCCACTTCGTCTTCACTTGAGTGCCGTTCCATTGGTTTCCCAGGTTGTTGAGCACGTATACCAGGCCGCTCTGCGCTTCAGTCCCGGCTCGCTGCATGATGTATAGGTCAGGATCGGCATGAAGGACGGAGGACTCTCCACCCGCGTGCCTGTGATGCGCGGCGATCAACGCATCGATGCCGTTCGGCGAACCGGGGCGCGCGAGTTCACAGTTGAAATAGTCCCACCAGAAAATGCATGGATATCCGTCCCCTGTAAGGATGAAGGAGTAACCAAGCATCTTGTCATTCACTACTTCGTTGCCCCGCATGTCGTGATTCTCGACAAACGTCACAGCATTGAACGGGCGCGCCGCGGAAACAGATTCGCTGTCAGTAAGGTTGCGCAGATCGTAGTTGAGCTCGTCGCACACTTCCTTGAGCTTGTATCGCAATGGAAAGTCGAATGCGGCAATCTGCTGATCGGTCACTGCGCGCACTTCATCCAGCCAGCCATCGATATCTTCCGGGCCTGCCCAGTACTCACCCACGATGAATGGACTGAATTCGACGCCATCTTTTTTTTGATATTGATATTTAGCCAGCAGGCCGATCATCCACGCCCCAAAGCCCTTTACAAAATCGAAGCGCATGCCATCGAAATCGAGCTCCTCAATAGCCAGGCGAGCGTATTCGAACATCGCCTCATATACGCGGGGATTGCGGTGGCACAAGTGCGGAAATCCGCCAAATTGCTCACCCTCGATCATCACCCATTCATAGCGGCAGGGATGGAAACAATTCCAATCGCGCGGGAACTTTCCACTTTTCGGCGAGAATTTTGTCCATCGATTCTTGCCGTCGAGTGGATTGACTTCTTCCTCATCGGCGCCGGAGTTATGGTTGATGACCATATCCGCGATTGCGCCCATCTTATGCTCGTGCAAAAGCTGGATAAGTCTTTGAAGCTCGCCGCGATTGCCGTATACGGTTTTCACCGAACCCTTTTGATCCAGGTCGCCGAGATCGAAGTAGTCGTATGGGTCATAGCCGTTTGATTCACCAGACGCGGCCTTCGAAAAAGGCGGCAGCCATAGAGCATCGATGCCGGAAGAAGCAAGTTGCGGAACCCTTTCGGCGATGTGATTCCACCACTCTCCGCGCTTGTTCTCCTTCGACGGGGCATCCCAGTAAAACGCCTGCATCATCACAGCCATTTACACTCCTCGCGAACAACTTTACTTCCGCAATACCGTGATTGTTGAACGCCAAATCGCGAGCCCACCAGCTATTGGTTGCACAAAACCCCGCACGGGTTTGCTTGCGCACATTGCAAATTCCACGCAATCAATCGCAGCGGAAATCTTTCTCGCCACGAACAACCATCGCTTGCCGACTCTGCTTCAAAGCATAGGTTGCCGCGAATCGAGCGGCAGAAACACCTCAGGAGGTGAGCGCACGCTTTGGACGATTTTTGTGATTCTTCTCGTCCTTTGGTTGCTCGGACTTGTGAGTTCGTACACGCTGGGTGGATACATCCACTTACTGCTCTTGATTGCAGTGGTGGTGTTGATTCTGCAGTTGATCTCAGGCCGCAGACCCATTGTTTGACAGCGTAACGAGCAGTTCGATTCTTGTCGGAGTACGGGCACAATTCCGTGCCATAACATAGCCACAATTCAATATCCACGGAGGTGGAAGATGAACAAGGATACAGTGAAAGGCACAGTAGACGATGCTGCCGGACGCGCGAGGCGTCAAGTTGGCGAATGGACCGGAAACACTGACGAGCAGGTCAAAGGCGCCAGCCAGCAGATCAAGGGAAAGGTGGAGAAGGCCTGGGGCAACGTCAAGGATGCGGCCCGGGACACCAACCAGAACGCCGCCGACCTGGAGCGCGAAAACGAAGCTCGCGAGCGCACGCGGCACGAAGAAGAACGTAAGCACCACCAAGTGATCGGAAGCTAGATAGGCTTCAGTTTTCTGAGTCAAACTGAAACCATGGCTGACCTGGGATTTCGTCCGTCATTGCGCATGATCGTTTCCGGGCGCAATGAACGGCGGATTCCGGTCAGCCGTTCTTTTGCCGATTTCCGCAGTCTTTACAATCCCGGCACCGGCGGGCATCCGGGAAACTCCAGCAGAAATGTATTCCCCCGATATCCCAGATACTTGATCCCGATCTTGCTGGTGAAAAATCCATCGGCGGTAAGGTTCCTCAACAGCGAGAAAAACTCCACGGCCAGGCTCAGGCTCTCATCCTGCAACGCATTCTTGCGATACGCGATCAGATCCAGAATCTCGCTCTGTTGTTGCGGCGTGCAATCCAAATACGCCTTGCCATACCGGCTCACGCACCTCGAGTCGAGATCCTTCATTCCCCCGGCTAACACCGATTGATAACTCACATTCTCGCTGGTCAGCAAATCGATAAACTCCGGAGCGCCCGCTTCCATCGCCCCGCCACTATCCGCATCCGCCGGAAGAATCGTCTCGCACAGAGCCCGCAGCGTCTTGTATCCATGTGCATCGAAATACTTCGGCGCGTACACCCCCGCCTTGTTATCGGCCTTCTCGCTCTCGATCATGTTATGAACGTGTTCCGCGGCCTCCAGCGGAATCACCCGTAGCACCGAGCCCGCAACCGCGCCCATGCTCAGCGACTTCAATACCGCGCGTCGTGATACCAGGTCTGCATTCATTGGCTGCTTTATATCTCTCCCTTCTTCGCTCGATCCAGCAGATACTCCGAGGTTCTCCACGACAGCGCCATAATCGTCAGCGTTGGATTCTTGTCCGCATTTGTCACAAACGGAGCAGCATCCGCCACAAAGAGATTTTTCACATCGTGCGCCTGGCAATTCCGATTCAATGCCGATGTTTTCGCATCGTTACCCATGCGCACCGTTCCCATTTCATGAATGATCTCGCCCCCTTGCGAAATCCTCAGCGGCGCCTGCTGCTGTGTATCGCCTCCAGGCTTGGGATGCCGACGCGTGCCTGCGATCACCGTCCCGCCGCCGGCTTCCACAATCGACCGAAAAGTCTTCTGCATATCCGCGGCCATCTTCCGCTCGTTCTCGCCCCACTCCCAGTGAAAACGCAACACGGGGATACCCCATTTATCCTTCACCTCCGGGTCCACCTCGCAGTAGCTTTTCTCGTTGGGAATCATCTCGCCCCGCCCGCTGAATCCGATCACCGTACCGTAAGAGCTGCGGCATTTTTGCTTCAGGCTCACCCCGTATCCCTCATGCCCGCCGCACACACCATCGAAGTTACCCACTCCCGGCAGGTCGCGTCCCCCGCCAAACTCAATGTGATAACCGCGCAGAAACTCGTTTTTCTTTCCAAACCTCCACCAGGGCATATACATGTGCATCCCGCCCACTCCGTCATGGTTATGCGCCGGCATGTTTTCCAGTTGCGGAAAATATCCTGCCAGATCGCTGCCCACTGAGTCAGTCAAATACCGTCCCACAACTCCCGACGAATTCGCAAGCCCATTGGGGAAGCTCGCCGATCGCGAGTTCAGCAGCAGACGCGCCGATTCGCACGCGCTCGCCGCCAGCACAACGGCTCTGGCATAAACGCGCTGTTCATTGCCCGTCGCCTTGTCGATGTACGAAACCGCCTCGGCCTTCCCGTCCGCTCCCAGCACCACCTCGCGGGCCATCGCGCCGGCAATCATCGTAAACCGCCCTGTCGCCATTGCCGGCGGAATCATTACCTGGCTCGAGCTGAAGTTCGAGGCGGACTTGCATCCCCGCCCGCATTGCGCGCAATAGTGGCACGCGTCGCGTCCGTTCAGGGCCTGTGTCAAAATGGCCAGCCGCGACGGTATGCAAGTGATATTCAACTTGTCGCACGCCTTCTTGACCATGATTTCGGTGCACCGCGGCTTCGGCGGCGGCTGAAAAACACCGTCCGGCGAATTGGGAATATTTTCCTTCGACCCGAACACGCCGATATACGCTTCGACCTTGTCGTAGTAAGGCGCAATCTCGTCGTAGGTAATGGGCCAGTCGTCCCCCATACCGTCGGTCGAGCGCGCCTTGAAATCCGTCGGCCCGAACCGCAGCGCAATCCTCCCCCAGTGATTCGTGCGCCCGCCCTCAATCCGCGAACGGAACCAGCGAAAGGTCGAGCCAGGCGCGGTAGTATACGGCTCGCCTTCAATCTCCCAAAAGCCGTTGGGAGCCAGGAACTCGTTGACAAATCCCTCGCGTCCTTTCGCCCCGATACCCACGCCCCGGTGAGCCAGTTGGTAGGGCCAAACATGCTCTTTGAAGTCCCGGTCAGGATCGAGGCGCGGCCCGGCCTCAAGCATCGCCACGTTCATTCCGCCCTCGGTGAGTATCTTCGCAGCGGTTCCGCCACCCGCACCGGAGCCAACGATGCACACGTCGTAAACCTTCTTCTTCACATTCATTAACTGCATCCGCATTCTCCAGCCGCACCAGATTGCTTGCGCCGCAAATTCGCCCGTGCCCAACAGTATGGCTGCGCCAGGCTGACCGCAACCTTGCCTCCAACATTCCGTTGGAGGTCCTTTTTTGGCTATTCCGGCAACGATCCAATATACCGCCCGGCAATATACGTTCGCGATCTTTTTCGGATTCTTTTCAAAGCCAGGGATACGCCCGCGTGCTTGAGCGTCGCTGGGGTGGAGACCGGCTGTCCAGGCGCCGTCTATGTCGTCAGTCGGCAGCCAACCCTGGGAGTACTTCCTCCCGGTCATCCGACCGGACCGCAGAAAGACCCTCCCGACGATTGCTCTACGGAGCATCTTCGACCGGACTAACCTGGAAGGAAAGTTCCGGTAGGCCGAAGTACCGTCTGCGAATCCAGAAAGCAACGTTGACCAAGCCGATCAGAGCAGGAACTTCGATCAGGGGACCGACGACGCCAACGAAAGCCTCCCCTGAGTTGAGGCCGAAGACGGCGACGGACACAGCGATGGCCAGTTCGAAGTTATTTCCGGCTGCGGTGAACGATAGAGTGGCGGACTGGGCGTAATTGGCGCCGAGGCGCTTTCCCATCCAGAAGCTGACCAGGAACATGATGAGGAAATAGACCACCAGGGGGACGGCGATGCGGATGACATCGAGCGGCAGCCGCACGATGAGATCGCCCTTAAGCGAGAACATGACCAGGATGGTGAAAAGAAGAGCGACAAGTGTAAGCGGGCTGATGCGAGGAATGAAGCGAGTGCGGTACCACTCCTCGCCCTTGATGCGAATGAGAACGAAGCGAGTCAAAAAACCGGCAACAAAGGGAATGCCAAGGTAGATGGCTACGCTCTGCGCAATCTGCGCGATGCTGACCTGGACGATGCTGCCCTGCAGGCCAAACCACTTAGGGAGCACGGTAATGAAGGCCCATGCGTAGAAGCTGTAGAAGAGAACCTGAAACACGCTGTTGATAGCGACGAGCCCGGCAACGTAATCCGTATCGCCGTCGGCGAGTTCATTCCACACCAGAACCATGGCGATGCAGCGTGCAATGCCGATGAGGATCAGGCCGCGCATGTAGGCCGGTTCGCCGCGCAGGAAGACGATGGCCAGCAGGAACATGAGGACCGGACCGATAAGCCAGTTCTGAACCAGGGACAAACCAAGGACGCGCTTGTTGCGGAAGACCTCAGCCAGCTTTTCATAGCGGACCTTTGCAAGCGGGGGAAACATCATGATGATGAGGCCAATGGCGATGGGGATGTTCGTGGTCCCGGACTGAAAGCGATTCACGAAGGCCGCGGACCCAGGGATGAAGTGTCCGAGGGCCACGCCAATGGCCATGGCAAGGAAGATCCATAGTGTGAGGAAGCGGTCAAGGAAGGAGAGCTTCTTGCGCTGCAAGGGTGCGCATATCTGGCCTTTTGTATAAGGTTTTGCGAACATCTCTGTTTGCCTCGGGTGCAACGGTTTGCGGCAGGAAAACCTCAACGCCAATGCGTGGGAAGAAACAGGTTGCCGATGAGGGCGGCAACCTGCCTGGATACGGAGACACTCCTTTTAGGCTTTGCCGATCTGGTTGATCTCTTCCTGGATGGCAAGATTTTGAAGTGTGGCAAGCGGAAGGGAAAGGAAAAGGCCGATGCGGCGATCGAGAATTACGAACGCTTCGCGAAATGCGCGGGCAATTTCCTCGGGCGTCCCTTTGACAGCGGCGGGGTCGGGGATTCCCCAATGGGCGGTCATGGGCTGCCCGGGCCAGTAGGGACAGGCTTCGTTCGCGGCGTTGTCGCAAACCGTGAAGACAAAGTCGAGACGGGGCGCGCCGGGCACCGCGAACTCGTCCCAGGATTTGCTGCGCAGTCCATCAATGCCAATGCCGGCGGACTGTAGCTGGGAGAGCGCTTCAGGGCGCGGCGTGCCGGAGGGATGGCTGCCCGCGCTGTAGGCTGTGAAGTTGGCCTTGCTCTTGTGATTCAGCAGCGCCTCCGCCAGGATGGAGCGCGCGGAGTTGCCGGTGCAGAGGAAGAGGACATTGTAGTGTTTGGACATTGGCGATCATCCCTTCAGGGTAACTGCGACGGGTGAGCAGCAGCCGGGCTGACAGCAGGTTGCCTCCGGCTTGGAGGCGCGGATGAAGGCGCTTAGGAACTTGCCTTCGACCTGGCCGGCGACGGCGTCTATGTCAATGCCGGACGTGCTGAGGAATTGGCGGGCATCCTCGACGTCGTAGACGCGAGTGGGCTCGAAGGAGGCATCCGTAAAGCCCGCTGCGAGGAGCTTGGATTGATAGTCCTGCTCGTCAAGAGCGCCGGCGATGCAGCCGACCCACAACATCATGCTTTGGCGGACGGCATCCGGCACCGCACCACGCACCACGACATCGGAGACGGCGAAGCGGCCGCCGGGCTTCAGTACGCGAAAGGCTTCGCGGAGAACGCGGCCCTTGTCGGCGGAGAGATTGATGACACAGTTGGAGATGATGACATCGACAGAGTTGTCGGGCAGGGGAATATTCTCGATTTCGCCCTTGAGGAATTCAACATTGGTGACGCCGGCCTGGCGCTGGTTCTCGCGGGCCAGAGCCAGCATGTCGTCGGTCATGTCAAGACCATAGGCTTTGCCGGTGGGGCCAACGCGCCGCGCGGAAAGAAGCACATCGATACCTCCGCCGGAGCCGAGATCGAGTACCACTTCGCCGGGTTTGAGCTCGATCAACGCGGTGGGGTTGCCGCAGCCGAGGGAGGCAAGCACCGCATTCTCCGGGATCAACCCCTTTTCATCGGCGCTGTAGAGGTTGGTGGTGATGGGGTCGCAACAGCGAAGCGCTGGATCGCAGCAGGCTTGCACGCTGCCGGTTTCAGATACAGCTCGCGCGGCGCTGCCGTACTTCTCTTTGATCTGGTTCTGAACTTCGGTGGTTGAGCTCATTGGATTCTCTCCTTCGTATTCGTTAAAGCGAATATATACAGAGCTGGACATATCTGTCAACGCGTATATTATGAGTCTATGAGTTCGCGGGCAAAGTCAACCGATCTGGCTCCGTTGTTTGCGGCCCTCGCCGACCGTACGCGGCTGCGCCTGCTCAATCTGATTGCTGGCCGCGAGGTATGCGTCTGCTATCTGGTTGAAATCTTGCGACAAGGCCAGCCGAAGATCTCCCGGCATCTCGCATACCTGCGCAAGGCAGGCGTGGTGGCGGCTCGTAGAGAAGGAAAGTGGATGCACTACCGAGTCGAGCGCCCTGAGAATGCAGCAGCGGCTTCGATCCTCGAAGCCGTGTTCGAATCCTTCAAATCGGATCGTGAGATGCAGTCCGACCTGAGCCGCCTGACCCGCGCCTGCTGCGAGCCAGAGCGCTTCGTCGCCCTCCAGGGCGTACCCATTCCAATCCAATCTGAAGCGGCCCCGGTCTGACTCGTGGCGGGTGGCACACCCGTTGGGCTACCTCAAAGACTGGGTGGGAGAGCACAATCCTCGTCCGCGCGACTCCGATTCAGAAGCGGGTCAGGTAGGCATTGCATGCAATGCAGGCCACCACCACCAAGCCTGATCCCAAGGTCGAAGACCCAGAATCTGATGCGGGAAAACGCATCCAAAACACGCTCATTTGCTCTTATTTCGCACTAAAAACGGCCTTAGAATGGCCTTATTTTGCACTGTTTGTCTTACTCTTGCCTGTCGCTAAATGCGTATACTGCGCGGGCCTTTTCAACATCGCAGCATGCACTTTGAACCACACCCGCGGTCAAGCTCCAGGTGCCTCGTCTTCCACAGCAGGATAGGGTATTTATCCTAAAGAATTCCCGAGAATGCCGCTTGACTTGCCGCGAATTCTAGTAAACTCATCTGGCACCTGCAAAATCCTTACCAGGCGCTCACTTCTCCCATGGATGCCTGGCGTGAGGCTGATTCGGTTGCCTTTCAAGGTTCAGGAGGTATCTCTTATGAAGTTCTTGCGCTCTCTCCACTGGTTTCTGGTGACTCTTGTTGTCATCGGGGCCGGCGCTCAACAGCAGGCAAGCGCCCAGGCGCCGGGCACCATCAGAAATGGACCCTTTGTTTGGGACGGAGTAAGGTGGCTTCCCGTTGAAACGCCAGCCCCGCCCCCGCCGGTTGCCGTTGATGCGGATATGACTGTCGATGATGCGCCACCGCCGCTGCCAGTCTACGTTCAGCCGCCATGCCCTCAACCGAACTTGATTTGGACTCCCGGCTATTGGCACCACGGTTTTCTCGGTTTTTACTGGGTTCCCGGCGCGTGGGTGCCGGCGCCGTATTCCGGTGCGCTCTGGACCCCCGGCTATTGGGGTTTTGGCGGCGGCCATTTTGGCTTCCATGCAGGCTACTGGGGACCGCACATCGGCTTTTACGGCGGCGTGAACTACGGTGGTGGCTACGGGGGCATCGGCTTTGCGGGCGGAACATGGAATGGCGGCGTCTTCGCCTACAACACCGCGGTTGTCCGCGTGAACCCCGACGTGGTGAGGAACGTGTACGTCAATCGGACAATCGTCGAACAGACCACGATCGTCAATGTCACCAACGTCTCCTACAACGGCGGACCCAACGGCATTCAGCACCAGCCCGCCCCGGAAGAGCAGGTGGCCATGCGCGAGCAGCACACGCCGCCGACGTCTTTCCAGCTGCAGCACAGAGCGGCGGCAGCAGCTGACAAAAGTAACTTTGCCTCGAACAACGGCGGGCATCCCACCAATCTGGCCGAGACCAAGCCGCTGGCTGCGGAAAATCATCAACCCCCGGCCGGTTTCAAGCCTCCGCCGCCCAGGCCGGTCACCGAATTGGCAAAGGCTCAGGCGCCCCCGGAAACCGTAGCGGCGGCCAAAACTGCGACAACGAAGACCGCGACCGTCGCCAAGGCCCCACCTCCGGCTCCGCCCAAGCCTGCGGCTTTGGCTCCGACCAGGCCTGCGGGAGTGCCTGCCAGCGTTACCGCACCGATGCCCCCATCTAAGCCCGCTGGTCTTCCTCCAGCCGGTACCCCACTTCCGTCCGCGCCCAAGGCGGCAACTCCGCCACCGCCCAAAGCTGTTGAGCCGGAGCACACACCTGCGGCCGCACCTAAAACTGCACCGCCGCCGGTCAAGACTACGCGAGCGCCTGAACCGGAACACACACCTGCGGCTGCGCCCAAAGCTCCGCCACCACCCAAGGCGACACCGAAGCCCGCGCCCAAAGCCCCAACCAAGCCTAAGCCCGAATAGAGGGAACCCCGCTCGGGATTGACTTCCGATCCCGGCTCAAGAGGCCCACGGTAAGCAGTGGGCCTCTTTGTGTTCGTGGGATAGATGAGGCTATGGTGTTCCATTCGGTACTGCGTCCCGCTCTCATCCGTGGCCAACTGTATTCAGGAGCGTGGAAACATGGACAAGGACAGAGTGCAGGGCACCATCAACGACGTGGTAGGCAATGCGAAGCGGCACATTGGAAACATGACTGGCAACACCGGAACCCAGGTCGAGGGCGCCGCCCAACAGATCAAGGGCAAAGTTCAGAATGCCTGGGGCAAAACCAAGGATGCGGCTCGCGATGGCAACGCCAACCTCAAAGCATCGAACGAAGCCGACGCCACAGCCCGCCGCGGGCAAAGCGTTGTCCTGGTCTCAGACGAACCCGACACGCTCTGAACCCGCCGGGGATCAAGCCGCCAATGCAACACAACCGCCTTGGCGGCATGCGGCTGACTTCCCTCGACCTCACGAACCAACATGAAATCGCATGGATTCTCACCTCAGCTCCGGGTATACTGTCGGCAGGGTGGCGTTCAATCGACGCTCCACCCTCAAGTGAGGTGCGTCTTCCGCAGGGACTCCGGTTCACTCAACTTCGGCGTTCCAACTTCGGAGACTTCCCGCTGGCGCGCTGTCGCCCGTGTGCTTCGAAGTCCCATGGATGCGTTGGGTTGCGCCCTCCTTCCTGCATCCTGTGCCCTCTGCGGCTCCCCTCTGCCGCAGCTTTCTTATGTGCCAATTTGCGCCGCCTGCTGGACCGAATTTCCAGCCCTCAGCGGTCCCGCCTGCGCCCGATGCGGCGACGCGCTCGATGCCCCGGCGGAAGTCTCGCCGGCTGCCGGTTCACCGCCAGCCGGTAATTTGCTCTGCCGAGCTTGCCGCTTGGCGCCGCCGCAGTTTGAGCGCGCCGTGGCCTTTGGCCTCTACCGGGGCCGCATGAAGGACGCTATTCACGCGCTCAAGTACGGTCATTTGCATCCGGCTGCCCGCGTTTTGGGTGGCATGCTTGCCGAGGCCATTGCCCAGTTGGCCGCCGATGCGCCCTCTGAAATGCTGGTGGTCCCCATCCCTCTGCACCGGTCAAAACATGCCGAGCGCGGGTTCAACCAGGCCCGCTCCCTGGCCGAAAACGCCCTCCATTTTCTGCGCAAGTCGCATCCTGATTGGCGGCTCATGCTGGCCCCTGGCACCCTGATGCGTTATCGGGCGACGGATAGCCAGGCCGGGCTCACGCCGCGCCAGCGGCGAATGAATATCCGCGGCGCATTCACCGTCTCCGACCCGTCCTCCGTCGAATCAAAGCACATTCTTGTCATCGACGACATCCTTACCACCGGCGCAACCGCCCGCGCCGCTTCCCAGGTTCTGATTCGCGCCGGCGCCGCATCCGTATGGGTGGCCACTCTGGCCAGGGCACGACGCGCAAGCGGTTTTCGCTCCGTTCAATCCGACGAAGTAAACCTGCCCTCCGGTTCGACGCCAGCGGGCCTGCAACAGGAAAGCATCCATTCATTGCAAGACCAACCATCTTTTTAGTTTGGGGGAAAGAGATGTCGCTGGGAAAAGCTATGATTCATGCCCGTAAGCAGAAGTCCATTGTCAAAGCCGCAGCCTACGCCGGGGACTATGCCGCTGTGCAGCCCATGCACATGCTGCAAATGCCCGTCCTGGTGCTCAACGCCTCCTACGAGCCCATCAACATCTGTGGAGCGCGCCGCGCGCTGGTGCTGGTGCTGAAAGGCATTGCGCGCACCGAAGAGGAGCACGGTCTCACCCTCCATGCCCAGCGCAGCCGCATCGCCATGCCCTCGGTGATTCGACTCTTGGAGTACCGCCGCATCCCTCACCAGACCCGCGCCCTCTCGCGCAAGAACATCCTGCTTCGCGACCGCAACACCTGCCAGTATTGCGGCGTGGTGATGCCCTCCGGCGAGCTTACGCTCGACCACGTTGTTCCCCGCTCTCGTGGCGGCAACTCGACGTGGGAAAACCTTGTGGCCTGTTGCCACGCCTGCAACCGGCGCAAGGGCAACCGCATGCTCCACGAAATCGACGACATGTTTCTTTTGCGCGACCCGCGCCCATTCTCGCTGCACACCAGCCGCCAGATCATGCGCATGCTGGGGCGGGGCGACGACCGGTGGCGCAAGTATCTTTTCTATTGACGGAACACGGGTCATGGGCCAGCGATGTGGCGCGGGCGAAGCGCTATTTCCGGTTAAGTGCAAGCTTTTAGCTCCCAGCTCCCAGCTTTCTGGATCGTCGCCGTGGGTGCGGTAAAGTGCGTACGCTGCGATGAAAAAGGCTCATTTTTGCGTACGTATATGTGCGCACTCAAACGCGTGACAAATAGTGCAAAATGACACGAAATAGGGCCGTTTTAGTGCAATTTAAGCGCTAATTGGTGCGTTTTTGACGCACTTTGACGGGCTTTTGTGTGCGCTGGATCACGATTGAGGTGCATGCATCGCATGCATTGCATGCGAGATTCCGGTACGATTGTTTTATGACGATAATCACAATTCGCAATCTTGACTCGCTGATCAAGCGGAGCCCGCAGGTCCGCGCCGCTTAGAACGGGCGGTCGATGGAGGCCGAAGCGCGCGCGATTCTTACCTCGATTGTGAGCTAGGTCCCGATTGCCGAAATGCCTGGGCCGGAGCCCGCCGCTCCTGAGAAGGTGTAAGTCTCCGGGGTGCCGGCCTTCCTCCCCGATCCCCAAAAGCGGGTACTGTCTGAAATCGTGTTGGTGCCCCTGCCGCCTATTCCGCGATTTCCAGTAGATGTACTTGGGAGGAGTCTGGGTAGATGAAAGCTAGGTCAGATTCGAATTTCTCATCCACCGGAAGGGGAAGGCCAGGTAGAGCGCGTCCAGACGCATATTTGAAACCAGAGGCTGTCGCCGGGTTGAAGGTAAAGAATGTGGGCCCAGTCACTCCCTCGGGAGTGATTACGAGCAGCGTCGCTGAGTGTGCGCGCAAAACCCCAGCTAGTCCACAAGAAAATGCATTCACATTCCCGATAAACAACAACCTGAGCCTAGTAGATTCTTTTATGAATTTGTTAAGTATCAGGTTGGCGTCTGGTAGCGAGATATCTGAACCTGTTCCAAATGAAGGCATGTTTCTTCTCCTTATTCCGATTTGTGGTGTGATCCAAGCAAAATACTGGGCAGATGCATTAGGTCTGTCCAGTGCTCGTTCCTTCGAGTTGATTGAACCGCTGTTATACGGTCCCAGAAAGCAGTTCGCTGAGGCTCCAGACGTGATCAGTTAGCCCGGCCTCCATTGCGGGTGTAACGCGAAGGCTGGAATGGACTCGGCAAAAATTATACCAAGCCATGTACAGGGAAATGGCGGCTTTGTGGTTGTCTAGTTTTTTGCTGTGAGCATTCGTAAGACGGGTGAACCGGCGAAGGTGCATCCGAAGGCCGAGGTTCCAGCGTTCGACATAGCTGGTAGAGATGTGGTCAGGATCGGGCATTCCGTGGATTTCGCTCGGGACCTGTTTGAGGATTTTGCCGGTGCCGTACCAGTCAGGGCCAGCATTGGAAGGGTTTTGAAAGACCTTCACGAGCTGCGCATAGTCGGTACGAGACCAAAGCAGGTCTTCAACGGGTTTCAGGTAAGCGCCATACCCATCGGTGGTGAGTTGAAAATAGCCTTGAACACGATTCGCCAATTCGGAAATGAACTGGTAGGCATCGCCAGGGCTCCGCTTGCCGGTGTGGAAGGCCACGACCAGCTTGGTGTCCGCGTCCAGTGCAACCCAAAGGTACGAGTGTCCCCATTCGCCGGGATCCTCCTTGTGGGTGCGCGCTTCCTTGGTATGGCAAAAGCTCCAAACCTCGTCGGCCTGGACGCGCTTGGCAGGGATGGACTGGACACGGGAATCGAACAGGGCTTGCGCTCTCTCACCGGCACTGACCATCAGAGCCATAACGGTGTTCTTGTCGATCTCCAGTGTGCGGGAGATGGCCCGGATGCTCATTCCCTCAAGCATGAGGGCAAAGACCTTGGAAGCACGGTCAATGTCGGTGTAGTGGCCTCCCAGCGTTTTGGCGGGGGAGTCGGCAAAGGTGGCTTTGCACGAATGGCAACGGTATCGTTGAACTTTGCGCTTGCCGTAGGTGCCGAACTTATAGGCGGTATTGTGCTTGCAGCGGATGCAGGTCATGGGCTTTTTCTCCTTGCGTTGAGCGGAGAAAAGAGCCACACTATCTATGGGTCTAGGGCGTGGCTCACTCCGCGCTTTGGATTAGCCCCGCGACCTGTTAGCGCAGGAAGCGGGGCGTTGATTAAGGGGCTATACCTACCCCGGTGGTTCTACGATGATTTCTATCGTTTCACCAGCCTCAGTACGCGTGATCTTAATCGTGATGCGCATTGCGGTTTCCTCCTTTCCCGAGCGTCCCGGTGTGTTCAAGACACCGGGCGTTCGTATTTAGTGCCAAAGTCACAGAATGTGTCTGGTCTTCTGCTTGAAATACTCCACTTGCAGCTTCCGATCAACCTTGGACTTATCGGGAGCGGGGTCCGTCGATCTTCCAGACCAGCAGTAGGTATCCTTCCCATTGACATTTCCAGCGGGCTCCACATCGCCCTTGGCAAGAAGGCGTTTTGTAACTGTGTGAACCGAGGCCAGAAGGTTTCCCCACCGGCCTGCATAGCCCATGCTGTCGATGCGTTCCTTCACATCCTGAAGGGTCATACCTGGGCCTCCAACGGCACTCTTATATGCCAACCGAATCACTTCAGTCAGACCGAGCGTATCCTCTTCGACAAACTCAGGCTCTCCGCAGAGGCGGCTCAGAACAGTAACCGTCTGACGCAATTCTGCAATCTGCTTGTTCGCACGTTCGGCTTTCGCCTCCGCATCGCCAAGATCAGCTATGGCCTTCGTCAAATCCAACTTGGCCTGCTTCAACGACTCTTTGTAGGTTTCAAGTGTCATGGAAGGAGATTAGAATATGTCAACTAAAATTGTCAATACAAATGTCAATTATTCTGTAAAAATGTGGGAGCAGGCTCTCCTTGACGCAGAAGACGGTCTCCGCAATGCAAGCAGGGAACTGGCAAGTTGGAAACAAACGACTCAAATCATCCGCAAGAAAATTGCTGATGGCGCACCGTGGCCCGGAAGCTCACAACCCGATGCAACACGGAATTAAGACAGTACCCAAAAGCGAGGGATCGGGGGCACCCTCAACTTAATAATTCGCGGAATGAGACCAGGGCCATCCGCCGCCTTGAGGTGAGAATGACAGGCAGTTGTTTTCTATGGACTTTCGAGGAGCGGTCATTCAGTGCGTAACTCGCTGCGCGAGCCGGGATGCTCCTGATGACCGGGGCGGTTGAGGGTAGTGGTCTCCCACTCATTCGCAAAAAGAGCGCGAATGAATGGGGCAGAGGATATTTGTGGTTCATTCAGGGCGGGATTCTTTGAGGCGGCGTGTTTGAATTGATGCGGCAATCTTTTCGGGGCAATTGGAGGCTCAAATGTTCAAGCATGCAGCTATCGCTGCGATATGGATTCTCGGAGTATCGGTTGGTTGGGCACAACCGGCGGCAAGCAATGAAAGCGCCTGCGCAAATTTAGCCAGGCTGTCGCTGCCTGCCGCAAACATAGTTTCCGCCCAAGTTATTGCTGCCGGCGCGTTCGCCCCGCCTGGATCCACTCCTAAGGGACAGACGCCGAACCCTCAATTCGCAGGACTCCCAGCCTTCTGCCGTGTGGTTGTGCTGGCGGCACCAACCGCCGACTCGGCCATTCCCATCGAAGTCTGGATGCCGGTCAGCGGATGGAATGGACGATTTCGCGGACAGGGAAATGGCGGATTTGCCGGCAGCATTAACTACAGTGTGCTGGCCGCAGCCATCAGTCAGAGCTACGCAAGCGCCGCAACCAATACCGGCCATGCGGGCTCCGCGGTGGACGCAACATGGGCCCTTGGACACCCGGAGAAGGTAATTGACTTCGGCTATCGCGCTATTCATGAGATGACCTTGAAGTCGAAAGCGATCATTCAGGCCTATTATGCTTCACCGCTCAAACACAGCTACTTTGCCGCATGTTCCGACGGCGGACGCGAGGCCTTGATGGAGGCGCAAAGGTTTCCCGCGGACTACGACGGCATTGCTGCCGGCGCCCCCGCCAACAACTGGACCCACCTGCTGACCAATGCGCTTTATAACTCGCGGGCTCTCACGGTTGATCCGGCCGATTACATCCCGTCCAGCAAGCTGCCTGCCATCGGCGCCGCGGTTCTTGCAGCGTGCGATGGAGCCGATGGAGTGGTTGACGGCGTTTTGAATGACCCGCGGCGCTGCCACTTTGAGCCGGCTACGCTTCTCTGCAAAGGTCCGGAGACTGACAAGTGCCTCACTCCTCCTCAGGCCCACACTCTGGAGCTACTTTATGCCGGAGGCCGTGACAGCGAAGGCAAACTGATTTTTCCCGGCTATCTGCCTGGCTCGGAAGCTGGGCCTGGCGGGTGGGCTCCCTGGATTACGGGCCCCGCTCCTCAAAAGAGCACCATGTTCGCATTTGCCGTCGGGTATTTCGCGAATATGGTGTATGAGCGGCCCGATTGGGACTATAAAAAGGCCGACGTTGGGGACGCGCTGAAGGCGGCGATGGAGAAGACCGGCAAGGCGCTGGATGCTACCAATCCTGACCTGAAGCCCTTTGCCGCGCGTGGGGGCAAGCTGATTCTTTATCACGGCTGGAACGATCCTGCGATTTCCGCGCTGAACACCATCGACTACTACAACGCCGTCCGCGCAGCCACAGGGGCCAAAGAGACAGACTCGTTCGTGAGGCTGTTCATGGTTCCAGGAATGCAGCATTGCGGTGGTGGAGCGGGAGCTACTTCGTTCGGCCAGTCCGGACTAATTCCAGATGGATTGCCGGAGGACGCGCAACACGACATCAACCTGGCCATAGAAGCGTGGGTGGAGAAAGGGCCGGCGCCGCAAAAGCTGATTGCGACGAAATCCGAGGGGCGGACTACGCCTCCGCACGTTCCCATGACGCGTCCCCTTTGCGCCTTTCCGCTGCAGGCTAAATACAACGGGACCGGCGACAACACCAACGCGGCTAACTTTACGTGCGCGTCCCCAGCGAAGTGAGCGGGCGCATCTAATCCCTATTCCCGGCCCCTGCATTCCGATGGTCGATGATCCGATAATCGGCCGGAGCCCTGTATTTCTCCGGCTCGGAGACGGTGAGCGAAACGTCGGAGAGCCACAGGGTCTGGTCGCCATCCCGCGGGTCGTGGCGCTTTACCTGCACATTGACCCCCAGGGCGGGTGAGTACCAATAATCCACCGATCGCAGGATCGTTTTCGTGTTCCCATTGGTCTGTGTGTAGTGCGTAAAGGTCTCGCGCGACACCTGCACATCGAGGCCGGCGAAGGTGTCCGCGCCCAGGTCTTCGCGGGTGAGGAAGGTGGCCTTGTCGGGCTGCAACCCCGAGGGTTGGACGGCATCGGTAACCGGCGCGAAGTTGTCGAACAGGTCGCACTCTCGGGAGGCGGTATCACAGTGGTAAAGCGTATGCGCCACGGGGTCGGTGTAATCAATGGCATGAACCCGCATTTGCCGGTCCCCGTTATTGGGCACGGGCACAAAGGTGACCCGCTCCTGAAAGATGCGGCCCTCGGCATCGCGGGTAACCAGGCGCGAGTTTTCGGTGGTCACGGTCGATCCGTCTGGCAGCGTGCGCACCCAGAGCGTCTTCGCAGTGGCCGTAAAAGGGGCGTTCGGTTTGGGAGAGAAGTAGAGCGGTGAAATGAGCTGCGGAGCGCGTCCATCCGGTGCATGGGCGGGACCACCCTCCTGGGCGACGAGGTAAGCAGTCCCCGCCAAAAGGCAGCAAACCGCAACAAAAGCAGGGGCCAATCACGGCATAAGGAAAACCTCCGCCTTGCGCCTCCATTGTGCCAGAATCAGAAAGCCTGTGCAAAGCGTCAATGTGAGCCGACGACTTTCGATAAAGTCATATTCAATGGAGAAATCAAGAAGCAGCCCAAGGTTGATTCTTGTCTGCGGCCTGCCGGGCTCGGGCAAGACGACGTTAGCCACGCAGCTTGAGGGCAAGCTCCGCGCAATTCGTTTTGCTCCCGACGAGTGGATGTCCGCTCTTTCGCTCGACCTGTACGACGAAGCAAGCCGCGCCAAGATCGAAGCTCTCCAGTGGAAGCTGGCTCAGGAGCTTCTTGCGCAAGGCCTAACGGTAATCATCGAGTGGGGCACGTGGGGAAGATCTGAGCGGGACACATTGCGGCTCGGGGCCCGAGCGCTGGGCGCAGCCGTCGAGCTCCACTCCCTCGCTGTTCCGCTGGAGGTTCTGTTTGAGAGAATTCAACGCCGCAACGCGGAGAATCCGCCGTTAGAACGAGAGGCCATGGTGCAGTGGTTCGAAAAGTTCCAAACGCCCACGCCAGCGGAAATGGCGCTCTTCGACGCGCCATGCACTTGGAGAACCGATGCGCTATAAATGCTCTACCTGGGAGCAGCCGGCGGTGCAGCGTCGCGCGGACCCGCTGGCGGGCCTTCCGGCGGCGGCGCGCCCATCGCGCTGACCGTGGTCGCCAGAAAAGTTCCATCCTTCACCGCGCCTTCCACGCGAACCGTGTCACCAACCTGCACGTCGGCCAGCGTGATTGGATCGCGTCGCTTGCGAAATGTGGTGTTCTCGTCCGCAACAAAACTATGGGCGGCGTTGTCCACGGAGCTCATCAGCGTAACCTTGACGCCGTCAATGGCGGTGACCTTGCCCATCAACCATGTCTTGCCGTAGTTGGCCTGCATTTCGCGCATCTGCTTGGCGCGCTCGGGGTCCATCTGTAACACGGCCACGGCACCCACCGACTTTGCCGCCGCATCCACTTCGCCGTTGGCTACAATCGCATCGCCCACCTTGATGTCGGTCGATTTGATGGCCTGAGGTGGATTTCCGCCACCGCCGCCCTGGCCACGTTCGCCGCCACCACCACCCGGGCCGCCTGCGCCAGCCGGCAGCTTCAGGATGCGTGTGTTGGCGCTGAAATGCACCGTGTAGGTTTCGCCGGAGTCAGTCTTGATGGTGTAGTGGTCGGCAGCCACTTCCGTCACGGTTCCCATCAGGCCGCGCCCCATCATTCCGCCGCCGCCCCAGCCGCCGCGGCCGCCGCGCTGGCCCTGACCCCAACCCTGACCCGAACCATGACCTTGTCCAGCGCCTTGAGCCGGCGCCTGGCCAGCAGGCGGCGGTGTGCCGGGAGCATCCTGAGCGGAAGCGCCCGCGACGAGCGCAAGACCAAATGCGGTTGCAATCAACAAGCGGACGTTCATGGCCAACTCCTAAGGGGGCGATGGTGACGCGCTACGGCAGCCCCCTATGAAGATAGACGCTTGAAAGGCCGCTATGGCCGACGGCAATTCCGTCACGGGTTGCGCTGGTTGATCTGGGCCGCAAGCATCTGTTCAAAGGCCGGGACTCCGCGGAGCGATGCAAAATCGCTGTCGGCGACAAGTTTCTTCGGGCTGGTGAAACCCTCGTTAAGCGCCATGCGCAGGTATTCGATCGCGCGATCGTTCTGCCCCGCGCGCACGCAGCCCCTGGCCATGTAGTAATTCATTGCGCCGCGGTCCTCCACGGAAGCGGGATTGTCGACGTGGAGATTGCCGCTATCCTGAAATATCCGCGGATCCAGCGCCAGCGCGACCTGGTAGTCCGCCCAGCCTTGCTTATATCTATGCTGTGCCAGCAGGTCGGTGCCGAGATTCTTGTGAATCAGAGCGGACTGGGCGTCGATTTTCAGTGCCTTGCGGTACATGCGTTCGGCCGAACTATAGTTCTTCAGGGAGTCGTAAACGGTGCCCAGATTGTTGAGCACCGCCGCGTTCTTCGGATCGAGCTTCACCGACTTCTTGTAACACCGTTCGGCGTTTTCAAGGTTGAACATCATTTGGTAGGCGATGCCCATTTTGTTCCACAGTTCGGCCGAGTTTCCGGGAGACTTTTGGTAAGCCTCAATGGCGGCCTGGTATCGCTGGTGGGCGGTGAGCGAGTCGCCCAGTTGCTCTGGCGATGGCTCGAACTGCGGAGTCGCCACGGAAGGCTGAGTTCCGATCGGAGCCGGAGTCTGGGATGTGGATTGAGTCGGAGCCTGGGCAAAGGC
>Ga0302194_10000304_pt1 | contig 32796 bp, 33 predicted proteins | sample II_Bog_N1_1_FD_200227 | JGI IMG/M metagenome (GOLD analysis project Ga0302194, IMG submission 200227) | Peat permafrost microbial communities from Stordalen Mire near Abisko, Sweden - II_Bog_N1_1 | ecosystem: Environmental > Terrestrial > Soil > Wetlands > Peat | place: Sweden: Abisko...
ACTTCTATTAAAGGTTTTTTGCTTAAAGTCAAATTTTTTATCTATGCTTTTACTTTCAATAAAATTATAAAAGCATAGGTCGCAACTTAAATTAATTATATTCCCATTTCGTTTTCTAAGGTATAGCTTTACTATTCATTATCCATCACTCCATCGCCAATATAAACTCCGTTTTTGTAGATTGCAACTCTTAATAAGAGTCCGTCATCATCATAAAAATAAGCTTTTCCTTCCATGAAACGGTTGTGCAAAAATGTTCCGTCTTTTGTAACCTGCTTGTTTCTATTGTATAGTTGCCAATAACCTTCGCCATCAAATGGTTTTCCCAAATTTGCTTTTTCGGTTTTTTCAACCACTACTGTGGGTGCTTCAACTTCTTTGTAAATTGTATTTTTGCTGACAATAGGTTTTTTAGGTTCAAATGTTTGAGTAGCAGCTGCATTGATTATTCCCCCATTAAATACCTGAACAGATTTTACGTCTCCGTTTTCATAATACTCTTTTATTTCTCCGGCTTCCTTACCGCCTTGCCAGTCACCTTCAATCATTACCTGACCATTTTCATAAAAGTAGGTTTGTTTCCCTTCTCGCTTTCCTGATGCATTAAAATTAAACGATTGTTGCACCTGACCGTTAGGATAATACAATTTGTATGTACCCGTCCATCTGTTGTTTTTCCATGTCCCTTCTTCCTTAATCTTACCATTTTCGTGGTATATTACGGCATATCCATTAGCTTTGTTATTATCATAATAAATTTTACTCTTCACATTGTTATTGCAAAAGTATTCTTTCCAAAATCCTGTTTTTTTGCTGTCTGAAAATTTTCCTTCCTCTACCTTTTGATCCTCCGCATAACACTCTTTATGAACTATGGCATTTGTAACTACCCATTTACCTTGTTTTTTGCCCGTTGCATCAACTATGTTAATGGTGTCACTCCCGATAATATCATAGGTTTGTGCTGCCAGTATCTTAAAGTTTACAAGCACCAATGCAAATATAAATTTTCCTATATATAATGAAATTTTCATAATCTCTTTAAGATTTTACTACGGCTTTTTTCATAAAAGGTATTCCAACTTCCTAATAATTAGCTCAAGCAACCATTAAGCAAACTTAATCCAAAAACGCTTATATAACAAGCCCACTTCGATAAAAAATGAAATAAAACGACAAGCTAATGGCTGCAATCATAGGGCTGCTGATAAATAAGCCTCTAAGAAAATAATTAAAAAACCATTACAGTTTATTTTTATATTTAAAAGCTCCTTGCTGAGGATTTTTTAAATTTGCCTGCTCTTATTTAAAGAGGTTACAAAAATATAATTATACATGATAATCCAAATAAAAAAAATTAATTTTAATTTTTTCGTCATCGTCATTACTCTGATATGTATGTCAGCTTGTTCTTTATCACGCAATAAAAAACACCGTTGTGGCGATTGTCCTAAATGGAACAAAATGGAACTTCACGAGAAAGATGCAAAAATTTGAGAATAGGTTGCAAAATACCTAAATATAGGTATGTGTTTGTTTTAAATAGCCGGCAAAAAAAGAGTTACTTTTGCGGTAATTTTATGAGTATGTTATTAAAAAATTTGGCTCAATTGAAAATTGGAGAAAAAGCTGTTATCAGTTCATTTTCTGACAATCACATCGCGCTGCGATTATTGGAAATGGGGTGTACCCCAGGCGAGGTTATTGAAATTGATCGAATAGCTCCTTTGGGAGACCCTATTGCGGTTTTAGTTTCGGGCTACTTACTGAGTTTGCGCAAAGCCGATGCGGCCACTATTATGGTATCTTTACCTGTAGTAAATAATTGAAAACATAGTGGAAGCGAATAAATTTGCAGTAAACGGTTCTGATAAAAAGTCTTTAAAGATTGCTTTGGTAGGCAACCCCAATAGCGGCAAAACTACGCTATTCAATGCTCTTACCGGTTTGAGCCAAAAAACAGGAAATTTTCCCGGTGTTACTGTTGATAAAAAATCAGGATTTATAAAACTAAATAATACTGTAATTGCCGAATTTATTGACTTGCCGGGCACTTATAGTTTATATCCAAAATCGTTAGACGAGCAGGTTACCTATGAAGTACTCTGCGATAAAAATAATGCAGACCATCCCGATATTACCATTGTGGTAATTGATGCCAGTAATTTAAAACGCAATTTATTTTTATTGTCTCAAATAATCGACCTCAAAATGCCGGTTATCCTTGTGTTAAACATGATGGATCTGGTAGAAAAGGAAGGGGATACAATTGATAACAAAAAACTTTCGGAAATCTTAGGTATAAAAGTAATAAGTATATGTGCCCGCAATAGTTCAGGCATTGGCGAAATAAAACAAGCCTTGTTAGAGCCAATAGTTGTTCCTCAATATGATTTTATAGATGTGAAAAAATTAGCGCCCGAAGCTATAAGCAAAATAGCGGAGGTGGTTAATGTAAAAAGCAATTTTGACGCATTTCAAATTATTAATAATTTTCATCAACTGAATTTTTTTAGTACACGAACAGAAGATAAAAATAAAATAGCTGAAATTTTAACTGCTTCCAATCTTGATTTTAATTCTATACAATCGCAGGAAACGGTTGAGCGTTATAAAAAGATAAATACTATCGCAAAGGAGTGTATTACGCACAAATTGAAGGCAAAAAAAGAATCATTTACTCATAAGCTTGATAATATACTAACCCACCGCGTTGGAGGATATGTAATTTTTTTAGGAATTTTATTTTTGATATTTCAAACGCTGTTTTTTTTAGCGGCTCTTCCAACAGAATGGATTGAAAATTTCTTTGTATCCATCACCAATTACTCATCGCAGCATCTCCCCAAGGGAGAGCTTACAGATTTGTTTATTAATGGAGTATTAGCGGGCTTGGGAGGCATTGTTGTATTCATTCCGCAAATAGCATTGTTGTTTGCTTTTATTGCCATACTTGAAGATACGGGCTATATGGCAAGAGTAAGTTTTATTATGGATAAGCTAATGCGGAAATTCGGATTGAACGGGCGATCTGTAATACCATTGATAAGTGGAGTAGCATGTGCCATTCCGGCAATTATGAGTACACGAACCATTGGTAACCGGAAAGAGCGTATTATTACCATTATGGTTACTCCATTGATGAGCTGTTCAGCGCGACTGCCGGTATATACCTTATTAATCTCATTAATTGTCCCTAAAACATCCGGATTTTTTAATTACCAGGGATTGGTTTTAATGAGTCTTTATTTGATTGGATTTATTGCTGCAATAACCGCTGCTTTTGTAATGAAACGAATTATAAAATCAACCGAAAAAAGTTATTTTATAATGGAGTTACCTGTGTATCGCCTACCACAATTGAAAACTATAGGATTTACCATTTTAGATAAAGTGAAAATATTTTTATTTGATGCCGGAAAAATTATTCTTGCCATATCGATTATACTTTGGTTTTTATCATCTCATGCACCGGGCAATAGGTTTGCAGAGATTGAAAAAAAATATAGTACTGTGGAAGTGTTAACTACAACTTCTGCGAGCGAATTAAATTACAAAATAGCATCAGAAAAACTGGGAGCATCCTATGCCGGTATTGTTGGCAAAGCCATTGAGCCTGTAATAGCACCTTTAGGTTTTGACTGGAAAATAGGCATTGCATTAGTAACTTCATTTGCTGCAAGAGAAGTTTTTGTTGGTACAATGGCAACCATATACAGCCTTGGTGATTCGAACAACACGCAAACCATTGGTCAAAAAATGAGTGCCGAAATAAATCCTAAAACCGGATTGCCTAAATTTACTGTAGCCATTGGTTTTTCATTATTACTTTTTTATGCTTTTGCAATGCAGTGCATGAGTACTTTAGCTGTAGTGTATCATGAAACCAGGAACTGGAAATGGCCTGTCATTCAATTTTTGTATATGGGTGCATTGGCTTATATCACTAGTTTATTTGTTTATCAGCTATTCAGTTAATTCGTTATCGCATTTTGTATGACGCATCAGTTGGCACGTAACCAGTCTATCCTTAAAAAATATATTCCGGAAGAGGCAGTTCCTATTGTATCGGAATGGATATTCAAATTTGATTTCAAGCTTAAAATTAAAAAAAGCCGTTCAACCAAATTTGGCGATTACCGCCCTCCAGTTAAAGGAGAGAATCATCAGATTACCATTAATCATGATATGAACAGATATGCGTTTTTAATAACACTTATTCATGAAGTGGCGCATTTACACAATTACAATAAGCATAAAACTACTGTAAAACCGCATGGTGAAGAATGGAAAACCTGCTACAAATTATTGATGAAGGAATTTTTAAGAACAGAAATATTTCCGAATGATGTTATTCACGCATTGAACAAATACATGAATAATCCTGCTGCTTCCAGCTGTTCTGATTTAGATTTACTGCGTATCTTAAAAAAATACGATGAGCGGCAGGATACTGTGTTACTTGAAGAATTGTCCGAAGGTGTTGCATTTATATATAACGAACGACAATTTGTAAAAGGAGAAAAAATCAGAAAACGCTTTAAGTGCCCTGAACACGGAACTAAAAGAGTTTATTTATTTAATCCTTTAACAGAAGTGGAGGAAGCCAAAATCGTTGTATAAAACAACATAAATGGATTAATTGTCTGTTCCTTTTTGTTAATGAAAAAACAAATACGAAATAAAAATAGCAGCAACTACACCCGCCAAATCAGCTATCAAACCTGCAGTTACAGCATACCTTGTGTTTTTTATACCTACAGAACCAAAATAAAGTGCTACAATATAAAAAGTAGTATCCGCAGCTCCTTGAAAAACGCAGCTTAACTTTCCCACAAACGAATCAGCACCATGTGTTTCCATCATGCTTATCATCATTGACTGTGACCCGCTTCCGCTCAATGGTTTCATAAATGCTACGGGTAAAGCGGGTACAAAATCGGTATTAAATCCTAAAATGCTAAAAGCAGATCCAACTCCATTCACTAAAAAATCCAGTGCGCCCGATGCACGGAAAACCGCAATACCCACTAACATTGCCACGAGGTATGGAATTATTTTAATGGTGGTTTCAAACCCTGTTTTTGCCCCATCAATAAACGCATTATACACATTTACTTTTTTTCGCAGAGCACCAAGAATAAATGCTATAATTATGGAAAACAGAATAACGTTAGCACTGACTTTTGAAATGGTTGCAATTTGATTTTGCTGCAAGGTGCTGAAATACCAAACAATTCCTATAACAATAGCTGTGATGCCAACCAACCAAGTGAGCACCAATCTGTTTAATAAATTTATTTTTTGTCGGATTGCAACCGTTAATAGTCCTATTAATGTTGAACAATAGGTTGCAATTAAAATAGGAATAAATACGTCGGAGGGATCCGCAGCATGATTTATTGCACGTTGTGCTAGAATAGATAACGGAATAATTGTGAATCCGGCAGTATTCAGTACTAAAAACATAATTTGTGCATCCGACGCAGTTTCTTTGTCAGGATTTAACTCCTGCATACTGCTCATTGCCTTTAATCCCAGAGGAGTTGCCGCATTGCCTAAGCCCAGCATATTTGCAGAAAAATTCATCATTATTTGTCCGCTGGCAGGATGATTCTTAGGAATTTCGGGAAATAATTTATTAAAAAACGGACCGACAATTCGCGATAAAAAATTGATAGCACCTGCCTTCTCGCCAATATTCATAAGCCCCAGCCATAAGGTCATCACACCTGTTAAAGGCAATGCAATACCAATAACAGCTTTTTCGGACGAAATAAATGTTGCATCAATAATGGTCTTGAAAATTTCCGTATCACCTGTAATAGCAAGCTTTAAAAGAGCCACTACAAATGCAATTACAAAAAAACCAACCCAAATATAATTTAATACCATCTCTTTGCTTTAACGGGTATATCAATAAAATCAATAGCTGGAGCGAATGTAATAAATTAAATTTTCTGCGGAAGGAAAAAGGTTTTGTTTTTATTGATACATAACTGCTAATAAACTAACCATAAAATAGTTCCAAATCTCATGTCAAAAGATGCTTAAAACAATTCAACATTGCGACCATTTCTGATTTATATCAAACCAACATAGGTTTTAGAAAACCTTTATTTTCCTTCTCCTGCCTGCCCTGAGCCTGTCGAAGGGGAGAAGGGTTAGGGATGAGCTTTAAAAATAAATTTTAAAATCCATGTTGATTTGGTATAACATCGCCGCTGCGCTCAAAGTATCTGCATTCATTATTTTTTACAGTATCTTCGCTTAAACTTTATAAAAATGAAAATATATACCAAAACCGGCGACAAAGGTAAAACCTCTTTAATAGGCGGAACAAGAGTTTCCAAACATCACATCCGTATTGAAGCTTATGGAACGGTAGATGAACTTAATTCGCATATTGGCTTGATACGCGACCAGCAAATAGATGAACACAGCAAAAAAATATTGATTGAAATACAAGACCGTTTATTTACCATAGGTTCGTCATTGGCTTCCGATCCTGATAAATCAAGAATGAAGATTCCGGATTTGAAAGAAGAAGACATTACCTTGCTTGAAAAAGAAATAGATACAATGAACGAAGTGTTGCCTCAGATGCGCTCCTTTGTATTGCCCGGCGGAAACACCATTGTTTCATATTGTCATATTGCCCGTTGTGTATGCCGCAGAGCAGAACGAATAACAATACATCTTTCTGAAAACAGTTTTGTTGATGAATTAGTAATTAAATACCTTAATCGCCTTAGTGATTATCTGTTTGTGCTTGCCCGTAAACTAAGTCAGGATTTAAAAGCCGTTGAAATACCTTGGAAACCGCGTATGTAAATAAACATGGCATAACATTTTGAAAAGTGAAATAAATATTTACTTTTGCAGAAAAAAAGAAATAAATTAAGAAATGTACTGGACACTTGAATTAGCAAAACATTTGGAAGACGCTCCTTGGCCTGCAACAAAAGACGAATTAATAGATTTTGCAATTCGCTCAGGAGCTCCTATGGAAGTAATAGAGAATCTTCAGGAAATTGAAGACGAAGGTGAGATGTATGATACCATAGAAGATATTTGGCCTGATTACCCTACTAAAGAGGACTTTTTCTTTAACGAAGACGAGTACTAAACAGCTATCAATAAAATGAAACAAGCTAAGGCACTGTTCGTTTTTGCTTTTGTATCGCTTATAATGAGTGCATGTGGAGGTGAATCCACCGAACAAAAAAGAGAAAGTGCCGACGCACAGGAAAGTTTACAGTATGACGGTTCTTTAAAAGATAAACTGTCTGTATTTGCTGTATTGCCCTTCGAAGCCCTAAACGTAACAAATATAACCTCTGCTGAAAAAGTAAAGCTTGGTCAGATTTTATATTTCGATAAACGATTATCAAAGAACAATACCATCAGTTGTAATTCCTGCCACAACCTTGCTACAGGTGGTGTAGATAATGAATCCACTTCTACAGGAGATACCGGAGAAAAAGGAGGAAGAAACTCCCCTACCGTGTTAAATGCAGCTTTACACTTTTCTCAGTTTTGGGATGGAAGAGCAAAAGATGTGGAAGAACAAGCCGGTATGCCAATTATGAATCCTATTGAAATGGCAATTCCTTCAAAAGATTTTCTGGTAAAGCGATTGAGCGAAATAAAGATGTATAAAGACTTATTTCACAAAGCATTTCCGGAAGACAAACAACCTTTAAATTACAATAACATTGCAAAAGCAATAGCAGCCTTTGAACGTCAATTGCTTACTCCATCGCGATTTGATGAATACCTGCAAGGCAATACTACCGCATTAACAGTACAGGAAAAAAAAGGATTGCTTTCATTCATAAACATTGGCTGTGTAAGTTGCCATTCAGGAAGTTTACTGGGAGGCAATGGTTTCCAAAAATTTGGAGTACATCAAAATTATTGGGAAGTTACTGGTTCAAAAAAAGTGGATGAAGGTGTGTTTGCAATTTCAAAACAAGAATACGATAAGTACAAATTTAAAGTACCTTCATTGCGCAACAGCACACTAACCAAACCCTACTTTCACGATGGAAGCGTTAATGATTTAAAACGCGTTATCGAAATTATGGCTCAAATTCAGCTCAATTATCAAATAGATAAAAACGAAGTGGATAACATTGCCGCCTTCCTGAATTCCCTTACAGGAAAGGTTCCTGAGCAATTTATTAAGGAACCTGCCGAATTGAAAAATTAATATTTCGAATTATATAAATTTCCGTATGCTCAATATGAGCAGACCACCTATTGTATTACAAACCGCATAATTACTAAGTACATTTGCAAAACTCACAATCCCTGCAATGTAACAAAGTGTGGTTGTTGGTTAAGTAAGTTCCCTTCTTTTTTATTACTTTTATTGCAAAGGGGAAGGTGAGTAGCTGTTTATTCCGCTTCTTCATAAGTCCTGCAACCATTAAAGCTGTAACAACCTTTTGTTTTTCAACAAAAAACAAAACTCTCTTTTAGAGGCAGAATATTTTTTTACCTTTGCACGACCTCCTGAATATTTCATTTGGTCCTAACCAATTCAACCTTTTTTATCGTTATATGCCATCAGCAGTTAAGTATATTTTTGTTACAGGAGGTGTAACTTCTTCATTAGGGAAAGGAATTTTAGCTGCGTCGTTAGCCAAATTATTGCAAGCCAGAGGTTATACCGCAACCATTCAAAAGTTAGATCCTTATATTAATGTTGATCCGGGAACACTTAACCCTTATGAGCATGGAGAATGTTTTGTTACCGATGATGGAGCAGAAACAGATTTGGATTTAGGACATTACGAACGCTTTTTAGATACTCCCACCTCGCAAGCCAATAATGTTACAACAGGTCGCATCTATCAATCAGTAATTGAAAAAGAAAGACGTGGCGATTATTTAGGTAAAACCGTACAGGTAATTCCACACATTACCGATGAAATTAAAAACAGAATTAAACTACTTGCAAAAACGGGGAAATATCAGTTTGTAATTACCGAAATAGGCGGAACCGTAGGCGATATAGAGTCATTGCCATACATAGAAGCTGTTCGCCAGTTAAAATGGGAGCTGGGAAAAAATGCCTTGGTGGTTCATCTTACACTTATTCCTTATCTTTCGGCAACTGGCGAATTAAAAACAAAACCCACACAACATTCTGTAAAACTATTATTGGAGTATGGAGTGCAACCAAACATTTTGGTTTGCAGAACCGAACACGCTCTTAACAAGGAGATAAAAAGAAAAATAGCCTTGTTTTGTAATGTAGAGCCACAGGCTGTTATAGAGGCTCATGATGCAAGTACCATTTATGAAGTGCCATTGTTGATGGCTGAAGAACATTTGGATGAGGTGGTGCTAAACTATCTGAACATGCCTGTTCCAAAAAAGCTGGACTTGGTAAAGTGGAAAGATTTTCTTAAAAAATTCAAACATCCTAAACATCAAATTACCATTGCTTTAGTTGGAAAATATGTTGAATTGAAAGATTCTTACAAATCCATTTCAGAAGCATTTATTCATGCCGGAGCAAGCAACGATTGTAAAGTAAACATTGAGTGGATACATTCTGAAAGTATTAATGATACGAATGTTGCCGAAAAATTAAAAGGATTAAACGGAGTATTGGTTGCTCCGGGTTTTGGACAGCGTGGTATAGAAGGGAAAATAACAGCAATTAAATATACACGCGAAAACAACATTCCCTTTTTGGGAATATGCCTCGGAATGCAATGTGCCGTGATTGAATTTGCCCGAAATGTATTGAAATTAAAAGGCGCCAACTCAACAGAGATGGACGAAAAAACGAAATATCCTGTTATAGATTTGTTAGAAGCACAGCGCAAAATAATTAATAAAGGTGGCACCATGCGCTTAGGCTCTTATCCTTGCAATGTGGTTAAAAACACAAAGGCATGGGATGTTTACCAACAAACAAAAATTAATGAACGCCACCGCCATCGTTATGAATTTAATAACGAATACCTCAGTAAGTTTGAACAAGCAGGCATGATCGCTTCAGGATTTAGTCCCGAAGGGAAACTGGTTGACATTATTGAATTAAAAAATCATCCCTGGTTTGTTGGTGTTCAGTTTCATCCTGAATACAAAAGCACGGTTGCTAATCCGCACCCTTTGTTTGTAGGCTTTGTAAAAGCAGCGTTGCAAGCAAAATAATAAATACAGCACTTCCCATTATATAGATTGCGAACCTGACAGGTCATAGAAACCTGTCAGGTTTTTTATGACCACCCCTTCTCATAAAGTTCACACACCGTTAACAATTACATAACATGTCCAGTAATTTCCTACCCTACTTTTGCCGTCGTTAACATTAAAATAACATTAACCAACAAAATTTAACAGTAAACGTATTTCACCACAAAAACAAAAAAATGAAAAAACTTATTTTATCAGTTGCTTTAATTGCAACAACAATTGTCGAAATAGTTGCACAAAATCCGGTGCAAAATTTTAACAACCACCCGCGTGAATTTTATCAGCAGAAAATGTTTTGGTTTGAAGGCAATTTCAGCGGAACTCTTTCTCAATATAAAACCGGTGCTGACAGCGGAGCGGCGAAATGGTCTTACCAAATGGACTATCAGTACCGCAGACAAGCGGATGCAAGTTTCATAAAAAACGGAAATTATGATGATATTTTTAAGCAAATGTATCAAACCGTTTTAAGACCATGGATTCACTACTGGGCAATTCCGAAAAAACTCAGACTTTCTATCTCCCCTTTAGGATATTGGGGAACATGGACTCCTATTGCCGAAGCTCCTGCAACTAAAGGAACAATGGAATTAAATGGAGTAAATAATGGCATAGCTCCGATATTTTATCATGAATACCGCACAAGTTTGCAAGTAACGCTATTCAATAATTTAGGAAAAAGATGGGAATTCGGCACTCGTTATAGATTCGAGTTCAGATGGGTAGGAAAAAATCAAAATTCTATTTCTCCCGATCCGGACAGCTTCCTTCCAACTCAGGATATATTCACGAACTACCCAAGCACGTTTACTTCTGCAAGTGCTCAATACAGAATTAGAATTCAACAAAGTGTAAGATTCAATTTAGCAAAAGACAGAAGCAAATATATTATTGCATGGGATGAATTGTTCTTATCTGTGGGCCCACAAGTGGGTTCGGCAACTCCTCCTGCAGCAACAGGAAACACAACATTATCACCTAATAATAAAATATTTAACCAAAATCGTATCATTTGTTTGTACGGACAAAAATTTAATTCAGCCAGATATCCTGTAGAACTTCAAGTAGGTATAACGTATGTAATGGCTCCAAAATTGAACTATAATGTGCCTCCGACACAAACCGCTGCCTATGGAACTTTTGATAAAGCAAATGTTCAAAACATATTAGCATTGCAGGTTTATTTAATATTACCCGAGTTCCATAAGTTCAAAAAAAGAGATAATACAGCTCAAATACCTGAAGGAAGAGCTACTCACTAAAAACAAGAAGTAAGTTTTAATTCAAAGATTAATGGTATAAGCATGCGATAGCATAGCAAAAACAAATGTGAAGAATTTAATAAATCCTTCACATTTGTTTAACGCATTGTTCAAAATAAAAAAAGTAAATTCACAAAAAAATTAAACGATGAAAAAAACAATAATTAATTTGCTTTTGGTTCCTGCAATGGTACTTGTAAGCTGCGGTGGTGGCGAAAAGAAGGAAACAACCGAAACAAAACAACCACAAAAAACAAGCATTTCGCTTAAGGGTAGTGATACTGTTTTACCGCTCGGACAAAAAGAAGCCGAAGTGTATATGCAAAAAGATTCTTCCAGTTCAATTACAGTTACCGGAGGAGGATCTGGTGTTGGGATTACCGCTTTGGTAGAAGGAACTACAGATATAGCAATGTCTTCTCGTGATTTAAAAATGGATGAAAAACTAAAGTTTACAGAAATCAAGAAGGAAATAGAGCAAGTTACAATTGCTTTTGACGCTCTTGCAGTAGTAGTAAATCCTGAAAACAAAGTAAGTAAATTAACGCGTGAACAAATCGAAAAAATATTTATCGGCGAAATCACCAACTGGAAACAAGTTGGCGGAATCAACGAAAAAATAGTTGTTTATTCGCGTGAATCAAGCTCCGGTACGTATGAGTTTTTTAAAGAACATGTATTAAACAAAAAAAATTATGCTACTACAGTATTAAGTATGCCGGCAACTGGTGCTATCGTACAATCTATCGCTCAAACAAAAGGTGCGATAGGTTATATTGGTTTGGCATACGAAACAAAAGAACTCAAATCAATAGCTGTTTCTTATGACGAAGGAAAAACATTTGTAGAACCAAGTGTTGCGGCTGCTAAAGACAAAACGTATCCTATCTCTCGTCCGTTGTATTATATCTATGACAAAACCAATGCTGCTAAAGTAAAATCTTTTGTTGATTTTGCTCTGTCTCCCGAAGGTCAAAAAATTGTATTGGAAGTTGGTTATGTTCCTTTGAATTAATTTTTGTTTATTTTTTAGTTAGTTAGGTTAAGAGAGCCATCCAAACTTGGATGGCTCTCTTGTTTTATTAGCCAACCTTATTATTTACTATAAACAGTTTTTTTACCTTTGTGTAAATTACTAAATAAACTATGAAAACCAAAATAGAAGAGTTATTAAACTACATTCAAACCATTGCTCCAAAAAGCAAAGAACAGGCAGAAGAGTTGCGCATTGCATTACTGGGTAAAAAAGGCAAAATAACAGAACTGTTTGAAGAGTTTAAAAACATAGCCCCTGAGCAACGAAAAGAGATAGGACAATTATTAAACACACTTAAAAATCAGGCTCAGGAAAAAATCGCTGAATTTAAAAATCAATTTGAAAGCACAACTAGTGTAAAAGATCAACCTGCCGATTTAACGCTTCCTGCCGAAAGTTTCAGTATAGGCTCCCGTCACCCATTGTCCCTTATCAGAAATCAGATAGTAGAAATTTTTTTCCGCATTGGTTTTACTGTTTCAGATGGACCTGAGATAGAAGACGACTGGCATAATTTTACTGCACTCAACACTCCTGTAGACCATCCGGCAAGAGACATGCAGGATACATTTTATATTTCTGAAAATCCGGATATAGTGCTTCGTACCCAAACGTCATCAGTTCAAGTACATATTATGGAAAATAATGCGCCACCAATTCGTACTATTTCGCCCGGACGCGTTTATCGCAATGAGGCAATTTCAGCGCGTGCACATTGTCAGTTTCATCAAGTGGAGGGTTTGTATATTGATAAACACGTTTCGTTTGCAGATTTGAAACAAACACTTTTATATTTTGCCAAAGAAATGTTTGGAGAAGAAACTCAAATACGTTTACGCCCATCATTTTTTCCATTTACAGAAATAAGTGCCGAAATGGATATTTCTTGTCCTTTCTGTAAAGGTAATGGCTGTAATATTTGCAAAGGTGCTGGTTGGGTGGAAATTTTAGGTTGCGGTATGGTCGATCCTTCCGTACTTGATAATTGTAAAATAGACAGTAAACAGTATAGCGGATTTGCTTTTGGAATGGGTATTGAACGCATTACCATGCTCAAATATCAAGTAAAAGATCTTCGTTTGTTTTTTGAAAACGATGTTCGCTTTTTAAAACAATTTAAGTCAGTTATTTGATGGGAAAATATAAATGAATGTTGTTGGTTGCTGATGTTGAAATTTAATACGAAGTTGTTAGAGGTGAACATTCAAGCCTTTTATTCTCAACTCTGTTTATACTGACAACATACTTTCACTCTGAACTTATTTCAGAGTCTTATCAGATGCCGAATTAAATTCAGCATGACTTCGAAATTTTAACTTTAATAACTTCTGTAATAGTTACAAAACTACCTCTATAATTGAAGTAATTAAAAGTAAAATCCCTCCTTTCAAACAAAGGTATTTATCGGTTACCGCCCAAATAGTTGTTTCTACATAATTATCGCCTTCTTGTGAATTAAAAACGATTTTGCATTTGTGTTTCTCTGTATTGCCTATAGCCGCAGCATATATCAATTTTTGTCCCCGGTCTCTTCTTTGTTCATCATTTTTGAGTACATCATTAGGTAGAAAATGTAAGTGAACAATTTCTTCCTTTTCTATTTTTTTAGCATCCATGTTTTCTGTGATTTATTTTATTAAGTTATTCGAAGTTTCAATTCAAATTCGCTTTATAATCGCAGGACACAGGATTTACATAGAATAGATATTGATTGAGAAATACAGTAAGAGGAATAATTTGAAACATTGATTTGTTTTTTAAAAAAGCTAACACGTTTTTGTAAAAAGTAATACTTATAGGTTTTTGATGTAATGCTTAAATCATTGTCATTTACTTCTTCATATAAAAATGGAAATTCATTTGAATCCGTTGAATGATTAACATAGGAATAGGTTACAATACCAGTATTACAATGAGTTCTATCCCCCGATGCGTAAGAGAAATGACTTAAAGAAGAAATAAGAAGTATAAATATAAGTTTCATTGCACCACCAAAGGTAATGTATCAATTAAAGCTATAGTGTTAACTTGTGTTAAGGTAATCGTTTTGAGGTAGCAGCACTTCTAATAAGTTCAGAGCAATGGTTACCAGCCTAAAATCCAAGCAAACATAAGTGGTGCAACAATTGTTGCATCTGACTCTACAATAAATTTAGGTGTGTTAATATCTAATTTTCCCCAAGTGATTTTTTCGTTGGGAACTGCTCCTGAATATGAACCATAACTGGTTGTAGAATCGGATATTTGACAGAAGTAACTCCAAAAAGGTATTTTATCCATTTCCATATCCTGATATAACATAGGTACCACGCATATTGGGAAATCGCCGGCAATACCGCCTCCTATTTGAAAAAAGCCAATTCCTTTTCCTGCCGAATTATTTATGTACCAGTCTGCTAACCATGCCATGTATTCAATACCCGATTTCATGGTTGATGCTTTTATCTCTTTTTTAATGACGTACGATGCAAAAATATTTCCCATTGTTGAATCTTCCCAACCCGGTACTACTATTGGTAAATTGTGTTTAGCAGCAGCAAGCATCCAGGAATCTTTAGGATCAATTTCATAGTATTGTTCCAACTCACCACTCAATAAAATTTTGTACATAAATTCGTGTGGAAAAAAACGTTCTCCTTTATCATCAGCATCTTTCCATATTTTATGGATGTGTTTTTGTAATCTGCGAAAGGCTTCTTCTTCGGGAATACAAGTATCGGTAACACGGTTAAAATGATTTTCTAATAAATCCCATTCATCTTGTGGAGATAGATCGCGGTAATTAGGAACTCTCTTGTAATGCGAATGCGCTACCAGATTCATAATGTCTTCCTCTAAATTGGCTCCTGTGCAAGAAATTATATCTACTTTCCCCTGACGAATCATTTCCGCTAAGGATTTGCCAAGTTCTGCGGTACTCATTGCTCCTGCCAATGTAATCATCATTTTACCTCCTTCGGTAAGATGCGTTTCGTAGCCTTTTGCTGCATCTACCAATGCTGCTGCATTAAAATGTTTATAGTGTTTTTCAATAAAATCTGAAACAGGACCTTTATTCATAATGTTTTATTTAAATATTATGGTTGCAAAAGTACATTAATCATTGTAAATAATTCTCAAAGTACCACTTTTTTCTATAACAAAAAATCCGACGATAACCATCGTCGGATTTTTTGTTGTTACTTGTTGTTTATCTCTTCTTTACTGGCATGAGGCCTTGTTGTAATAATCCTTAACCAAAGGATTGTCCAATACCTGAATACTTAAATAAGGCTCTCCAAATAATTTGCAATATTTTTGGTGGTTTGCTTTGTCTGCTTTTTCCAGTGCAGCTGCAAATGTTTTTGAATTTAACATTTCAGGAACGTGAGCAGCAAAAGAAATATACGCAAATAATACTTGCTCACTCACATCGTTTTGTTTCACAAAATCAGCTAATAAACTTGCAGCAAATTTGTAATCGCGGAAACGTGCAAAAATATAGGCAAGCTTCAGGTTGTTTTCTTTTGTTGATTCTTTTAAGTTAAAAAAAGATTTGATTTTATTAACACAGGCTTGAATTTTTGGTTCTGCTCCTTCAACGGTATCTAAAGCGCTAATCATTTTAAACTGCCATTCCGTATTTAACGCATTTACAAACTTGTCGGGTATGCCTTTTTTATATAATCCGTCAATAGTTGATTGTTTTTCAGCTTGTGCTTTTGCGTCACCTATTTCGGTATCTAATTTTAATGCACAATATACTTTGTTGTAAGCAACAACGCTATTTGAAGGATCAACTTCTGCTAATTTTTTTAATTGCTCATAATCATCGGCAGTTGGTATACTGTCTCTTAATAAGTAGTTAAAAACAATTTGGTTATTTAATAATCCCGAAAACTTAGCATCAGTTGGAATTTCAAGTTGTGTTAAGGCTTTTGATGAATATTTTTTTTCACGAACTTTTTGAGCAATATAATATTGGATTTTAAGTGCCTGAGTAATATCACTTTTTTTAACAGCTTGATTGAATTTAGCGATTGAATATTTTTCTTCTTTTGATCCGCTGATGTCATAAGACACTTTCATTACAATTTCTCCATAGCGCTGCTTGGACAAGTATGGCTCTAACTGTTCAGAAAGTCCCGGTTTGGTATTTATTTCTTTAATAGCATCTTCTTTACTCATTTTTGTGAGGGCTTTAAACTCTGTGTCTTCCAGCATTGCTTTGAATAGCTCCCACGAATCGCTTGTTTTTACATTTGTTATTACATTTGACTTTTGCATTTTACCTAGTGCCTTGATAACGCTTTCTGAACGTTTCTTTTGTAATTTTGCATTTGTTTCCTCATTACCTTCTATAGAAGAATAGGCGGTAATAAACAGCCCGTTGATAACGAAATCGGGTTCTTTTAATTTGTTGATAAATGGCAACAAATCTTCTTCTTTATAATCCGATTTGTTTTTTTCAAAAGGTATAGTAAATTTTAATGTAGTAGTATCTGATTTAGGTTTAAAAACAGGTTCCAGATATGCAGCACTATCCGGCATTAATATCATTAATAATGGAGTGTTTGATGCCTGATCGCCTTGTTCAACGTATGATTTTATCAATGTTTTGCATACCGCACCTTCCTGAATAACTAGCAGATTAATTTCATAATCACCTTTTACTTTTTTTGGAAATTTGCCAAGGGGCGCATCTAGCTTAGTAATTTTGTCTCCTTCTTTTTCCGGTTTATATCTGTTCTTTGCGAGCAAGGCATCATATCCAACAGGTTTTTTACTGGTAATGCCTTTATGTTGTAAGTTGCTGTTTACAATATTGTAATCAGGATTTTTGTATTGATCTTTTTGAACTACATCAAAAGCTAACCCATCACTCGCACCTTTTAGTAATTTCGACAATCCTTTAAGGTCATCGTATTTTATATAAATTTTTCCGTCTTCAACATATACACCCTCTAACAGACGCTCGTAATCATTAAATTTTTCACAATTTTTGCAGCTTTTTTTATCAGGCTCTGTAAACTTGTTTTTCTTGGTATATTTGGCTTTCAGTTCTTTTCTTTTCTTTTTATCACCACCTTTGTTATAAATATTTAACCCTCCAAAAACTACTGAAATAAAGGCTTTTTTTCCACTAACATCCATACGCATACTAGCTCCTATGTATACAAAATTTGGATTTAAGATAATCGGCATTTCCTTTTTCCATTTTTTTATCGCCTCTTCTACTATTTCAGTAATAGGCATCATGTCTTTGCCTTTTGTTGCAGCCAATGTTATTACTATTTCTTCAGCGTTTTTAGTTCCACCTGCGGCTATTACTCTCAATCCTGTTGTTGCATGGTTGCCTTTGCTGTTTGCTAAGCTGGCTTTGCCAACAGCTGCCATATCTTCGGCTTGTATAACGCTTGCTTTGGTCAGGATTTCTTCATAAATCAATGTATCCAATTTATTATCCACACGTAATTTATTGATACGTTGCATAATAATTTTAGCCGCAATTTCAGTATCAAGTGCACTCGCTGTTTCATTATCCGATTTCGGTTTTTTTTGTGCAATACTCGCCGAAATAGTCAATGCAATAAGAGCGAGGGATAAAAATTTTTTCAACATCTTTTTCTTGTTTAGGAGTTATAATAACATCTTTAGTTGGTTAATTTCTTAAATAGCGTCAAATAATATTAACACTATTCATACACATAGGATGGCAAATATATTTTTTTTAATTTGAAAAACCTTTTTAAAAAAATGTATTTTTATTAACATAATTTTTTTAAGCTACAGATTGTGTAGAATAAAGTTTGATTAGAGGTGTTTTTTTAGAGTGAAGTTGTTTAACGTTGGCTAAAAACATCAATCTCTCTGCTTAAGTTTTATGGTGAGTTACGGGAATTACTTTATAGGACTCTTATTGACACATGGGTTCTCAAAGCAGCCTTGGCGTTTTAACTTTGTTTCTGATAAAGTTGCCTTAACGGCTGACTTATTTCAAAATATATCAAACCAGCCTAAGTTTTGAAAAACCTTTATTTTACTTCTCCAGCCTTCCCAGAGCCTGTCGAAGGGTGGAGAAGGGCTTTAAAATAAATTTTAAAACCTATGTCAGTTTGGTAAATTAAGCTAGATGCAGGTCAAGTTTAGTAAGATCGACTTTGATATTTTAATTCTTCATAGGAAACGGGCGAGGCGGACTATAATATAATCAGGAACAATTTTTTGTTCAAAACAGATATTTTATTACCTTTGCATCCCTTTCGACAAAATGAAAGGATTAATTATTAACAATTTAAATAACAAAAAAATGCTAAAACATTATGAAACCGTCTTCATTATGACTCCCGTTTTGTCTGATGAACAGGCAAAGGAGACGGTAAGTAAGTACAAAAAGTTACTTACAGACAATGGCTGCAAAATTGTGAACGAAAAAGCTTGGGGCTTACGCAAATTGCAGTATCCAATTCAAAAGAAAACAACAGGTTTTTATCATCTGTTTGAATTTCAGGCACCGCCTGCATTTATTGCAGAGCTGGAGGTTTCGTATAAACGTGATGAACGCTTATTACGTTTTTTAACTGTTGCGCTTGATAAACATGCTGTGGCTTACAACGAAAGAAGCAGAAACAAAGTTAAAACGGCAGCTACGGCTTAATTCATCTAAATTTAAAAAGAAACAAAATGGCAGATACTTCAGAAATAAGATACTTGGCACCTACTACTGTAGATGTAAAGAAAAAGAAATATTGTCGCTTTAAAAAAAGTGGCATCAAGTACATCGATTACAAAGACCCAAACTTTTTATTAAAGTTTATTAATGAACAAGGTAAAATTTTACCGCGTCGTTTGACGGGGACATCAGTTAAATATCAACGTAAAGTATCACAAGCTGTAAAGCGTGCACGTCACATTGCTTTATTACCTTATGTTGCCGATATGTTAAAATAAACGAGAAACACACAATGGAACTAATATTAAAACAAGACGTTAAGAACCTTGGATACAAGGATGACGTTGTAAATGTAAAACCTGGGTACGGAAGGAATTTTTTGATTCCTCAAGGATTGGCTCAATTGGCTACTGATGCATCTAAAAAGGTGTTGAAGGAAACTGTTAAGCAACGTGCTTTTAAAGAACAAAAAATTAAAGTTGCTGCCGAAAGCGCTGCGGCTAAACTAAAAGAAATGTTGGTAAAAGTAGGTGCAAAAGCAGGTGAATCAGGAAAAATTTTCGGTTCCGTTACTTCTGTGCAACTTGCAGACGCTATTAAAAAATTAGGTGTTGATGTTGACAGAAAAAACATCACTTTGAACAGTGAAGCGGTTAAAACATTAGGCACATACTCTGCTGAAGTTCGTCTGCATAAAGATATAGTAACAACTGTAAACTTTGAAGTAGTTCAAGAGTAAGTTATTTTAAAAGTGTTAAAAAAGGCAATTCAAATTATAAAAATTTGAATTGCCTTTTTTATTAAGTTAATCCTATCCAGTTTTACTGCCGATTAAAAATAGTTCGCTTTTTGCAAACAGTTTTTATACTATTGCGAGAACAGAGCTTTTAATTCTGTTGCTTCGTGTGGTTTTAATTTACCTGCTAAAATCAAACTAAGCTGTTTGCGTCGCAATGCACTATCATAACGTACTTTTTCTTCTTCTGTTTCCGGAATTAATTCAGGCACTTCTTTCGCTTTCCCATTCATATCCAAAGCCACAAATGTGTATATTGCTTCATTGCATTTTACTTTTTCACCGCTATATTTACCTTCTACCCAAACGTCAATGAATATTTCCATGGAGGTTTTAAAGGCCCTTGAAACTTTTGCTTCCAACGTTAAAATACTAGCTCCTGTAATTGGAACATTAAATGATATATTGTTTACAGATGCTGTAACAGTAATGCTTTCACAGTGACGTTTTGCTGACACTGAAGCTACAATATCCATCCATAAAAGTAACTGCCCTCCGAATAAATTGCCCATAGGGTTAGTGTCATTGGGCATTACAATTTGTGTTTGTATTGTTAATGATTCTTTTGCCGTTTTTGATTTCATCTGTATATAATTTGCGTTCTAGTTTATTCATTTTCAGTACCATTAAAGATGGTATAAATCTACTTTCAAATCTACTCTTTTTTCATTAGAAATTGAAGTACATTTTTCGGTTTAACATTTTTTCACCTTCTCGGTAAATTCCAGTTTGTTTTTTATAAAGTTGCCGAAAGAGTTGAAGTATAGCTAAAGAATACAAAATGGAAATAAGATAAATCGTATATTCGTAAACTAAAAGCTATCCAATGGATGTTTTATATATAAAAGCCTTGCACATTATTTTTGTTGTAACTTGGTTTGCAGGTCTGTTTTATATTGTGCGTTTGTTTATTTATCATACAGAAGCAAACGATGTAGAAGAGCCTAAAAAAAGCATTTTACAAGCTCAGTATAAAATTATGGAAAGTCGTTTGTGGTATGGTATTACATGGCCATCTATGATTTTAACAATTTTATCGGGAGGATATTTGGTGTATGAAATGCCCTTATATTTATTGCAAACTTTTTTTATTGTAAAATTATGTTTTGTGTTTGGATTGGTATGTTATCACATAGCTTGTCATGGTATATTCAAGCAATTACAAAATGATGTTGTAAAATTTTCATCCTTTAAATTAAGAATTTGGAACGAAGTAGCCACTTTATTTTTGGTATCAATTGTTTTTTTAATTGTAGTAAGAAGCAATACAGGTTTTATTAAGGGAATATTAGGTTTAATAATTTTCTCAGCTCTTTTAATGATAGCTATTAGAGTATATAAAAAGCGCAGAGAGAATGGGAAAACAAAATAGTATTTATAAACAATTGTGAAAGCAAAATTTGTTTCAACAGTTGTTATTGCTAATAGAAACCAAGAGGCGCTCCAATCTGTTTTTTTAATTTGATTCGAATAACCATGCGTTTGGTTGTGTTTTTTGAAGCTCTCTTAAGCCTTTTGCAGCTTCATTTTTAGACTTGTAGTTTCCGCTGCTAACAACAAATAAGCCTTTGTTATTTTTACCGATAATAATACCTTCCATTTTTCCTTTTTGAAGCTTATTTACAAAATTCTTCGCATTTTCTTCCGATTGAAAACAACCTGTTACTATGTGATATTTCATGTTTACAGAGGTCTCAGTAGCTTTTGCAACAAATGTTGTATCAGGCTTAACTGATTCGGCAACTTCAATTAATTCGGGAGTAACGGGTTCAGTAATTTTTATTGGTGTTTTAATGCCCGTAATAGCTTGTATTGTAGAATCTATTTGTTTTTCAGTTTTACCATGTGCATCAATGATGATGGTATCGTTAATGGCATGTTTAAAAGCAAACGGATTAAGATTGGAATAATTAATATTATGTAACACATCTGCTTTAGATGAAATCCATACTATGCCAAATATCAGAGGAACTATAGCAGCAACGGCAGCAACTTTTCTGTAATTAATTTTTCTTTTAATAGAATATTTCGGTGCATTAATATCCACCACTTTTGTAAGTTCCTTTTTTAAGCTTACTTCTATTTTTTTACTTATTGCACCTTGCTTTATTACGGGAGACTGATACTCATGTAAACCAAAGGCTTCGGTTAAAAAATTAGTGGTACTTTGTTTAAACTGAATGTTGCGCTCCACATCCAAAGACAAAATTCCAATTGAATCTATTTTTACTTTTTCGCCCTTTTTAAGACTTGCATTTATATCATTAACAAAACTATTAATTTGTTCCAGTGCCGTAGTATATTGAATGTTTTCAGATGTAGCAATTTGATTAGCAAGAAGCCCGTCATTGTTTTTTAAGTTTTTATTAAAAACAATATGTTTTGACGGAGGCGTAAACTGATGCAGCACCGGATGAATTTTGGCAGAAGAATAATTTGCCAAAAAACCTCCAAAATTGGGAATAATTACACAATTATGGTTGTATAATAGCTCGCTTATATGTGTATCTACTTTTTGCATGGGCATGTAAAAATACGAAAAAACTACAAGAGTCCTTCTGTTTTTTTTAAGTCTTCGGGTGTATCAATTGCAGCACTTTCAAAATTAGTCACTTTAACTTTTATTTTGTATCCATTCTCTATCCAACGCAACTGTTCCAATGCTTCGGTATTCTCTAATAATGATGGACTTAAACAAGTAAGTTCCTTAAGAATAGAAGCTCGATAAGCATATATACCAATATGTTTATAAAATGTATGTGCTTTAAGCCATTCCGACGTTTCTTTGCCTCGTATGTAAGGGATGGTTTGTCGACTGAAATAAAGAGCTTCATTATTAGCACTCAATATCACTTTGGGTATATTGACATTAAATAATTCTTCTTGCGAATTTATTTTTTTTACCAATGTAGCAATGTTTGTGGAGCTATCGTTGAAACAAGAAGCAACCAAATCAATTTGTTCAGGATAAATAAAAGGTTCGTCACCTTGTATGTTTATTACAATATCGGTGATACCGGAAAGTTTAGTAACGGCTTCATAACATCTGTCAGTTCCACTTTGGTGCGAACTGCTTGTCATCACTACATTTCCACCAAAATCTACTACATGACTTTCAATTCGTGCATCATCTGTTGCAACAACTATATCAAACAACGATTTGGATTTTTTTGCCTGTTCGTAAACTCGTTGGATCATCGATTTCCCCCTTATGTCCACCAATGGTTTTCCGGGAAAACGACTAGATGCGTAACGTGCAGGTATAATTCCAATTATTTTCAAGACGATATTTTTTTACGAAATTAATTAAATTTTTATGTTTTGTAATTATTAAAAAGCAACAGAGCTGTTTTAATAAAATACTATCTTTGAAAAAGATTTTAAACTCCAGTTATAAGCGTGTAGCTATAATATCAATAACTAATGCAGGAAAGACACATCAATAAGGATATTTACTTTAATGAACAAGTATATACAACCCAAAAATATGTAATCCCTTTTATAGATCCTCATCTTAAAATAAATAACAGCATTCATGTATTAGAAGTTGGCTGTGGTGAAGCAGGAAATTTAAAACCTTTTATTGATATAGGTTGTAAGGTTGTGGGAGTAGATTTGAACAAAGAAAAAATGGAATACGCCAAAGATTATTTTTCAAATTACCCTAATGGGCATTTGATGACATTGATTGTTGAAGACATTTATAACATGGTGGATGAGTTCAAGGAAGATTTTGATTTGATAATACTAAGGGATGTTATAGAACATATTCATAATCAGGAAAAATTTATGAATTGCCTGAAGAAATTCTTGAAACCCGGAGGTAAAGTGTTTTTTGGCTTCCCTCCATGGCAAAACCCTTTTGGCGGGCATCAGCAAATTTGCAAAAGTAAAGTGTTATCGAAGTTGCCGTTTTTTCATTTGCTTCCTATGCCTTTTTATAAAGGTGTTTTGAAACTATTTGGCGAAAGCAAAACAACTGTTGATGATTTGGCAGAAATAAAAGAAACAGGAATAAGTATTGAACGCTTTGAACGAATTTTAAAAACTGAAAACTGGGTAGTAGATAGAAAAAGCTTATTTTTTATTAACCCCAATTATGAAGTTAAATTTAAATTAACTCCAAGAGAGTCTTATGGATTTATTTCCACAATTCCTATTATAAGAAACTTTTTTACAACCGCTTGTTATTACCTTGTTTCGAAAAAGCAATAGCGCAAAAAATCAAAATGGCTTCCTTTTGAACTTGTTGTTATTGTCTTTTCTAAAACTTCCATTGTTTTGTTTCCCTCCAATATTTGTTCTTTTTTTGTCACGATCGCGGTCGCGGTTTTGTTGCGGAGGACGGCTTACCAAATTTTGAGTGCTTCGCAAGGCATTTGGATTTACTAATTTTAATTGTCCTTTTGAAAGCTCATTCAACTGATCTAAAATCACTTCATCATTTACGGAATCGCGATTCCAAGTGAGATATGAGCGTTTCATAAGGTTAGCTATTTGTTCTACCAAAGCATTCTTCTCATCCCCATCCTGATATTCTTTTGCTTTAGTAATAAGTGCTTCTACCGTTTTACCATAGTGTTTGTATCTGATAGCATCAGCAGGATAAGGTACTGTTTCCGGTCTTGTTTGAAAGGTTTCGCGGGTTGGTTGTGGGTAAGGAGAGTCAACGTCTAGTTTGAAATCAGAAATAATAAAAATATGATCCCACAGTTTGTGTTTAAAATCGGTCACATCTCTTAAATGAGGATTTAACTGCCCCATCACATTAATGATGGCTTGTGCAACACGATTGCGCTCCTCGCGATTCTCCACAGTAACAGCAAAATCAATCATCTTTTGAATGTTTCTACCGTATTCAGAAATAATCAAATGTGGTAAATCCGTATTGTACTCCATTATGTCGCTGATTGCTTCCATTTTTTTAACTTTGTTAGTCGTAATTGAACAAAAGTAACTGTTTTATTGTTATATACCAAAAGTGCATGAATGCAGGAATTAATATTTTTTTTATAATCCATATTTATTTTTAAATTTGCCCCTCATTTTTCGTGTCTTCATTGGAGAGAAGAAATTTAATTTAACCATTATATAACTAAAAACAAATTATTATTTAAGATGAAAGCACTTGTATGTATTAGTAATGTGCCTGACACAACTACTAAAATTAGTTTTACAAACAATGACACGGCTTTTAATGAAGCAGGTGTTCAGTTTATCGTTAACCCTTATGACGAATGGTATGCGTTAGTTCGCGCACTTGAGTTGAAAGAAACATTAGGGGGAACGGTTACATTAATTCACGTTGGTGGCGCAAACAGTGAACCTACTATTCGTAAAGCAATTGCAATTGGTGCTGACGACGCAGTTCGTATAGATGCAGACCCAACTGATGCTTATGGGGTAGCGGAACAAATAGCAGCTTACGCTAAAGACAAAGGTTTTGATTTGATTTTTACAGGTAAAGAAACTATTAGTTACAATGGTGCTATGGTAGGAGGCATTCTTGCAGAGTTATTAAATTTACCATTTATTTCAATGGCTACTAAATTGGATTTGGTTGGCAATATTGCGACCATTGAGCATGATATTGATGGTGGAACGGAAGTTGTAGAATGCCCGTTACCATTGGTATTATCTGCAAACAAAGGCATGTCAGAAGCTCGTATTCCTAACATGCGCGGTATAATGGCTGCTAGAACAAAACCATTAACGGTTGTTCCTGCAATTGCTGCGCAGAATTTAACAACTATTGCATCTTATAAATTAGCTGCCGGACGAGTAGAGTGTAAATTCATTGATGCCAGTACTCCTGAAAAATTAATTGAATTATTGCACAATGAGGCAAAAGTTATTTAATTATAAGTAACAAACAAACAAAATATTTAATCATTTAAAAACAGAAGACATGTCAGTTATAGTATATACCGAAGTTTCAAAAGGTAAAATCAAAAAATCATCTTTAGAAGCAGTTTCTTATGCAAGTAAATTAGCCGCTCAATTGAATACAACTGCAACTGCGGTTATCGTTGGCGATATAGACGTTGCCGATTTAGGAAAAGCAGGTGCTAAAAAAGTATTAAAATTAAAAAATGCTAAATTAGGAGGTTTAGATGCTCTTTATGTAGCAAACGCTGTTGAACAAGCTGTTGCGGCAGAAGGAGCGGATGTGGTAGTTTTTGCAAACGATTTTTCAGGAAAAGCAATTGCACCGCGTTTAGCTGCAAAATTGAAAGCAGGAATTGTTGCAGGTGCTGTTGAATTGCCCACAACCAGTGGAGGTGTATTCTCTGTTAAAAAGAATGTATTTTCAGGAAAAGCAACTGCTGTGTATAACATCAATTCAGCAAAAAAAGTAGTTTCATTATTACCGGGAGCTTTTGGAATTGATTTATCAGGTGGTGCAGCTGAAGTTGCTGACTTGGCAATCAATTTAGATAATGTAAATTCTCCTATTAAAGTAAAAGAGGTGAAACAAACATCTGGTGGTGTAAGTATGCTTGACGCGGAGATAGTAGTATCTGGCGGTCGTGGATTAAAAGGCCCTGAAAACTGGGGAATGGTAGAAGAGCTTGCTAAACTATTAGGAGCTGGAACAGCATGTTCTCGCCCGGTTGCAGATATGCACTGGCGTCCGCACCACGAGCATGTTGGTCAAACAGGTTTTGCTATCCGTCCTAATTTATATATTGCCATTGGTATTTCAGGTGCTATCCAGCATCTGGCGGGAGTTAATGGAAGTAAAACAATTGTTGTGATCAATTCAGACAAAGAAGCACCATTCTTTAAATCTGCGGATTATGGTATAGTTGGAGATGCTTTTGATGTAGTTCCGAAATTAATAGAAGCAGTAAAAAAATTCAAAGCCAATTAGTCAACAAAAAATTTAATGTGAATAAAAACACCTTTCTCCTCTCTTATGTAAATAAGATGAGACAGGTGTTTTTATTTTCTTTATATTTGTGTTTAATGAAGTCTTTGACAGATTTTCGTTTTAATAATTAAAAGGTAAAGGTGAAAAAAGTTTTACTAGAAATTGTGGGGTTGTCATATAGCCATACTCAAACAGGAGCATACGCTTTAGTTTTGGGGGAAGCAAAAGGAAAAAGAAGACTTCCTATAATTATAGGAGGCTTTGAAGCTCAGGCGATAGCTATTGAGTTAGAAAAAATGACCCCCAGCCGTCCGCTTACACACGATTTATTTAAAAGCTTTGCAGAAGCATTTGGTATTGCTGTTAATGAAGTAATAATATACAATTTGGTTGAGGGAATATTTTATTCAAAACTAATGTGCATTACTGAAGAAGGGAAGAAAGTAGAGATAGATGCTCGCACCTCAGATGCAATAGCCATTGCGGTCAGATTTAATTGTCCGATTAACACTTTTGAATTTATTTTGTCTCAGGCCGGAATTCTTTTGGATGAAAGCACTATTGCTGCAGGTAATGAACCAGCAGAAGTTGGTAAACATGAAGAAGAGAAAGAAGAGAAAGATGAATATCTTTCTAAATCAACAGAAGAATTGAAACAATTACTGGATAGCGCAATTAAAAATGAGGCTTATGAAAAAGCTTCTCAAATAAGAGATGAATTGAACAATCGTAAAAAGTCATAATAATATTATGAAGCAATACCACGATTTAATGCACCATGTTTTAGAAAATGGTGTCACCAAAACCGATAGAACAGGAACCGGTACAACAAGTGTGTTTGGTTACCAAATGCGTTTCGATCTTCAAAAAGGTTTCCCCTTACTAACTACTAAAAAGCTTCATTTAAAATCAATCATACATGAATTGTTATGGTTTTTAAAAGGGGATACCAATATCAAATATTTATCAGATAATGGAGTTCACATTTGGGATGAATGGGCAGATGAAAAAGGAAATCTTGGACCCGTTTACGGCTATCAATGGCGTAGTTGGCCTACAGCCGACGGTAGACATATTGATCAGATTTCACAAGTAATTAATCAAATAAAAAGCAATCCGGATAGTCGCAGAATGATAGTTAGTGCATGGAATGTTGCCGAAATTGACAAAATGAAACTTCCACCATGCCATGCATTTTTTCAATTTTATGTTGCCGATGGAAAATTGAGTTGCCAATTGTATCAACGTAGTGCCGACATATTTTTGGGCGTGCCTTTTAATATTGCATCGTATGCTATTTTGACGTTAATGATTGCTCAGGCGTGTGATTTAAAACCCGGAGATTTTGTACATACTTTAGGTGACGCACATTTATATTCTAATCATATTGAACAGGCAAAACTTCAATTGACAAGAGAATTTAGGGAGTTACCATCAATGAAGATAAATCCACTAGTAAAAAACATTTTTGATTTTAAATTTGAGGATTTTATTTTAGAAAACTATAATCCTCATCCTCATATTAAAGCGGATGTTGCGGTATAAATTAAGTTCGTTTTTTAACGATTACATATATTTTTTAAAAAAAGTTTATCTAAAATATATACCATTTGATAATTATCATTAAATTTGATTGCTCGAAAGTATAATTGTATATGCAAAAAAAACTATTAGTCTGTTTTTTGTTTCTCTTCTTAGGAGTTTCAATATCGCATTCTCAAACTGAGGAACGACCTGCCAATGGCCCAAAAGGAGTCAAAAATGTAAGAGATGAATTAAACCGAAAACAAGGCGTATGGAGTACATACAACTCTAATGGGGATCTTATCAGTAAGGTAGAATTTGTAAATGATAAAAAAGAAGGTTTAACAACCATTTACTATTCAGGTGGTGGACCAGAACCTGAAAAAATAAAAGAAGAAACATATTATTTTGGAGGTAAAAAAGACAGTGTTTTTTCAAAAAAATATCTTTCTCAACAAACTTCAATAGAAGGAAGTTATGATATGGGAAGAAAAGAAGGGAAATGGATATCATATTATGAAGATGGACAAATTAAGGTAGAAGGAAGTTTTGTGAAAGGAAAAAGAGATGGAGAGTGGAAATGGTATAATAGAAAAGGCACGTTAATAAGAACTGCTTCATTCAGCAATGGCGTTGATGGAAGTGCTCCTAAAACGGCTGCAAAGGGCGCTAAGGATGCAAAAGGTGGCAAAACGACTGCGACTGCTCCAGTCGGGAAACCCACTCCAACTCCTTCATCCAGTCAAAAAAAGTAAGTTCAAATTACCTCTTAAATTGTGTTCAAAAAAATATTTTTTGAACTGTTCTGGATTCTCTTTAATTAAAAAAATTAACGTGAGTATAAGTATTATTGTAGCCGTTTCAGAGAACAACGTGATAGGCAAAGACAATACATTGATATGGCATCTTCCGGCTGATATGAAGTATTTTAAAGAAAAAACTTCCGGTCATTGTATAATAACGGGAAGGAAAAATTATGAATCTATTCCCGAAAAATATAGGCCTCTTCCTAATAGAACCAATATAGTGATTACAAGGCAAAAAAATTATATAGCACCGCAAGCAATAATAGTTAATTCGTTGGAGGAATCTATCAATAAAGCTCAAGAAACAGGAGATAATGAAATTTTTATAATTGGAGGTGCTGAAATTTATAAACAAAGTATTTACTTAGCAGACAAATTATACGTAACACAAATTCATCATTCATTTGATGGCGATGCATATTTTCCTGAAATAGATTTGAAGCGGTGGAAAGAAACAAAACGCATTGATTGTAATAAAGATGAACAAAACAGATATAATTACTCTTTTTTGGAATTTGTAGAAAAAGATTAGCTTTGATTAAGTGTTTTTGTACTAACCATAACAAATAATATCATGAAAACAACAACGAAACTTTTATATATAATGGGTCTTTCATTAGTGTTAGTTGCCGTTTATACCGGTTGTAAAAAAAAGACAATTGATACAGATACCTCCTCCGCAACAGATAATGCAAGCGCTGAAAATTCATTCTCAACTGTTTTCAGATCAACAAATGAAAATTCAGATAGCGTAGCCGTAAGATCAAGTTGCCCTAATATCATGATTACCACTACCACTACTAATATTAATCATTACCCAAAAACATTAACTATTGATTATGGTTCAACAGGATGTAATGGTTACAAAGGCTCTTATTCAGCCGTATTTACCGGTCCATTCAAAACTCAGGGATCAATAATTACTATTACCTACAATAACTATTATGATGGTGCATATCAGGTAGATGCGGATTCACATACAATTACTAACACAGGTGTTAGTTCTGCCGGCAATCCTGTTTATACAGTTAGTGTTGTAAATGGCAGATTAACTTCTTCTTCCGGAACATCTAAATGGAATGCAACCAAATCAATAGAATGGACGGTGGGTAGCACCAGCCCTTGGGGTGATGATGTTTTTTTAATATCTGGCACTACAAGCGGAACAAGTGCTAAAGGTGTTACTTATTCAACTGTTATTAATACACCGCTGAAAATGGCTGCAGGCTGTGATTATATTGAAAGTGGTGTATTAACATTAACTCCACAAAGCGGAGATAATCGTGTTTTTGACTTTGGGAATGGGGCTTGTGATAATCAGGCAACAGTTACAATCGATGGTGTTGTTTTTAATATCACTATGTGATGACCTGAACATATAAAAAACGAAAAGGGCACTGTACTCCCAAATACAATGCCTTTTTTATTTTTTTTTATTAATGTTTATTTTCAGGAATTTTACTCATTCCTCTTTCTGAAATAGCTGTAATTGAAAGCGAAGGATTAACACCTGGGTTTGCAGAAATCATTGAGCCGTCAAATACATACATGTTTTTATATCCAAACACTTTGTTTTCGCTGTCAATTACTCCATGATCCCTATCTTTACCCATACAAGCTCCCCCAAGAATATGCGCCGTTGAAGGAATTCCGGTTATTGTTTCGGTTGCTATAACCTGAGCTTTACCTTTAATTACTTTAGCGTATTTTTTTGCAAACGCATGAGCCTCCGGAATAAAGGCTGTTGGAGCTTTACCTGTTTCTATTTCTGATTTCATTCCAAAAAGCCCACCTTTAGCAAATTTTAAGGTGCTATCTAGATGCTGCATAACAAGCAATATAATTGTGCTTTTTCCATAGTCTCTTACAAATAATACTTTAAGCCATCCTATAGGATCAGAAAATGGGAGTATTAGTAATTTAAACATTCTTTTTAAAAAATTAGGCTCGCTAACCATTGGTAACATTGATATACGCCATATTCCAGAACCTTTACCGTAACGAGTAGGTTCAACATGTGTGTTTTTATCCAATTCCATTATAGAACCAATAGCAACACCATCAGATAATGCAAGATCATTGTCAGTTGAAGTAACTAGAATCAAGGATTCATTATTACTTCGAATCATTTCTCCCAATTTAGGGCTCAAATTGGGTAACGACTTTTCTTTTAAGTTTAACATTAAAGGCATTGTACCTAATACGCCACCTGAAAAAATTACCCCTTTCGTTTGAAGTTTCTTTTTACTTGAAAAGTATTCTGTTGACTTTTTAAAAATTATATCATATCCATTTTCCCCTTCGTTACCTTTTGGCAAAACATCCAACACTTCATGCTCTGCTAATATTTCTACACCTAATTGCTGAGCCAGGTACAAATAATTTTTATCCAAAGTATTTTTAGCATTGTGCCTACAACCTGTCATACATTCCCCACAATGAGTACACCCTGTTCTTGTAGGTCCTTTACCATCAAAATAAGGATCTTTTACTTCCTTTCCGGCTTCACCAAAAAACACAGAAACCTTTGTTGGCTCATACGTTTTATCTACTCCTAACTGCACCCCTACTTCACGTATAGCGTCATCACCTTTAAATAGTTTTGTATTAACGGCAGCACCAAGCATTTTCCAGGCAGTATCATAAAAGGGATTTAATTCGTTTTCCCAATCGGCTAAACCTGCCCATGAACCATGATTAAAAAATGCCGATTTAGGTTTTGGCAATGTATTAGCATATACTAAAGAACCGCCTCCAACACCCACACCGCTTAATATAGCTATGTGTCGAAAAGGTGTAAGCTTTTGAATTCCAAACATTTTTATTTGAGGAAACCACAACCATTTTTTAAGATTCCAATTTGTTTTACCAAAATCTTTGGTGTCCCATTTTTTACCTTTTTCAATTACCAATACTGAATAGCCCTTTTCGGCTAAACGCAAGGCGGAAACAGAACCACCAAAACCAGAGCCTATAATGACATAATCGTAGTTGTCTTTTAAAGTAACCTTTTGTGAGTTTGCCATTTTTAGAGGTATTTATAATAAAAGGAATGTATTAACATTATAAACAAATTTACTTAAGTTTTGTTCACCTAAAAACATTAAAGTTTCATATTTACTATGCTAAGGTAACGTTTCATATTAGTAAGGAATGAGTGCAGAGAGTAAACGGGAATAAAATAATTACCAGCGAGTATAATGTGTTGCTGAAAAAAACAACTAGTGCTGTTTTGTTTGTAAAAATATACATGGCTATGCTGAACTTGATTCAGCATCTAAAAGATTTCGAAATAAGTTTTGAATGAATTTTAGATGCGACAATGTATGTTTATCATAAAACTATCAAAACTCATTTTTTACGCATGAATATTTTTATTGGAACGCCAGAAAAATCAAACTGTTCGCGTAAGCGATTTTCCAAAAAGCGAATGTATGACTCTGTTATGTATTGTGGCAAATTAGAGTAAAATGCAAAAGTCGGAGCATGAGTAGGTAATTGGTTGATGAATTTTATTTTAACATGTTTACCTTTAATTGCAGCAGGCGGACTGCTTTCTATTATCGCCAGCATGGTATCATTAAGCAATCGTGTTTTAATAGATTGTATTCTGTTTGCATATACCTTT
>Ga0302194_10000307_pt1 | contig 32677 bp, 38 predicted proteins | sample II_Bog_N1_1_FD_200227 | JGI IMG/M metagenome (GOLD analysis project Ga0302194, IMG submission 200227) | Peat permafrost microbial communities from Stordalen Mire near Abisko, Sweden - II_Bog_N1_1 | ecosystem: Environmental > Terrestrial > Soil > Wetlands > Peat | place: Sweden: Abisko...
AGCGTTGTCTATCGCTTCACGTATGCTTGTGTTCATTTTGGCTAGTTCTTATTGTTGAATTTTTATTTAAACTCTCTTATTCCTAGTTGACCTGTTCCACATTTACATTATTTCCCAAAAAGCGCGAGTGAAAAAACTAAAAAATGGATACAATACAAACAGGAGAAAGTAGTCCAATTGAATGGATAAAAACAAGCATATTGAAGCTATTTGGTGAGCATACTAAGGTTTACTTTGTCGATGAAGATAAAGATGGAAAAATTTATAGCTATCAAATCGTTGGAGATAATATTTCTTGCAGAATAGAAGCGAGTAGCATTTTTGTTTATACTCTAGATGAGAGTAATAACAATGGATTTTGTAAGAGAGTCTTCACATATGAGCAGTGTAACATTCTTTTCGATCACATTGCAGAATTGATAAAACAAAACTACCAATAAATTGATGATAATGTTTTAAAAAATAGTAAACTTTAATAAAAATATGTTAAGCGAAGCAGCATCAATTCAGTTTCCATTGCATACACAATTCCCACCACGATTGGTTCTTGACTTATTAAAAACGCTTGGGTTTGACTTGGAGATGTTTACAAGCATCGAAGGACTAACATCTCCATATTACTTTGTTAGCCAATGGACTCAAGAGATTGCATCCTAGCACTATCCACATCCTCAAAGATTTTATGAGTAAAAATATGCTTCAAGTTACTGGCAAACATATTGCCCAGGGGTTCGACGATAAATGTGAAGGTTTGGCAAGCGATAGTGAAAAAAGAAGAAATAGGAAAGTTTTAATGTTGGAAATGGATGCCAATCAAGAGTTCAAAGATCTTTTCAATTTAGTTCGCGACAATGAAATTCAGAAGAATTATTTTGGTGAAAAACATCCTCATGGTTGTAATGTTAATGGTGAAATTATCGTTCACATGACGTTGGGCATACTGAAAGATGAATATGTAGATTTCAAGTTTGAAGATCAAGGAAAACTGAAAGATGTTGTTTTTACATTGGACACAGCACGAGAGATTACCACCATGTGGTGAATAAATAATTTTATTGTGCAAAAACTTTACAATTTTGAATGTAATCAACATAATTGTTCCATACATGACCATTGGTGCTAACTTTTACGCCTTTGCAAAATAGCATTGCTATTGGGTCGTCTGCATTTACAAAATATTGAAGTGAGTAGACTTGCTTGGTAATGCTGGCAACTTTGAATTCTGGAACTACACATGCTAGGAAGATTATATTGACATTATTCTTTATAAAATTCTTATATTTTCTCCCCTTGTGCATCAAGCAAATTAAGGCACTAGTTATCATGAGTGTTCCCAAACTAAATCCGACCAGAGTTAGTGTGGATGTTGCATCTCCAGATTTTATTTTGGCATCAATGTTTTTCTTCAAATAACTATAAAGTGCCAAACTACAACTGTTCTCCAGAGGGTAGCCAAAGATGCCAATTCCTTTTGATAAAACATACATCATGTCGAAGGCTGCTTGTACATAATCCAACTTGCCATGAGTTGTATGCAGAAATTGATCTGTAGCGGCACATTTGTCTTTTACTATTTGAATAACTTGGCTGTAATGTTCTTGCTGTGTGCTGTTTGTACAATCTAGGCCATCTAAAAATATAACTTCCATTCTTTTATAGTATCCAGTATTATATTCTTGATTTTTTAATATTTTGGAATAAATTAAAAAATTTCGGTTAACATTATTTTATTTAGTAATTCCAGTTTCTTTTGCACCAGTGTCATGCATGACTTTAAATAACTTTAATAAACTTGTATCCACACAAAATACCCAATGCATGAACTCACCTAAAAAGAATGTTATTGCAAGACAATAAAAATAATTTGTCCTAGGAAAAAACAATTTGTTGAATAAAAGAGCAAGCACAAAGGTACCAGGATGTCATAGAGAGCAAAATCTTTGGTACCTATTTTTACTCTTTGTGCGTGAAATCCTTTTTGCGGAATTCCTAAAGCGTTTTTATACTTGCATAGGGAGCGGGACATTCTTTATAAGTATAAGATTACAATAGTTTGTAGTTGACAAAACACTTTGGGTTAAAAAAAATTTAAATGATGAAAAACAAACCATCATGACCATCAATATTCAGACTTTATGGATTTCACTATTCATTGGTTTACTCTATTCCAGATAGTTTCCAAGCGTATAAATCAAGAACCAAAGATTGTTGAAGACCAAGATGAGGTATATGCTGGTACCTATTTTTTTTTGACTGAGGATAATAAAGTATCTGATTTGATTCAAAAATATTGTCATGTTTTTGGTAAAAATAATTTTGCACAAATACATTACTTTCATAAAAATTTAGATTGAAAACTTGGAACAGAGACAAGTTTTTAAATAAAAAAATTCTTTTACATATTTTTCTGGTCATGTTGGAAATTTTTTATTCTGGAAAAAGTAATGCAGAATGGCACTTCCAAATAAAAACTTTTCCTACATTATTTTTTGGAGGTCATGTGAATGGTTGAAAATTTTTCCAAATAACATTACTTTGAAATTAATATTTTTCCAACATTTTTAAAATTAATGTTTTAAAAAATGAAACATGAAAATTAATATTTGATAAATCTTTTATTTTAACTCAGACATAGAAATTATAAACTATCAATGACATTATCATCAATATTTGCTCACATAAAACTACCTGATTTTTCGCATCTTGAGGGAGAAGAAAAGAAATTGCACGATAATTTAATAAATGTTCATAAAAAAATTACTGAAGAACAAAACTACTGGCTAGAGAATTAGTAGAATATGCCAAAAAATAAATTTATTAACATTATTTATAATTGTCATGCATGACTTCAGCTTTTTTATTGACATCATTGACAAATTGTGTAAACTTGCCACACTCGGTGTTCAAAAACCTGTTGAACCTCCCTAGTGTACCTGGTATTGGTCTCTCAACATCCAAAAATAACACGATCCTAACCTCATCCGAGTTATTGTATACTTCGTGTTCATAGCAATCATCAAATAGAACCCCTTCGCCCTCTTTCCAGTCATAGCGTTCTCCATTGACACGAATGAAAACATCGCCACTGGCGGGTATGGCGAGACCTAAATGATAGCGCAGACTGCTGGTGTTGGGACCACGATGAGGAACAATGTGTTTGTGTGGAGCAAGTATGGAAAACATTGCTGCGTGAACATTGGGACACTGTTCCAGTAGAGATGCTGTGATGGGACATTTTTCGCAGTTTGTGGCGATCATGCCATCATACCATTTCAGTACAAAAACCTTCCATTTGTCGTCAGAAATTCTGTTGAATGCTGCATTCACTTCATGAAATTTGGGCAAATCATAGTTTTTATAAATGTTCAACGCTTCGCTGCGGATGCTCAAATAGTTTTGCTCCAACAAAGAATGTTCCGGAAAATAATCCAAGGGCAATATATGTCGATGGTGTGGAACTGTTGCTCTTACTGCTGTGTTATACGCTCCTAGAAAACACAAAGGAAAACTGTCGACATAGTATGCTTTTGGCGTCCATACATGACTGTAAGTCCTATCCAATTCCATCATGTAGAGAACTATAACAAACACTAGACATCCCAAAACCAGAAAAAGGACTTTCTTTGAAGACAAAAGATCCCCAAACATTTGTATTTGTGCTAGAAAATTCTCCTTAGCGCATCAAATGAAAGGACAGAAAAAGAAATTGCAATATTGATAAAATTTTAATATTGAAAAAAACATCTCTCTATGCCAAGCACCAAAAGACCCAACAAGACAAGATTTTTCTTTGATTCGGAAAAATTTATCACCAAGGATGAAATAACCAACTACATTACTGAAAAGTTTGGCGTCACTGAAAACATATTTATCGCAGCAGGTAAAGATACCAAAACTTTAGGTTATGGTTTCATGATTTTACCAGCCCAATTTGATGGCTGTACGGATGAAAATCTTGTAATCGAACACCACTATGGTAGCGAAAATAAAAAATTATAGATGTCAACATGACCAAATACCAATTTTATTTACTTTTTTCGGGGCTGAACTTTTCTATCTTAAACATTTCTAATTTTTCCATACATAAATACTTGCAAACTGCGCTAGCGTCGCAGAAACCAATAAGTCCAGTTTGTCCAAACTTACTCAAAAATATTGGCGTACCTTGGCTATCGCGACCCATGTAAATTGCGCAGTGCATTAAAAAACAATTAGCAATGTTTTCGCACTCCAACTGTTCAAGATTTTTCAATCTAAAGGATTTCAACACTGTTTCTAGGGCATATTTATTATTTTTGATATAGTGCATGATTTGTGTGCTACGATAAAAGCCAAAAGCAATAACATCGTTGGGTTCGAGTTTACTTTCCTCGACACTTTCAAAAGTACAATCAAAATCAGCATCCAGATGGACCTCCTGACCTGTAACTATGTATATAACACTCCTAAAACAATCAAAGTTTTTTATGAGAGATTCATTGGTAATGATTTTTGTCAGTGCATTACCATATTGCCAGTTTACTTTTTGGAAACTATCATTTCGAGCAAAAACGAATTCAACATCTCCAACAGTGTCTATCGTGACCGACTTGATGGTTTTGCGACGTCGGTAGTGACTTAGTTTTTTCAATACATAGCACTGTTTCATAGACCAACCTTGGGGGGACGAGTTTTTGAAAAAGTTTTGTTCAATAATGCCATCTTCAATAACTATTGTATAGTTGGTCATGACTATGTTGCTAATGATAATAATTTGGAAAAATTTATTTTAATTATTTTAAAAAAGTAATGTTCTTTTTGAAAATTTATTTGTTAGAAAAACTATTTCTCAGAAAAATAAACCATTAACATGACAAAAATAAATGTAGAAAAGAATTGTTTTAAAAATTTATTTTAATTATTTTTAAAAATTAATATTGTTTTGTAGAAAACTATTTCTCAGAAAAATAAACCATTAACATGACATAAAAATTAATGTAGAAAAGAATTGTTTTTAAAAATTTTATTTGGTAGAAAACTATTTCTCAGAAAAAATAAACCATTTACATGACAAAAAAATAAACCATTTACATGACAAAAAAATAATGTAGAAAATAATTCTGTCGGATTAAAAGGAAATAAGTATTTTGCAGTCTTCATTTGAAAGTGTACTTTCTTCAGACGCCTTATCATTGTTTGGCTTCATGTTGTCTGTCATGATCTTATCATAAGCGTGCTCATTGTTAGACTCTTCACCATCACTCTCATAGAAGTCAAATTCTTGTTGAGGGGCATCGGGCAGGGAACTAAGATCAAAACGTAGTGGCGCTGTTTGTTTCAATTCGACTCCGTCCTCAAATGTAATACGAATTAGTGTGGATAGGTCCATGTGGTTCTTAACTGTAACAATTTAAATAAACTCTGAATTTTATTTTCAATATGCTATCTCCAACTAGAAACTTTTCGCATCGCAAATTTGAATTCCTGTCATCATTAAGCAAATCAATAAAATTAATAAATTCTCTACATAACGACATGACAACTAACCTCAGCATTCGGCACTGTCAGCATCTTTTTCCAAAGTAGTCATGTGTTCAGCGTTGCTGGGATGTATTCCAAAAGTGTCATCAAAATGTTGTTTTGTAGCTCCTGCTCTCATGGCCACAGCAACACCTTGAGTAACTTCTGCCGCATGGGGACCCAAAAAGTGAAAACCAATCACTATATCCTCATTAACATTGTGGGCACGACAAATTAGTTTGACAAAACCTTGCTCCCCCGATAGAGATGCCGACAACTGATTTTCCAAAATATTAAAGTTCTTTTTGAAAACTGTAATACTGTCACCATATTTTCTACGAGCTTGCTCTTCCGACAAACCACAACTACCATATTCCAGTGGAGTAAAAATAGTAGTGGGAACTGTTTCCGCATCCATGGCATTGAAAGATGTACCCTCAAATAAATATTTGGCCAGCAGTTTTCCTTGCTGAATTGCTACCGGTGTCAATTCTTTGCTACCCTCGACAATGTCACCAACGGCATAAATATTTGAATTGGTCATCAAGTCTTCTGTAGTAACAATTTTTCCAGTGGGAGAAATTTTTATACCGCCAACATTCTCCAAGCCCAAATTTTTTGTTTGGGCAGTCCTCCCTGTTGCGAAAATAATATTTTCAAAATCATCAATATTATCCATCCCGTCTCGCAAGTAATGCACCTCGGTGTGCGTATTGCCAAATTTAAAAAAAGACACTGGTTTGCAAAAGTTTAAAAACTTTACCCCCTCGGAGGTCATGTTGGAAACAATTTTTTCCACACATTCACGATCAAATCCACTCAGCGGTTCCGACCTCAACATGACAGTGGTATCCACCCCCAAAGAGTTTAAAAATCCAGCTGTTTCCATAGCAATATAACCCCCACCAACAATTAGTGTTTTTCCAGGTTTCTTTTTCAATGAAAAAATATCGTCGCTGGTAATGCCAACATCTTTGGCGTTGTCGATAAAGGCAGGGTAAGAGGGTGTACCCCCAACAGCTAGAACAATTTTCTTGCCAATAATGTTAAAATTTTGACCCCGTTCAGAGTTTGTGACTTGAATCATTTTGGTGCTTAACAATTTTCCCTTTCCATTAATGTATTTCACATTGACATCCTCTAGACTTTTTTCATAACTCGTGTTTAGCGTTTTTATGTGAGCTTGCACATTGGTGGTAAGTTTTTCCCAGTCATGTTCGTGGCCCATATTTTTCCATCCGAAAGGTTCCGTATTCTGCATGACTTGTTTGCCCATCAGTGCGGCGTGGTGAAATAATTTTTTTGGAATGCATCCAACATTTACACATGTACCTCCCAAGCCCCAACTCGTTCCAGCTGTCGTTTTTTGAACATAATTGAGTACTGCTACTTTGGCACCACACTTTGAAGCTTCTTTAGCGCACGCTAAGCCACCAGAACCCCCACCTATCACTACCAAATCGTAGGACTCTGGATTTAGATTGGTGGGAGTGGGTTTGGTTGAAGTGTATAGTCTATTCGTAGGTTTCAATCTAGCAAGTTTTCTTAGCAACATATGGTTTTTGCAGTGTTGATAATTAATTGTGTTGATGAAAATAACTGTCCTAAAAATATATTATATTTTCAATACAAACACAAACTTTACATTAAATTTTCATTTCACATAAAAATGAAAACAATATCGATGACCAGAAATGAGTGGTTCAGTTTTATCGCTGAGGGCGGGGGCCCTGAACATATTCTCAGTTTGTGTGGGGAGTTAGAAAATGTTTACGAATCTGACAACTTTCTTCCCTACAATTTTGAATTTGATTATCATGGAAAGAAAATATGCCTAACTGTAGGCTATTCAAGTCGTACCGAATTTTCCATTACCAATGATGATGAGGTAATTACTTGCACCATGAACTGCGAAAGTGATGAGATTTACAACTCAGTAATGAATGGTGGTAGAGGATTTTCAGGATTTGACACTATAGATGTTGCATGTTGCAAAGAGGGTTTATTGGTTGCAGGTAAATTTTTTATCAATAAAGATTTATTGCGCTGAACTTTTTCGCCAGAATGTTATTAATTTTTTACTTGCTTTTTTTATTTTAAATCCAGCATCTTCAGCCACCTTTTTGCAAGTGGAGTTGGTAATGTCCACAGTAAAATATTTCAAGTTCTTGTTTTTTTCAAAATAATTTCTCAGGATTGGCGTATCATGATCATGTTGGTCATTAGTGAACAATAAAAACGTGTGGCCTCCTCCACTGTTATTTATATTAGGAAAACTCAGATGTTGTAAGTTTGTGAACTTTGACAAATCTTGTATGGTAATACCATGCGTAGCTCTATGGTTGAGGTTTTTATGCAACTCATTTCTAATGAATATATCCCATGATAATTTTATTTTTCTAGTAATAGCATAATTAATAGTGGCATTGCTTTTTCTTTATATTCTTTTTTTCTCAATATTTTCTAAATACCTTAAGAAATTATCTCCGCGGAACCTGACACCTACGTTCAGAGCAAAGATATACCATTTTTCAGCATCTGCATTTTTCCATATCAAATCTACCATCTTTGAATTCGAAGCTGTATTTCTGACATAGTATAAACCATTGATCAAATCTCCACTACCGATATATCATCAAGATGTCAAATTTCAACTGTACTGCATGTATTGATCAGTTTGTAGCGTTTTTGGAAGCATATCAAGGAAATAAAAGAGAATATGTACCATCAGCAGATGTTATTTCGAAATTAAGGAGTATTCTCAGCGAAAATAATATTTCTGTGGAAACATGCGAATTAAAGGATGTCAAGTTTGCACTAAGGGTGCTTGCAAAAAGCGAAGGGTACTTACAATTGCGAGATTCTCGGGCCGTGTACACCGTTTGGCAATGTGTCACTGGCAAAAGTTTGGAGAAATTTACAAGAGAACAAGTTGTTGAGATCATTGCTCTCTTTAGAGAAATAAGACAAGTATATTTTAACCTGCCAGCGGATGTAAGAAGAAGCAATGTGTTGCCATGTTATGAGTTTCTAATTACAAAAATAATGGCCATGACAGGTCACACATTGAAAAGACCAGGAAATTGCATTAATTGGAATGGGAATGGGAACTCATCGGAAAAAATGTTTCAAATAGTTGAACAAAAATTATTGGAATCACGAATGTCGCAGTTGAATGCAGGTGTAGAGGGTATTCTTATTTGAAACTGAATAAAATTGATCATCATTTTGAAAGATATAGATTATTACATCCTCTCTAACTTGATGGTTATAAATCAATTTATTAATTTGTGGTGGTCAAATTATTTAACAAGAATGCAAACTTGTTTTCTTTGCTCTGAAACCAAAGTTTTTCGTCATTCAAAATTAAAAATTATGATGCGGTTGACAATATTTTTTTCTTTTTATTGACAGTACTCTACAAATGTTTGAACCCAAAACTTTCTATTTAAACCACCAATGGGAATGTGGTAAGCGTTAATTCCTGGCAAAAAATACTTTGCTGCATTTACATTCTTGATATCGTCATCGAAAAAGGCAACTTGAGAAAAATTGGTAATGCCATGCATCCTTGCCAAGTGCATGATATGATTGTTTTTAGTGTTACCCATTCGCCCAATAATGTTCTTCAACTTTTCGTGCAGTGGTACATCTTTACTGCCCCATAGATAATCCATAAATGTACTAATCATTTTGGCACCTGCAATTTCGCCTGGGTTGGTGATCATTCTTTCGTCAGCAAATGAGGCTATACCGACAGCACATCCCTTGGAGACAATGACATCTACCAGTTTTTTGAAAAAATAGGGATCTGCAAATGACTCTATAAATGTTTCCAGCTTGCCACTCCTACTTAAATATTCATAACTGTTCCATACCTTGATTGCTCCGCCAGTATGTGTTCTAAGGATTGTGTTGTCAAAATCAAAAATAAATAGACGAACGGTGGGCGGCACCGTAAAGCTCATTTCTATATTCTTCCAGTTTTTTAGGTCTTCTTTTAGCGAGTGTGTCATGCACAGCGTTTTTATTTTTTGAATTTTGGTTTTAAAAATTCTGATTCTGGTTGCTATTGTATTATTTTAATTTTAATCAAATAACGTGTTGGATAAAAAAAATGGAAAAATTAATGTCAACATAAATAAATTTTCAAGGTAGTGAAGAAAAAAATAATTATGACTGATCTTAAAATCAACGATATATTTGTGCACAATCATCTAGAACATGACTTTACTGTAGCTTTTGAAGACTATGAAATTAAATTGCACAAAAAGGTGCTTGCTAAAAATTCGCAATATTTTTCATCATTGTTTTCTTTTGACAAGAATGCAACGATAGAAAAATTTGACAAGGATCATTTACTAACCAAAGAAATGTTTTTATTTTTTGCCAATCATTGGTATAGCACCAATTTTACAGAACCAACATTACCACTGGAATGCAGAAAAGACTTTACAGAACAAGTGAGGGATGTTGCAAACTATTTATTGGTATCTGTAACTGACATTCCACTTGTGCGCTTACATGTTACTTATGCTCCCGAAGTTGGCATAAAAATATCAAATCCGCCTAGAGGATGGTTGGTGGCAATTTTTCCAGACAATAACGATGAAAAATATTACATACCCGAACTCGAAAAAATACCTCACAACATGACTGGTGGTATCAAAAAGTCGGTAAATAATTTTATTCGAGTTCTCAATGAACACTTTAACAGAATATCTATACCAGGGGAAGTAGTAATGTCTTTCAATTTAGAACAACGTACACACAATAATCATGGGTTTGGCGATGTTTACGAGGTAAACCAACATAAATATTTTACGCACTGTTCGTGTTATGCAAGATGTACCTGTTTGACTCCCATTCTGAAACAAGTTGTGGAAAATCACTTCAGATATTATTCATTGTTCAAATAATCTTTTAGGTTGTCATGTGAACAGTAGTTTTTGACATAAGAACTATTCTTTAATGTTTTTAAAATAAATCATCGGCATCCACAGTATTGTTAAATTCAGTAACCTGATTGTGTTCACTAAAAAATAAATCCTTGAGCGCTTGACGTTGTTCATCACTATAACTTGTATGCAATCTTTCGTCAATTTCAGTCCATAATTTTTCATTGTCATGTTCGTCAGTCGTTTTTGATTCCATGCTTGTCTAATATTTTACTTGAAAATGGTATTGATGAAAAAGTATTCAACTCAAATAATCTGTTTTATAAAATTCATGTCGATTACATTATTTTAATTTAAAAAAATTGAAAAAGTAATGTAAATCAAGAATATTTTTTTGACTCAGAGTTTAAATTTTCCAGAAATAACATTATTTTCAGAATTATAATTTTATTATTGTTCCTGCATGACCAAAAGTTGTTGTTGTTTTGCTGGTTCCACTATTTGGTATGGTAATTTTGCAGTTTCCAATACAATATTCTGACTTCTCACAACTTTATATGGATTTAATAATGTGTTGACATCCTTGTACAGAGTAATATGATTCAACCAATCATGTTCAACTTCAGACATTCCTGTTATTTGCCAATCTTTAGGTACCGTATCACTAAACTGGTTTATCCAATAGGATCTCAAAAAATACTTTATGGCCAAAAATGTTGGTAAATTAGGAAAATACACTGTGTATGTGCCAGATGTATTATTCTTTTGCATTCTTATAACTTCTCTGTAAACTCTATTATTTGTAAATTTATTTTCAGAGTCTCTCAGCTTATCCGATATTAGACCCAAAAAGTTTTTAAGGAATGCAGAAAAATCCTTGTCAGGAACACAAGTAGACAAGTATTTGCACAAGTACATATGTGTGGTGCTGATGATCATGTCTTTGAGCGCCAAGGTGCAAATAACAAGTGGCATATGATGAATAGTTGTATTAACCAACTCGTCAAGCTCTATTTCCAAACTTACCAATTTTGAAAGTCTTTCCCTATAAGCTTTTACTGCCAACTGCAAAGGTACTCTACTGGCTGAAAATGACTTGATGGTTTCCTCAGCACAATCTAATAAAATAGCTTGATCTAACATGACCCAGTAATTTCAATAAATAAATGTTTTTATTACCATCATTGCTACGCACAAAGAATGTTTTTGGTTTCAATTTTTTGATGATTTTGAAAATAATAATTCATGTAACATTACAATAATTTTTTAGAAATACCCCAATTATAAAACCAGAATAATAATTTTCAAAATAATGTTCTTCAAAATAATGTTCAGTATAAATTTTTATTGCTAGTTACATTATTTTGAAAAATATTTAGTTGTTAACATGAGTTTCAGAAATTTTTGGATGTCAATTAACATGACATATTCCAAAAAATTTTAGGAATGCAGAAAACTTTGAAAATAACATTAATTTTATATTATGTAAATGGTTCAATAGCAAGGAACTTTCTTAGAAAAATATTAACCATGCAACCACACAAATATTTGTTCTGCGGACTTGAAATTTCGAAACAAAATACTACTCAAACAATATGTAAATGCCAAGCCCATTCTGATTGTCAAGAGCTAGCGGCAGAGTGCGAAAACTTCTATCCCCTGAACCGCGATGGTTATCAAAGACATATTGAAATACCCAAATGTAGAGTTGGTAATCAAGAATCATTCAAGCGAGCCTATATCATTGTTTATGTATGTGGTATATGTGAGGTCGATCATATTATCATTCAGGATGTAGAAACTGAAGTTGCATCATGCCATGGCTTACAATTCATGTCATGTATTGATTTAGATTTCATTGAGCACAATTTTAGAAGATCTGCTAGATATTTTAAAAGTAATCGCAGTAAAGTAGACATATAAAAGTTTCCAACTCTAAACATTTTTTGAGTTCATTGGTCACAATATTTTTATAGTTTCTCTGCATGACAAATTAGTTTTTTTGAAAAAGTTTGCCAATATTAATTTCTGCCAAAAAATAATGCAAGTCAACATGACAATATTTTCCAAAAATAAAAATTTATTGATTCATTAGGGATGCCAACAACTCATAATCCACTCTCCCATCACTCTTGTACAAACTAGAATGTTCAACAAAAACACTATTGGCAGTATTTGTTTGACCAATCGGCGGAAGCTCATCTCCAGACAGCAAGGATACATGACAGATGTCTCCCGTATCCATATCATCAAAATTAGGACTTGAAGGCCTATACTGTTGCACAGTAACTGGTTTGCGACTGTTTATATTTGACGAGGAGTTCCCATCTGTACCCTCATCCATGTACTGATCACAAAGTTGCTCCATCTCCATCAATAAATTATTATTTGGCAAATCACCAGTAATGTTTTTAGCGGCCGCTTGTTTGGTGGTGGGGGCATGCCAATCCATGGGTTCAACATTCTCAACAATATTAGTTTTACAAACCTGCGATGGTCCATTCATCAAAATCTTGTCCAACAAATCTTCCAAAGATGTTCCACTGTCTAGGGAAGAACTGATTTCCTTTACATCTCTGAAATCGTCATGTACATTGAGCACCTTGGCATCAATGACGTCAAAAGTTCCAGTACCAACGGGAGCCATTTGTCCAAAAATGATATTTTCAGTGACCCCAGCACATGGATCTTTAACCGCATAACAAGCAGCCTCCAGTAATACATCTACTTGTTCTTCGTAAGAACAGCGAACTAAGAAACCCTTTATCTTATGAATGCCGTGCCTAGTCATAGATGTTAACTGACCACCATGTGTAATGGTATTTACAATGAGTGCCAAATGACGATCGTTAATATACGTACCGTCAAAAGACAGAATAATTTTAATTTCACTGAAAAGCACGTGGTTGGCGGCCTCAATTCCAAATAAATCATATATTTCATGAATATCGTTGGAATAAGTTCTGTTGGTATCAACTCCCCTCAAATTCAAAGTATCCAAAAGATTAGATCCTTCAGTGTCAAGAACACATTGATCGATTTGTACACAAGCGCCCGTGGTGGGACAATACTTGGTTTCTTTCAGTTTACCGATGGATGTTTTCTTTATACCCACTATGCCTGAGAGACATACCTTGTTAACCAAGTGAGTTTGTACCCTAGATAATATAGTCTTTGCAATCATGTTTGCATCTTTGAATGTTGTCGCTCGGCTCACCATCTCACCGATACAATAAAGTTTAATTCTGATAATCCACTCGGTCATATTGTACTCACTGGCCCATACTCTACCCATTTGGGGATCAATAATGCGCTCCAAAATTCTAGCCACTTCCTTGGGGCCATAACCACAATTTATCAGTGTAGCCTTGTCCAGTACATAGCGAATCATCCACTTGTTTTCAAATTGCTGTCCAGTTGGTGCTCTCGTAGAGGCGGCAGTGCCCAATGTGTGAGAGAATAAATCATCCATATCAAAAATTTGTCGCTCCTCGCTGGGTGGTAAAAGTTTGGCGTCATCGTAAACTATGGTGTTCGACTTGATAATTTGTGACAATAATAGTTCAGTCAAAGCTCTGGACACCACACTGGCTGACTTTATACTCTGATCAAAGGGTTTTTCTAAAAATACCGTCATTGATGCTTTTTTCATTTTTTTGCTGGTATCAATCAATTCTTTCAATCTGGGGATGCCAAGTGTAACATTCTTACTTAAGATGCCTGAAAAACTGAGGTAGGTGTTAAAAATAAATGGCAAAATGAGGACTTACTGGAATGTATTCAAAGTAAGCTGAGTGGAAGGCTCTCCAACAGAGTCGGAAGCATGAGCGCCAACCATACTGCCAGCATCAATAAATGAGGATTCGTATTCGAAAAATAATTTTTCTTTCAAAAAATCGAGCTGACCAACTGTACATCCATGTTTTCCTATTAGGTTGGCACATGTCAAATGGGATCTGATCAACAATTGTAAATTATTAGTTGTTGAACAGCGATTAGCTTTTTTAGCGATGCGTGAACAGATTTGATTGACAGCGGTGCAGACTTGTTTTACTGAGGCAGTCAATTCACTATTGTTACTAAGTTCCTCATCGAACACCAATTGTAAAATTCTGGAAACTGGTACTGGAACAATAACTTCACTGTCTGGAGTCAAATTGAAGAGGGTTTTCTTCATTTTGCGTACTTGATCTCTCATTGCAATGAGCGCCACCGCCTCCGCCAACAACAATTTTTTGCCCTCATTCAGTTCATGTTCTGTGCAAAAACCAAAAGTTTGAGCCAAGTGCTGATCGGAGTTGGAATCCAAAAATTTTAGTTCTTGACATGATTGCACGATAGTGGTGTTTCCAGTAAGACCCAAAAACACTGTGGAGAGTATTTTTCCATCATCCCACTTCAGTACTGGACATGGTAGCTTTTCCAACCTAACCGGGTCCATGCCGTCAGTGCCATAAACAAACTCTACAATTTCACCATCCGAGTTTCTCACCGTGCCGTCGTGCTGAACGGAATGTGATTCCATACCCTTGATTAACCTTCTCTGAATATATCCAGTTTCTGATGTATCACGCACCATCAAACCATTGGCAATGCCAAAGTTTAGAGTGGATGGTAGTGTGACATCGTATACCTTGGGATATTGAGTAACATCAACTTTTTCAATTGACTTTACAGTGTCCAAAACAACATCTCTCAAAGTGTCAAAGTTAACGTGCTCCGCGCTAGTGCGAATATTAATGCGCTTTTGTTCTTTTTCTGGATGGGTGAAAGTGACCATATCACACAAACGGCGAGCAAATAGACCGGTAAATGACAATGAATGTTGATTGGCGCCCACCTCAGAAAGTATGCCGAATACACCCATGCGAGATGCAAGCATTTGTAGACTTTTCGCTAGTGTGGAAGATGCCAATGTAATAAAGATATCATGATCAGAAATTGAACCTTCAGCGGATATATATCCATCAAACAATCCAACAATAAATGGCAGAGGTGCACCCACGAACTCTGCTGGTATTTTCTCAGTTTCACTCTCACCAAAAGTGTGTACCATAATTTGTGCTAATGTTGAACAACCCACTATAGTGTTGGCAACTCCCAAGCTCTGGAAGCAATGTTGAACAGAAAGCTGGATGGCAGGATTGTCATTCGCAAGGCCTCCAGCTAGGTAAAGACCACAAATTAGCCCAAATTCACGGCCAAGTGCAAACTGTTTTGGTAATTCAACAGTGGTGGACTGTATATTTGGCCAATAGGATTCAATTCTAAATACTGCCATCTCAGGTCCGGGTGGTAAAGGTACTGTTGCCATTACTGGGACGCGAGATTTTCCGGGCACAATTAGGCTTGGTTCTATCTCATGGATTTTGCCGCTGAGGTCATCATATACCAATACACTCTTTGAGGCAGTTACTGTAACATCACGTCCACTATCGGTGTGCATACGATATAAAACCTCACCAGGATCGTGTCTAGTAACGGCAGTAAGAGCACCCCATGTGACTTCACCCATTGTGTCAACAGTGGGCATGAAAACATTACCACTCAATCGAAGGAGTTCCAAATTGTACTGCTCAGGTCCATAGTGCTCAACAATGCTGCCTGCAACATCCAACTGCCCATCTATCCAATCTCCAATTTTGACGCACTGTACATGACCATCGATGTGTTTGACATACACAAGAGTATCCCCTGTAACACTTTTTACTGCTGTATCTATGACACCTTCTCTACCTCCCATTTGATGGAAGAATAAACCTTGTGGTGTTAACCCATCAGCATAACATTCTGCCACAAAACCTCTGCTTAGGGCACTCTTGTCATTATTCTTAAAACAGGGCAGCGTGCGAGTGCTGCATCCCTCTGGACCAGGTCTTTTACCATCGACACTTTGTTGGCCAACAACTCCCCTAATTTGAGCTGCATTGATGGGGTTACCCTTGCTACCACAATAACTGGCTGCGTAAATTGTGTTATTGTCAACTGTGGTATTCTGTTGCACAATTCGCCCTGCTTGATCGAGCACTCTATTGGCAACATCGAACAAGTAATTCTCAATGTCCTTCTTGTCAATGCCAGACATTTTGGTATTATTAACAGAGTCCATAATGTCAAGCGCATGATCTATGGCTTCCTCCACCTTGATTTTGATTTTTGGCTCATTGACGCAGTCCGAAATTCCAATTGATAGACCCCTGTACAACAAGTACTGATTTGCAACACGCTGCATATCGGACATAAAGTTGGCAGAAGCTTGTGGTTCCACATCTCTAAAAAGTAAATGAATCAATCCACCCGCTGCGGTACCGATAGTTTGTTTGCACAGCGCCCCCGTCAGCATTTCTCCCTTCTTAATGGTCACCAACCGTTCATCGTGGTCAAATTCGTCTTCCTCTTCCAGGTTGCGAACCTTCCTGACCATATTTATCTTGCTTGGAATCATCATGCTAATAATTTGTTTGCCAGTCCATAGCGCTTGTGGTTTCAAGATGGCAGGTTGTGGCAATTGACAATTTTTGGTGCTCGGTAAAAACTCCATTTGCATCATAAAATCCATCACTTGCGCTCTTGTCAAAAAGACATCTTTGCGTGATAATTTATAAGTCCCTATCAACCCATCCTGGAAAATACCGAGAGCTGGTTTGTTGGATTGTAAGTATACAATTTGTTTTGACACTTGCATTAGCTCGGAAGCTTCCGTCAAGGCTGGTATGGATTGCAGTGCGTGTACATTCATTTCGTCACCTAGCTGGTGTCAGTGGAATTGAAAGAAAAATCACTTACCGTCGAAATCAGCATTGTAGGGGACAGTCACACTCAAATTTAGCCTAAATGTTTTGTGCTTTAATCTGCGAGCCTTGTGTGCCATAAAGCTAATACGCCTCAAAGAGGGCTGTCTGTTCAACAATAATAAATCACCATCCTTTAAATGGCGCTCAACAATGTTGCCAATTTCCAATCTAATCGCTGCACGCTTTTTGATGTCCCCATCCAACATGATCATTTCGTTGGCATTGGTGACCACCGTTTTGGCACCATCTAAATGGTAAGGTCCCTTTAGGACACGATCCGCCATTTCTTCAAAGTTCAAACTGGTTACTCGCTCTGGGAATGTTAGCGTCATGGCAACCTCATATGGTATTCCTAGTTCATCAACATTGATTCTACTGTCACCAGTAATTACGGTACGACTGAAAAATAGTGTCAATAAAATTAGTCATAGTACACTAACTTACGATGTAAAGTTGCATCTTTTACCCATCAAGTTGCCTCTAATGTGCCCATCTTTACCTTTTAGCTTTTTCTGAATGGATTGTGTGGGGGCGCCACTGCGTTGTAGGGATGGTTTTTGGCCCGAAATTTCATTGTTCATATAAGTGGCAGTGTGCCACTGTAACAATTCTAGCTTTTCAGATTTTACTTGAACTTCTTCGGGTTCTATACCGCTGCAAACACCCTCATTGATAATTTTTTTAATTTCATTGTTAATCTTGATAATGTCCTGAAGTTTGTGAGTTAAATCGTCTTGACCTCTAGTTCTACTGCCTTCACTCTCCACGATGGATGGACGAATGGCAGGTACTGACACAATCATCACCGTCATGATCATCCAATCGGGACGAGACTTCTTGGGATTGAACCCAAAATATGTATAAGTCTCGTCACTAACATTTAGGAGAATGCTGTGGGCGTCAGCGCTGGTAAATACTTTTTTGGCCATCTTTTCCTCGGCATCGTCAGCAAAGACGTCGTTCTCCTCCCAGCTGGTTTCAATCTTTAGTGCTCTCTTTGTGTAAATAGGCTGCTTTGCCAAACAGTGTGGACAAGTGCGCTTGCAGTATTTGTACTTGGAAGCCAGCAGCGGAAATCGCTGTTGACGTGGTTGATTTGGCGCTAGAGCGATGGATGATATTCTCTTATCGTTGGGGTCCAACAGCGACTCTGAGCACCAAAAACAAACCATTCTTAATATTTTGAAAACGGTGTCCACAAATCCAACATGATAGACTGGCACTGCCAACTTTATTACACCCTCGTGACCTGGACACGTGTCTACTGTGCCAGCACAACTGCTACACCTAATGTGTCTACTGACAACTCCCATACGTGGGTCGTTTATACCATTCTCTTTGGGTAAATTCTTTTCGTAAATGGTACTCTCAGTGACCTCCACGACAGCACGACGCAATATTTCTTGTGGGCTGAACAGTTCAATTTCTACAGAATTTATTTTGGTACATTTTTCAGTTGTTGCAAAATAACTTATGGCGGTTGTCATGTTCAGATTAATGATGCTCAATATCTGGTAATGTAAAAAACATTTTTTATTTTATAAATCGTTTCAATGTTTTTCTTTATTATTCTCCACTACATTCGAGTTTAAATTTGTATTCACTCAGAATTTGAAAGATATTTGCACTTGGAGTTAATCGACAAATAAATATTTTAATGATCGTACACCAATATGACATCTGTGATTTTGCTAACATTTAGCACTGTCGCCATTTTCTCTTCACCTTTCAACGATTTGATAATTTCATTCAAATAATACTTGTTATGGAGCATGAAATTTACCCAGTGGGGTAAATCGTGTTGTTTGCCGCCCAAAGCCTTGTATATATTTGTTCTCTTCTGCACACTGATCCTGTGAATAACTATACGACCATGATGAAGGTTAAACAACGATGACCTGTTCAGCAATTCGTACGAAATGTTAGGGTCTCGGTCAGGGTTATTCACAATAACAACACCACTAGGACATTCCAATTTTGAACTCCACTGTAATTCCGCAAAATCAACAACTCCCAAAGTTACCATTACTTGCTTCCCTTAGGAAACTTACTATAAATTCCGCCAAAAAAAGATAATCTGTTTGAAGAACCAAAATTTTTTCAGATGGACTTTGGTACAAAAGCACTGCAATGTCGGCCAAAAAGTTACTGACAGTTTCCGGATTCATGCCAGCGTTGTTTAACAACCAATGTACTGCTTCCATTGTTAAATATTTTAATAAACTTCATTACAAAAACCCAAAACCTATCAAAATATTTGTTGATTTTTACATTACTTTGGAAAACTCATGTCACTGAACTTGCAATAAATTCATGTCACTGACAAAACTTTTCTATATATTTCCAGTATTATGACATTAATTTTACAAAAGTCGTTTATATTTAATATTAATTAATGTTGGTGTGATCATAAACATGACTGAACAACATACAAGAAAAGATTTTTTACACCAATGGGGTTTGGCATTGGATTATGGATGGCAGTTGATGCCAAACAAAAATATACTTGGTAATTTTGACGCTGTGGCGCCAAAACATTTCGATTGTAGAAAGAACAATTGGGCTGCGATTTTTGAGCGGTTTGATTTGGGTGGCATTGTTGTTATAGTTCCAAATTATATGTGGCAAGACAGAGGTTTGAAAAATGAAAATTAGTGTTCAACATGACTGCACTTTGTTTTTCGATGTTAGATAAAATAATATTGATTGTAAAAAAGTCATGTACCAAATAAAAAAAATTTGTATTTGAAAAACAATGTTAACCCTAGACGAATTTTTAATTTCAAATATTTCTCAACACAACAGATTACTTATCAGACAATTACAAGAAATCAGAGATGATATTTTTCTCACTCTAGAAAACTTCCAATATGACCCAAAACTGGGACTAGCTATTTTTCAAGTACAGAGTTGTCATGTTGAAGCCAAGATATTTTTTCTAGAAGTCGAAATCGAGACTTATAAATTTCCTTTCTATGCTCCCAAAGTAAAATTTTTACCTGAAAGCGACATACCAAAGAATAAGTTTATAAAGTTGGATAATTCTATAAAAATTGATGATAGGAGTTGGTCCGCTGCGATGAGGTTAACTCATCTCATTTTTACAATTACTTCAGAAAACATGGATGAATAATAAACTTTTTCAAAAATAGATAATAATACAATTCTGACATTACTGTAATTTTTTGACGATGCTTTTCAGGTAAATTTAATTTTTGTACATGATATCAGTCCTAATAACGTATTTGACTTCTTTGGAATCTTTTGGAATAAGGGCACCTTCGTGATAATTCTCATGAACAAAGAGTAAACAATTACCGGTTTGTGGTTTTACAGAGCACTTAATTGATTGATTTCTTGGATCTAAAAAATTCGTACATCCCCCCTCTTGCACAGTGTTCAAATAAATTATGCAAGTCAAAAAGCTTTTCTCAATCTGGAGACCAACATTTTTGCTGAAACAACCATCATAGTGAGGTGCAAAGCGCTCCATTGGTTGGTATTTGTAAAATCTAAATCTCTCATTGCACCCCAAAACTTTAAAATTGTTGCCATAGGGAACCTGTCTATTATTTAAATACTTGGCATGCACAGGAACAAAGTATTTTAGTCTTTGCCACAATTGTTCTGCGAAAGAATGATCATCCCAAATTACACGAGTGTTATTTCTAACATCTTTCATCATAATAAAATTATTTGCTCCCATAGTGAGAGGCGCTTCCGTGTAGCCCATCATTTGACTGTGAAATATCAAATCTTGACATTCCTCTGCACTTAAAATGTTGCTCACAGTCCAGATGTTGCCTGGATCGATTACAGTAATTTTTGAGCTTTGTCTATCCCACTTCTCTGATAGTTTAACATTCAAGATGTCTGTAGTGTTCTTTGCTTCTCTTTTTTCCACTGGTAACATTTATTACTGGCCAGTAAAATATTGTGCACATTATCAACGGATTTATCTGCTTTTTGGAGTTTGTTAAATCATGTGCATTAGTATTCAAGTTTTTTGAAATGACTTGGAATTGTTTTTATATTATTGTAACCTATCCAAAAGTGGTCAACTATGTCTGTATAAAAAAGATTTTTGTACCCATTTGTTTTCGTGAAAAAAAACAAAAAAAGCATGGGTACCAAAGGCAGATTAACTATTGTATGTGGTAACAAAACAATTAACACTTATGTTCACATGGATGCCTATCCTACTGGTTTAGGTAACAAAATTGTGAGTGATATTATGGCACTCTTACAAGTATATGACATTGAGGCGATCATTGCCAAATTTGAAGCCTGTAAAGTTGTCACTGATGGGACCTTTGGTGAAGAAGGTGCCACAAAACCATCAAGTGATGATCTAATTGATCTGATAGATGTCACTAACGAAAACGCACCAGATAAAAGTAATTGGTATTTTGCAGCGTACAAACTTCAAGGTGAACTATTGAAAATGTTAGACGTAGGTTACTTGATCAAAAATGACACCAATGACTTTTGGTTCCACTATATTGTGAATTGGGATAACAAATTCCTAACCATCATTGCAAATGGTCTACCCATAAGTAGTAATACGTTTGGCATTAGAAATATGTTTATCGAAGATGGTTTTCTATCCATCAGTCGCAATATGTTTGTCAAAGACACTCCACCTTTTGTAGCGAAAAGTCATGAAAACATAAATAATTGTGAACGAAGAACCAAGAAGAAAGAGAAATTGAACACTATCGTTTTTCCAAGAAAGATTTATCTTGTTATGAGGGACAAGGACGTTGAAGCCTCTTTCTTGTCGCAAAAACATGCTCTGGAATTTGCAAAATTTCTGCAAATAGATGCTCTGGATTGTGAAAAAAATCTTGAAGATGTTTGCGAACAAGTTCATTTTACTGTGCAAGAAATTAGTTTAATGAGATAAAATAAAGAGATAAAATTTTAAAAATACTTATAATCTGTCATTTATAAAAAGACCACAATGAATTTTGACGAGCTATTGAACTGTGATGACAGAGTTGTAGAAGCGCATCTCACTCAATATGAGTACAAAAAGTTTATGGCTTACATAACCGCGTTATCCACCTTGCCGGAGGCTGGCATTGAAAAGGTGCTTTTTTATTGCGGATGGTTGGGAATAATATTTGAAAATAAAGAATTTGAATTGGTGAAAAAAAATCACAAAGATAATCGCGAATATCATATTCATTCAATGCTGCCCTTTGATGATGCACGTTACAAATTTTATTTCCCAAGTTCGAATCGTTGGAAATTGATTGACAATACACCACACATTATGAACGCAAGTTTCAGGACAAAAGTATTAGATATACTCACGGCACATACCAACGTGCAGTTTTCCTTGAATGTTATTTTCGATAACAGTGAAGTGGAAAAAATAACATTCAGTGATAGAGACCTTAATTTTCATAACAGCGTAGCAAGTTTTTGTCAGCTTACAGTTTCCAAGCTCCTATTTTTTGATATAAACTTCAATTTGATAAATCACGTAACTGAAATCATCAAGATCATTGAAAACAATCTTAACGCTAAAAAAAAGCTTAACGCTAAAAAAAAAGAAGCTATTGACATTGAAGTGAATATTATTCTTAGAAATCATGATACGCTCTACACAGACTTGATAAAAAAGACACCAACCAAGAAAAAGGAAAAAAGTCTATCAAAAAAGACACCAAAGAAAAAGTTCGATTATAAATACTATGTGGTTGACATTGCTTTTTCGCAAGCTCAAAGAGTATTTCTTGATTATGAGAACAATTTTATGGAAGCGCTAGAAAATGGTGCTTGCCCCAATTTGCGCTCTATGTACCTTCAATTTTCGACCACTACTGACATGAATACTTATGAAGATGAATTTGCAGAGTACTTTGATTCTATACTACCCGATATTAAGATCACTATTGGTACACTTGATAAATAACTGGTGCTCCATAAAAAAATTTTATTATAAATAAAGAATGATTTTTGAAGAACTATTGACAAGTCGTGCGAAAGAAACAAAAGCAACACTATCCGAATATGAATTTAAAAAATTTATAATTTACGCGAGCGCAGTAGATGCTGACAATTTCGACATCAAGGCAGTCCATAGGATTGCCAACATGCATGATATAGTATTCGATATTGATGAATATAAATTATTGCAAGCAAATTTTCACAGGAAAAAGAAAATAGAGCGTGAGTACTATCTCAAAGGACCTATTCCTTTTAAATTATTATTTTATTTGAAAAAAACGTCCCCATTTCTCAGGTTCCCAACTTCACACAAGTGGATACTCAAGGATAAGAATCCCCTAATTTTAACGACCGAAATGCGTAATGATGTCAACATACTCAATGCAAATCACAAAAACTTGCAGCTAAAGTTGCACGGAATCATTAGTTCACAGGACATAGACGCACTGATTTATAATACCAATAATGAAATGAATCATAGATATGATGTCCTAGAGAAAGAAATTACTGAATTTTGCTTCCAGTCAGTATACAAAGTAGTGTTTAACAATATTGACGCTAATAAAACTATCATATTCGGTGTTATCAATAGAATTGAAGAGGATTTCGCTGAGAGTGAATCATATATCAAAATTGAGGTTGACCTTCTTTTTATTTATAGAAGTGACGATGACCAGGATTTTTTTTATAAATGGATGATGGGTAAAGAAAGCGATTATACAAGTTCCATTGTTAATATTACTATTTTGAATGCTGAAGTGGGAGAAGATAATCATTTAGATATTTTGGAAGCGCTGGAAAAGTACCCAGATCTTCGAAATTTGTATTTGGAATTTTCCACCCCTGAAAGTTTGGAAGATTTTGAGGTCAATTATTTGGAAGATTTTGTTTCAGATCTTCCCAATTGTAATATTAGTCGTGGTCTTCATGTATATCAATAAAATTAGCGTGATTTATGATTATCAAATTGCTTTAGCAAATCCAGCAAATTTTTGGATTCAACAACATGACTTAGTTTTGTGGGAGCGCTATTTAGGTCACCAATTAAAGTTTCCAATCCCAAATCTTCCACTTCTAGGGCTGAATCTAAATTGCCAACAACGGAAAACAATATAGATTTGTAGCGATTTGAGTCTTCGTCCGAAGAAGATGTTAATGAGTTTTCATCGTCACTCTCGTCATCACTATAGTGAGAATTATAAAACATGTCGGGGGAAAACTGGTAAGAGTTTGGGATGCCTTCGCTCCAAGGTGTTGCCTTTTTAGCATATGAAAATGAGGTTGATTTTTCGGACAACACAATGCCAGCTCCCGCCTTTTGGTCAAAATAATCTGCGTTGATGAAGTCTGACAGTGGCAAACTTTTTGTTTTTTGGGAATGTTGATCGGTTTTTATATTCATGACCATGTTGTACTTTTGGGGAATGTTGATCGGTTTTTGTTTGTCCAAAAATTTTAAAATAATGTCAACATTCTTACGGTAGTGCGCCGATATTTTTATATAACTTTCCCCACAGTCTATGGAGTCCAACAGTATTTTTTGAGCGATAGAATCTTTGCCAAATATTTCATGCGTGGCAGTATGCTCCTGTTCTGCCAAAAAATACTTTAGCTTTACTTTGGCAGTCTCAGTTGCTGGTAAGGTAATTTTTTTGAAAATGTCATAGCTTGGTAGCAAGATGGTGTATGTGTATAGTGATCGCAACAGCACCGTGGCTTTTTTGTAGATGTCACTCATCGATGTGGCTAACTTTTGTGCATTCTTTTGTTTTGAAAATTCAAATCGCCATCTCTCTAGGATAATGTTTTTGTTGGCTTGTTCGCAGTTCGACTGCTTTCGGGGTATTTCAGCATAGATGTCAACATATAGAGATGTTGATTTTTTCAGTTTCGCTTCTATTTGTTCCGTTACACTCACAGTTTGGGCAATATTCATATTGAACCAATTGTCACTTTGTTTACTCAGTGTACCACTGGGCCAGGCTATTCTATTGTTCAATACCAAGTGTACGCCTTTTGTGACAAACTCTCGCCACACTGTGTCCAGCTTTTTTGTCATTGGACTACAACTGTTTTTTAAATTATTTTATGTCGATAAAAAATAATGTCAGACCCCTAAAAATAGTTTTGGTGTTTATTTTTGACATGTCGCAAATCTTTCATATTTTTTTAATTGCTTGAAAACCAAAGTTTGGTTCAATAATTGGTCTTTCGTCAAAAACTTGATCTTGTGCTTCCAGCATTGATATTTTTCTACTTCGCATTAAATATGCTACAACAATGCTGGCTGATCTAGAAACACCACCTCGACAGTGTACAAATACAGTTCCGTTGTTTTTTTCAACGGCAGAAATGAGTCTATAGCAACGCTCAAAATAACGACCAATGTTTTCACTTTCTTCATCCTGAATAAATATTTCATGGTAATTCATGTTTTCACACTTGTCGAGCACCATTCTTTTGTCCAATAGCGAGATGATCAAATTTGGTTTTAAATCATTGATAAAACAATGGTTGTTAGCATCTTCTAGAGAGCCAAGCCATACTGAGTTGGTGATTTTAGACATTATTTTTGAGATTACTTCAGAATATTCTTGGTTGACTTGCCCTAAAAACAATAATATGAAAAAAACATACAAAGACCTACCTCTAGATGCCAAACTGAACATTCTGGAATACTTTACGCCTGATGAATTAGTTGATGCACATAGGATTCCCAATTCTACTATTTTAGAATCTCAAGACTTCATCGTTGACTTTCAACAGGTGCGTGATTTTCAGTATACTCAAGTTGATGTGCCCTTTTCAGTGCCACAATTTTTAGACTTGGTCAAAAAAACTAGTTGGAATATTTTCATCAAGGTAGTATGTTCCAACATCCCCGTTGATTTTGATATCGGTGAAGCAGTGAAAGATATTTTTCATGACCCCCATAGGAGCATAAAAATTATCGTTGAAAATATTAGCACAGTCGACATATTTGGCGAAAAAAAAAGCTTTATTGATTCTATTTTCGTAGAACACAAGGTAACCACTAGCTCTTGCACTCATTTTCAGACATTATTCAATGATTTCAAATCTATTTATTTATATCGTAACGATGTAAAATACATTGCACGAGCATTCTTGAACATCGAAAACGCAGCAGTCGATTCAGCCTATGGAAATATTTTAGACCATGCAAGCGACAGAATTTGCCACCAAATAGTTCCTCTATTTGAATATGGTAGATCACTACAACATGCCACGCTTTCAATCCATGGTAATTATGATAGTATCTTTTATTGTCCCGACACAATTATTGTATTGTTAGAATACAATACTGATATAAATTCAGTAAACAAGTTTATAATCAGACAAACACAAATGGAAAAATACAGAGTTTCTGGTCACGAGTACATACATGAATTCAATATTAATTTTCAGCATCCATCTGATAATTTATATATTGTTGCAGAAAAAAACTCCATTGAATCGGTGACAATGTCCTGGGATAATTTTCATATGAAAGTTAGTGGTGACGATATTTGGATTGACAAGGGTATTGATTACGATAATCTTTACTCTTTCCCCCTTGGGCAATTTGCACAGGATACAGGTTTGGATGAAATAACTTTAAAGAACTCTCATATTGCAGACATTAGAGAACGGCTTTCTGGTCTTTCTGGTCTTAATTTTACGCCGATCTATGGCCTCAGCAGCATCCAAATCAATTTTAAAAATACCTCTCTCGACGAAAGAGAAGTACTTATTTTTACTAGGAATTACAATGTGTTAAAACTGGGTCAATAAATTATAATGTTTTCAAAACATGACTTGTGTTTTTTCTATCTAAATAACAAACCCTATGAGCGCAACGTTATTCACTTTCAAACCCAACCAGGATGTACAAGAAAAAATGAATACCACCATTCCAGAACTAGAACCGGTGGTGGTTGCCATGGAAAGTTCTGACATCTTGGAAACCATCAAAGATATATCTCAAGAATATGCTAACCAAAACAATAGATATAATAGTAGAATTCTTATCGCTATATGTATGACACTGCTATTCATCATAATGTCAGGACTGGGTATACTTCTGTCCGTCATATTGCCAATATTTTTATCAGTGTCATACATTCCCTGGGTAACGATTTGTTTTGCTCTCGCTCTGAGTTTATTTGCTTGCAGTACCGTTGTGGTTGGATTTTTGGGAACGCAGTGGAAGCGCTATTTGATCAGAGCATCTATGGATCAATATCTGACTCTCTCAAGCAGTGAGTATTTTATTATTGTTAGGAGCTATTTACTTGGCAGCAACTTTGTCATGGAAATAATGTACCATAACATTCCGATACCCGTGTTTTGTTCCTTGGAAACAAAAGGCAGCGTAACCTTATTTTGTAAGCATTCCAAGCCCTGTGAGTATTCACTGCAAGATCATGAAGATTTCTCCAAGCATGTGGTGGTGACTTTCCACGACGAAGAAAAACCCCTTTCTGGATAAATTACATCTTTGCAATAAACTAGCCCCATTCAACTGTATTAATTTTCCCTCCCTGATTGTAAAAATGGCAGATCAAGCACTACTTTTCGATGTGTTATTCGCACATTACCCAGCGAATGCAGAAAAAGGTGTAAGAAAAAGGACGTCAGTGAGATCTGGCAACCGCAAAACTGACAAGAAGAAGGATTTGGACAAGGATAAATTCTACAACCATTATTTTCCCAAGTACTTGTTTACACTGACGTGGCGCTACATGTACGAAATACAAGTTGTCATGCCACAGCCAATCTTTAGGGGCATGAGTGAAAATCAACTCAAGTACAATTTTCGTTTAGATCTCACCATGCAAGAGAATGAGGATGAGAACGTAGCCATGATACCACGCACGGGAAGAAGAAAGATGTGTGTAAACAGAGCCGACGCCGCTCGTTATAGACAAATCGCTCTGGATGTCAATGGAGATTGTGCAATACCACCAAGGAACGGTCTCAGATATGAAGTTGTGCAAACTGAAGACAGAGAGCAATTGTTGGCCAACAATGAGAAAGTTGTCATCATTCCAAAGCGCAAATACGGCATTGATCACGACGATAGTGAACCTATTCCATCCGACAAGGTACGAATTAAAGCATCCAAAGACGGACACAGTGTAATCATCAAGTTTGGGTTCAATCCAGCCTACTGCTCCAAGGTTTTTAACTATGTACCCATCAGATTGGCGGTTCAATATCATATTGGTCAGGAACAAGTCTTTGGGTTCTTTTCACCCGAGTTCAAATTGTTTGGAAAGGGGACCACCAAAGTTGAAAAATATATGGACATTCCAAGATCGGTTTTTGATGCAGCCTTTTATCAGTATGGGCAGCAGTCACTCTACACGACACATAATAGAGATCGCAGGGCTGATAGGAATGTCATTGCCGATGACGCTGATTTGGATCAAGCCGGTTTTGTGAACGCTGGAAATATCTTGCAGGGTTTGGCCACCAGCGAGGGCACTGAAGTTCAGGATCATGTTTTTGATGCGCTAATTAATGATTTTGATATTATGGACTATGATAGAATTGATCAAGTGGTTAATGATTTTGAAGATACTGTCGCTAATTATTCTGAAGAACCACCAGTTGAGCGAAATTCTTCACCCCACACCCAGGCAGATGTAAATCATCATGGTAATGCAGAGCATCCACCCATTATTGATGATTATGATGTCAATTCTTGGTTTAATCAAGATATCGACAATAGTGATGGTGAACAAGATCGAGTCGTCAAAAAGAAGACCAAAAAGTCTGCCCCCAAACTCAAGAAAGATGTTGTTCCGGTGGAAGAGAAGCCCAAAAAGAAAAAGTCTGTCGCCAAAAAGAATGTTGTTGCCGATAAAAAATCTGCCCCCAAAACAAAGTCCTCACCAGCCCCAAAGAAGGCCAAAAAATCTGCCCCCAAAGTCAAGAAAGTGGATGCTGGTATTTATATTGATGGTGAATTGATTGTGCCCAAAAGAAAGTCTGCCAAGAAAACCAAAGATGCTGTGACATCTCCAAAAAAGAAGACCAGAAAATCTGCCCCCAAAGTCAAGAAAGATGTCAAAACTATGAAAACTGTGAAAGATGTCAAAGATGCGGTGGAAGAAAAACCTAAAAAGAAAAAGTCTATCGCCAAAAAGAATGCCAGTGACGATAAAAAATCGGTAAAAGCAAAATCTGCCCACAAAAGAAAATCAGTGTTGAATCACTATTTGGCAAACCTTTAAATTTTTATTAAATTCATGTCACCGACATTATTTTTTATTAATTTCAATATGTAGAATTTTTGATTTTCTCTTTCTCTTTTTTGAAATAGTGGGTTTAACTGAATTTTTAATGTTATTCTCCCCAACATCCATTTTGGTTTTAGTCAGGTTGTCAATATAATTTTCCAAATCAAAGTTGGTTACATGACAAAAATCGGTCATGTCCAGAGAGATTGAAATTGGTTGATCTAGGTCTGGATCTCCAATTTCTTCCTTGTTGTCATGCACCCACTTTCTATATTTTTGGAGTCTAGATTTTTCCTTTTGTCGCAAAAAGGCCAGTCTTGCCACTTGTTGCAGTGCATTATGGTACTTTATTCTCAATTGCTCCAAACCAAACTTGTAGTACTCTAGTGTCAAATTTTCAATAGGGGCTTGTCCTATGGTTTTGTCATGTTGCTGCTCCAGTATTTTTTCGGTAGTATCCAAAATTGTTTGTGGCTTGTGCATGACGGCCGAAATGATCATGTTTTCCAACTGTGCCGCTCTTTGTGAATATTTTTCTTTTTCCAGTTGAACTTTTTCTATTATGTCATGCCCAGCCTTTACAGTGTTACAGCGATGGCACAAGAATTGAAAATTATCCACATATGCAGTACGATCGTTGGAAGTGTCCACTCTATCGATGACCGCCAAGTTGCTGGGTGGTGGAATGTAGGACTTATCATTCAGAGAACGAAGGGTTTCCTTGTCAGTGTGATGGAATTGAAGCTGAACATGACAAATGGCACACGTACCTCCTTGTTGGTGCCATTTATCTACAACTTTATCCAGCGCTAGCTCTTTTGTCAAAACAAGTGTTGGTACTAGTGCGGTGTTAGCATCTTTGTCATGTAGAATGATGGCTACACAATTATCAGGATCAGCGTTCTCCACCAAGTTGAGGTCCGTCAAACATATGGGAACATGACGAGCGACTTCTCTACCGTTGCAGCGCTTTCTTATTCTATCAAGGTGTTTTTCCAGTGGACAGTCTTGCATCCCCTGTTCATACTCTTTGAACATACAATCTAGACACTGGTTTTCTCTATCTTCGGCGAGGTCCAACTCTCCCACTATCATGTCTTTTCTTCTTTTAAAATCAGTTAGTGGTAATGTATTTCCACAATATTTGGTGCTGGAATGTTGTCTATAGATATTTGTTGGTTCACATTTTTTTACAGACATTGCTAACATGACGCTAATATTATAATTTTTCAAAAAAGTCGTATGGCGTTTATTTGTAGGTTTCTGTGTTTGTTGTTGTACTCAATTCATCAAAACTATTGTTGGTATTTATGATCACTGGTATGGGAACTTTTCCTCGCAAGTACATGACTAGTTGCAAAATACCAAGCAAAATAAGAACAAGAAAACTGACCGCACAGGCAATTGCAAAGGCTGCTGGGAACCATATAGAAACTGGATCGATGGTATTGAATAGTGTAACATATACGATATTGGTACAATCATAATAACAGCGTACATTACTTTTGCCAACATAGTATTTCAAATCAGCGATAACATCTACATAATGCGGTTCACAGTTGGTTAAGAGTGTAGAGTTGGTTATGGTGTCGTTGGTGCCATCCAAGCTATATGATACCGGCAAATAGGCTCGCCAGCAAACAGTGCAACTGCGACCACATATGAGATCCTCACGTACCCACGCGCTGGACACATTTAGAAAACATTCTGTTTGTATCAAGTTATCCATTTGCACTTTATCGGGCACATAAAGTACTAGCATGAATATGATACTCAAAACAAAAAACAAGGCAGTGATAAATAAAGCGAAAAGTTGTAAAACTTGGAGGCCAGTTGTTCTTGATCTCATTTATATTAATTTATGGAACTCAGTGTTGTTAACTTTATAGTTTTCGGAAAAACTAGAAATAAAAACATTAATTTTTTCATCCATATATAAAAAGAAAAAAGCGGCAAAATTATTATTTACACAACCAACAAACAATATGAACACAGAAAAGTCCACAGAAGTGAACATTGGCGGCATGCGGGTTTGTTTAGAGACCTACAAGCAACATACATTGGCACTCATTATTGAAGCTCCCCAACAAAAATCAAATCAAAATAATCCTCCCCCAAATACTGTTTTTCATAAAACTGGAGGGGACAGTTCTCCAATGTCTATATCGCCACAATCCCCAAGACAACAAGGACAACATATATTTGATGACGATTTATATTTGAGAACACATCAATCTATGCAACTTAGAGAGAAACTTGTTCCTTACTTGAATAATGCAACACTGCAAAAAATGGAAGAGAACTTGCAACCTTTCATGCCAAAAAAAGTTGGTGCTCCAATGCCAGTTTTCGATCCCACCAAGAACAACTCCACCAACATCTTGCAGTTGCATGAGAGTTTGGGTAAGGGACGATATGGTACAGTTTGGCGTGGTTCTGTCAAGAATTCACAAATTGCCATAAAAAGAGGTACCATCGATGATTCTACCACTTGGGAAGGTGCCATTAAAGAAATTAACATTATGCAAAAGACCAGTGCCATGGTGGAAAGTGGCACCAATCCTCACTTTTGCTTGTTTTCTGGAGCCATAATTCAACGTAAGAGAACAAAGCAAGTATCTACAATCACTACTACCAACAAGCCCAGTACTGTAGATGGAAAGGGGAACCAACAACTTGCCGGTCAAAAACGAAAACGCTCCAACAGTGGAGAGGGTAGCGATGCGCACAAAAAAAAAGGTTCAAAGCGTATGCGCTACGTTTATGAAGACTACAATCACTACTTTGCATTTCTAGAGTTGGCGGCAGGTGATTTGGATTCTTGGTGGCGTCACTCCAGCGGTTCCGATGCTTCCTACTTGGGTATGGTGTTACAAATATTGATGGGTATTATCAAGATGGGTAAGGACCATGACATTATCCACAACGATCTGTACTTTAGAAATATTTTGTTCAGAAACATTCCCACCGACACTGTGCATACTTATCATATCGGCAATGTCGAGTTTGAAGTAAAAACAGAGGGTCACTTGTTCATGTTGGGTGATTTTGGTTTGGCCACTTCCGACAAGTTGAAAATTGGTGCCCTAGAATGTGACCACAAGAGTGCCATCATTGGAGAATATCAAAAGAAGAAGAGTAGTGGCAGTGGCAGTAGTGATTGTGAGGAAAGAAAAGTGTACAGCATTGCAGAGACGATGGCGATGGGGTTCAGCAAACACGTAATGTTTTCCGCACTGCCCCCCTACAGTAGGGATCTCGTTGCCCTCGTCTCCCGTTTGGC
>Ga0302194_10000309_pt1 | contig 32548 bp, 40 predicted proteins | sample II_Bog_N1_1_FD_200227 | JGI IMG/M metagenome (GOLD analysis project Ga0302194, IMG submission 200227) | Peat permafrost microbial communities from Stordalen Mire near Abisko, Sweden - II_Bog_N1_1 | ecosystem: Environmental > Terrestrial > Soil > Wetlands > Peat | place: Sweden: Abisko...
CTGAACGTAAGCCTCGGCCACGACAGAGAGAACGACCGCGACGTCGTGGCCGGCCAGACGATAGACGTGAGCACGCTTAACGATGCTCCGGTTAGGAACAAGGCGGCCAACATCAACGATATTAAAAATAGCCTCAGGAGCGAGATTGACTATTCGACAGATAACGTTAGGTCCGTCGTTCCTAACAGAAGCGGTAGTGGCTTGCGTAACTTGAGGGAGAACGACGAGCCGGCTCGAAGCAACAGCGGCGCGCTGAACCCGAAGGCTTTCGAGCTCGGCCAGCAGCTCGCTACCGATTACTACAATGCCTTCATCATGTCGTTAAAGAAGGCGTCTACTGCCAACAACATGTTGGTATATAAGGCGTTGCAAGCCATGCTGACGCAGGAGAAGGCCTTGCAGGGTAAGCCTTCGCTACAGTCCTTCCAGGAGGGCGTTAGGGAGGTTACGAACGACATGTACGTACAAATAAAAGGATAAAATGAGCAAGCATAAGGATTTGATAAAGGAAGAGATAAATAAGTACGTCGAGAGCTTCAACCTGAAGGATTCCAAGGCGGTCACGAAGGTCCTGAAGGAGTTGTTCACGCTAAAGACCGACAACTTGATTAACAACATAGGTTCGGTTGAGAGTGACTCGAAGAGCGCGCTCGGCAGCGACATGTGGGACTGGTTCATAGAGACCATCACCAACTCCATCGACTCGGACAAGGAGGAGTGGCTCAAGGCGCTCAGGGATACCAAGGTGACCATCCTTGTGTACAAGTATTTTTCCAAGAACAACCAGATCGACATTGACAACGTTGAGTCTTTCGTCAGGACCAATATAAAGCCGTACTTTACGGCTTTGCAGAACTGCGTGGACTCTGACGACTTCAAGAGCAAGTTCTTTAACCTGCCGACCGAGATACTTCACCCGGTCGTGCGTTACCTGTTTAAGATAAGCCCCGACTTCAAGAAGTCGATAGTCGTAACGAACAACAAGCTCGGCGGCAGGATCAAGGAGCTTATAAAGGAGAGGATGAAGTTCGTCAAGAACATCGACGAGATCTCGCAGGGCTACAGGACCACTCTCGACATACACAAGGCGAAGGAACTATTCGACAACGGCCTCTTCTTCGAGGACAACATGTTGAACAGGGGCATCAACGAGTACTTCGTCAAGTTGTTGAACCACGAGGTGGCGGCCAAGAAGTTGAAGGATGTGTTCCCTTCTGCGCAGCTCAGGGCCATGAAGAAGCAGATAGAGTCGTGCGCCGCTTACGTTGCGCACGTGTCCTCGCTCAAGCTCGAGCAGACGCAGCCGTATTTTACTACGGACGGCCAGCAGGTCGGCAAGAGGTTCAGCAACGATCTGGAGGTCGTTACGGACCAGCAGTTTGACGGGTATGTAGTCGACAAGGATTCCAGATTGAAGGAGCCCAGCGCGGCTGTAAACCCCGTCAGCAACGATTGGCAGGCGTCTGCTCCAGGCGCCGGCGGCGCGGAGGGCCCTGGCGCGAGCGGTGGGCCTGGCGGAATGGGCGGCGGATCGTTTGGTGGAGGTGGAGGTGGAGGGGATTTTGATGTGCCTTCCGGCGGTGAGGATTTCGCGGCGCCCGGCGAGGAGGGAAAGATACCTGGCGAACCGGACGGTGAGGACATGCCTACTGACGACAGCGGTTTCCCGGTTAATTTCGGTTCGAAGGAGACCAACGACGACGACAAGCCGGCTGATATACTCCCTACTGTTGACACGCCTAAGACGCAGGATACAGTGGATACCCCGACGGCGGATGACAAACCTAAGGATGCAAAAAAATAACTGCTTAATTAGTTTATACTTGTCGTGCGTATGTATAAATTTGTTTATATAAATAGAGTATGTGTATGAATGTTTAGGAAAAAGGATTTTGTTTTTTTATTGTGCCAAGATAAGATGCTTATCGAGGATGGCGAGACCCAGATAAAGGACCAGGCGGACGACTACGTCCTTGCCTCTCTGAAGACCCTGTTCGGCAGCAAGAAGATTGCTTTCTCTGATATATACACGAATAATTCTACCGACAACGTCACCTTCAAGACTGTGACGATTCTGTCCACTACCACGCCACACAACAAGTATTTTTTACCATTGATCTACGAGATATACGCATTCGTCAAGACGGACGACGACGGCGTGTTCTCATACAAGTATAGCATGAAGAAGTTTGGCAGCGAATCCAATACGATTACAGTGTATAAATTTAAAATTTAGGAATGATTTTTAGCAAGGAAAAGAACGAGGAAATCAGGGAGAGGGTTAGGCAAATAAACAAGCTGAGGACCCAGGGTGAGCGGCTTGAGGAGTGTATCACCTATAAGGAAAAGATACACGGCGAAATAAACGATGAGGTGGACGAAATATTCTCGTCCATCAACTTAAAAAAAGACAAAGAAGAATGAGAATGCTGTACGTAACATACCAACAGAGCGGTGTGTTGAAAAAAGGTGCTATATCCGAGGTTTACTATAACCACTTGAAGTCGGAGAGCACTGTTTCGAATCTTGTTATGTATCCGAATGAGATGATCATGGAGAACAATTACAGTGTCCTTACGGCTGAGGGAACGAAGGGTTCCGGTAAGAACATTTTACACGGATAAAAAACGCCAAATGATATTGATAATTGTGGGCATCACAGTGCTGGTATTGTTGCTGATAGCTTTCTTCACGTACCTCGTGGCGAAGCTTTACGTGTACATACTTGGCCTGGAGACAAAGCTTACGGAAGCGATAACCAAGAACGACAATATGTATGAGTCGTTGAAGGAGCTCGTCGCGGACGACTTCCTGCTTAAGGACGGCAGATTAAAAAAGTTTAGAATTGACTCGGATTCGAATCGTATGTACAACGGAGTCGTTGTGGATGAGGAGGAGTCGGAAATATAACACGATGAATTATACAACAATTAAGTCAGATGACAAGCCATTTTCCTCTGCCATCGTCGGCGAGATCTACGAGCAGTATTACGGCAAAGGCTATACTCACGTGATCGATTCTTCGTTCTCTCTTTACAAGAAGGGCATCTGGAAGAAGATAGAGAAGAACATGGGGAACTTCAGCGTTCAGAAGACGGTTAACTTTCACAACGACAACAAGCTTCCGCTCGTCACAGAGGCGTTCTATACCAGCAAGGACAAATTTTTACTGGTCGCGGTCAAGGCCGACTACGATCACAAGGACATGAGCGATGTGGGTGACGATATAGAGGTCAAGTTCACGCCGGAAGGCATGGAGTTCACATTGGGTGGTCATGAACCTGAGTACGAGTACGAAGATGATGATGACTATGAGAACATGGATAAGGTGCTCAAGGTAGACCCGAAGGCGGATTTCAATGCCAAGTTTGTAATACTGTGTGATGCAGACGCATACGACACCGCATTGAAGTTCATGAAGAAGGTTTTGACGAGCGAAAGGAAGAAGAAGAAGGAATTGAGGGAGTTGAACATTTTGTGCAACTCTGGGCAGGGTACATATCTGAGGAGCTTTAAAACTTCTGATGTCAACATAGACATCGATGACAACTACAATGATGACTTCAAGCCGGTTAGTGACGAGATCATACGTAGGCTGAACAAGAAGGACAACAACGGCATTGTGTTGTTACACTCGGAACCTGGTTGCGGCAAGACAAGTTTCATAAGGCACCTCACACAGAAAGTTAAGAACAAGACCATGATATACATGCCGCCGGACCTCGCAACACGCCTTTCCGACCCGGATTTCATGGGGTTCCTAATGGACTATCCAAACTCAGTCCTGTTCATCGAGGACGCCGAGAACTGTTTGCTGAAGAGAGAAGGTGGTGGAAACCAGGCTGTGTCGAACTTGCTGAACAACTCTGACGGCCTTCTCGGTGATGCCCTGAAGCTGCAGATAGTTTGTACGTTCAACTGCGACGTGAAGCTGATCGACCCTGCGCTCATGAGGCCAGGGAGGCTCATAGCCGAGTACAGATTCGAGAAGCTCAAGAAGGAGAAGTCGCAAAAGCTGCTGGACAAGATACACGAGGGGGAAGAAGCGCCAACGGCTACTGGGGATATGACGCTCGCTGAGATTTACAATATCAAGGAGAAAAGACTAATTTCAAAGGTAGACCAAGGCAAGATTGGTTTCAAATCATATTAATGGGCGAGATAGAAGAACCGAAGAAGAAGCCCGCAGCTCGCAAGAAGCCGGTTGCGGAGAGCAAGCCAGTCAAGTCGATGACGCTTGACGAGATCGAGAACATGATCAAGCCGGACGACACGCTCGACTTCACCACGACGTACGAGAATGCCGTCGAGACGTATATCGCAGGCGAGCCGGTGAAAGAAGCGGACGTCGTTGCGATCGGCGCGGGACTGCCGGAGGTGCTGCAGCTGCAGCCGAAGGAGTCGAAGAAGGCAGAGCTGAGCAAGCAGGCCGAGAACTGGAGGCTTTGGCTTGTCAGGCAGAAGATGACTCCAGAGCAGTTCATAGCGAAATACCCAACTAACAAGATGAAGCATTTCGTGCAGGAGATCATAGATTTCAACACGAAAACGGGAAAGTTCAGTATTTAAAAGATAGTAAGAATGTGGAAGAGCCGCACTCCTACTTTGAAAAGCGAAAGCAAGAAAGTATATTTACACTATAGAAATTTTATAATTTTCATTATTTTTTAGAACTCAAATTTCATTTATGAATGAGCACACCACACGAACAAGTCGCAGGTTTACTTGCGCGTTTAGACAAGACCTTGAACAAAAACAAGGGTAAGAACAAGAAAGATTGGAAAGCAATCAATGAGGCGAGGAACAAGATCATGTTCAAGCCAAAAGAGGGCAAAAACGAAATTATGTTTTTGACCCCGGCATTCGGCCAGGACCCATTCACAGAGTGGGGTTTTCACAACAATTTACAGGAAACATCTTATTACTCGGTTCCGTGCGACCTGTTTAACAGCAACACGCCATGCATCGTGTGCGAGACGGTTGAGGAGTTGAAGAAGGACTGGGATACCAACAAGCTTTTGTGGTCCCCTATCGAGCAGAAGCTCGAGTACTACGCGCCTCTTATAAACCTCGAGACGGCGGCTACTATAGCCGAGGGTCCAAAGTGGATGAGGGTGTCCAAGACGATCATGAACCAGCTGGTTGAGTGGTTGAAGAACCTCGAGGAGGACGAACTTCCATTCTACGATGCGGTTAAGCCGTCGAGGGTCCTGATAAACTACGACAAGAAAGAACTGCCACAGAGCCAGTACAAGCTGGAGAGGAAAGACCTTAAGCACAAGTTCAGCGAAGACCAAATCGCTGAGTGGGCCGGAGCTGTCATCCCTATTAGCGAGTACATACTCCCTAAGTCTCAGGATGAGATAAAGAAGATCGTCGACGACTACTTCAAGAGAGTGTACGACGCGGTAGCCGATTCTCAAAACGGCGACACGGTAACTGCACCAGCTCCTGATGCGGTGACGAGCAAGCTCAGTAAGCTTAAATAAATACGATGCGTAGGTGTAAAAGCCTACGCATTTTTAATCTAATCTCAAATTTTTAATGGCAAAAGAAGTAAAGAAAGCTCCTGCACCAGGGGCTGCTGAGGGATCGTTGTCTACAGACGCCATCTTCAAGCAGCTAATCGGCCAGCACAACAAGCTGTCTGAGGGCATAGCGACGAACGGTACCAACATGGAATCGGAGGTGAAGTATCACATCCATTCCGGCTCGATGCTGCTCAATATGATATTGTCCAACAAGGCCGACGGCGGCTGGCCGAGCGGAAGGGTTGTGGAGGTGTTCGGCAAGGAGTCTATAGGCAAGTCTACGCTCGGTTACGTCGCGATGGGGAACTGCCAGAAGATGGGAGGCATTGCGATATACGGAGACGTTGAGCGTGCTGGCAACAAGAAGTTCATGAGGCTTCTCGGCGTCAACCTCGACGAGGTTGTTATAACGAATGAGAACATCATCGAGAGACTGTTCCAGGGGATCGAGGACAACCTCAAGTTCCTCATCAACAACAACATCAGGAGGGATAAACCTGTTATAATCGTCGTCGACTCCGTCACGGCTATGGAGACCGAGGCCGAGTTCGAGGCTGGATACGGTTTCAACATGAACATCCAGATGAAGAAGGCGATGATGCTTGGTAAGGCGTTGAAGAAGATAAACCCATACCTCAACAAGGCGAACGCTTGCTTGTACCTCGTGAATCAGATCAGGGATAACACATCTGGCTACGGGGAGTCTTATGTCGTCCCAGGCGGCAAGTCTATACCGTTCTACGCTTCTATCAGGCTGTACCTGCAGGGCAAGTCCAAGCTTGTCGTCAAGGACCCTATTGTTGAGAACCAGTTCCAGGAAGCTATGGCAGAGTGGAAGAGGACGAAGATTGGTGAGAAGCCAGTAAGAGGCAAGGCAGATGAGGTCACGATAGGGTACGAGGTTACGGCTTATACGAAGAAGAACAAGGTTGCACCTCCTGACAGGACAGCGCACTTCAGGATCGTTTTCAGCAAGGGTCTGTTCGATGTAGAATGTTACCTTGACTACGCCATCAAGTTCGGCATCGTGAGGATGTCTGGTGCGTGGTGCGAGTTTGTGCACCCTCAGATAAAGTCTCTACCTAAGTTCTACCCGACCGGCTGGATCGACATACTGACGAAGAATCCGGACGTGTTCGAGAAGGTCGAGGAGTTGTTGATAGACAAGCTTACGATACCTATCGACGATGAGCTCGCAGCTTACTCGATAGACGCTATTGAGAGCTCCGACAAGGACGAGTACGGCGTTGGAAACATCGACTCTACTCCTTCATTGTACACCCTTGCTACGGCAGGTGTGGTCGACGCGACTGAAGACTAAAGATAAGTTCGAAATTACTTAATAAGAGAAAGGAAAGCCGCTACATTTGTTGAGCGGCTTTCTTATTAAATCAGTAAACATTTTAATGCAGCAATTAAAGGATCTGTTCAACACGGTGTTGGACAAAGGATATGTTAAGTTAGACAGGACGGGAGTTGGAACTAAATCTGTATTCGGCTACATGAGCCGCTTCAACCTGAACGACGGCTTCCCCATAGTCACGCTGAAGAAGACCTTCTTCAGGTCGGCGGCGGTCGAGCTTCTATGGATGATCGGCGGATGGCGCAACAAGCCAGAGTACAAAGACAAGAACTTCTCGAGGACGAACATTCGCTACTTGCTCGACAACGACGTGCACATCTGGACGGATTGGCCTTATAAAGCTTATTGTCAAACAATAGACGATTGGTATAAAGATCATGAAGTTAGACATCCATTACCAGACAGTTGGTTCTTTAAAGACGAGGAAAAAAGTACGTCTAACTCAATTACTTTATTAAAATTGACTCAGAAACAATTCGAGCAGAGAATATGCGAGGACGATAAGTTTGCGCATAAATTCGGCGAGCTCGGCCCCGTGTACCAAAAGCAGTGGCGCGACTTCCAGGGCAAGTATGACTCCGTCGACCAGCTCATGGAGATGATCAACAAGCTGAAGAACAAGCCGGACGACAGGCGCAACCTAACCTCATTCTGGAACCCTACAGAGCTGCATGAGATGATGCTTGCTCCGTGTCACATGTTCCACCAGGTGTGGACGAGGGAACTGACGTTTGAGGAGAAGATACAGTGGGTTATGAGGTATACTGATGTTGAGATGGAGAATTTATATATAACAGAAGCGGCCGCCGCTCTTTCTAAGCGCGCACTGTCCCTGCAGATGTATCAGCGCTCTTCCGACTGCTTCCTCGGCGTCCCTTTCGACTGGGTCTTCTACGCCCTTCTGACACACATGCTGGCTGAGGTCACTAACATGGTAGTGGACGAGTTCATCTGGGTATCCGGTGACACTCACCTGTACACGAACCAGTGGGACGCAGCCAAGGAAATTCTCACGCGCGAGCCTCACCCGTTGCCTAAGCTTAAGATAAAGCACAGGGATAACATAGAGGACTTCGTCCTCGAGGATTTCGAGTTGATTAACTACAAATTTCACCCAGCAATAAAAGTGGCAGTAGCCGTGTAAATGATAAAAGTACAAAGCGAAGATCTAAAGGAATTAAAGTTGAGAGCTAAACTTATAAAAACTCTATGTAGGGTAAAGATTTCCGAGATAATATTCAGGGATTTCGAACAGCCGCTCGGACTGGCGGGCCAGGTTTACCTGCTGTTAAATGAGTATTTCAATTTCTCGTTCAACGTATTGCCGGAACCGAACCTTGATAATGTCTGTAACGTCTTTTTAACCATCAATGACGAAAGGCTTAAAATCCAGGTCGTTCTGAACTCCAGCCCTGTTCAATTTGAAAAATAGTATTATGGAAAAATTTATAATAAAAAACGATCATGCTTTTACACATAGTTTCGACCACGACGCGGATATAAAGTATGATCTGATTTCTACCGTTCTTGAAAAAAGACTGGTGGAATTTATAGGATCAACACTTTCATACAATCAACCATCTAAGTTTATACACATAAGCAAATACAGGATAGAGATGATACTAAAGGAATATTTATCGTTTCCATTTTTTGTTAATTCAATGCATATAGATGATAAATTTTTTGTTGAAGTTGTATATCTGTCCGGCGATGAAGAATTTAAAATAACAATACAATTTAATTAAATGTTTACAGGAATAGAACAGGAAGTACCGACGATATATTTCCAGAAGAGGAACAGGGAGTTAGAGTTGTTCAAGAGGTTGATAAACGAAGTGCTCGATGCCAACTTCGAAACGTACACAATTGCCGATTTCGAGAGGCTGACGGTCGATAAGATCAAGCTGGTCCTATCGCACTACATAAGGAAGGATTTCGAAATCGAGGCCGTGCCTTGTACCGACCCGACGAAGATGGACACGTACTTAATTAATTTTGTGCTTAATGGCGTTCAGAAGAGTATAAGGATTGAATTTCAAGAATGGAACTAAAGAAAGAGAAGCAGAGGCTGTTCAACTACCCTGGTTGCAAGATCAAGTTCGTCGACCAGATAAACTCTATCATTGACAGGTCTGACGCGAGCAACTACTACGAGCTGTTCTGCGGCACGGCGACGGTCAGGCTCAATCTGACGAACAACTTCGAGAGGTACTATCTCAACGACCTTTCTAAGGAGGTCATAAGGATCATCAAGTCGTTCAGGGACGGCGCTTACGAGCAACTCGCGGAGATGTACGTCTTGATAAGCGACGAGTTCGGCGACATACAGCACTCCAAGGAGGCGTACTACAACTTCAGGGACAAGTACAACGAGAGGTACTTCAACAGCGACACCCTGTACGAGGGCTTCTACCTCTACATCGTGTCGAGGGCGAGCATCAACTCCCTGTTCAGGGTCGGGCCTTCAGGCTTCAACCAGTCTTTCGGCAACCGTGGCGGCAAGCTCAACCTGACAGAGGAGGATTTCGGCATCGTGAAGGCGAAGCTGAACAACACGACCATAAGCATGGAGGATTACTTCTCGATCATGAAGAGCCAGCTGTCGAGCGACGAGAACCTGTTCTTCCTCGACCCGCCATATTCCGACAGGAAGATAAAGGGTTCTTACAAGGACGAGGACGCGTTCGATGGCGATTTGTTCCTTGAGAGGATCAGGGACGCGAAGGCTAACATAGTTTACACAGACATACTAAACGACAGGATCATAGACGCCCTGCCAGGGTGGAAGTATGAGGTCATGTCCGAGAAGAAGAACGTGAGCCCAGGCAGGAACGTCGGTGACAGGGTGGATTTTTCAGAAGCAATCTATTACAACTTTTAAGCAATGTTTACAGAAGCACAACTAATAACGCTGAGCACGTTCGACAACGTACACTTCGTCAGCCTACCGATGTTCTACTATAACGTCAACAGAAACAGGCCTTCCTATGCGGACGACCCGGTGACGGACTTCATCGTCAACCTTCCAGTGGCGAATTTCATGGTCAAGGACTTCAACGGTTTACTTAAGAAGATAATTGATGGCGAGATATTCTGCTTCCTTGACAGCGCCAAGACCCAGTGGGTCGTAAACGTTAACGACAAAGGAGAGACTTTTTACAATGTGCGATACGCGGAAGTGGCAAGAAACTGGAAGCTGACACAAGTACCCAAGAGCAAGGAGGAACTGGGTGCGACTTCCTATACGGACCCGTCGAACAGCATAGAGCTGCTCGGCGGCACTTTATTATTCAGACCTGACAGGGTAAACTACTAATATATGAAAGTATACTTTATACTAAACAGCGAAGAGCGTGGCGCCGACAAGATAGACAACGTCCTGCACGAGTTCTCTAAGGACCCTGATAATACGCTCGTGGTTACTGACAACCCGAAGCTGTTAGCGGCCAGGGCGAAGGAGCAATACGGCTACACCGGCGAGTGGCGGAATAGCTTCATAGTTAATCCTGTTGTTAATTTTATTGGTAAGCAGTTCAAGAAAATAATATTCAACAGGACCTTCTTCAATTGCGACTACGAGCACATTTGGTATTTGATAGTTTCGATGACAAGTGCAAACGATTCGGAGGTATACATATTCGACTACTTCAGGAGCCCGGTAGAGGACTACACCTTCGTAAAAGACGTGGTCGATGGCAACGAGAACGTAAAGCTGATAGCGCTTGACCCCGATTACAAACCGAAGACGTTGTCAATACACATGAAGGTGGACAACAAGGAAGTGGAACTGTTCAAGGAATCACTGCCTCAGGTCTGCATAGACGAGGTCATAAAAGCATACAAGAATGTCGGAATCTAAGATGAAGAAAGTAACGCTCGAGTTCGAGGACGGAACCGTCAAGACGATAGAGGGCGACATGGCGAAGCTTTGGGACAGCTTCTGCAGGAATGCCGCCACCATGTTGAGCATAAGGAAGCAGAACCCTGCCTGGGAGCTGATAGAATGGAAGATAAGCCAAAAGAAAAATGAGGAGATACACTACTAATGATACAGTACGAAGCCAAACGTAATATACTGCTTATAGACGCTTGGAATCTGATGATCGCGGCCAACAACGTTTCGAACATACTCGACGAGAATACGGCGCAGATAGGCATGTTCCTGACGACGTTGAACATGATACGCACCTCCGTGGACAAATTCAAGCCGGTCAAGGTCATATTCGCCATGGACGGCCCCCAGGCCGGCGAGCGCAGGCGCAAGCTTTACAACGGCTACAAGGCCGGCAGGCGCGTGAAGGCGAAGACTTCCTCCGTCAAGATATGGGACGGGGACGACGAGGATGGCGAGGACGAGTTCACGAAGTATACGTCACAGGGCGCGTTTACGTACCAGCTGGAAAAGCTGTACAACTTCCTTAAGCTTCTGCCGGTCACGGTCGTCATAGTCCCCTATTGCGAGGGTGACGACCTCATAGCCTACCTTTCCCTTAAGAACAGGGAGGACTATAACTGCATCATCGTATCCGGCGACCAGGACTACTGCCAGCTCATACAGCCCGGGATACAGGTCTACAACTGGCGCAAGCACGTGCTGTACGACGAGAAGACATTCCTCGAGGAGTACCACATACTGCCGCAGAACTACATAATCATGAAGATGCTGCTCGGCGACAAGTCGGACGAGATCAAGGGTTCTAAAGGCATAGGCAAGAAGACGTTCGAGGTGTTCTACGAGCACCTGAGCAAGAAGGAGCTGATGTTCGAGAACGCCGGCGCGTTCATAACATACGTCAGGAACATGAACCTCGAGGCGTTGCCGACGAGGGAGAGGAACGTGATAAAGAAAATCTACACGGAGGAAGACATGACCGAGCACTTGCTACTGGTCTACAGGATCATGAAACTCGACGAGGACGTCCTGCAGTTGCACCACGTGTCCTCACTTAGGGCCCAGGTAGAGGAGCAGAACGGCAAGGGCTTGTCCAAGATAAGCGCGAACATTGCCATGACTCGAAATCATTTTAACAAACTGTACAACGGCTTCAACAACGACAAGTGGCTTAGGCCGTTCGTCTTCGTGACGCCGAACGTCAAAATAAAAGTTTAATGGCTCAAGCGATTAAGAACGTATCGAAGGTGCTGGCAGCGATCAAGAGCGTCAGCGACGACCAGGATCTGTCAAACTACGGCAAGGAGTTCCAGCTAAAGCTGCTGTCGCTGCTGATCAAGGACAGGGTGTTCTCGAGCTCTATAATACCGATCATGAAAAACGAGTACTTCACCGACATATACCTCAGGAAGGTGTTCGTGGTGGTGGAGAAGTTCATGCGGACGTACACGTCCACGCTGCCGACGATCGACAACATAAGGATCACGCTGCACCAGACCGGCGAGAACATGCAGCTGTTCGACAAGATCCTCAAGTCGATAGACGAGATCACACTCGCGGACAGGGACTTCGTCATCAACAACGCGAGGGACTTTTGCTTCTCAAAGCACGCCCTGCACGGCAACGACGAAATACGCAAGCTGCTCGAGGTCGGCAACTTCAAGGACGCGCAGGCGATCTCCGCCGACCTGTTCAGGTACTCCGGCCTGCACACCACCAAGATATACGATCTGAAGAAGGACATCGGCCAGATATTCGTCTCCAAGACGATAAAGAACCCGGTCCCGACGCCGTTCCCGACCTTTAATGATAAGATGGACGGCGGCCCGGGGGCCGGCAACCTCGTCGTGATGGTGGCGCCAAGTAATTTCGGTAAGTCGTTTTTAGCGAATACAAGGGTACGCATGTATGATTGTTCTTTGAAGAATATACAGGATATTGTGCCGGGTGAACTTGTGATGGGGTGGGATGGTAAGCCTCGTACTGTTGATAAGTGTCATTCTGGAGTTGATCAAATGTATCGCATCGATCAAAGTAATGGTGATTCTTATACAGTAAATAGTCGACATGAATTATGTATATTGAATTCTTGGGATAAAGTATCTGCGGAAAATGTTCAGTTGATGAATGCAGTTCAATATCTTGATAGAATGAAATCTCCGGAAGGATTTACTAATAAAAAAAACGAATGGAATGCAAAGTGGAGAGAACACAACAGGGGATTCAAATCGCCAGGTATCGATTTCGACGAACAGGAACTTCCAATTGATCCTTACTGGCTTGGCCTTTGGCTTGGTGATGGCTATAAACGTAATACTGAAATATGTGGTGTTGATGAAGAAGTAGGCGATTATCTTACTATTTATTGTGAAGATAATAATTTGGAACTTGTAAATAATAAATATTACAGAAGTGATGCCCCAAATAATAAAATTTTAAATAGATGGAAAGTTAATGGAGATAATTTTATTAAATGTTTCATAAAAGATTATAATTTATTTAATAATAAACATATTCCAGAGATATTCTTATATAATTCTAAAGAGAACAGGCTCCGCCTTCTTGCCGGTTTGATTGATACAGATGGCGGACTGGGCGTTTTGAAAACGAGCGTAGAGATAACACAGAAACTTGATGTGCTTGCAGAGCAGATAACTTTCTTATGCAGGTCTCTCGGCTTAAAAGTATCATTGAAGAAGAAAGAGGGTAAGATCGACGGTGTCATTAAGGGAATTTATAATAGGATTATTGTTAGCGGAAAAGAACTTATCAATGTTCCGACACTGATTTATAGAAAAAAGTTTACGACTTTAAAGACAAAAAAAGACGAGCTCAAGACACGTATTAAAATCACACCTGTAGGTGAAGGAGAATATTTTGGATTTTCCATAAAAGAAGAAGATAAGATGTTCTTGTTGGAAGATTTTACTGTCGTGCACAATACGAACGCGCTCGTTGCGGTCGCGAGGCACGCTAATTCGGTCGGCAAGAACGTAGCGTTCTTCTCGTTCGAGATAGGCGGCATAGACATACTCAGGAGGCACGTCGCTGGTCTTACTGACTTCACGCAGCGAGAAGTGGTTAATAACCAAAAAATTGTCGATATTCGTTTGAGTGATGAGTACCTCGGTGACTTCAAGCTCATAGAAGAGAAGGCGACTATCGCGAGGATCTCCACGATAAAAACACACCTCGACTACCTAAAGTCGATCGGCTTTTTCCCCGACCTTATATGCATTGACTCACTGAACCAGCTCAAGCTGCCGGTCGGCATGCGGTACGAGGGCGACAACCAGAAGTTTGAGTACCTGTCAGAGGAGCTAAGGGACCTGGCGAAGGACGAGGGTGTGCCGTTGTACACGGTGTTCCAGACGAACCGTGGAGGTTTCTCGAAGGAGCTTAACGACATAGAGAGCATAGGCAAGGCGATAGAGCCGTTCCAGGTCGCGGACGTGGTCATCACCTTCTCGCAGACCAAGCCGATGATACCACAGCAGAAGTGCTACACGATGCTGCTGAAGAACAGGCTGGGACCCAAGCACATAGTGCTCGATTGCCACTACGACCCGGACAAGTGCGTGTTCGACGAGGTGGCCGTGGTGAACGAGCTCCTACTCCTGGAGGACGAGCAGAAGAACAAGATCAAGAACGCCGCGAAGGGGGCACTTGACAAATTAAGGGACAGAAAATAATAAACAGGAATATATAAAAATACGGAATGAGCAAAGAGAAGATAGAACCATTATTGACGGACCCAGGAAACAGCAGATTTACATACTTCCCTATCAAGCACCCAGACCTACACAGATTTTACGAGCAGCACGAGAGCGCGTTTTGGACGGCCAAGGAGGTCGACATCTCTACAGACCTAAAGGACTGGGAGAAGCTGTCGGCCCAAGAGCGTTACTTCATAACAAACATACTGGCCTTCTTCGCCGCCTCTGACGGCATCGTGAACGAGAACCTCGCGGAGAACTTCATCAGGGAGGTCAAGTACCCGGAGGCGAAGGCGTTCTACGGCTTCCAGATAATGATGGAGAACATACACAGCCAGATGTACTCCCTGCTGATAGAGACCTACATAAAAGACCCCGTCGAGAAGGACAAGTGCTTCAACGCGATAGACAACCTGCCCGCCGTTAAGAAGAAGGCCGACTGGGCTTTGGAGTGGATAGGCAAAGCTTCCTTCCAGGAGAGGCTTATAGCGTTCGCTGCTGTTGAGGGTATATTCTTTAGCGGTTCGTTCTGCTCTATATTCTGGCTCAAGAACCGCGGCATCATGCCTGGCCTGTGCTCCGCGAACGCGCTAATATTCAAGGACGAGAACCTGCACTGCGACTTCGCCATACACCTCGTCAAGAAACACATCAAGAACAAGCCGACCGAGAAGAAGATAAAGGAGATACTGCTTTCCGCACTCGATATAGAGAAAGAGTTCATAACCGATTCACTGCCGGTTTCTCTCATAGGCATGTCAGCCTCGACCATGAAGCAGTATCTCGAGTTCGTCACCGACGGCTTGCTCGCGAAGTTCGAATGCAAGAAGGTGTTCAACGTTGACCAGCCGTTCAAGTTCATGGAGGCAATAGCGCTCGAGACGAAGGGAAACTTCTTCGAGGGCAGGGTGCTCGAGTACCAGAGAGCGAAGCTCAACGAACAGATCGGTCTCACCGATGATTTTTAAATAAAAACTTTTTTATGCTGAATGTTGCAAATCAAAAAAAGAGACGGTAGTATCGTCTCCTTTAATTTTACGAAGATACTTAACCGTATCAAGAAGGCCGCTAAGGGCCTGAAGGTTAACTCGGACCAGATATTTATTAACGTGATAACGAGCATGCCGCAGGACGGCTTCGTCACGACAACGGAGCTCGACAATCTTATAGCCTCAACGGCCGCATCCTACACTGGCACGCACTACGACTACTCGAAGCTCGCGGCTAACATCGCCATATCCGCCTACCACAAGGTGACGAGCGTCAGCTTCGCCGACACCGTGAGCAGGCTGGTGGAGGACAATATAATACACAACGACCTCTTCCTGATCATAGAGAAGTACGGCGAGGGCAAGGTCGAGGAGATGATCGACTACGAGCGCGATTACAACTTCAACTATTTCGCTTGGAAGACGCTCGAGCAGATGTACCTCATAAAGACGTCTGACGGCATTGGCATTGAGAGGCCGCAGCACATGTACATGAGGATAGCGCTGTGGATCACCCAATCCATAGAGGAGGCGAAGGAGGTGTATGACTTGTTGTCTAACCAGCTGGTCTCTTGCGCCACGCCGATCATGAGGAGCGCGGGCAGGACGGTGTCGCAGCTTTCCTCTTGCGTGTTGAAGTACAACACCGGTGATTCGCGCACCGGGCTCATCGACACTTTCAAGGACGTCGCGGAGTATTCGGCAGACGGGGCAGGCATCGGCCTGTGCATGAGCAACATCCGCAGCGAGGAGAGCAGGATAGCCACCTCTGGTGGTTACGCCGGCGGCCTGCTGAAGTACATCAAGATCATAAACGAGAACCTAAGGTTCTTCAACCAGCAGGGCACGAGGCCAGGCGTGGCGGCTGTCTACATAGAGCCTTGGCACAAGGACGTATTCAAGCTTCTCGAGATTAAGAAGAACCAGGGGCCTGAGGAGTTGCGCGCCCGTGACATCTTCACCGCCCTTTGGATACCTGACAACTTCATGCGTGCGGTGGAGAACAACGACGACTGGTACCTGTTCTGCCCGAACGACATAAAGAAGGCAGGCCTTACCGCCCTGCAGGAGCAGTACGGCGAGGATTACGAGCGGACCTACAACCTTGCGGTCCAAAAGGGCCTCGGCAAGAAGATAAAGGCCCACGACCTGTTCTACAAGATCATAGAGTCGCAGATAGAGACCGGCGTGCCTTACATGCTGTTCAAGGACGCTGTAAACAGGAAGACGAACCACCAGAACCTCGGTGTCATCAAGCAGTCGAACCTGTGCGCAGAGATCGTGCAGTACACTGACGAGCTGACGACGGCTATATGCACGCTCGCCTCCCAGGTGATTAAGAATTACATCAAGGACGGCAAGTTCGACTTCAACTTGCTCCACTACACGACGAAGGTGCTCACGAAGATCCTAAACAGGGTCATCGACGTCAACCACTACTCCACAGACAAGGGGCTAAAGGGCGGCAAGGAGCAGAGGGCTATCGCCATCGGCGTCCAGGGGCTCGCAGACGTGTTCTACATGCTCGACCTGACGTTTACCTCGCAGGAGGCCAGGGAGCTGAACAGGGCCATCTTTGAGACCATATACCACGCGTCGATCGAGGGCTCCATGGAGCTCGTCAGGGACGGCCTGTACGACAAGTACAGCGGCTTCGAAGGCTCGCCAATGTCGAAGGGCGTTTTCCAGTTCGACATGTGGGATAGCGAGCAGGTCGTCTTCTCCGGCATGTACGATTGGGACAAGCTGAAAAAGGACGTGTCGACTCACGGGCTCGCAAACTCCTTGTTCGTCGCGCAGATGCCAGTTGCCTCCTCCGCGAAGGTGACCGACTCCTACGAGATGACGGAGCCGATGGACTCGAACCTGTTCAACAGGAGGGTCCTCGGCGGTGAGTTCATGATACCCAACAAGTACCTGGTGCAGGACCTCGAGAAGCTCGGCATCTGGAGCGAGGCGGTGAAGAACGAGATCATAGTCAACAACGGGTCCATACAGGAGGTAAACTTCTTGAAGTACCTGAACACCGACGAGAAGAACCTGGACAAGAAGGCGAAGAGGCTCGAGTACCTCGTCGAGAAGTACAAGACGGTGTGGGAGTTCAAGCAGAGGGACCTGATAGACCTCGCGGCCGACAGGGCCCCGTTCGTGGACCAGACGCAGTCGATGAACATCTACATGGCGAACCCGACCGTGACGAAGATAACCTCCTCGCACCTTTACTCCTGGAAGAAGGGGCTGAAGACCGGCTCTTACTACATGAGGACGAAGGCGATCTCCACCGGCGCGAAGCACCTCGCGATCGCCGCGGCGGAGACTGCGAAGCAGCCAAGCGAGTACGCCATATACGTGGCCTCGCCCAACTCATCTTTCGGCAGGGCCGAGGAGCCCGTGCTTACTGACAAGCCAGAGGGCTCGCCTTTCGACTGCGAAGGTTGCAGCGCTTAAAACTTAAAAAGATTAGAATGACGTTTAAAGAATATAAGGAGTCCGTTACGGACTCCTTTAACAAAACCGCAGGTAACTACGGTCTGCTTAGGCTCATGTACGAGACGGCGACGCTTCTCGAGAAGTTCAAGTACTTCAGGAACGAGAAGCAGCTCATAAAGTCCGATCTCGGCGACCTGTTCTTCAGGATGCTGTCCCTAATGGACGAGTTCGGGTTCGACCTCGACGACAAGCCGTTCGACATAGAGAGGTACAAGGCCGAGGCCACGTTGCTCGACAAGCAGTTCGACATAACGGAGGACAGCATACTCGCTAATTTCATGTTCGAGTTAGGCATCATGTCGAACATAGTCTCCGACAACATCAAGTACGAGGTGCTCGAACTAAGCGACGGGGACAAGCTCAGGATAAAGCAGTCGATATACTCGTATTTGCTGCAGCTGCTTTTGATAAGCTGCAAGGAGGGCCTCGACGTAGAGACGATACTCGCCTTCAGCATATCGAAGCTGAAGGCTAAGAAGAAGGCCCTAAATTTCAGGGCCGAGTAACGTTATTTTTTAGGGATTGGATACTGGTTCGGCTTGGCCGTGAAGGCCCTGCCGGACGGTGTCACCAGCGTCGATGCTGGAACTATGCTCGTGTGGGTAACCTTCACGTTCATGTGGAAGTCCTGTTGCATCATGTGTTGCTGCGCGTGCTCCGGTGAGAATTCGGCCTCCCTCCTCTGCGTCATGATCGTGCCGAGCTGGTTCGTCACGGTGCCGAGCCTCTGGTTCGCAGCTATGGCGTTGGCCGCGTCCTTCGCGTCGTCCTTGTCGTCCTTCGAGTCATTGATGCCCTCAACGAACGTCTTGACAGCGCCGGCGAACAGGCCAACAGCAGCGCCGATCAGAGTGGCGCCCGGGATCGGTATAAGCATTCCTACACCTGCGCCTATGGCGGCACCGGAACCCATGCTGCTGACATAATCGCCTGGACGGCCGCCTATTTCCTTCCCTAAAAAATTGCTCGCCATCATGCCGCCGCCGGCGACAAGCCCAGCGCCGGGCAGCGCGGACATCATTCCTGCCGTAGTAGCTGCGCCGGCCGTTAAACCGCCTGCGGCGAGCGTGGCTTCAGTTGCCGCCGTAGTTGCCGCCGTTGTCGCAGCTGTAGTTGCCGCCGTTGTCGTGGCAACTTGTGCGGCTGTAGCCCCGAGAGTTGCCGCCGGAGCGGCGGCGGTGAATATCGACTCCTCAGATACCGCAGAGGCCTCCATTGCCCCATCCTCAACCAGCCCCGCTCCGCCTTGGAAAAGTTTCTGTAGATACGGAGCGGCCTTGCCGATCATGCCGTTGAAAAACTTTCCCATTCCTTGGGCTGCAGCAGCTGCATAGGTGGCCCCCTGGAATAGGATCAGGGCGGCGACGACCGCCCCTATGCCCTTGGCCAGGTCCTTGAACGCCGTCATGATCGTGCCGTTGGACATCCCGATGGTCTCCAAGAGGCTCTGTATAGCCGTGCCTACCCAGGAGAACAGCTTTGCCACGTAGGTCAACCCCGTGCCGAACAGCTGGAAGCCCCACAGGACCGGCTTGAACACGGCTGTTAAGACGTCCATGACGGCGAGCAGGCCGTTTATAACGATGTCCAATACAGGCCCGACGATTGAGGCTATCGGGTCTATAACGAGCGTCTTGACCCTGCTCCACAGCATTTCCATCTTCTCGCCGAAGGTCGCGTTGTTCCTCTCGTAGTCTTCTATTTTTTGTCTTGTTAGCCATGACGCTTCCGCCTGGTGTGTCAGTTCGTCGAACGATGCCCCGGTGGCCTTCTGCGCCCGTATTAGGTTCGCGATCGCTTTTACCTGCTCGTCGCTCGCGCCTATCGTGTTCAGGGACTGTATCCCTCTGAAGTCTATATTCCCGGCCTGGTCAACGTAGCCGTGCTGCTTGATGTCCTTGGCGGCAGTCGTGATGAATTCCTTGAACGCCTCGCCGACCTTCCCGACTCTGATCTCTGCCCATATCTTGGCCGTGCTCTCGGCGACCGACCTGAACCCGAGCGCCATAGCCATGTTCTGCTTCTGGTACACGCTTGTGAACTCGTTGTACTGCTGCGCGAAAGCGGCCATGCCGCTGATGCTAACGTTCAACTTTGACGAGAGGAAGGCCATCTGCTCGAGGCCCTTGATGCCGTTCGCTATGTAAAGCTTGCCTGACAGTGCCGAAGCCTCCGCCAGGTTCTTGAAGAACCCGTTCACCGCTATGCCGTTCTCGACGGCGATCTGGGTCCCCTCCTCCATGATGTGGTTTACGTCCTTGATTTTTATGCCGAAGTTGTATACGAGGTTTGACGTGAGGCCGCTCAGCACGCCAGAGTCTATGGCGAACTGTTTTGACAACTTGGCCGCCTCGACCCCGTACCTCTGCATGGCGCCTTGCGATTTGTTCAGGTCTTCCGTTACGCCTATCAGGTTGTTACCTTTGCTGAAGGCTTGGAATGAGTTCAGCAGCTCCTCTACGCTCAGGTTGTTGTTCGACGACAACGTGTTGATGGAGCCGATGCTTGCGCCGTTTCCGATCATGCCGTTCCCGAAGTCGTTAAACCCGATGCTGTTGGCGTTGATCGAGCCGCTCATCTTCCTGTTGAACTTTATGAGCTGGTCGTTCATGCCGTAAAGGATCTTGATGGTCTCGCCTAAAATCATACCCGCGACGCCGAACTCCTCCGCTATCCTGCCTATGCTTACGCCGGAATCCTTGAAGAAGCCGTTCAGGTCGTTCAGTGTTAGCTTAGTGGTCTCGGTAAACTTCACGTGTTCGTCGGACATGGCGTTTAGCGCGTCGTTGAACTGGCTCATGGTGGCTATGCTTATACCATAGTCCTTCATCATCTGAGCCTCCCTTTTCTCGAGGGCTTTTTGCTTGTTTTCTATGTCGGTGTTGAGCTTGTCATTTATATTCCAGTATTTATTCCTCTTCTTCTCGTTCGTTTCGGCTTCCAGCTGCCTGTTGTTCTCATGCAGCAGCTGTGTGGACTTAATTATTTGCTCGGCGAGGCCCTTCAGTTCCCTTTCGGCGGCGGCGAAGGCTTGCTTCTGACGAGTGGTCAACATCACGCCGTCGTCCTTTATACCCGAGCTTGCCACCTTGGAGGAACCGATTATCCTCGCGATCATGTCTGAAATTTTGTCTGCCATTATAGTATTTCTGAATTTTTAAATACAAAAATTAAGCGTTAATTTTAAAAAGACCATAACATATTAATAAATAAACATTAATGAACGAATTATTAAGCCCGGTTGGTATGAAAAACCCAAACTCCGTAATGGCTGAGGCGTCGAAAACGTCTCCCGTGAAGGTGGAGGATAATGACTTTGAGGAGGGCACGATCGACATCCCGTTACCGTCAAAGGGCGTCTTCTACCACCCGCCTTTTCGCAACACTACCGAGTTATACGTCAGGCCGCTTGACTGGAGGGACGAGGACATATTGACGACGAAAGCATACATGGAGAACGGAACGGTATTCGACAAGTTGGTGACCGCCACGATACAGACCAAAGGCATAACTGCCAAGCACCTGGTGCCCGTGGACAGGGACACAATCCTACTGTGGCTAAGGTCAACGGCCATGGGTAACGACATGACCGTTAGCTTCAACTGCCCGCTATGCAAGAAGAGCACCGAGGCGTCTTGGGACCTCTCTAAGTTGTCGATCCCGAAGTTCGACCCGAAGATAGAGGAGGAGCTGATGACCTTCGGGGAGATCACCGTCGTGACCCCGAAGCTCGGCCTGAAAGTGAAGATCAGGACGCCCACAATCGGCGAGTCGAATGATACGGAGAAGAGGCTCGCGCGCAAGAAGGAAAACGAGAACAGCGAGGTGGACTTCCTTGGCACTGGTTCCATATTGCTAATGATCTCCGGCGTAGAGGTCGAGGAGGGCAGGATATTGCGCAACCAGAACGAGATAAGAAATTACTTCAACAAGGTGCTGCTGCCGATCAAGGACTCGAGGTTCATCCGCGACAAGGCAATATCGATAAACTTAAAGTATGACACCAAGCAAGATGTTGCTTGCAAACATTGTTCGCATGTAGTGGAGGGCATGGAGATGCCCATAGTGCATCCTAACTTTCTTTGGACTTAGTCACCACCACAAGAACGTCCTCTGGGCGGAGCTTAACTTCCTCGTGTTCTTCGGGAAGTTCGACGCGCACACGGTGAAGCGAATGTCGCGTCCGATGCGTAAATTCATGATCGACAAGACAGTGGAAAACTACAAGCTATTGTACAAAAATACTGGAAGTTCTTCCAACAGCACCACCAGGGAACTGTAAATTCAAGGGGCCTTTTCGGGCCCCTTTTCTTTTGCCTAAAAGTGCTAAAGTGTGAAATCCGCGCACTATATACGGATATATTATATATATTGTATAATAGAAAGCTCCAGAAACCCTTTAGGCACTTTGGGGATTTTGTTCTACTTTTGAGTTCTAATCGGAAAAGATGCAAAAACAAACTTTTTATCAGCACGACACTTTGGGCGGCATAAGGCAGTGGTCAGTATGGGTTACGGATAACGGCGACGGTACCGCCACGCTCACTACGGAATCGGGACTTCAGGGCGGTCAGTTGATCGTGACTGACACGCCGATAACCAAGGGGTTGAACATTGGCAAGAAGAACGAGACCACCGCCTACCAGCAGGCGGTTAAGGATGCCACGACCGAGCTAAACAAGAAGGTCAAGAAGGGCTACGTTAGCGACATCACCCAGATAAAGGCTAAGGTTGACACGGCCACCATAAAGGCCCCTATGAAGGGTTACCTATACCACCCTACCGGCAAAATGACGAAGTCGCTTACACTCGACAAGTTGGGCCTTCGCGGCAAGAAGGTCGGTATCCAGCGCAAGCTCGACGGCTGGAGGTTCAGGATACACATCACGAGGACGAACATCGTGTTCTACACGTCGTCAGGTGACGTGACGCTTGAGTTCCCGCAAATATCCGAGTCGCTCAGGAAGTCTTTCGACAAGATAATAGACTACGTTTCCAAGAAATACGGCATAGAGGAGTACTACCTCGACGGCGAGGTTTACAACCACGACCTCGGCTTCCAGAAGACCGCTTCGGCTTGTTCCGCCGGCGGAAAGAAGACCAGCCAGGCACAATTGTCCCCAGATCAGAAGGCTTTGAGGGATCAAATGCACTTCTATCTCTTCGACGTTTGCCTCGACGCGCCGTATACCACTCGTGTGCGCGTTTTGGAGTACTTCTACTCACCTGTAATCAAAAAGGTTGACACAATCATTATTGACGCTGAGGAGTCCGTAATCGACTCCTTATTCACCCAGTTCTTGGGCGAGGGCTACGAGGGTCTGATGATCAGAACGCTCGACCAGCCTTACGAATACAAGAGGACGAGGCAGCTTACGAAGTACAAACCCCTCATCGACGACGAGTTTGAGATCGTGGGGTTTGAGGAGTCGATACAGAAGAACACGCTCGGCGCCTTGGTCTGTGCGATGCCTGACGGCAGGACTTTCAGTACGAACCTTAAGGGTGAAATCGGCACCGACAAGGTGAAGAAGCAGATATGGGACAACCAGGCAGACTACCTTGGTAAGTGGATCACGATAGAGTTCCTTGAATACACGAAGGCGAATCTGCCTCGCATACCGAGGGGCAAGACATTCAGGGCCGGTAAATCAAAAGACTGATATGAAAATAGACGATAAAGATATTGAGGATGGCGTTAGGCCGCTCCCGGTAAGAAGGGGTTGCGGTGCATGGGGACCTTGTGCTTGCACCGGTAAATGCAAGCAGATCATTGGGTACATAGACTATGACCTTTACACTTATTTTTTGAGCAACTACGTTTCGCAAGAAGAGTTTGTGGATATGCACATGAAGGCGGTCGAGAAGACGGAACCACAAGAGGTCGAACCGATCTCTTTCGAGATGCATCTGCCTCCTGGTGAGATGGTCATTAGGCTTAGCGAGATAAAGAGGCATTTCGTAGATAGCGACAGACCTTTCGTTCTGACGGCTTTCGGCAAGCGTATCACGAAGGAGAATCAGAGAGAGTTCCAATTTATAAAGGAAAACAGAAAGGAATTGGAAGAACTTCTGAAAAAGCACAATGGACATTTCTTTGCAAACAATTTCGAATGACAAAGTGGATTATGAGGGCTGCGGACCCGATGGAGATCGATGTGGACTTTGATCACTTCTTCACGTGGGACGACGATCTGAAATGGTACAAGGGAGTTTACAAGGACGGGTTCGAGCAGTACGTTACCGACGCGGACCTGTTCGACACGAAGCGCGCCCTGTTTGAGGCCGTCTTAGACGGCAGGGTGTTCCCGCAGCCGATGTCCGAGAATGATAAAATTTTTCAATTAGCTGTATTCGACGCACATGAGAAAATTGCTGCTGCAAGAGATATATTACCCGAATGAGTGGAAGATATTCGTATGCTGTATAATGCTCAACCAGACGACCGGCACGCAGGTCCACCAGGTCATAAAGGACCTATTCAGGAGGTACCCGAACCCGAAGAGGATGTCGGAGGCAGACCCGGTAGAGCTCGCTGAGGTGATAAGGTCGTGCGGGTTGTACAACAGGCGAGCGGCTATACTCATCCGCATGAGCAATGAGTTCCGTAAGGGTGATTGGCTGGAGCCGAAAGATCTGTACGGTCTCGGGCAGTACGCACAGGAATCTTGGCGTATTTTTATCAGGGGCGAGGTTTTCACGCCGCATGATAAGGAGCTAAAAAAGTACATCGAATGGAAGAGGACTTTGTTGATGAGGAAAACCGTAAAGAAATGATTAAGAGTCCCATACGAAACATATATGAGCTTGGCCGGCCTGGCGATTTTTTCATTTCTGGACTTGACCGGCCAGACATGCCAATATCCATTGATAGGATAATGAGCATGAAGCTTATGGACGTAATGGACTTATTATTTGAAGAGAGAATACTAATTAGACCGCACTTATGATAAAATATTTAATATCCAAGCCGGACAGTTCAGTCATGGTGGTAGACGAGAATTTGCCAGTGACGTACAAGCTTGTTTTCGATTCGAAGGACCGGCTCGTGCAGTCTGTATCGGACGACAAAAGGGAAAAAGTGTCCGCGATCTACATAGTCGAGCCAGAGTACAACCAGGTACGGGACGAACTGTTTCCGGTGGAAAAGCTCGAATACAAGGGCAGCTTGGACGACTTCAGGAAATCTGATGTATATTCGTACGATGGGATAAACGTGTATCTGGAAGATAACGTCACCCTCGCATTCCAAATAAACAAACTGTACTTTATATGACGTACGAGAAAGAAATTATACTAATATCAGACTACCGCATGCCATGGCCGGTGGTCAACCCGATCAACCTCGTGGACTTCTACGGCATAGACTCGGACGACCCTGAGTACCTCATAATACACTTAAATTAATCGTATGTGCTTGATAATCAAATCCGGCCCGCATATAGCGTCGAAGGATATTTACACGCTTAAGATGGGTGAGTACGCCTCCTTGGAGAAGTGTAGTTCTTTTTTCATGAATGAGGAGCAGAATGTTGGTGAGTTGCTTACTTCAGACTGCGTGGCTAATAAGAGTGGGAGTTTTGTTGGCAAGGGATTGCATTCTATATGTGACGTGTCTGTGCGAAATATATTACAAAATTATGACTTCAAAAGAAATAACAGTAGGGGTATATACCTTTGCAGAATACCTAAAGGGTCGGAGTTCTACATAGGGAGAGATGGCGACATTGTATCGGACTGTCTGATATTGGACGAACTGATTGTATCGAACTCGGATTTGTTGGAGGAGAAGGTAAATGTTAACAATACCAAAGGAGCCTTCAAACTCGCTGTAAAGATTCTCCTCACGTATGGCATAAAGATCGGCGATCTCGGGGAATTGTGATTATATTTGCTTCATAAATAACAAATATGACGATAACATCATGGAAACAGGACGACGACATACTCGAGAACTTCTTGATAAAGACGGACTCCTATAAAGTTACCCATTTCCCGCAGTATCCCAAAGGGACCACAGAGGTCTACTCCTACGGGGAGGCCAGGGGTTGCACGCCGCTGAAGCCTAACGGCAAGCCGCTTTACGATTACTCACTCGTTTTCGGTCTACAATATGTGCTGAAGAGGCATTTGGCCGGCCCGCAGGTCACACATGAGAAGATAGACGAGGCCAAGCTTTTCTTCCAGAAGCATTTCGGCGCGGACCTTTTTAACGAGGCCGGCTGGAGATACATAGCAGACCACTACAACGGCTACCTGCCGCTTATCATAAAGGCTCTGCCAGAGGGTATCAAGGTGCCTCTGAAGACGCCTCTTTTCACCATTGTTAATACTGACCCAGAGTGTTTTTGGCTCACGAACTACGTTGAGACCATTATATCCCACGTATGGCACCCGCTTACTGTAGCGACGAATTCTGCGCATGCCAGGGATATTATAAGGGCTGCACAAGACAGGAGTGATGATAGTACCTTTGTAGACTACTCGCTACACGATTTCGGTGGGCGCGGTGGTTCAACTTACGAGACGTCTGGCGTTGGCGGCATGGCGCACCTGGTTAGCTTCAATGGCACCGACACGATGTGGGCAATATCACTTGCCAACAAGGCGTACAACCAGGAGAAGACTGTTGACTTCAACCCCGGCATACACGTTACCGACATAGAGATGTTCGGCAACTCTGTAGTTGCGACCGAGCATTCCACCATGACCTCATGGGGCAGGGAGCACGAGAGGGATTGCATATTAAACCTGCTCAGGTCATATCCTACCGGCCTGTTGAGCGTGGTTGGTGACTCCTTCAACATATACAAGTTTGCCGAGCTTCTATACACAGACCAGGAGATAAAGGAAATTATACTTAAGCGGGACGGCAAGTTCGTGTTGAGGCCAGACTCCGGCGACCCGATCGAGATAATCTGCGGCCAGGCCGTGAAGAGGAAGATAAAGGATTTGACGAGGTACTTCGAGGGCACCACGCCGTTGATAAGCCCGGAGATATTCGAGGACGACCTGCTTGACGAGGTTAGAACTGACACGCCTCATGGCGTGCACGGCACTACGGAGTACACCAGCATCTACAAGGTAGGAGATAAGTACTACGAGGCGACCATCGACAACATATCTTGGAACAGGTACGACAAGCAGTACTACTACATAGATATGTTCGAGAAGGCCCACATAACCGTGAAGCAGCTTGACAACGAGTTGCAGATGAAGGGGTTGATGCAGATGCTCTGGGAGGGTTTTGACGGCACCACGAACGCCAAGGGCTACAAGGTTTTGAATCCTAAGGTTGGCCTGATACAGGGAGACGGCATAGACTTGCAGATGATTGCGGACATATTGACTAACCTCGATGGCATAAAGTTTGCCGCATCTAACATAGTGTTCGGTTCAGGCGGAGGCCTGATACAGAAGTTCGACCGCGACACGCTTAAGTTCGCCATCAAGTGTACGCACGTTACCGTGAACGGCAAGCCGGTCGACGTCCAGAAGGACCCGATAACCGCCTCAGGCAAGAAGTCTAAGAAGGGTTACCTTGCGGTGCACCTCGACGAGTTCGGCCAGTACGTTACCAAGCAGGAGTGCACGGTCGCCGAGGAGAAGGAGGGCCTGCTGAGGGTCGTGTTCTTCGAGGGGGACGTGGTTAACACCCAGGCGTTCAATGACGTCAGGAAAAATGCCAGGAAATAAGAAAATAAGCTTATATAAGTGACTAAATTTGGCCGCACTAACAAAGTGCGGCCATTTTTTTTAATACACTTATATGGGAATAGATCAGTTGAACAAGCTCGGCCGGAACGGGTATCAGTATAAGAACCCGTATGTGAAGGAGCCGGACAAGGGTCAGGAGGCGATATTGAACGCCGGCAAGAAGAAGGACGAGACGCAGAAGGAGTTCCAGGAGCGTGGCATACTCGCGCAGAACACTTACCTGATGGGCCGCCTGCAGGTGATGCAGAAGGAGATAGATGCGCTGAAATTTGATATAGTTAGTTTATTGGCTATCATTGACGGAGAAACGGATGGTCAGTTTAGCATGTTGAGTCTGCGTGAGAAGTATTCTGGCTTCCGCGCGAGCGCGGTACACGTATTGAACCGTTTGCTTAACAAGGCGGAGCTGGTCGAAAAACAACAATTGAACATCAATGAGTAAGCCCACTTTCAGCATATCTTTTTCAGAGTATTCGAACTTCAGGCAGTGTCCGCACAAGTGGTTCTTAAGTTACATGTTGAAGATACCGGACTCTTCGAGCGAGGAGCTCATATTCGGTTCCATGACGCACGACTCAATAGAGGACTTGCTGACGCATAAACATCTTGCCAAGATGAACAGGAACCCTATTGTGATCGAGGGCATATTGAAGGACAATCTGAAGAAGCAGATCGCGACCATAAAGGATACGGTCTTCTTGCAGAAGATGCTTGAGGGCTGGGTCGCACCGACGTTTGTCAAGCAGGGCAAGGCATTGTTGCAGGAGTTGAATATAAACGAGAGGTTCAAGGAGTATGAAATCATTGACGTCGAGATAAAGCTCGACGGCTTGCCGATCATAGAGAGGGACGACGTCATCATAACCTACAAGGGTTTCATTGACCTCGTGTTGAGGCACAAGGTGAGTGGTCGGTACCTGATACTCGACTGGAAGACCTCGAGGAAGCCTTGGGACATAACCGAGAAGGAGAAGGACGATTTCTTCTACGCGCAGCTCTGCCTTTACAAGCACTTCTACTCGATCAAGAAAGAGATACCGCTCGACCAGATCGACCTTTGCTTCTACAACCTGCCTCGTGATGACGCCAGAGGCCAGCGAAGGTTCGACAAGACCATCCTACAGAGCGAAATAGACACGTTTATGGACTCCTTCAGGAGCACCTGTGAGAAAGTATACGACTTCAACCATTTCGAGCTGGACAAGGCCCGATTCACCACCAAGAAGAACTGGTGTTCGAGGTGCGCGTACAACACCCCGCATTTGTGCTCGGATAAGGAACAGTACCAGGTCGTGGAACTTTCTTTGACTGAATTGTAACCTAATTAGTTATGCCATACATTCACATTAGTTAAAAGCTAAGCTGAATGAAGGCAAGAAAGAAGGTCGCCATATACATTGACTACACGATAAGGGTCCCGAACATTATAAAGACTTACGTAGATTTCAAGGAATCAATATTCTCGAACGCGAAGTTCGAGGACACCGAGGATCCTCTCACGGAGAACGATCCTCGTTTTTATTGGTACACACAGATGCAGAATCCGGCGATCGAAAAGTTCTACTTCGAGGTCAGGATCCCAGATGACGAGGACTTGTTCAAGACGCTGGACTGGTCCACGTTGTTCTACAATGATGACCACTACAAGAAGTTCATCGACGAGTACAGCTACAACCTTTACCTCGACTGCCCGGTGCCAAACGCCGGCGACATCGACATCGTGAACATAGCCCAAACGCAGCTTTTCGACGTCGTGCTCGTAGACGAGTACAAGAGCAAGAGGAAGATCGGCAACACCTTCCATTTTTTGTCAACCAAGAGGGTTTACCCGCAGTCGGTTATATTCCTCGGAGAGGGCCAGAACCTGAACGAGGAAAACTACATCGGGATATGGAACCCTCGTAAAAAGCCAGAGCAGGTCAACAAGCCGAAGGACAAGAGCTTCTTGAACTGGTTCATGGAATTGGAGAAGAAGGTGAATGGCGAACCATAAGTACGATCTGCCGGACGGCCTGTCCGCCAAGGTGATAAAGTATTGTTACGACAGGATGAAGACCGTAAACAAGAAGCAGCTATACGACAACAAGATAAGGCCGAGCATCTTCATAGAGATGATTTACGACGCCGTTGTCGCGCAGATATACTCGACAGGGATAATGGAAATTGACGATTTGGTAATAAAGAACATTTTCATTAATTTGAGGTACACGGAAGACATATTCTCTGGATACCTCGCCGGGAAGTACGAGCTCGCCGGCGTGAGGGATGAAGACAGTCTGGTTTTTAAAGTGAAGATAGCTAAACAAGAATAATGAGCAATTTCAAGTCAAGGTTCGAGCAGGAGATGAAGAACAAGAGGATAAACGAAATGTCCCCTTCTGCCCGTAGAGAGATAAAGTATAATTCGTTGATGTCTGTGGTTAAGGACATCGATGACAGGAAGAACAGGTACATATTCTACTGTCCTGACATTGCGGTTGTCAACCCGCTCGTCAAGATGGTCTACGACATTGCCTACAACGTGCAGCAGGCCGGCTACAACGCCATAGTCCTGCACGAGATGAACCCTTTCAAGGCCAAGTGGCTTTACGACAGCGAGGAGTACAAGGAGTACAGGAAGATCCCGGTGGAGTACATCCTAAACAAGTCAGGCAGGAAGTCTAAGAAGGAGAGCAACCTGTATACGTTCAAGCCGGCAGACACGCTGATCGTGACCGACGCGTTCCAGGACATGCTCGAGAATCTCGCCAACGAGAAGTCGCTCACCTTGATACAGAAGGTCGTTCTGATAACGGGCTACATGGGCATCAAGTCTTTGACGCCCGGCTCGGACTACACCAAGCTTGGCGTGAATACGCTCATCTTCTTCGAGGAGAACGTAAAGCTCGACTACGAGGACATGTTCAGCGTGAGGAAGACCTACATAATGGACAACTACCCAGTTAATCCGGTGTTCAACAGCGATAAGGTCGAGCTTGACAACATCTACCCGGTGATAGGCATTACTTCGATAGGCAACAACGATACGGCGCAGCAGCTGATAAACATATTCTACAACAAGTTCCCTAACCTGAGCATGTTCACCTTCAAGATCATATCGAGGGACTCGCTCGTCGAGTACATAGACAATGTGACCTCCTCGGCGGCGATCGTCATGCTCGACAAGGACGTCGTGACGAAGCAGTCCATATTCGAGATCATAAACACGGGCACGCCGGTGTTCCTCACAAACAGGAGGGAGTACTACAACGACAAGGCGCTCGTGGAGAACTTCCTCGTTGACGGCGACATGTTCGACCTCGCGACGAGGATAGCCGAGTTTTGCAAGTTCTGGTTGACGATACCGAACTCAACGGTCAAGGACAGCGTGATGGCTATAGCGGACTCTATAGACCTGAAGGGCAGGACGATGGAGGGCTTCTCCGTAACCGTCTCGTCCATATTCGACGAGCTCCAGCTAAACCGCAGGAAGACTTTTCAAAATCTCAAGGAGGTTATGGATAATGAGTCTGTTGTCTAACGTTTCCATGTCGGACCTTAAGGAGGTCGTCGGTGATGATGTCATGGATATTAGTATGGCTTACGTCAGAGAATACTACGCGGCTTCAGACCTGAGGCACGAGAGTCTGTTTTTAAACTTAAAGGCCATCGCGAACAGTGATGGCTCTTTCTCTATATACGAGGAAGAGTTCAGCAAGCTGCTCGTGGTCGTGCTGCCGAAGAGGGGCGGTTACCATGGCTTCGCCATACAGCCGATGGGGCTGTGCATGATCTTGGCGGCGAAGGTGTTAGGCGAGTTCGACATGCTGGACAAGCCAGAGGAGTTCGACATGTCAGTGTATAGCACTCTGTTTAAGAACTACGAGCTGCCTGACGAGGAGAGGATAAGGACGTTCATCTACTACATGGGCATCATCACCATAGACATCCTTAACCTCGACATCTACAAGAGCACTATCAAGATCACGCCGAGGGGCTTCACCATAAACGGCGCCAAGGAGGAGTTCGTCAACTCCGGAGGTGATACGAATTACGAGAAGGTGTCCTACATGATTAGTATGAATGACGGAGATGACTTTCTTAGCGTCATAAAGATGTATAGCGACGCGGCGATGAAGGACGATATGTTTACCATAAATGTCTACGATATGATTTATAAAATCTTGAACGAGTAATGCACGACATTTTTAACTGTAGGTTCGACGACTTCTTGTTCTACCTGCTCTCGAGAAAGATCGGTTTTCACAGCGGCCTAAGCGGCCTCGGTGTGGATGAGCTCTTCTTCGAGAAGGTATTCGGTGTTTACAATCTAACGTTGAACAAGGAGGTCGTCTTTTTCGACAGCGATGGTGACGACCGTTTCACCTTAGCTGTGGCATTTATCGTTTTGTATAGCGCCATTTCTACCAGCAACATCACCTTCCTGTGCCAGCCTAAGGAGCAGTACCGCAACGCGATAATAAACGTGTTTAAGACGTTCAAGGAGGTGGCGATTGATTTCGAAACGGAGATAGCGAGTGGTGGCAACAACGAATTCGTCTTCAGCATCGACGGGAGGTCTTGTGAGGTGGCGTTCAAGAACGACATGTCTTACGCGCTGAAGGACGTGAAAGGCCTGGTTGTGTTCGACGGCTGCAGGCCCCTGAAGAACCATCAGAAGATGAGCAGCCTGTTGCTGAACAAGGCTGCTTATGATAAGATATTAATTAATTTTCCTATTAATGAAGAACTGGCTAAATTAGCTGTTGATTACGAACTTAAAATAAATAAGATTAAATTGGCATAATGGGTAAGAGGGTATTGTATGTGGTGATCGGTGAGGATACGAGTAACGTGGAGACGATGTCGTC
>Ga0302194_10000313_pt1 | contig 32167 bp, 45 predicted proteins | sample II_Bog_N1_1_FD_200227 | JGI IMG/M metagenome (GOLD analysis project Ga0302194, IMG submission 200227) | Peat permafrost microbial communities from Stordalen Mire near Abisko, Sweden - II_Bog_N1_1 | ecosystem: Environmental > Terrestrial > Soil > Wetlands > Peat | place: Sweden: Abisko...
CCTCGCCCTGGAGGATGCGCTTGTGATTGAACTTCACCTCCAGCTCCGAGATGGAACGCGACGTGTTACAGAGGACAATTCCGCTGGTCCACGAAGACGTGCCATCGGGAGCGTAGGTGAGGGTCAGCATATTTTCGATTTACGATTGCCGATTTATGATTTTGCCGCAGCGGCTTGCGCGGCCCTTTTTGCGGCCGCCGTGGCGGGGGAATCCTGTTTCGAAAACGCCTGGATCATTTCCAGTTGGGCGTTGAAGGAGTTTTCGAAGGTGCCGAAATCGGCGCGGTCGATGCCGGCCACGGCGAATTCCTCCAGCTTGATGGTTTGCATCGCCAGAGGATCAGCGGCTGTGGCGGCTTTGTTGGCGGCCGCTTGCGCGGCCAGGACGATTTGAGCGAGATTCATAAACAATGGATTGATGGATTTTTGGATTAATGGATTATTGGGACTATGCGATTGGCGTTGTGAAATAGGCGCCGCGCACGCCGGCGGCGAGCGTGGGCAGCGCTTCCCAGGCAACCTCGCCTTCGCGGAGCTGCTCAACGCCGTTCTGAATTTTTGATTTCACCAACTGGCCAAGGGGGAAGGTCAAATATACAAGAGTGTCGGCACCGGTCACCGTGAGCGCCGCCGCCTTGGCCGCGCCGCTGCTGCCGCGCCCCGCCCCGGTGCCCTGGATTTTTAGCAGGGTGTCAATTGCCGATCGCGCCGGGCCGATCGGGATCCCCCGCAACATTCCGCCCACGGACTTGATGCGCTTGTTAAACAGACCCTGCGCGGCGACATTGTCATCCACAAACTCAACCTTCGGTTCAAAGGTCAGGCCATCATAGAAATCCGTGGCCGTATTGAATGGCGACATGCCCGTCCAAACGAGCGTGTAGTATTGCGTTATCGGGGCGCTGTTCGTATAGGTCGCGTCCACATAAGTGCCCCCGCTGTTAGCGTAGACGCGGAGCGAACCGGACGTGGACCAGGGATTGACCGCGCCGGCCGTTGTGCTGCGCAGGCAGAGCAATTTCAGCGGGCCAAACAAGGTTTTAACCGGGTGAAAAACCATCTGCGGCATCTGCACCACGGCGGCCGCCGGGTGCGTGTCCAGGGAATTGTCATTGCCGTGGACCACGGCCGGAACATCCGTGGGAGGGAAGATGCCCGAGCCGAGGACGGGATTAGTATAGGGATAGATCACGCCGGCAATCGTCGGACTGACGCGCCCATCCGGAGTGATGGTGATTTCGTCATAAGCCTCATTGTCGCGGTTGTCAATTTTGCCCATGCCGGCAACCTCGACGGCTACCTGGCTATAGACCTGGTCCGTGTCAATGGTGCCCTTGGAAAAAAGGCTGATGCCGTTAAAGGCCAAGCGGCCGGGAATACGATTCAAACTTGAGCGTTGGAGAGACATAAAGGCAGTGGGTTAATGATTGATGGATTGGTGGATTATTGGTTAACACGATACAAGCCGTCCGGAGCGCAGCCAGCCGTGCCATTGGCCGGGTATAAGGATTGATGGGGTCAAAGTTGGGGATGCAAGATTGCCGTCCCAGCCCCAGACTCGTGAGCCTGGTGGATTGCCCCGGGCGATCTTGATGCAATCCGGCCCCGACTGGCCAGGGATCCAGATGTAAATGTAGGTCGGATCGCCGGAGACTTTGTTGCCAGCCATATCACCACCCCAGCAGAAATCGCCGGGTTTTTCGATTTCGGTGACTATGCGGCAGTTGATGCTTTCAGTGTTCATATTTGGAAAAAGTTCACGGCGGCCGTGTCGCTGCCGGCCTTGCCGCGCGCGAAAGCGCGGGCGCGGAAAAGACCAGGCCCGACAATCTGGACTGGCGCGGTATAAGGTTGGGCGGCGGCATTGCCTTCGTAAGGATGCGATCCATCCGTGGTGTAGAAAATCATGTCGGCACCAGGCGCGGCCACGGTCACGGTAGCAGTGCCGGTGAGTTGGTAGCTGTTGGGACTCGCGGGCGAGACGCCCGCGCCACTAACGCTGATCTGCGGACGATTGACTTTGAACCACGGCCGGAAATCCGCCTCGGCGGTATAAAAGGTGACTTGCCCCACGCGAAGACTGGAATCGCGATCGGGCGTGAATTCCGAAATCGTCGGCACGGCTGGCACCAGATTTTGCGTGAGGCCCACCGGTGTGTAGAGTTTCAGCACCTTTTCCGCCAGGGCCGTCCATACCCGGCACGGCAGGCCCGTGCCACGCGGACCGCGATTGAGGGTCACATTTTCCACGAATTGCACCCGGATGGTCAGCTTCAGCGGGCCCCCGGGAATATTCGGGTTCTCGTCGGACGCCTCTTCAATGGGCAATACCAGGAAGCCGATGCCAATATGATCATCCAGACCCGCCCCGATCGCGGTCTTGACTTTTCGTTCCAGGGCATCCTCAACGTCGCCCGGTTCCACAGCCACACCTTTGCGTGTGCCAATCACTTCATCGGCTTGCAGAGCGCCCAAAATGTCCTTTTGGATCAGCGGCCAGAGATCTTCGTATTTCATAAATAAACGTGACGTTTAATCCAATTTTCAGTTCAGCTTTTTCAACTGGAGGTTGACCCATTCCGCCGCGCCGGCATTGGCGGAGTCGGACCATTGCTGATCGCTGGGCAGAATCGAACGATCCTGCGGTTGCGTGACCCGGTCCGCGAACCAAAACATGATCAGGCCTGGCCGGAAATATTTGGAGCCTTTGGGGCCCTTGCGGGTGTTTTTGGTGCGTGTGACGGCCACGCCTTGCGCCAGACCGCCCACCTGGCCTTTGCCCTTCCAGAACAGCACCAGGCCGGCGATTTCACGCGGCCGCAAGCCATAAGCCGATGCATTGGCCGGCACCGGGATGTATTTGGCACCAGGCGTTTTGGTGCCGGGCACGATGGTGACCTCGCCAAAGGCGCGCGTGATCCCCGGCATTTCCGGACCGCCCAGTGTCATGGTGGCCGTGCCGCCGTCCACCTGCAGCGTGTCAGCCGGATTGATTTTCGCCGCAATGCCCGACCAATAGTTCGTGCGGCGGCCGCCGAGCTTGTTGGGATGCGAAAGCCCCCATTGGGAGACATGCCGGGAGGTATCGCGCACCACGCGCCGACCCATTGCGCCCACGATTTCGCCCCGGCCTTCTTCGCCCAGCATGTCCAGCATTTGGCGGAGGGCCGGCGTGGCGGTGTCCACTTCGATTTTCACGGCCAGATTCATGGGGTCACCTCCACGCGTACGCGGAATTTCAAATCGCCGGATTCCAGGCCAGCCTTGAGCGCCTTCAGAATATCCGGATCAAACCGGTCCTTGCGGACGGCCACTTCATCCGGACCGAAGTCCGTGCCGGACTGGCCAACGTTCCGGCCGTCGCCACCCAGTTCCTCGTATTCGCCGGCGGAAACCTCTTCGCGGCCCATGCCGCTGTTGAAAGCGAACGGCTCATAGTCATTGCCCAGGCAATCGTCGTAGCCGCCCGCGCCATCGCCGAGCGCCTGCCAGATGGGCGAATCCTTGCGCGCCACCATGCGACCGGTGGCCTCAAAGATGCGCAGGGCGTCACCATCACCAGATTCCCGGGCGGCGGCCACCCAGCGGCCGTTGGCGCTGTCCCAGGCATCGGTGGGCACATCCACCAGGCCGGCCTTGGTGCGCTTCTCGCCCCGGGGCACTTCCACGGCCGCCACGCGGACCAATTCCCAGGCGGGATATTCCTCCAGGGCATCGGGCTCATTGCCCCAGATGTTTTTGGCCGCGCCTTGGGTCATCATCTCCTGCGTTTTCAAAATCAGGTTGATCCGGTCGGTGCTGAACAGATCGCGCAGACTGCCCGCCTCGGCAGGCTCCGCGTTTTCCCCAGGGAAGCCGCTCGCCGGATCGTAGCTGAGCGCCTGGCCGATGTATTTGAGCTTCAGGCGCGCCTCGGCCACGTTGTCGGCGCTTTGGCCCTTCACCCCGGACAGAACGCCGGTAATGGCCTCGCGCACGGCCTGCACGGCCGTGGCGTTGCTCATGCGGGCGGAGAAAATGGATTGCCGCAGAATGTTCGCGCCCAATTTCCGCAGATCCGCCGTGCCCAGGGAATTGGGCAGATCGGACCGGGCATCGGATAAGGTTTGCGCGAGGGAGGGCATGCGGGATGCGTGATGCGTGATTATGTCTGGCCGATGGCGTCGAAACTGAAGGGGTGCAGGCGGCGGCCGGGTTTGGTGGCCACGCCGCTGAATTTGAATTTGCGCTGGGCGACCAGGAGCAAATATTCCTCGGCCTTTTTGGCTTCCTCCGCGCGATTCTCGGCCAGAGACTTGCCGGTCGGGATGGCGAGCAGATATTTCCAGCGCACCAGCGCGATCGCGCGATTCTTTTCCCCTGGCGGAATGGTGCCATTTGCGGGCGCAAGGCCTGTGACGGGGTCAATCAACCGGCCGGCATCCGCATATGCCTGGACGATTTGGTCCGACACCTTGGTGATGATGTCCGTCAGCGACGCCTGGGTGGAATCGCCTTTGGATGTGTCGTAAGCCGTCGTCTCGCTATCGTTGAATTGCGCGAGGACTTCCGTTGTGGTGAGTGCGGACCAGATGGTCATATATTTCTCTCCCAAGGTTCCAAGTAAGGATTCATATTTGTGATGCGTAATTCGTGATGCGTGATGCGCGTTTGCACGCATCACGCATCACTCGTCAGTCAAGGGGTGATGATCTGGTCAATTTGCAGGTAGAACTGGTTGGAAACGGCGGCGTTCGTGCAGCCCACCGTGACCGCACCCTTGAACCACAGGAACCCATCACCCAGATTCTGGGTCGTGTTGGTCCAGAACCCGGCCGCCAGCGTGTTGCTGGCAGTGAGGTTGTTGGTCCAATTTTGCAGCGGGGTCGGAATGAAAACGAAGTTCGTTCCGGCCGCAGCATTGGTGTAGTTGTTGCCGTTGCCGGGACTGCCGTACAGGTTAACCGCGAGCTGGTTGGTGCCAATCTGGTTGGTGCCGCCCGGGCCATAGGCATATTCGCTGAATATCCAGTTCATGTTGTGCCAGCCGGTCATGTTGAGCCAGTTGGTGCCATAGAACGTGTAGGTGACGGTATTGCTCACCGGCTGGTTGAACACGGTGTTGATGCGGGGAGCAACGTAAGTGCCGACCTGCGCGGAGGCGGAGATGGCGAGCCCGCACGTCAGGCTGGCCGCCAGAAGCAAGCGGCGGGGAGTGCGGGATGCGGGATGCGTGGAGCGATTCATAATATTGATATTTATTTGTTTTTGAGTCGCACGGGCCGGAAGGCCCGTGCCACAAGGTTATCATTCGCCTTTTGGTTAGCTGACGGCTAGCAATTGAATGCCCGTGGTGTGCTGGGTGTGGATCAGCTCGTAATTCTCGACCGTGAGCGCCACTTTCTTGACGCCCAGATCGGTGATGTAAACGGCATATTCGCCGCCGCCCAGGTTGCCATTGAACACATGGCGCACAATGTTGCTGGGATCCATCGGGCCGGCATCTTTGAGGCCGGTGAAGATAAGCACGTTCTGACCAATGATTTCCTGCTTGGTCGTGTTCGTGTTCTGGTAACGCTCCGCGTTGATCAGCACCTGGCTGACGCCCAGGGCGGTGGCCAACTCCTGTTCCGTGAACAGCCCGGCCCGCGCCAGCGAGCCGGCCGTCAGTGCCGATTCGTAGGAATTCTGGCGCTTGAGGTGGGCCTGGTCACCGTAGGCCACATTTTGCGGGTAGAAGCCCGTGGTATTGGCCAGCGTGAGGATGCGGGTGCGCACGTCCAGGTCGGGATTGGCCGCGCTATCCCAAGTCGTACCAGCGTTGATGGCCGCCGCCTGATAGATGGCCATGGTTTCCAGGATCGAAGCGCGATTCAGCAGGTCAATGAGCCATTTGGTGTGCATCTGCTGCCACTCGGGCTTGTCCTTCAATTCGTCGCGATCCAGGATCACGGACAGGCCGCGATTGAAGCCTTGCAGATCGCTCTTGCTGGCCGTGCGCTGGCGCACCTCGCTGAAGTCCGCGAGCATGCCGCGCTTTACCTTGTTGTAATCCACCGTTTCCCACGGCTCGTTTTCGTTGTACGTGGTGAGCCGGAAGATGCGGCTGGGCGTGGGGCGGGGCGGCGCGAGGAAATCGCGCAACCGCACCAGGCCGTTGCCCACCATGGAGTCATAGCTGGCCGCGAAGAGCGTGAGCTCCTCAATCGGCACGGCCGTGCGGAGGATGGAATCATTCGCCAGGACAATTTGTCCCGTCTGAAGATCGTTCATGTCATTGGCCAGGACGACGCCCTGGCTGCCCAAGGCGCGCGCAATGGCGCTGTTGTGCAGGGCGACCGCCGGGGCGGAAGGTTTGGCAATTTTCATTTGATTTTGATCTTTAACTGCATTTTAGGTCGGTTAACGGCGGTTTAAGTGCCGGCTACAAAGGCGTAAGTGCCGCCGCCGTTGGAGACGGTCACCTGATAAGGCACATCGGGCACGAAGGGGCATTCCATCGTGCTGTTGTTGGCGGCCACCGTGGCAGCCGCGCGTCCGACCACCCAATATGTGCCGTTGCCGGCCAGGGTGAGGTCCGCGATTTTGCCGCCGGCCGCTGAATAGACCAGGTGGTCAATCGTGATGGCGGCTGCGGCAATGCCAATCTCCAATCCCGGGCGGGCACCCAGGCGGCGCACATTCAGGACGTCGTTCACGGCATAGGCCGCGTCCGACGTGATGCCCAGCGGCAATGCGCCGCTGGCACCGCCAGCGCAGAGATCGCCGTATTGGTACCCCGACGCGCCGCGCTGGATCAGCAGATAGCGGTTGGTGAACGGCAGTGACGTGGACGCGGGATCAATAAGCAGCGACTCAATGCCATGCTCATTAAGCAAACCCAGCGAGTTGGCCAGGGCCACGGGCCGGCCGGCTTTGAAGAGGCGTTCACCGAGGTCGCAGAGCGTGCCAAGCATCAGCGCCAGTTGGATTTTCAATTTTTTCATTTCGTTAAAGTGTCAAGTGTTCAGTGTTCAGTGTTCAGTTTAAAGGGCGGGGGCGGCTTTCGCGTCCGTCTCCGCTTGGTCGTGGGCTTTCTGCCGCTCAATGACGGCAATGGCCTGGTCGCGGCTTAAGCCGAGGGCCATTTTTTGGGTGATGGCCAGTTCATCCTTTGCGCGCTGCGCACTGGCGGCGGCATAGGTGGCGAGCTGGGTATTGGCGGCGGTGAGCCGGGCGATCAGCTCATCTTTGATGAGCTTGCTCAAGTCTTCGTCTTTGTCAGTAGCCATAAATAATGGATTTGATTGCGTGGGTTATTGGCCTTATTTCGGTGCCAGCTTGGCGGCCAGGCCGGCATATTTGGGCAGGCGCATGATGTTCTGATGCGCCTTGATGGGATCCTGGCCGGCGGATACCAACTCTGTGGCGAACGCCTGCTGGTATTCGTTTTGCAGGGCTTGCACCTCATTGCCCAGCGCGGCGGACTGCCGGCCGCTGACCGCCTCCGTCTTGATGACGGGCTTGCCTTCCAAGAGCGCTTTCACTTCCGCGTCAAAGGTTGCGGAGTTTTCCAGCGCGGTGATTTTGGTCTCGCGATCCGCCACGGTGACCTTGCCGCGTTGAATGGCCAGATCCACGGCCAGGCTGGCCGCGTATTTGCGCTCCGCCTTGCGGGCGGTCTGTTCGTTGCCCAGGGCTTGGGCGGTTTCATCCGCGCGCCTTTTCTGCGCGTCGCGATCCGCCGTCAGCGTGGTGAGGCTGCCGTTGAGCGTGCTCTTTTCGTTCCCCAGGGCGGAGATGCTGGAACTGCGCGTCTGCATCTCTTTGAGGAACGCATCAAACACGGACTGTTCCGTGGCATCGTTTGCCAGGGCCAGGCCCTGAGCCGCGAGCCACCCGATCAATAGTTGTTTCATGGTGTCTACTGTTCTCGCGGCGTGCCCTGCCCGTGATTGGGAACCAGCTTCGCGCTGATTTGCCAGGGACTCCACGCCGGAAATATTTGGAAACTGGGTGAGCGCCACCGACAGCAACTTGAAGGGACGCGCCAGAATGGCGTCGCCCTCATTGCCAATGGGCATCACCAGCCAGAAAGCGGACGGGAGCTTCCAGCCCGCCGCGACGGCTTCAGCGCCGTCATTGTCCAAAGTGAAATGCGCTTCAATGCCCCCGGGGCGGCCAGGCCGGGGTTCGGCTTTGCGGATCTGGTCCACAACCCCCAGCTTGATTTTCTGCGTCTCATTGGCCAGTGCCTTGGGATCGTGGTCGTTCAAATCGCCGTGGCCCTTGTAAACCGGGATGCCCACCAGGGCGCGCTTCAGTTTGCGGAAGAAAGAATTCTCATTGTCCAGCAAGGCGTCGGCGGATTCATTGTCCAGCACTTGAATGAACTTCTGTTCCTTCACCCGGCCGCCATCCGTAAAGACGCGCGTTTTGGGATGGTTGCCAAACGGGGCGATCAGCGCCCAGCCCTCATTGTCGATCGCATCCGTGGAGTCATTGGCCAGCACCGGTTCATCCGCGCAGCACGCGGCCATGGCGTCGTGGCCCTGGGCGATGCCTTCGTGGGTCGTGGCCTGGGCGGGTTTGTTTTCCGCCGTGGCGCGCTTGGCGGCCACGCGGTGCAGCTTGGCGGCCCGGGCATGGGATTCGGCGTCCGCTTTGGCATGGGCGGTGGCGCTGGCGGCATGCGCGGCCCCCATGGCATCGGCCAGATCGGCGCTGAAGTTGCCTGCCTCGCCCCGCGTCTGGTCGGGATCGAAAGCGTTTGCCAGGGCGATGCTCCCGAGAGTTTGATTGCAAGATTTTTGATTCATGGTATGGTTTGTCTGCGCCGGACGTTTCGGACGTGTGAGAGAAGCCTGCCTCGGCAGTCGCACTATTCCCCGGCGTGTTTTTACTTCGTTTTGAACATCGTTTTTGTCGCCAGCAGCTTGTCTTTGCTCCAGACCTCTTCGACGTAATACGTCGTGTCCTTGAAGCGCTTGGCGTATTTGATGGTTGGCAACCCACGCGCGGACTTGCCACCATCGGTGACCGAATCCGGGTTGCTGACAATTTGCGGAATCTTCTGGATGTCCTCCTTGGTGACCGGCAAATGACCTTCTTGATCTTCCTTGCCCACCCCATGCTGCCGGTCAATGTGGACCAATGCGTCGTGATCAACAAAATGTTGATGGCCGCTGACATCAAGGCCGGTGGCCGCTTTGATCTTGGCGGCCACGTCTGGGGAAACTTTCGCGTATGCCGCCTCATCCCGTTTGCCATCCAGCACGTCATTTATTTGCTCTGCCGCCGTATATTGATTCCCGCGAAATGCGTGACCTGGAATATCGCCCGCATTCGCCAGCGCTTTTGCGCCCTTGCGCCCTTGCGTCAAAGCCCTCGTCAGATGTTCCGTGGTGAAGTCATTCAAGACTTTCGCCGCCTTGGGATAGGCGTTGATGTCGCCCAGGAGCGCAATGAGCGGGCCATGATCGGCCGCGAACTCGCGCAGCTTTTTCACGAACAGCGCATCGTCGGAGATGTTTTCAATCGCGGCCAGGGCGTGGCGCACCGGGGCGAGATCGTCCACATGGGCCGTGCGCAATTGAACGATGGGCTCACTGGAATTGCCGAGGGATAGTGGCGCGGGCCTCTGGCCCGCGAGTTTCACCGACCGTCGTAATGCCTGGGCAGCTCGCGAATTGCCCAAGCCGACAGCCGTGAGGGTTTCCAGATGGGAAATGGGAACTCGGATGATGCCCTCGTCACTATTGGGAATTGAATAGCCCAGCGCCGGCGATTGCAGGCCGGCGACGCTCCAGGCGGCGGAATCGTTCACCTGGGGCTGGCCCTGCCGATTTGTGGGAATGGGCATCTGGCGCGAGGCCGTTTGCGCATAGTAAGGATTGCCAGGCCTGGCCAGACCAGGATTGCGCCGGGGATCCGCCCCCGCGCCAATGGGCGTATTCTCTGGCACCCGGGACGGCGCGGTCGCGGCCGTCTTTTCCTCGCCCTTCAACAGCGGGTCGGTTTCTTCACCAGCCGCATCCACGGCCGCCGGGGGCGTGGATTTTTGGATTGGTGGATTTTTGGATGGTTGGGGGGAATCTTCGTCGGACGCCGCCGGCTTTGCCTTGCCCGCCAATCCATCATCCATTGATCCATTAATCCCGGGGGCTGGCGGCGGGGCAGGAGCAGCCAGGCACGGCTCACCCACTTCCGGCACCGACCAGCGGAACCGTTTGTAAACCTCCTTTAACATCACCTTGAAGCCCATCGGCACCAACCCTTGCAGCGCGGCCAGGTCCTGTCCGCTGGTGTCATTCAGCGGCGGCATCAGCACGAACCATGCGCGCGGCTCCTGATTGTACAGGTAGCGAATGATCGGGCGATCCACGCGCTCATTGAAGACGCCGGTAACCCATTTGGCGTCTTTGACCAGGAAAATGCCGGATTCCTCTTTTTGCACCGAGGCGCCCACAGGGGCTTTGCCGGATCCGCCGCTGGTGCCACCCTCGCCCGAGGCCGCGCCGCGCGAGCCGGTGGCTAGATCCACGCCGCGATAGCACTTGGCATACAGCCCGTTGATCATTTCCACGATGGGATGAAACGGCAGCGAATTGCGCGCGGACTGCTCCAGGAACTCAAACTTGACGCCGGCGTTGTGCAAGACCGCGCCGTCATTGGCCAGGGTGTTCAGCGCCTCTTGCGCCTGATCCCATTCCGGTGAGTTGACCTGCGCATCCGTGGTGGCGTCCAGAAAGCCACTGCCGTAGCGCGCGCAGAACAGCAGCCAGTCGCGCAATGGGAACATCTTCATGGCATAAGCCATGGAGAGTGGCCGCATCCAGCCGATGTTGACGGCCGTGAGCCATTCGCCCTGGATGCAGGGAATGCCGTACAAATCAAAAATGTGCGGCATGTAACCGAGATACCCGCGCCGGGCCTCAAAGAACCACAGCGGCGTGTGCCGGAATTCCGCCGTCACCTCGCGCGCGGCCGCATTGTCCACACGCAAGAGCATTTCATGGATGCTGTATTTATAGTCAATCGCGGAGGCCACCTGGTAGATCAGCTCATCTGCGCCGCCGGTCACATCCTGGTCGAGCGCCTCCGTGGCCGTGAGATTCTCGTAGCAATACTGCAGGCTGGCCGCGTGGCGGTCGCCATCCGGCGAGCCGTCGCTGACAATCTGCCATTCCAGGCCGGCCGCATCGGCCTTGCGCTTGTCGGAATTGACCGCCAGTTCCCCATCGCGCTCCATCATCACTTCCCAAGTCTTGCCGATCTGGCGGAAATCCCCGATCCGGAAGGCATTCAACTGGCCAGACAGAACGTCCATGTCCAGGGACGGCATGGGCGAATATTTGAGCCGGATGGCCCATTCGATCCTGGCTTGGTTGAACAAAGAGATGCCGGAGGGGTTCATAAAATTGCCGATTGCCGATTGCTGATTGCCGATTGGGGTGCAAGGCGGGGTGCAACCATGCCACCAGGATGCCCGGAACCCGGCTTAAATGGCTTAAACAACCGCCCTTGGAGGCGAGGACGGCACATTATACCCCCAAAACGCTCCTGGGGCATTCCCGGCGTGATACGTGAAATCATAAAATTGACATTCCTTTCACCTTGCCCAGACCCATCTTGCCGACAGTGGATTGGGTGATGCTGCATTTCGCAAAGGCCACCGGGGCAGAGCTGGATTCCGCTGCCCGGATCATGAGGCAGACGCCCCAGAAATGATCTGCATGGCCCGCCTCATCCCGGACCGCAGCGATACTGGTGCGGCCGCCCGGGCTGGTGATGCGTTCGGGCTTGCGCAAATCTTCAATGGCGTTGGTATCCAGCTCCACCTCGAACGTGACGGTTTTGTCCTCAAACCGTTTCAGGGTGGCCGTGGCCATGTTTTCAGTCACGCGCGCCGTGGGCGCTTTGCGGCCTTCCGACAGGATGAAATCATTGATGGGTTCGGTGGTGGCAAAATTGATGCCCCGGATTTTGGTTCGGCCCCAGGATTCTTCCTGGGCGTACTCAACCAGGCCCAGGCCCAGGCCGGTCATATCAATGCAACCCTCGCGAAAGCGGGGCATCTTGCCCACGATCTCCAGTTGCCGCTGCTGATCGGGCAACCGCATCCCCGCCATGCGCAACATGGCGATGACTTTCAATTCGTTGTCGCGCTTTTCGCCCACCACCTGCACGCTCAAGTCATGATTGCGACCCACATCCTGGCCGAGATATAGATTGCCCTCAGCGCGAAACATGCGCGCGATGCTCACCGCTGACCAAGCCTGTTCATCAATCGGAATGCCCTCGCGCATGGCTTGCTGGATCAGCTCATTGGTGAGCAGGCACATGTTTTCATCGTTAAAGGCACATTCGTAATTTTGGTCATAGGCCCGCTTGTCCAGGGCGGCCGCCCGCGCCTGGTCGGGAGTGATCGGGGCACGTGTGTTGGCGTCATATATCTTCACGCCCATCTTCCAGGCTTCCGTGCGCGTGACCCGGCAAACCATGAAGCCGGCGGTGCTCTTGAACAGGGTGCCGTCATTCGGACCCGCCCCGCTGGCCATGCGGAAAAACATATTGTGCTTGCCGTTGCCCGTGCTGGAGATGCGGCAGAGGAATTCGGGGTTGCTGGAGAGGATCGGCTCGGCCGCTTCCCAAATGGCCGCACTGTTTTCGTGGAAGGCAAATTCGTCCAGGATCAAATCACCGCTGAAACCGCGCGCCGTGCGCGGATTGGCCGCCAGCACTTTGATGCGGCCGGTGCGCTTGATGCCGTTGATCTCAACGGTAATCCTGACCTCCATCTTCATGTTGTCATAGACCAGGTCGGGAGAATCGTCGCTGGTCTGCATATATATCCCGAGCTTGTTGCAAACCTCTTGAGCTTTGATCACGAACTCTGCGCCGTTGTCCCGCGAGTTGGAAAGGACGGTCACTAACCACGAATCATTCGTCTTGAGCTTGTCGAGGATGCGATCCACCGCCCACGATGCCAGGGTGAAGGACTTGCCGATCTGCCGGGACCAGTGCAGCAGGATGATGCCCAGGGCGCGATCATTGAAGATCGGCTTCTGGTACCGGCGGAAGCCCACCGGCTTGGCTTTGGGGGATTTCATAATTGGGGTCCAGCGACACGCTGGTCCTCGGGCAATGCCCCAAACAGCGCCCGGCGGGCCTGATCTATCTTCTCGACATCCGTCAGCTTGCTGGCCGAGATCGTCTTTAGCCTGGTCACCGCTGCCAAGGCCAGCTTGGCCGCGTCGAACTCGAATTTGTCCCGCGCCAGATCCAGTTCCTGCTGATCCTGGTTGAGCTTCTGTTTCTTCAAAAGCTGTGCCAGCGCGCGCGTTTGTTGGCTGAGGCTGGTTCCCTCCAGTTTCGCGGTCATCAATTCCTGCGACAACATGCCCAGCAGGCCATCGGTCACATTGTCCGTGGCCGCATTGGGCAGGCCAGCCATCTTGGTTTTGAACTTCTCCATCAGTGTGGAGACTTGATCCACCACATCCAGCGTCCGCAACCCATTCCAGCGCGTGGCCACTTCGGATAACAGTCGCTGCGTCGGCTGTGCCCCCTCGTTTTTGGTCCCACCTGGCCACGCCGGGCATTGCGCCGCAATCTGCGCCAGCGACAATCCCGGCGCAAACAAGAGCGAGTAAAACGCATCCAGCTTTTCGGGCGAATCCGCCGCGAGTTTTTGCTCGTAACTGTCCGAGCGCAGTTCGCTGAAGGTCTGCCAATCCAGCCGGTGGGCTTCCAGCACGGCCATGATTTCTGCGTTGGGTTGGTTGGCGCTCATTCACTTGATTTGCTGGGCTTTGGCTTTGCCCGCCAGGGATAGGGTCCAGTTCAGGCCGAACACGTCATCGTTCGTGCCCGTGAGGATGCCGGATTCCTCCAGCTCCTTGATCCATTGGGTCAGATCCGCATCGGTGAGCGCCACATGCCGGAACGCAGCGCGCACGAGCCCCTTGAGCGTGTCGTCATTGATGGGTTGATCCTTGGCGCGCAAGAGCGCCTTCAGGATGAATTGTTTGATGTCGCGTTCAATCATGAGGGAAATGGATTATTGGATGATGGATTGATGGGTTCAGTCCAGCAGACCCTTTGCGTTGCGGAGATCGGCGATGATGCGCGAGGGCATCCCGTCCAGCTTGCCGGCCAGCTCCTTGCGCACGTCATCCACATGGCCATAGGTCCGCCGGGCGCGATCCTCGCCCGCGGCCAGCACCTCGGTTTTGTCATCATCCAGCTTGGAGATGAGCTGCGCGCGCCAATTCTCCAGCGCGCGCACCCGGTGATTGAGGGATTTCATGTCGCGCGCCAAAATGGAATTATCCGGCGGTGTGCCCGTGACCTGGCCGCTGATTTGCACGCTCTTGTTTTTGCGCGCGTCCCACCACATCAACGTGGAGACAATGGCCATCACAATGGAGGCAATGAGCGACCAGTTGACGTCTTTGGCGATGGTTTCAGCGAGAATCATCCGTCTGGATTGATGGATTGTTGGATTGCTGGATGGGTGGATTGATGATGGCCGCTAGCGTGCCAGTGTAGTTGCCGACATGGTGGTCCCGGGCCGGATCCAGAGCGGCATCAAATTTGGAGACCAGCCAGGCGCGGTAAAGTCCCCATATATCCGACATCAGCAATCGCCACAGCGGCGGGTTGAACCAGAGATCATCCATGGTCTGAACCGGGCTGACGCTCGGAACGAACACCTCCTGCCCCACGTGCCGGTAGGGATCACGAAAGGCCGGAAGGTGCGGGATGCGCGGGACGATATCCTCCTGGTAAACCATGCGGAATGTGCGCCAGCCCAGATAGAGATTGTACCAGTCCTTGAAATCTGAGTTGCCCACACGCGGCTGTCCGAAGGTATAGACCTGGGTAATCTCGAATCCGGCGCGATGCAGGGCGATCGCGGCCAGAACGGCCAATGCCCCGCCGAGGCTGTGCCCAGTGAGGAAGATGGGCTTTTGTGATGGCGCGCCGCCGTCCATCTGGAGTTCGCCACGCTTGCCGCGCACGGTCGTGATCAATGGCACCAAAATGCTGTTCATCGCCGCATTGAATCCGGCGTGGATCTTCACCGTTGTCGTCATACCCGCCAACACGGTCACCCGCGCAAACTCCGCATCCGTGATCCAATTGCGAATGCTCACCGAGCCACGGAATGCGATGATGATGCAGTCCGGAGATTCAACAATCAGGGCGTGCGTGTCCGTGCCGGTCACGGAGATCGTGGTGCGCTGGTAGGCATCGGCACTGGCGCGGGCACAGGCCCGGGCGTTGCACAGGTCGAATTGTTTGGCGTTGAGGTTCACGGAAAGTGTCAAGTGTTCAGCGCTGACGGTTTTTGAGAGCATGCGCATTGCTCGCGACCCTGTTTCGGATACCACCGACAAACCTTTTCTTGGGTCTCTGTACTCATTTATGGTTTAAAATTTCGTGAATAATTGGATCCAACGTCACGTTGGTCAGAAGATGAAGCCGAAGCCGGTGCGGAATACCGGCGTGCCGTCAAAGGTCTGGTTTTGCACATAGGGCACACCCAGGCCGATGGTCATATAGGTCAGCTTGGTCATGAACTTGGTCAGCTTGACTTCGCCCAGGGCCGCAAACGCCCGGGATCCGGAGACTTTCTGCTCACCCAACAGGCCATTGACTTCGATCTTTAGATCCCCTTTCTGCACGATGGCGTAACCGCCACCCGCAAGGAATCCGTTGAAGGAACTCCCCACGCCGAAGAATTGACCTTCCAAGGCCACGTTCCAGCGGCCGAAGTTATATTGGGCGCGCACGTAGTCGGCGGCGCCGAGGCCGGTTTCCTGGGCATAGCCATCCTCAAACTGGAGCCCGACACCGGCCCAGGTGTAGTTGGTATCAATGACCGTGGCCCACGCCATGGCCGTGGTGAAGAAATTCGGGATCGTGGTCACCGAATTCGTGGTGGTACCGGTGATGGTGATGATCCCGTTGCTGGAGGTGGCCTCGACTTGCGCCGCTGCCGGCTGGCAGATTGCCAACAGCCCGGCGAGCGCCAGACTGAACACTGAATACTGAACACAGAACACTTTTTTCATGGATGATTTGATGGTTGATGGTTGATGGCGGCGAAAAACACCGCCGCACGGGTACACGAAGGCCAATTCGTCAAGGAGCCCATGCGACGGCCGGGGCTGGAGGAATCCACCCGGAAATTTGCTGAGTTGATGACGATTGGCCTGCACAGACGCGAGCATGCCACTGCCAGGAGAAAGACGTGAGGTCACCGCGACCCGAATCGAAAGGGAGGGTAAAAAAAGAAAACGGAAGCCTGACGAATTGGCCTCCGTGTGGGGATTACTCTATCCGCGAACGCTGGGAATTGTCACGAATTATTTTTAAATGCGTCTCGTGAGACGCATTGCCAAATTCCCAACGACCGGGAATTTACCTATCCCAACCTGCGCATCCACGCATCAACCGCAAGGAGGATGAGGATTATGGCGATTACCAATATCCCAAGATTATAACCAAGGCTTTGTTTGTGCTTTAGGGGATGGCCACAGGACGGACACGTGGCCGCCTCCCTGCTGACTTCTTTACCGCAGACGCAATCAATCATGAGTTTTTGATTTTTCATTTTTGCCTTTCCATCGCCGCAGTGCCAACGCTTTTTCCCGCTCGATTGTTTCGGGCGACTTTCCGCCATACAGCCGGTCAAGCCGCTTTTCCTCTTCCCAACGATAATCCGCCTTGAGCCAGCCAATCAACATCCAAACCAGAAGAGGCACGGCGACGATCACAATTATGTACTCAAACCAGTGCATATCCGGTGAATAAGTTTTTGATCAAAAATCGGACCTTGGACAGCTAATGTCCAACCTCCCATGAGAGGATGGATGCGTATGAAAAATAGAATGGAATGGGAAAAAGACAAGCAGTTCATCCAGTTGTTGAGGCAGGATCGGGCCTTTGAAGCCTTGACCCTAATGGCAACCTGGACGCCGGTAAAGCGCAGGACCGTGGCCAGGCAACTTCCAAAATCAAAGATTTCGGCCATAGTTAAAGGAGGGGTTTATGCCTATTAAAAAGGGGTTTTGTCCGGTGATTTTAGAGCCCGCCCTAGAAAAGGTGGCCGCGCTATGGACTCCAGCAAGGCGTCGTGCCGAGGCAGAGAAACTTGCACGATGGAATCGGCAGCTCATGGTTTCCGCCGTCGTGATGGAGAAGCAGGCTCAGCCTCTTCCAAGGCGGCCAAAAGCGGTTCATCCTCCGCACGAGCCACCGCACTAACGCTAGATGGCCTTGGCATCGCAGTGGCCACATCCATTTGGGCCTTGATCTCGTCTAAGCTCTGCCGCCCTGAGGCAACCTGCGTGGGCTCAAATTTGCGATGAACCCGCATTTTATTAATTTCACGCGCAGCCCTGACGCCGCCCAATTTGCGCTCCAAAGCCAATACGGCTTCCCGGAGGTTTTGCAATTCCGCCGAGACTTCGCCTAGAAAGGCATCCTCCAAATACGCCGTTGAACTGGAATCAGCCCCGGATAGGGCGTCAGAAGGACCAGATGCCACCAGCGCAATGCCGGCAGCTTTTTCAAGTTCCTCAAGCCGGTGAATCGAAAGATCACTCATGTTGCGCTCGCCCTTGCGGACGTAGTGAAGCATTGACCTTTTGAGGTCGAGTTGCGCTCCAAGCTCATCCCACGTCCAGTTCATTTTGAGCCTCAAATTTTCGAGTCTATGAGAAATGTTCACAAATGTTCACTTTCATGTTGACGCTTGTGAACACTTGTGGCAAAGTAGTCACATGCAACGCGACACTAAAGCATCCCTTAAAAAGCCACTTCGTCAAGTGCGCTTTCCGGGGCTGATGACTGCGGCGCAAACCCTCGGGGTTCACCGCAATCACCTATATCTGGTGCTATCTGGCAAACGCACCAGCCATTCGCTGCTAAGGCGCTACAACGCCTGGAAGGAGGCTGCATGAAACTCTCCAAACTGGAAGCATTCGTCTGGGCGAATCAGGACCGCGACTGGCACCAATTGGCTAGCGAAACCAACCGCTCCTTCAGCGAAATTGACCGGGCATACACCCGCGCCAAAACCAAGACGTTTGCCCGCCACGCCTCCGAAATTGCCACCATCCATAACGGAGGTACCCAATGAGACCCGCCGAATACCTCGAAGCAATCCAGATGGCCACCACGGCGGCGGAGCTGGGCGAGTTGCTCGCCCTGTCCAAAGGCGATCCTGAATTGAGCCGGGCCAGCGAATCGCGCATCCAGTCGGCGGTGAACGCCCGGTTTCAGGCCATCAAAGGGGAATCCAATTTAGCGTCCCACAGCGCACCTAGGCCCGCTGGCAGACCGGGTAAAGTCTGCCACCCCAAGAAAGGAGCCTCCAAATGAGCAAGACTGAAACGGGCTTTGCGCCCAAGCGGGTGATCCTGGTGTTTCCGCAGCCATCGCCCAAGGGCGTGCTGTGGGGGCCGCATGCCAACTCGGCGGCGAATGCCTATCAGTTGACCGGCCCTGAGCGCGAATTGTGCGAGCGTCGCGCGCGCACGGCCGTGGGCTCCCGACATGACGATATCCGCGTGGCCTTAAGCGACGTGATGGCCGTGGTGGCCCATCGTAGCGCAGGCGTCCCGCCTGCGAGTTCCAAAGGACGCCAATGAAACAGCACTATCACACCTGGCACCTAGGCACATGCATGAACTGCGGCGCGAATCAGCGCAAAGTATTGGCCGACCAGAAGGCCGCCGGGCTCGCTAAACAGCGCGATAAACGCGCACTGGCACGCACCCGGTCGGCGGTGGCTGAGGCACATGCCGCCAACGTCCTAGAGGCAATCGGAGGTGCCAAATGAACGCCCTAGCCCCCGTCGTGGATCGCCTGGCGGTGTGTCTGCCGTTGCTGCTGGTGTCCATCGGCCTGGCCGTGGGCGCGGCTTGGCTGCTGCAGCTCTGGCGCGAGCGCCCGGCGCAAGTCCGGCTGTTTTGCTATCAGCTGGAGCGCTGGTTGATCGCCCTGCTGGCTTGTGTGGCCGTGGCCCTGATCTGGATCCCGGTGGTGATTTGCTGCTGGTTTTTGGCCTGCTTCCTCTGCGACCACAAAGTCAATTGGAGTCTCCATGAATGACACGTGTTCAGTTTCAAGTTCAGTGCCCCGCCAGGCGCGGTTGCCCCTCCATGTGGAAGTCCGCACGGTCATGGTGGATATCGGGGCCTGGCGCCAGGCGCTGCAATGCGATGCGGAAAGCGTTCTGGCGCGCGTGGACAATGGCCAGATTCGCTGGGCCTTCAACATCGCCGTGAACTTGGATTCCCGTCGCGATCTCCGCTTCTACGCGACCGAACTGATTGCCCCGGAAATTGCCGCCAAGCTGACCCTGGATCAAGTGATCATGGGCATCATCGGCCAGGGCGAGGCCGTGCGCACCGGCCGGATGGAATGCGAATGGGTCTGCTCGCATCAAATCGTCCATGCGCTGATCAAGGCGGGTGAACTGCAATTGCTCGGCCCCGGCCGGATCTCCCGCGCCAGCCTGGTGGAATTTCTGAAACACCGGTTGCAGAGCTGAACACTGAACACTGAACACTTGACACTTTTCTATGCAAGCACTCCAAAAAATTGAACCCGGTTTACCGGTGGAAAACTCCTGGAACGATGTCCGCCGCTGGGTCCAGGATGCCTCCCGCTTCCAACACGCCAGCCTGGCCTGCCAAGTCATGGCCGGGTTTACCCTGCATGAGCTGAAGAAGGGTTTTCAGCATGGCGGAGACCGCAAATCAGGATCAAGACCGCACGATGCGGTCTTGATCAAGGCAGCCACTTTTGCCGACGCCTGCAAGGCTGAGGCGGGCATCAGTGATGACACTGCCCGCCGCTGGATCGACATGGCGCAGGGGATCAAAAAGCAGTGGAAATCGCTCCCGGTGCAGGATCGGCTGCGCAAGCTGATGGAATTGCCGCCCAGCCAATGGGGCGAAGCGGACATGAAAGTGATCAGCGATGCCACCCACAAATGCACGGATGGAAAGGGGCAGTTGGAATTCATGCTGGAACTGGGCATCGCCAAGGGCGGCAGCACCGGCGCCAATCCCGGGGCCAAGCGCGGCGGCAATTCCACCAAGACTGTGGAAGGCGAGGCCGATGATCAGCTCGCGCTGGTGTGTTGCGGCGATCTGAACATGCTGCTGATGGAAGACAACGCCGAACGGACGTCCCCGGCCACGCTGATGAAATTGCAAACCATCCTGAAGGGCGCCAGCGACCGCGTTAAAGACATTTTAACGGCGCGCAAGGGTCAACCCACTTGGACCTCAGAACGCTGACCAGCGCTGGACCCAATATGAAGCTATTCCACATCGCCAGTGACATTGACCTGTTCGCTTCGTTGAATGAGCGGGCGCAATTCGTGGTGCAACGCCGCCTGGCCGCCCTGCGCACGATCCACGCCATGGCCCAGACCGGCAGCATCAATGACGGCTGCAAGGCCGTGGCCGCCGCCAATGCAGGCGTGCGCGGCATGAACGTGGCCTCATTGCATCAGCTTTACCGGCAGTTTTTGCAGGCGGCGGGCGATTGGAAGGTGCTGGTGGATTCCGCGATCGCCGGCAAAGCCTGGCAGAATCCTTCCCAAGCCCAATTGCCCGCTGCGTTTGTGGATTATCTGGCCTCGGAATGGGCGCTGAACCAGCGCGATAAGTTCCGGTCCATCTACACCAAGCTCGTCATCCGCCTGGATAAATGGCGCGCTGGCGACGCCAGCTGTGCCATTCCCGGCTATGATGCCCCGCCGCCGGCGGATCCCAAATCCGTGGCCGGAGTGCCCAAGGGCTGGACCGAAGGCAATCTGCGATTGGTGGCCAAGAAACGCGTGCCCCGATTCACCCGCCGGCTGATCCAGCGCGGCCCCAGTGCGGCCAGCCAGCTGGCCCCCATGATCCTCTCCACGCGGGTGGGGCTGGAGCCGGGACAATTCCTGATCCTGGACGATTCATGGGAGGATTTCAAAGTCACGGCGTTTGCGCAGACGTGCCGGCTGTTGGGATTCCATGTGCTGGACCTGTTCAGCGGGTCCAATGTGATGCGCGGTTACAAGCCCGCGATCCGCGATGAAGTGGGCGCGTTGCAGGGGTTGAAAAACCGCGAAATGATTTTCCTGCTGGTGGCCATGTTCACCGGCATTGGGTACCGCACGGCCGGTACCGGGATCATCTGCGAAAAGGGCACGGCCAATGTGCCGGAATGGATTGAGCAGATTTTCCACGATTTCGGGATCCCGATCACCGTCAATCGCGGCCCCGCCGGCGGCGGTCCGGGCATTCCCGCCCTGTTCACTGGGCCGGGCGGCGGCAACCCCCGCTGGAAAGCCCCGCTGGAAACGTGGTTCAACCTCCAGCGCAATCGCGCCGCCGGCCTGCTGGAATTTCCCGGTCAGACCGGATCGTATTCATCCGGCCTGCCCATGCCTGAAGGATTGCCGGGGATGGAACGCGATGTGAAGCTGCTGATCAAGCTGGCCCAAAAGCTGCCCTTGGAGCGCGCCGATCTGCTCCGCCACGGCATGCTGAATCATGTGGAAGCCATCGCCCGGCTGCATGACCTGGTGGAATTGATCAATTGCCGCACGGACCATTCGCTGGAAGGCTGGCGGAAATGCGGGCATGTGATCACGGAATGGCGTCCCCAGCTCGCCGCCGCCTGGCAACCCGAACAGAAATTGCTGGAGTTTGCCCCGCATGATGTGGCCGCGCTCGCGGCCGTGCTGGCCGCCAATCCCGCGCTAAAGCGGGAGCGGAATCTTTCGCCGGCCGAAGTCTTTGCGCGCGGGGCGGCGCGGTTTACCAAGCTGCCGCTGGCCGTGGCCGCGGTGATGATGGCCCGCATTGAATCCGGCCCCGTGGTGGAAAAGGCGGTCAAGCGCGGCATGCTGGAAGTGCAGTGCAGCGAAGTGGATCCGGATGAACCGCTGCGGTTCGGTCTGACCCGCCGCGACGGCCGCGGTACGGTGGAACCGCTCCGCGAGGATGACAAGTACCTGGTGCGCGTCAATCCTGTGGATCCGCGCCAGGCGTGGCTGTACAACGCGGACGGCAGCTTTGCCGGGTGCGCCGAAAATTACGGTCGCGTGGAACGGACCGATGCCTCCGCCCTGCATTCCGCCTTTGCCGCCAAGCGCGCGGCCCTGGCCCCGCTGATCGCCGATGCCCGCCAGTTATCCGGCGCCATCACCCGCGAGGACATCGCCCGCTGCGCCCACAACGCCACCGTGGCCAAAGGCCAGCCCCTGGCCGCCGAGCCAGTCCTGGTCAAGGCCGAACCCGATTGCACCAGCGACCTGCTGGCCCGCGAAACCGCCGCGCCGGATACCCAATTTGACTAATTTAGTGCGGGCGTCTGCCCGCGAGTTCCAAACCAACAGCAACAAACAACACGAAGGCCAAATATGATCGACACACCTCCTGAAATCAAAAAGGAAACCATCCAACTGGCGAGGACCGCATTGGGCGGCGTCCTGAAACGCATCCGGGAAAATCCTGATGTGAGATACCACATGGGAGCCTACACTCAAACCTTTGAGGATGTCAAAGCCGCCCATGCCGCGCTGACTGGCATGTCGGAGGACGAGATTGAGGAAAACACATTCATCCAACTTACCCGCCAGTCTGCTTCTGAAAAATTGGATCGCATCCGGGACATTGCGGATAGCAGCACCAACACGGAAATGCGGCTGATCCAGGACATCTGCCGCGAATAAATCAACGAAGGCCAAATATGAGTAACAAAAAGAACGAATGGAGTCCGAACGAAACGCAGCGCGCCACCTTGCTGGCCCTGCAAAAGGAGTCCGGTGCCAACCAGGCGGAATTCTGCGCGGAGTTTGGTTCCTCCTGCATCGGCACGCCGAGCAAGCTCTCCCAAATCCTGGATGCCTTGGAGGCGGGCAAAACCAGTTACTTCAACAAGATTGAAGATCCCGAGGCGCTGATGCGGGAGCTGGCGGAGTTCATGGATGAACTGCCTGAACTCCAGCAGCGCCGGATGATGTCGGAGGATGTCAAGATTCTGCCCCTCTCGCATTTCGCGGCCACGGCGATCGCCGCCCGGGAATGCCGCGACAAGAAAAGCCCGGAGCGCGCCATCCAATACATCGCCCCCACGGGCGGTTCCAAGAGCTTCCTGTTTCAGCATCTGGCCAAAAAGCTCAAGAACGATTTTTCCATGGGCTTCGTCAATTGCCGGGATTCCTGGAAGCCGGCCACGCGGGATCTGCGCCAGCGCGCCAAGCTGACGGTGCTGAAGGATATTTGCGCGGGATTGAAAATCCGCCTGGGCGAGCCGCTCAACCAGTTCCGCTACGACATGTCCACGGACATTGAAGACGCGCTCGTGGATCAACTGCGCCGGAAATCCACCCTGGTATTCATTGAGGAGGGCCGGTTCCTTTCCACCTATCCGTTGAACCTGTTCATTGACTTGCTGAACCGCACCAAGATGGTGCTGGTGCTCACCTGCACGCCCCTGGCCAATGTGGCCTGGCACCGTTATTACCCGGACGAGGCCAATCAGATTGACCGGCGCACGCATGCAGTGGTGCGCGTGAGCGTCATCTCCCCAGCCGATGCCGGCCTGTTCTTCGGCGAGGATCAATTCGCCGATCGCGCGTCGGCCTTGAAGCTCATTGCGGATTCCGCCTCGAATTTCGGCCATTACAGCCTGGTCGCTCGGCTTCAGAAGTTTTTGCAGCGCGACACGGCCGCCACCCAGGACCGCGTGGAATCCGCCATCACCAAGGTGAGCCGGGAATTGAACCGCAACCTGAAATTTGCAACCCGCAATTGAGGTCACCTGAGAAACCATGAAAACAATTCTGACAAATTGTTGGCAGTGCTGGCAGTGCTGCCGGTACAACGAATTGACGAGGGATATATGCCAATGGTGCGGCCATGGATTCATTGATGGTGATGGCATATGAGCCCGCTACCACTAACCCGCCATGGCCGCGCAATGGGTGAATTTATGAGCCTCACAACCTACCATGCCCGCCGCGCAGGCCGCAAGACCTCGGCGCTGTCGTCGCCATATCCCGAATGAAAGCCAAAGGCCATTGGTTCTGCGATCACTGCGACGATGTCGTCTTCATGAGTTATGAGGCGATCACGCAAGCCAATGTGGCCTGTCCGCGCTGCGGGCATCTGGCTTGCAACTTCATCCCGGCTCCCATCACGCGCAAGATGCTCCCGGCGGAATGGTTCGCGGCCATGCGCCGCGCCGTGGATGAAGCGGCCTGCCCGGAACTGCCAACAGCCAAGTAAGAAGGATGAATTATGAATGATGAAACCCAACATTTAGCCCGGCTGCGCGAACTGGAAGCGCGGCTGGCAGCCTGCCAGAGCCAGGATGCCGAAGAGAACGTCCAGCAATTGATCGAATCTGAAAACCGCCGCTGGGCCACAATCCAGCAGCAACCATCGAAAGAATAACATGAGCCAAGCCATTATTGCCGAAAACTGCCGTCAGCTCGCCGAGGACCGTGCCAAACTGCGCCGGAAATTTGAGGAGCGCCAGAAAACCATCCGCCTCGCCACGCGCGAGCTGGATCAAACCATCCGCGAGCTGCAAGGCGCCTGTGCCAGTACCCGCGCGACCCTGGTCGCCAATCTGGAGACGTGTCGCGACCTGTTCAAAAAGCCCAAGACCGTGGAGTTCAGCGGCATCATCGTGGGCTTCGTCAAGGAGCAGGATGCCATCACCATGCCGGAGACCACCATCCTGGTGGATCGCATTGAAAAGCTATTGCCGGCCAAACAGGCGGAGACGGTTCTCGATCGCTCCGTGAGCATCATCAAGACCGCGTTCAAAAAGCTCCCGCGCGAGCTGCTCCAACGCCTCGGCTGCAACATCGTTTCCGGCGCCGACAAACCCGTCGTGCGTGCGAATGATGATGACATCGAAGCCTTGGTCCAGAAATCCCTGGGCGAGGCGAAGAGCGAGGTGGAATCATGAACTGTGACGCTGAATGGTGCTATGATCTGGCGGATGTGCCGCCGTTGAAAGGGCCGATTATGCCAGTCAAGGCGGGAATCATCATCCCTGACTGGGATCGGCTGGCCAAAGCCTTTCATGATGCGGGTTGGCGTTGGTGCCGGGAAGTGGGGGAGCCCATCCCGATCAATGAAAGCTTTGCTGAATGGACGCGTTCTGGCTGGCCGCCGTCCGCTGAGCGACTGGCACGCGAGGCGCAACAAGCATTGGATCGCCTGTCAGATCCAAATGGGTGGGAGAACGCCAAGCCGGGCAATTACGTCCAATACGGCGGGATGATCATTTTCAAATCCCTGTCAGGAAAGCCTGGCATGGCCCTTGAGTGGTTGCTGGTCGAGCATTGGGGGCGAGTCAAGGGGGCGTTCAAGGATGGGATGCTGGAGGTGCAATCATGAGACACCTACTCATAAACGCGGTCATGGAGAGCGGCGTTTAACCGATCATGAAAATTTTCTATTCAATGGCGGTTGTGGAACGCATCCAATTTCGTTTCCCGAGGACGAAAAACAAGCGCAAGCGGGCAAAGTGGACCCAGCGCGAACAGAACATCCGTTATGTTCCACGGATGTTTATGGCCGATGGGGTGCTTTTTGCCCACCCAAGCTTTCGCAGGGAAATTGAACAGCGGATGGAAAGGATTGCATCGGAAATCAAATCGCAATTTCTGGGCAAATGGCAGTTATGAACGAATCCACCCCAGTTGACCTGAAGCGCGCCCGCCGCGTGCGCGCGACCGCGCCGGCCAGTTGCGACCGGTTGCCGCCGCATAGCCTGGAGGCCGAACAGGGCGTGCTGGGTTGCTGCCTGGTGGATCCCAATACCTGCATCGGCCAATGTGTCGAATCCCTGAAGGATGACGGCCAGGCCGCATTCTACGATCTGCGGCATCAGACCATTTACGAAACGCTGGCAGGGATGTTCAACGCGCGCACGCCGATTGATTTAATCACCGTTCAACAGCACTTAAAGGATCGTCAGCTCCTGGAGCAGATCGGGGGCATCGCGTATTTGAGCCAGGTTCAGGATGCCGTGCCCAGCGCCGCCAATCTGGATTATTATCTCCGCATCGTGCGCGAGAAATTCATGCTCCGCCGGCTGGTCCAGACCTGTGCCGGCGTGGTGGGCCGGGTGAATGATTTTGAGGGCGACGTGGAACAGCTCCTGGACGAGGTGGAAAAGGAGATCAGCCACGTCAACGATTCGCGCGCGCAATCCGGCACGCGCAAACTCTCCGACCTGGTGCAATCCGGGCTGGTAACCATTGAGCACATGTTCAATCGCCAGGGCGAGATCAGCGGCCTGGCCACGGGCTTCACGGACCTGGACCAAATGACCGATGGCCTGCATCCGGGCGAGATGATCATCATCGCCGCCCGGCCGAGCATGGGCAAAACCTCGCTGGCCATGAACATCGCCGAACATGTGGCGCTGGATCTGCGGTTGCCCGTGGGCGTGTTCAGCTTGGAGATGCCCGGCGAGAGCCTGATCCTACGCATGATGTGTTCCGTGGGCCGGGTGAACCTGCGCAATATCCTCGACGGCTTCATGAATGAGGCCGATTTCCCCAAGCTGATGGCCTCCTCCGCGCGCATCAATGGTGCACCTCTGTATATAGATGACAGCGCGGGCCTGTCCATCCTCCAGCTCCGCGCGCGGGCGCGCCGGATGCACGCACAGCACGGCATCAAGCTGTTTGTGGTGGATTACCTCCAGTTGCTCAACTCCAGCAGTCGCAAGGGCAAGGAGAATCGCCAGATTGAGATTTCCGAAATTTCCGGTGGCCTCAAAGCCCTGGCCAAGGAACTCCGCGTGCCGATCATTGTCCTGAGCCAGTTGAACCGCGAACTGGAAAAGGATAAGAGCCGTAAACCGCGCCTCTCGGATCTGCGCGAGTCCGGATCCATCGAACAGGATGCGGACCTGGTGGGGATGCTGTACAAGCCCGAGACCGAGGATGATGATCTGGCGGCGGAGCACGACGGGATCCCGGTCAACCTGCTGGTGGCCAAACAACGCAACGGCCCGACCGGCTATATCCATCTGACGCTGCTGAAAGAGTATACACGCTTTGAGAGCTGCGCGAAGATCCGGGAGGAGGATGCGCCGTGAAACTGACCCATCAGGCCCGCACAATGGGGGTTCAATCTGTGATTTATGTTCCGGCCTGGACCAAACCGTTGCCACCATCCAATTGACCATGAGCAACAAGAAAAAATATCCCCGGGCGGCCGCCATGGAAGTGGCGGCGGAATTGTGCCGGGCCTTGAGGCCCTCGGTTGATCGCCTGATCGTGGCGGGTTCCCTCCGCCGCCGTAAATTGGAGGTGGGAGACGTGGAGGTTTTGTTCATTCCGAAATTTTCCAGGCGCGTGGTGGATCTGTTCTATGAAACGAATGTCAGCCTGGCAGATGAGACTTTGGAACGCCTGTTGACGGCCGGCATCATCCAGCATCGTCCGAACGTGAATGGTTCCGTGATCTGGGGCGAGAAAAACAAGCTGGCTGACAATTCGCAGCGCCTGACCAGAGTGTTTTACGAAGAAACGTCAAAGCACATTGATGAAGCGAAACTCACGACGAAGGAGCGTGTGGATTTGAAAAATCATTTGGTTTCGTATTTGAAGTCGCAGGACAACATCATCAATCCACGCACTTTTGCCGACCGGTATCTGCCGAAGCCGATGCACGACACATATTTTGTCCGCGTCAAAAAGGCCGGGTTACCCGCGCGCGACGTTTCCAAGAACACGCACCAAATTCGCCGCAAGTTGCAGGTGCGCCGGATGTTTTTTTCGTCCAAGGTTCGCATTTCGGCACCGGAAGAAAATTTTAACGATGTGGTTAAAATTGTGGAAACCAAGGACGGTTGGACGACACTCAAGATCAACGGTGAGTTGGAAGCCCAAACGTGACCGAGGCGGAATTAAAATCTGCTTACGAAGCTCAAAAGCCGTTGCTTGCCGCATGGGGCAGCACGGTAAAAGAGGAGGTTTTGTCGCGTCTGGAAAAAGCGCCGGGGCTGACAAAACCCTTGGCCGAATTTCTAAAAATTCCCGTCGAGCCGCGTGTGAAGGCAACCGATTCGTTTCTGGCAAAAGCACTCCGGCGCGGGAAGGATTACGAACGACCACTGGATCAAATAACCGACAAGGTAGGCGTCCGGTTTGTCGTGCTGCTTTTGTCTGAATTGAAATTAATCGAGGATGTCATTGAAGGATGCGAGCTTTGGGAAGCAGAAAAGGCGCGTGATTTTGAGGCCGAGCGCGCTGAGCGCCCCCACCATTTTGACTACCAATCGGTTCATTATATTGCGCATCCCAAGAAACCTTTGGAGTGTGGCGGCGTGACCGTGCCGGTGGACATCGCTTGCGAAATCCAAGTGCGAACACTTTTGCAGCACGCTTACGCCGAGCTTGCACACGATACGACTTACAAAACTTTGTTCGCGGTTGACCGCGAAGTCAGCCGGCAAATCGCCAAGAGCGCGGCGCTGGTGGAGGCGACGGATGAGATTTTTGTTTTTGCGAACGCGAAGGTGCAGGCGGCAAGCGCGGAGTTGCGGCGCGTCCATGAATTAACCGCCAGCGTGTATCAGGCAAAAATAGGACTGACGCCAATCCCTGATTTGCGCCTGTCCTATTCACTGCTTGACCCCTACCGCGAGCAGGTAACGGCCATCACTCCGGAATCGCTCGATGAATTTTTCCACAAACATGATTTTATTGCCGGCCGCGTGAAGGAACGTGCGCCACTTGCGCTTTTTTACCGGCATCCGTCCGTTCTGGCGCTTTATTTTCTAATCGCCAATCATCCCGACCTCGTTCCAAAGCACTGGCCTGCTGACCGCACGCATCTGGAAATGATTTATTCTGATCTTGGATTGTCCACGGAGAACAGGCTTTGGTAACTTCATCTGCTTATGGCACAAACTGAAAACAAGTTGAATGGAACAAAGCGCCACGGCTCGCAACAATCGGTCAACGGCGCGGTGAAATCCATTTGCGACATCATGCGACGGAGCAATTGCGCCGGGGCGTTGCAATATGTGCCGGAACTGACGTGGCTACTGTTTCTGCGAATCCTTGAGGAGCAGGAAAACCGCGAGGCCGAGGAAGCGGAGGCGCTGGGGCTGCGTTTCAAATCATCCATCCCAAAGCCCTACCGCTGGCGCGATTGGGCGGCCCCGGATTCACCCATGCGCCAGGACAAAAACTCCAGCGTCTGGAAATTTGTCCATGATGATTTGCTGCCGTAAATTGGAGGTGGGAGACGTGGAGGTTTTGTTCATTCCGAAATTTTCCAGGCGCGTGGTGGATCTGTTCTATGAAACGAATGTCAGCCTGGCAGATGAGACTTTGGAACGCCTGTTGACGGCCGGCATCATCCAGCATCGTCCGAACGTGAATGGTTCCGTGATCTGGGGCGAGAAAAACAAGCTGGCCATCCATTCCGCCAGCGGCATCCCGGTGGATTTCTTCACCGCCTCGGAGGAAAACTGGTTCAATTACCTGGTCTGCCGGACCGGCAGCGCGGCGAGCAATACCATCATTGCCGGCGCGGCCCAGTTCAAGGGTTGGAAATGGAACCCTTATGGCCCCGGCTTCACTGATGATCGCGGCCAGATTCAGAGGGTGACCTCCGAGCGCGATGTGTTCGCCCTGGCCGGTCTGGTTTACTTGGAACCTTGGGAGAGAAATATATGACCATCACCGCCCCCCAGCGCGTTGCCATCATGACATTGTGGGGCCGGGTCTGCAAAAATCGCGGCTGGAAGCAAAGCGATCGCGATCTGCGCCTGGCCAAGTTCGGCGAGATAATTGGCCGGCCCATCGCCAGTGCCGATGAAATCGAGCGGATTGACGAATGCACCAAGCTCATGAAGGAATTGGGCGTCCTGCTCGGCGTGAGTCTCCAAGCTGCCCGGGAGGCTGATGATCTGACCATTAACAAGGCCCGCGTCCTGCGCAATCAGATTCTGACTGAGTTGGTGCCGTGCCTGGAGTTGTACGTGGCGGATGTCCGCGCCTATATGACCGAGATCATGGCCGATAAAAACCGTTGGTGGAAGATTGACCGGCCGGTCCGGGACATCACGATCATGGACCTGGACGCGGCGCCGATCCGCAAGTGGGACGTGAAGCAAAAGCGGATGCGCGTTTGGCCCAGTCAATTAGAGCAGCTCCAATATACCCTGGCCGCCCGCCTGAATGATAAGCGCAATGAAAACGTCCTGGTGCCGGCCTATGTCCATTTGCAGGGCGTTGAGCCATTGACCATCCATCAAATGAAGCTGGCCGCCTGCGTTCCCTGCGCTTGTGCCATCTGCAAGGCTGATACTGCTCAAAAAGACCGTATCCCTGAGCCGTTCTGATATGAAACCCTCTGAAGACCTGACTTCCGACCTGCTAGATTTCATCCGGCGCAAGTTTTATGGGGATGATGGGGTTGGCTTCACCAAGGATAAGCGCCGGTTGCTGCTGTGGGTCGTTTTGTGGCCGGCAAAGGAGCTGGATGATGCCGGGGTGCGGTTGCCGGATGCGCGGTTCAAGGAGATCTTCATGGAGACGATCATGCTCGCCCTGCAACAGGGCAATACGGGCAATATCAAGTATCGTCCGGCCTGGCTCGGCCGCGTGATCCAGAGCCATTTCAAAATCCATTGGAAGGAAATCTTCCAGGAGGCCAAATCCTCCCGCTCCCTGGCCGAGCATGCCCTTTTGGTGGCCGGTCGCCTGCCAGTTGCCCAGGCCCCCGACTCAACCCGGGAAATGGCCGCTGCCGCCAATCTGTTAAAGGCCCCTAAAAGGAAGCTTAAACGCCCCGTTAAAACCGTCCAGGGCGAGCTTCATTTGCTCTAAAAGTGACTACAAACCATTTCAATTAGGCCATTTTCGCCCCCAAACCTTGTGAAACCACCGTTCCGGCTTTGACCCGGCCGTGATCCTTCAAATTCCCTTTGTTTTCCGGGTAGTTCTGACTCCATCCGTATAATTCCGCCCTTGTGAAGTCGCGCGCGCAGATTCATGGCTGCCTTGGTTCAGCATTTTCCTGCTCAGCCTCCTGGCCAAAAAATATTGGTTTCATCCGTTCGCCACTGAGCCGCCGATCTCACCGTGGCTAAACTCGTTCTGGCAGGCCCCGATGACCCTCGGCGACTTCCTCCGCCAATGCGCCTTCCGGCTGTACGACCCCGCCCGCCAATTGCTGGTTCAGGATTGGAGCCTGGGCGTGGAGCTGAAGGGATCGGCCTTGATCCCCCTGTTTGTCTTTCTGCTGTGCCTGCGCAAAGGCGTGCCATGGTTGCTCCTGCTGGGAGCGGTTTTCCCCTTTCTTACCGAGACCGGCCATTACTATTCCTCCTTCGTCATTGGCGCGGTGCTGGCCCGATACGGGGCGCAGGCCGTGCAACGCCTGCCCCCAAACCGGTTCACCAAAGGCTTGTTGTTGTTGCTTGGCTTGGTGATCTATCAAGCCTGGGGCGCGATCACCGATGTCTATCCCAACCAGCGCATGCCCGGCCAGATCGGCTGGGTGGCCACCAGCTTGGGCTGCGCGCTGATCCTGCTGGCCGTGTTCAGCAGCCCGTCCTTGCAAGCGTGGTTAAACCACAAATTCATGGTCTTTTTGGGCCGGGTGTCGTATTCCGTTTACCTGCTCCAATTCATCATCCTGCTCTGCCTGTTGCCGCCGCTGGTCCGGCTGGGCAACCTTTGCGGCCTCAGCACCGGGCCGGGGCTGTTTATCCTGACATTGCTGGTCAGTTCCGCCGCCACCATCGCTGCCGCCGCCGTCACGTATCGCCTGATCGAAGTGCCCGCCATCAACCTCGGCCATCAGCTGACCCAGAAGCTGCAAAAGCGTTTTCAGAAATAAGCGGCCGCCCGTTTCTCCGGCCAGAAGCCTGAAGCATCCAGTTAAACCCGAACTCCGAAGTTCGGACGGGAAACTCGAGAAAGGTCTTGATCGACAGTGGGTCGGGAAGGGGACGCCTGGGAAATTTTGCACCGGCTGGTTGCAGGCGCGGCGCGCACGGAGTGACGCGCCCTACCGCGCTGGGCGCGCGGCAGGTCTGTTCGATTTCATTGCCCACTTCGGAGTTCGGGTGAAAGATCTTGTTACTGGACCGTTACGGCTTTACGGCTTGGCCGGCACCGCATTGGGGCCGTGGC
>Ga0302194_10000321_pt1 | contig 31858 bp, 20 predicted proteins | sample II_Bog_N1_1_FD_200227 | JGI IMG/M metagenome (GOLD analysis project Ga0302194, IMG submission 200227) | Peat permafrost microbial communities from Stordalen Mire near Abisko, Sweden - II_Bog_N1_1 | ecosystem: Environmental > Terrestrial > Soil > Wetlands > Peat | place: Sweden: Abisko...
CACGGCGGCCTTTTCGAGTTCATGCGCAACGGCGATTTCGACGCACCGAACTGGAGCAACCACAAGCAGGACACCTTTCGGCGCAACCAGTTCGGCGGCTTTGTCGGCGGACCGGCCATCAAGAATAAGCTGTTTTTCTTCGCCAACTACCAGGGAACCGTCGTTGTCGGCGGCCCCGGAAGTTCGGATATCGCATCCCAGACGCCCACCTCGCAGATGCTGAATGGGGACTTCAGCGGGCTCATTACCTACGCTCAGGCCCACAATTCCAATTGCGGCTCGGGCTTTGCCGTCGGTCCCGCGCTCCAGACAACAAACTGCGGTTGGCTCAACGGGCCATTCCAATCCGTCAACGGAATTCCGAACCAGTTGATCGGCGGCGCCGCCGCGCTCGATCCGGTAGCCGTGCAGTTTACCCAGCTTGGCCTGCCTGGGCACGCCGCCGCTGCTTCAGGGACTGCCGCTCCGACATCTTCGGCCCAGAATCTGGCTGGGCAATTGCTCTACGCATCGGCCGACATTGCCAATTCCCACTACAACGAGGACACGGACAGGGTTGACTACGACCTGACCAAGTCCCAGCGACTCACCTTGCGCTCGTTCATCGACAGGTACACTGCGCCCGCCGGCGACACGCCCGGAAATGTTCTCTCCGTTTTGAATCTGAACACCTGGAATCAGACCTTCGGCTTGAATATGTGGTATTTCAACGAGATCCTGCAGCACACCTGGACGGTGAACCCCGACACGGTGAACACTGTCACGGCTTTTTGGACACAACAGAGCGCGCACAATGCGACCGCGGTCCTTGACAGCAACAACAAACCGCTGTGCTGGTCGCGCTTCATCAGTATCAGCGAGCCGTCCTGCTACATGGAGGGCGCATATTTCGGCACCGCCAATGGCGGCTGGACCGAGCCCTCGGATGAAGTCCGCGGCACCCTCGGATTGTCCGACACCCTGATCAAGACCTTCGGACGTCACACGCTCTCGGCGGGCATCGATCTGATCCATCAGCGGGCGGTGGAAACAACCCAGTATCCGCAAAACGCCATCATCGGCTTCGGCAGCAATTACACCGGCAACGGTACGTCCGATTGGCTGCTGGGTTACATGAGCAGCTTCGAACAGGGAGCCGGAGAGTTGTCTGACGTCCAGGGATGGCTGGTCGACCCGTACGTCAACGACGAGTTCCGCTTGAAGCCCGGCCTGACCCTTACCCTTGGCTTGCGCTGGGATCCGGACCTGCCGCCGGCTGAGGTCGGAGGGCGCGGTGCGGCCTTCGTGGCAGGGCAGCAGAGCTCTCAGTTCCCCGCTGCGCCACAGGGATTGATTTACCCCGGCGACAACAATATGACTGCAGGCCTTCGCCCCACCGATGTCAGCATCTTTGAGCCCCGCGTCGGAATAGCCTATCAGCCCAAGAATCTGCCCAAGACCTCCGTCCACGCCGCATTCGGAATGTTCAGCGCTCCGGTGGCTTACGCTAACTACAACCACACCGTCGATCTGGCGCCCTTTGCAGTGACGTTCACTCCGAACGCGCCGTCCAATTCGCCCATCTGCAACGGTGGCGCTACCTGCACCCCGAATACCGGCCAAACGGTAACCGGATACGAGAACTTCCACAACCCATATGCAACCTCGTCGTTCGGCACGCCCAACGGAAACCCATTCGGCACTGGCCCCGGCCAGATCCCATGGGCTAACCCAACCTACAAAGCGCCGGCCAGCTCTGCAATTCCAACCCCGATCAGTTTAGGGGCCTCCTTCAGCCGGAACTACAAGGCGCCAATCACCGAACTCTGGAACGTCTCAGTGGAGCAACAGATCAACGCGGTGACAGCGGTTCGCGTGGCATATGTCGGCAGCCAGTCGTATCACCAGAGCTACGTGCAGGATGACAACGACGCCGCTTACAGCTACTGCACGTACTACAACAACCCGAACTGCCCGCTTCCCTCGTCAGCAAAGGCGCCTGTCGCTCCGTATTCCAACTTCACCGACATTCTGGAGTATGACAGCGGGGCCACGGCCAGCTATCACTCATTGCAGGTAACCGGTCAGAGGCACCTGGCTCACGGTCTTCAGGCACAATCCAGCTTTACCTGGTCGAAGTCGACCGATGTGGCCAGCGTCGCCAACCTCTCCAATGGCGATGAGATCAACAATCCGCGCAACCTGGGCTGGAGCCGTGGCATCTCCAATGCGAACGTGCCCTTCGTCTGGGTCAGCAACTTCATTTACACCAGTCCGGCGTTGAAGGGGAAGAGCCTGCTGATGCGTGAAGCGCTCGGAGGATGGCAGCTGAGCCCCATCGTCGGCTGGCAGTCGGGGTCGCCGTTCAGCATCAGTCCGGGCAACGATCAAGCTGCGTATGGCGAGCCGAACAGGGGCAGCGGCTGCATCGAGGCTTGCGGTTCCGATAGGGCCGACCGCGTTTCCGGAGTGCCTCTCAATGTGCGTCAAGGTGGGCGCTCGCACTGGACGCAGGAATACTACAACCCCGCTGCGTTTGTCACACGCCACGATGGAACCTTCGGCGACAGCGGCCGCAACCTGATCGATGGCCCTCCGAGCTTCAACATCGATTCGTCGCTGGCGAAGAACTGGTCGATCCTTGAACGGTACAGGCTGCAATTCCGCTTCGAGTTCTTCAACGCAACCAACCACCCGGTCATGTCCAATCCAAGCGCACAGCCGGGCGATGCGGGCGGTGGCCCTTCTCAAATCAACGGCGGAAACGGTGGCTTTGGTGGCACCTCCAACACCACACGTGTTGGCCAGGCTTCACTGAAACTGACCTTCTAACCTCGTTTCAAACCGGCCTGGGCGGCGATTACATCGCTGCCCAGGCCTTCTTGATTTTGGGCGGTACTTCAGGTGATCCGTTCACCGGCCGCGCCGCACGTCTGCCGTAACAAGTAAAGTGAAGATTGGCCACAGTTCGAGCGTGGCTCTGGTGGAGGGATGAATGCTCGATCATGGTTCCCGATCTTCGCGTGGATCGAGCCGCCTTCTCCCGGGTGCCTTCTTCATCCTTGCCGCGGTGCTGGCCTTTTCTTCCTACCTTACCGTCCGCAATGTTCACGCACAGGCGCAAACTGGTTCATCCCCCACCACTCCCTCGCAATCCAATTCCAACCTCTGGCCCATCTCCATCGACTACCCCGAAGACGGTTCTATCTTTCCCCCCGGCATTACGCCGCCCACTTTCCTTTGGCGCGACGGCACTGCGTCAACCTGGACAATCGATGTAGCGTTCGCAGACGAGGCGCCCTCGTTTCGCGTCCAGGCAAAGGGCGAAAGGATGCGCATCGGCGCCATCGATCCTGAAGCGGTCAGCAACACCAACGAGCCGCCGCAACTCACTCCTGAGCAGGCAGCATCTCAGACCTGGACTCCCGATGCGGAAACCTGGAAGACAATTCAGTCGCATTCAACAACAAAGCCGGCCACGTTCACGATTACCGGCTATCGCGATCAAGCCGCGGTTTCCGTCGCAAAGGTTTCAATCACAACCTCAACCGATCCGGTCGGCGCGCCCATCTTCTATCGCGATGTTCCCCTCATGCCCAGTGCGGGAGCGAACGGTACCGTGCAGCCGCTTTCGCCATCCGCCATTCATCTCATTCGCTGGCGGCTACGTGACATCCAGCAGCCGGAAAGCCGCACCGTACTGACGGGCATGCCTACCTGCGCCAACTGCCACTCGTTTTCCCGTGACGGCAAAACCATGGGCATCGACGTGGATGGCCCGGCAAACGACAAAGGCCTTTACGCTCTGGTTCCCGTTCAGCGCCGCATCTCCATCCTGAACAAAGACGTCATCCAGTGGAACAAGGATGGCGAGCCGGGCACGACACGCGTGGGGTTCATGTCGCAGGTCTCACCCGACGGACGGTATGTGGTCAGCACGTTTGCCCCACCGTCGCTCGATGTGCCCCGCACCTACTACATCACCAACTTCAAGGACTACAGGTTTCTTCAGGTCTTCTTTCCTACGCGTGGGATTCTCGAATGGTACGACCGGACAACCGGGAAACGTCAGCCGCTGCCGGGCGCGGACGATCCACGCTACGTGCAGACCGACGGCGTTTGGTCCCCGGATGGGAAGACGATCGTCTTTGCCCGCGCAGAAGCACGCGATCCATATCGGCAGGGGCAACGGCCGGCTCTGCACGCAAACGATCCAAATGAAACACAAATTCAGTACGACCTTTACCGGGTCCCATTCAACAACGGGCGCGGAGGAACGCCGGAGCCGATTGCCGGAGCCTCGCAGAACGGAATGAGCAACAACTTTCCCAAAGTCTCGCCTGATGGTAAATGGATCGTCTTTGTGCAATGTCGCAACGGACAGCTCATGCGGCCCGATAGTCAGCTTTACATCGTCCCACTTGCCGGTGGTGCCGCCAGGCGTCTGCGTGCGAACACGTCGCTCATGAACTCGTGGCACAGCTTCTCTCCCAATGGACGTTGGCTGGTCTTCTCGTCCAAGGCTCGCTCGCCTTACACCCAGATGTATCTCACCCACCTCGACGAAGATGGCAACTCCAGCCCCGCCATCCTGATAGACAACTCCACCGCCGCAAATCGCGCGGTCAACCTTCCCGAATTCGTCAATACATCCGGCGATGGCATTGAGCAGATCGACGTCCCGGCCGTCAAGATCTATGGGCTGATCGACCAGGCCACGCACCTCGAGGATGAAGGCCACAATCGAGAGGCTCTCGCCCTATGGCAGAAGGCCGCATCTATCGATCCTGAGAACGCGAAGGTTGAGAGCGGGTTGGGCATCTCCCTTTATGTTGAGGGTCAGACCGGGCAGGCCTTCGAGCACCTACGTCATTCTGTGCGCCTGAATCCCAAGTGGCTTGAGAGCCACCTCGTCCTGGGCAAGTTTCTGCTCGAACAAGGGCACGTCCAAGAGGCAATCCCGGAACTTCAGACGGCGATCGCAATCAAACCGCGATTCGCCCCTGCGGAAGAGGCACTTGCTGGCGCGCTTGAAGCAAAGGGCGACTGGTCGGGAGCTCTTGCCCATTGGCAAAAGGCTTTGGAGATCGAACCCGGCCGAACGAGTGCATTGCTGGGAATTGCTTGGCTCCTGGCCACCGCGCCCGATACTGACGTGCGCAATGGAGAGGAAGCAAAGCAACTTGCCGATGAGGCAGCCGCCCAGGGTTCCGCAGACGATCCGAATACTTTGGATGTTCTGGCTGCTGCGTGCGCCGAACAAGGCGATTTCGCGCGCGCATCTGAGTTCGCATCGCGCGCCCTGCAACTCGCCAGTCAGCGAAACGCGAAGGCGCTCGCCTCTGCCATTCGCTCCCGACTCGCGTTATATGCCGCAAAGAAGCCCTATCGGGAGACGCAAGGGGCCGTGGCACTTCAGGCGCGCAGGAGTGTTGAATCTTCCCCGGTCATTCACCCGGTCATTCATTGATCCGGAATCACTGACTGATCACCAGTCGCTTGATCGGCTTGAAACGCTGTAGCCGCGCGAAAACCGAATCAGGACCTGCGCGCAAGCCGTGCCTCAACCCGCGCCCCACTTCCTGTCGCGCTTGTCAGCCGGAACTTTCCACCCCAACGGCTTGCTCTCTCGCGCATTCCCTTGAGTCCAAAATGATGATCGCTTTGCGACTCGGCTTGCCGGGGGTCGAAACCACAGCCATCATCGGAAACCGTGAGAACAACCTCGCGTGCCGTGTATTCCATACCGACGCTGATCTGCGTGGGATGTCCGTGCAGAGCCGCGTTGCAAACTGCTTCGCGGGCAATCATGAGCAGATCGTGTGCCATGGGAGGGCTGATTCCAAACGGCGTGCCCATGGTCGAACAGGTGACCGGCAGATGGAACTCAGCACCCACTTGCGCCGCCATCGCTCCAATCTTTCCCGCGAGCATGCCCGGTCCCTCGTCCTCGCGGCGGAGATTCCATACCGCCTCGCGAGCCTCTGCAATCGTCGTACGTAACTGGTGCCGGGCAACGTCCAGTAGGCCAGTTTCCTCGCGCTGCTTCTGTTCTTCCATGGCAACCGCCTCGAGCAATGCCGAAACTCCCGTGCATCCCTGAATGACTGTGTCATGCATCTCGCGAGCAAGCCTGCTGCGTTCTTCTAGAACCGCCTCGAACCGGGCTCCAACCTGGCGCACGCGATACTGATAGACCGCATAGATCATCAGCAGCAACAATGCAGCGCAAGCCGAACCGAACCACCAGGTCCGGTAAAAAAACGGGCGTTGTACGATCTCTACCGAGGCTTCCGTAACAGCGTTGGGATTGCTCACTTCAAATGTCCGCACGCGGAACGTATATGTTCCGGGCGGCAAATTCGTATAGTCGGCAGTTCGCAATGCAGTGGCGGGGCCGAAATCCTTTTCAAACCCCGCGAGCATGTAACGGAAGCGTAGACCATCCTGTGAGCGCAACTGAATTGGCTCGAACGTGAATTGCAGACGGCTGTTGCCCGGTTGCAGGACGATTGGACCCGTCATCGCGAGGGGTTGCCCGTCTGCCATGATCCGTTCGATACGCAGCGGCGGCGCCAGGAGAGACGACTGCTGAAAAGGAAGAATGTGGATCGGTCCCCGGTTACTGGGAAACCAAACATCGCCCGCGGCGGTGATGCAACCAGAAGACTCGGTCCCGCCGTAAATCTCAGTATTGGCAGCCATCTCCGCGATCGAGTAAAACGTCGGCGCGATCTCTCGTGTTTGTGCCCCTGCCTGTGCATCGAGTTCTAGCCGGTTCACCATCGAGATGCCGTTCGGCCCGCTCATCCACAGGTGCCCGCTGCTGTCTTCCAGTATGTCGTAGACAGCGTTGCTTGCCAGACCGTCTTGTGTGGTGAAGTGAGCTAGATTGCCCGAGCGAAACCGGAAAAGGCCATTGTTGCGTGTCCCAAACCACAGTCCGCCCTCACTGTCTTCGTGAATAGCCCAGACCTTCATCTGCGCCATCGCCTCGGTCGCTGCATCTCGCACAAACACTCCATCGTGAATGTGACTTACGCCACGGTCGGTGCCAATCCACAGATCCCCTCGTTTGTCTTCTAAGAGGCACCGGGTACTGTTGTAGGAGAGCCCTTGCTCCGTCTCGTAGCTGATAATCCGCACATGTCCGTGATCGTCTATTAGATGGTTTAGGCCGTTGTCCGTAGCCACCCACATACTTTTGTCCCGATCCTGTGTGAGGGCGCGGATAAAGTTGTTGGACAGCCCTTCCTTCGTGGTCCATCGTGTTCCCTTCGAGCCGACAAACCGGAAGACACCATCTCCGTCTGTGCCTGCCCACAGCGCCCCGGAGTGATCGCGGTATATGTTGCGAACGTGGATGCCTCCCATCCCCGGCAATACACGCTCCGACAACGAGCCGTTTCGCATTTGAAACAACAAGGTCGATCCGATCCAGAAACTTCCATCGCTATCCTGGTAAATGGTCTCAAAATCGGAGTCGTTGGCCTGCGGAAGGGGAACGATGTTCACTTTGGACCGAGTCAAGCGGGCCATTCCAGTCTGCGTACCAATCCAGAAGTTTCCCTCCTTGTCTTCAAACAGATTCAGCACGGTATTGCTGGGCAACGCAGAGGGCGCGGTAATCTGCGTCATCTTCCCCCCGGTTAACGTGAAAACTCCCTGACCAATGGTGCCCACCCAAAGCACTCTGTCCGGCGTCTGGCGCAGAACCCGCACAGTGCTGCTGATGCCCGGAACACGCTCGAATCGATCCTGTCCAGGTTCCATCCGGTTCAGTCCGGACACAGTCCCCACCCAAACGGTTCCATCACTGGTTTGCAGAATCGACTTCACCTGGTTCTGGCTCGATTCGGCGCCCAGAGAGTAGACTGTGGATGTTTTGCCGTCGGTCACGATCAAGCGCGACCCGCCTACCCAGAGACGGCTCGCCAAGTCTCTAAAGATTGAATGTACGTTCATTGCGGGAATCGTCGCCGTACCGTCTATGCGCGAAAAATGGTCGTCGGTCAGGCGCAACAATCCCCCATCGGTGCCTGCCCAGATGGTTCCGTCACTATCCTGCTTCAGCACGCGTACAAAGTCGGAGAACTGTCCGCCAACTCCAGGCCAGGAGCGAAAATGACCTTCACTGAAGCTGACGACTCCGCCCCCCTCTGTGCCGGCCCAGAGAGCGCCGTCCTTCGCTACCATCAGGCAAAACACGCTGTTCTCGCGAAGAGCGGGAGTGTTCTGTCGATCGAATACAGTAAAGTGTGCGCCATCGAAGCGCAGTAATCCGCCGGTTGTGCCGATCCAGAGGAAACCATCCGCAGTCTGGGCGAATGCCTGGACAGTCTGTTCTGGTAGTCCGTCAGGAGCCTGCCAGAACCGCTCCGTGTAGCCAGAAAAACCCTGGGCTGATGCCGACGCACACGTGACCATCCAGGCCAGAAGGCATACTGCGATTCGAAGGCATGTTTTCATGGCGGCGCCCAGTATACCGTGCGTCATCCATGCTTACACTCTTCTTCTTGGGATTCTTGAATCATTCCGACTTTAGGCGGATTCGAGTTGAGGGACCAAAGGACTAGAGTTGTCTTTCTTACTCGTGTTGGAGCAAAAAGTCGATTCGGACTTCGGTCTGCATCATTGGAGCCATTTTCAATGTCATCTCTTCCTCCATCTCACCATCCGTGCTCGCCCTGCTTTCCAATCCTCCCAAAATTCCAACTTCTCTTCTTCGTTTTCATCCTCATGGTTTTCCGGGTGCCAGGCCTTGCGCAGAATGTGAATACAGTTCGCATCGATGCCAGTGCGCCCTTCACAGATCCTGCGCCTGCATCTTACGAGTTGGGCTCTGCAAAGTCCCCAACTGGCTCTGTGATTGGCGTCAACAGCCGCTACTTCACCCTGGACGGGTCGCCCTGGTTCCCTGTTATGGGGGAGTTTCACTTCTCCCGTTACCCTCGCGCTCAGTGGGAAGAAGAGATCCTCAAGATGAAAGCATCGGGCGTGAATGTTGTCGCTGCCTACGTCATCTGGATCCATCATGAGGAGGTAAAAGGCCAATTCGACTGGACAGGACAACGCGACCTGCATGCCTTTGCCGAGTTGTGCTCCAAACATGGCTTGCTCCTGGTCGCACGCATCGGTCCATGGGACCACGGGGAGGTGCGCAATGGCGGGTTGCCCGATTGGGTTCTCGCTCAGGGGCCAACCAGGGTAAACGATGCCGCATACCTCGCATCGGTGAACCGCTGGTATCTGGAAGTCGGCAAGCAGCTCAATGGCCTCCTTTGGAAAGATGGCGGTCCGGTCATCGGCATCCAACTCGAGAATGAGTACTCCCTGCGGGGACCCGGCGCTGGAGAGGAACACATCCTCAAGCTCAAGGAACTCGCGCTGAAGAATGGCCTCGATGTTCCGCTCTACTTCGTCACTGGATGGGACAATGCCGTCGTTCCGCGTGGCGCGGTGCTTCCACTCTTCGGCGGATATCCCTCTGCCCCCTGGGATGGCTCACAAACTAAACTCCCACCCCAGGAGGTCTACGCGTTTCGCTTTAGAGACCGCGTGACGGCCAATATGGGTGCGGTCGGCAATCCCGCAACGCCCCATGATTCGCACCCAATCGCGGGCCCCTTGCCCTATCTCACCGCAGAGGTCGGCGGCGGCAACCAGGATACCTATCACCGCCGTCCTGTGATTCAGCCCGATGACGTCGCGGCCATGTTCCCGGTGCTTGTTGGCTCGGGCGTGGACCTCTACGGAACCTATATGTTCCAGGGCGGCGAAAACCCTGACGGCCGGCTTTCCACGCTCCAGGAATCCCAGGCGACTGACTATCCAAACGATGTTCCGATCAAGTCCTACGACTTTCAAGCGCCTCTCGGGGAGTTCGGCCAGGAACGCAGTTCCTTCCGCAAGCTCAAAGTCTTTCAGTATTTCCTCGACGACTATGGATCCTATCTCGCGCCAATGGTCGTTCATGCTCCGGAGGTGACGCCGAAGGGTCCGTCGGATTTGACGGTTACACGCGCCTCTGTCCGCACCAGGGGCGACTCAGGGTTCCTGTTCGTCAACAACTACGTCCGCGGTTACGCGATGCCCGCCCGTCCGGCCGCGCAGTTTGAGATTCGAACTCCCAGTGGCGTCCTGCTTGTGCCCTCCCATCCGGTCGAACTGCCGTCGGGCGCTTACTTCATCTGGCCCTTCAATCTCAACCTCAACGGCATCAACCTTCGCTACGCCAGCGTTCAACTCTTCACTCGTCTGGATACCGCAAATGGAAGTGTTGTCTTTTTCGTCCAGGCCACCGGAATCCCCGCCGAATTCGCCTTCGATGCCGCAGGCATCCGAACAATACAAACCTCAAGTGGAGAAACCGTCACCGATGGGGGCACGACATACATCCGTGGAGTGAATCCGGGCGAGAATTCATGGATCGATCTCGTCTCAAGCGAAGGCAAGCAACTTCGCATTGTCCTTCTAAAACAGGAGGAAGCAGAAAACGCCTGGAAAGCTCGCATCGCTGGCGCCGATCACCTGCTGTTTACCGCGCAGGATTTCTTTGCCGATGCAGACTCAAATCCAGGCCGTATTTGGCTCCGCTCTCGAGATATTCCGCAGTTTGCGTTTGACGTCCTGCCCCCGCCGGCCGCTCCCCTGCAAGCCAGCCTGCCCCTCTCGCAATCGCCCAGCTCCTCACAGCTTGCTTCGTTCACCGCAGCGACACAAAAGAGCGGTGCCAGCTTCGAGTATCACCTCATTCAGCCCGCCGCTGATGTTCCTCCCGTGAAGCTCGGGCCGAACTTCTCCTGGCGGAAGCATGGTGTCGCACAGGCCCCTCCCGAGTCCGAGTTGCCGCAAGCTGCCAAGTGGGCAATCACCATTGCTCCAGCCGACATGTCTCATCTGAGCGAGTTGTTTCTGGAGGTCAAATACCAGGGCGATGTAGCAAGGCTGTACTCCAATCATCGCCTCCTGACTGACGATTTCTACAACGGACTTCCTTGGTCAATTGGTTTGCGCCGCTTCCTTGATCCGCAGAACGCGGGCATATTTCAACTGGACATTCTTCCGCTCCGAATGGACGCGCCAGTCTACATGGAGCTTTCCAGCCCGCCAGATTTTTCGGCTAAGGGCCAGGTTGACAAGCTGGACTCCATCCGGCTGGTACCTGAATATCAACTGGTTATCAACACCGGAAGCCGGTGACTGTGCAGCGCGCAGGCTTGCGTCTCGGCCTCGATTGGACGCTCGCCGCCCGCTCCATTCCGCATGGTCGCGGCCAGGGCGTATTCTTGTCGGAACCGGCAGGTGTGAGTGATTCGCTCATCCGCAATCCCTCTGATAAACAGAGAAAGGTCCTCCCGGTGATCTCCGTCTTTGACCATTCGCCGCCGTAATGCTGGTGGTGTGAGCGAAAGGTCACAACTTGACCACGGAGATCGGAAATGGACAAGCTCGAAGAAGTGAAACCGGCCGGCAAAATACGGGTCCTTGTCGTTGACGATCATCCGATCATGCGCATCGGGATTTCTGCCATCATCGAGGCCACGCCTGATATGACAGCGGTTGCCCAGGCCGGCAGCGGCGAAGAGGCGATCGAACTGTTCGAGAAGTATCTTCCCGACATCACTCTCATGGATCTGCGCCTGCCCGGAATAAGCGGAGTGGAAGCAATCAGGATCCTTGTCTCCCGGCATCGAGGCGCCAAGTTCGTTGTGCTTACCACCTACGAGGGCGACGAGGACATTCACCAGGCTTTGCAGGCTGGGGCTCGAAGCTACATCATCAAGGGCATGCCGCACGAAGCGCTCGTCAGCGCGTTGCACCGCGTCCACGCGGGAGGGCGGTTCCTGCCTACCCCGGTCACGCAGGCACTCTCGTCCCGCCTTCCCAACTCCGAGCTCAGTGCACGCGAGCGCGAAGTCCTCGTCCTCATTGCCGGAGGCAAGAGCAACAAGGAGATCGCCACCGAACTTGGGATCACTGAGTCCACCGTGAAGTGCCACGTAAGCGTCATCCTTATGCGCCTCAACGTGAGCGACCGGACACAAGCAGTCGTCACTGCCATCCAACGTGGCCTTGTTCACGTTTGATTTTCATTCGACCAGACCTTCGATTCCTCGGGACAGCTTCGGTCCGATTGAGTAGGAAAGAGAACAATCTTTGTGTTCCCTAAGCGACACCAGATAAAGCACTTAGATTTGTGACCGTTCCAGTTCGGGACCAGGGTGTCGGAGTTTCAAATCCTCCCTCCCTGACCAATAAAATCAATAACTTATGGCTATTTCCGGGATTGCCCAAAACCCCAATGTAGTCGATTTTGTAGTCGGTCAAATTCTCCAAGATCTATAAGCGGTTGCCCCGCGAAAGCGTCCACCGCGATTCGTGACATGAAATCCAGCACGACTTCAAGGATCAGGAGAGCAGACTGATGCTGGAGCAGTGCACCTGAATGGACGGGGTGAAGTCTTCAATTTATTGCCTCATCCTGATTAGCAATTCTCACGTTGCGTTCTCACGTTGCGCGCGGGGCGAGCGCGATTTGTTGGCAGGGCGAACTCATACTCGAATGTGACAGTTGTCCCCATTTCAATCTCGTTCCATTCCGAGGGAATGAGGAATTTAGATCTATGAACGAAGACATCCGGGGCCCGGTCTTCAGGCCGAATGAATGCATAGCCGTCATCCCTCCGCAGATTCGTGATCCTCCCTTTAGCCTTTTCCGTTACTTGAGTTGGCACATTCTCAAGGCTGACCATGCGCTTTGCGTCACCCCGAATTCGAATAGCAGGTATGCGAACGCCTCCCACGTCTTTCGCAGGCGGAACGGGTGAAGAGTCTTTCCAAAGTTGCGAAATGCTTGGCATCGGTCGCAAGCTGTCGTCGGCGAACCCAAGCAGCTTAAGTGAGTCGATCGGAGACTCGACATATGGGCTCCCAGCGGACAGGTTTTTACGGAGTTCGGATAAATCGCCCGCCGAAAACGTAGAGCAAGGGCCCATTGCTTTTAGAACTCTGATTAGCTCTTGTCTATATTGTTCGGTTTGGTCAGGCGGGCGTATTCGAAATCTGCCCACCTCACGCATCCGAATTGGACCGGAGGCCTTCACCCTGGTCCGATCAATTGCGCTATAGAGGATGCCGGTTCTGGAAAGACGCCATTTTCGACCCTCGATTCCAGATAACAAAAATGTCAGGTTTTTGGCTGCACTCTAGGGAGTGCGCCACTGAGACTTGATACTTTAAGCATCGAAAATGGCCGTTTGTGCCGCCCTGGTATAGATAGATTCGGCCAAGGTGAATGATTCTGCTCTTGGGTTTTTGACAGAAAACCACTAAAAAAGAGCCTTGCACAGGCCCTGCGAACCGGTCGTCAACTGGCCTTTGTGAGGAATGTACTCGATCATGACCGGCGCATTTCTTTCTGCCTGGTAGCGGTATTGATCGATCAGACTCTATAGCACTCTGTTGCCCCCTCTTACGCCGCCGCTCTCGTGAAAGGCTCCGAACTAAGAAGTCAAGCTTGCATTCAAAAGGGGTGACCGAGCACAGCACACCCCAACAACCAACCATTGGACGAGTCCTACGTCCATCTGAAGTTGCAGCCCTCTTTTCATTGGTCATTCGGCGTGCTTTTCCTGGTATTTTGTCTGGGAAATGCAATTGCCATGCCAGGGGCCTGAACTTGTGTTGTCGTGAGGTAATTCAAGCGCAAGTGAAATGCAAACCTGCGCCCGACCATGAACAAAGCAATATCACAGACCAGGCAACTTATATCGCGGTCCAGTGATCTAAGAACATGGAAGGGTTTGGCTGATTCCCAAGGACTGAATTGGAAAGCATCTCTCAAACTAGGATTTTGGGATCGAAGAGGTTGCTCTCCTTTGGGGGAGCCCTCTGCGTTTCTCTGGCATTCATGGTTTTCGCGTGGGGAACAAATTACAAACTGTCGCTTTACAAGACTGGACATGAGACTTCCCCGGCTAAACTGTGCACACGCGGCAGCGACGCTGCAAAGAACGCAATGGGCCACACTGCAGGCGCCCGTACTTTAGCTCCGACGCCTCTCCGCATTGCGGCGCTCTTCTCTCATCCCCGCGAAACCAAAAGTTACTCTGCAGATTGGCTGAGCAGCGAGGCGATCTGCGACCTCTCACCGCTTAGGCGCGCCCCGATTCTCTATCTTCGACCACCTCCGGACAAAAGGCGCTGGCTCGATTAGCCGCCGAAGGTAAGACCCTTCCGCGGATGAATTCACAATATCCATTCGAAGGAAGGTTTCCGATGCGCTTCAAGCGCCCGATCTTGATTGCCGCCTGCTTTTTGGCTGCAATCCCGCTATTGATCTATTTTCTATATGCGCGCCATAGGACGGATGCGGCAACGGATGGTCCGGCGGCGGCTGTGGCTGTCTCCTTTGCCACAGCGCATACTGGCTTTATCGCGAATCAGTTGACGGTCGCCGGCGTATTCCAGGCATTTCAAGAGATCGACGTCCACGGCAAGGTCTCCGGCTATATCCGGCGAATCTATGTGGACATAGGGGACCGTGTACATCAGGGGCAGACGCTCGCGGTGCTCGAAGTCCCGGAGTTGCAAGCTGAAGTTGAAGGAGCACAGGCGGGTATAACCCAGACCCAGCAAAACATATCGCGTCTCCAGAATGAAGTCGCCCGGGACCAAGCTACCTACGCAGCCGTTCACGCCAATTACACGCGCTTGAAGCAAGCATCGGACGAGCAACCCGGCCTGGTTGCGGCACAGGAGCTGGACGATGCTCTGGCAAAGGATAGATCGGCGGCCTCACAAGTGGATGCGGCCAAGTCTGCCGTAGCGGCGGCGCAAGGGCAGTTGGGCGTCTCCCGAGCTGAGAACCTGAAGGTAACCAGCATGGTGCAATACGCGACCATCACAGCTCCTTACAACGGCGTCGTCACCATGCGATATGCGGACACCGGCTCGCTCATTCCCGCAGGAACCGCGGAGGGGTTAAGCCAGGCCGTGGTCAGGCTTGCGCAGAGCGATGTGCTGCGTCTCCGCATGTCTGTTCCTGAGCGGGACGTGCCTTTCGTGCACGTTGGCTCGCAAGTCACGGTCCATGTGCAGGCGACTGGGCAGCAGTTTCCAGGAACGGTGGTCCGCTACACGCGGGACGTATCCAATTCGACCAGGACAATGCTGACCGAAGTTGACGTGAACAATCCAGATCTAAAGCTCACTCCTGGAATGTATGCAGACGTGACCTTCAATCTGGAACAGAAGAATGATGCCCTCATTGTTCCCGCGAGCGCCATCATTCAAGGCGATCAGCCTTCAGTGATGCTTGTAGACAGCAACAATCGAGTGCAGAAGCGGCCCATTGTGTTGGGGATCAGCAGTGCAAACGCTCAGGAGGTCACTTCTGGGCTTGAGCCAGGCGACAGGATAATCATCGGTGGTCAAGCCCAGCTGCAGCCCGGCCAGCAAGTCACGCCGCAACCCGCCAAGAGCGACCTGGAGAACTATCAGCAAACAAACCAGAAGGGCGGCCAATAACCATGCCCTTCTTTGCGATTCGTTACCCCTTCTTTATTCTCATGGCCTGCATGATGGTCGTTGTAGTTGGTATAGCGGCTATCCTGGGCATGCCCGTCGATCTCTTTCCTCCCGTAAAGATTCCTGTCGTGGTGGTGGCAACCTTTTATGCCGGCATGCCTCCCCAGCAGATCGAGTCGGACATCACCGACAGCGACGAGCGGTTCTTTACGCTGGGGAGCAATATCGACCACATTGAATCGCGCTCGATGTCTGGTGTCAGTCTTATCAAGATCTACTTTCAGCCTGGAACCGATCCAACGGCCGCGGTGAGCGGCATCTCAAACCTGGCAATGGCAAACCTGCGCCGCCTGCCGCCGGGCACTCTGCCGCCTGTAGTCCTCAGCTTCGACGCAGCAAATCTCCCAGTATGTCTGATTACGCTGAAGGGCGCCGGCATGACTCAGACGCAATTGAAAGATGTTGCCCAGTTCACCGTGCGAAACCAGGTGGCCAACGTCCCGGGCGCCTCAGTTCCTCAGCCATACGGAGGAACGTACCGGCAAATTATGGTCTACGTCGATCCGTTGAAGCTCGAGGCTTCGCAGCTTGGCATTATGGATGTCGTCAAGGCGGTCAACGAATCCAACCTCATCCTGCCGGCAGGAGATGTCCGGATAGGCCCCAAGGACTACAACATCTACGCCAATAGCCAGGTGCCGACGACCGACGCTGTCAACAGCATCCCACTCAAGACTGTCGGCAATTCCTCTATCCTCGTGGGCGACGTTGGTCATGCTGTCGATGGCGGCCAACTCCAGACCAACATCGTGCGTGTCGACGGGCAGCACTCCGTTTACATTCCAATCCTCAAACAGGGCGGCGATTCCAATACGATTACCATCGTCAATGGCATCCGCAAAGCAACCGCCCATCTCCTCGATATCCCGCAACAGCTCAAGACTGCTGTCGTGTTCGATCAATCCGTCTTCGTCAAGACTGCCATCGCGAACGTCATCAACGAGGGAACGATCGGCCTTTTCCTGACCGGCGTTATGATCCTTCTCTTTCTGGGCAATGTGCGTGCCACGATTGCCGTGATGCTGTCGATCCCGATCTCGTGCATTGCCACCTTCCTGGTCCTCAGCGCAATGGGCAACTCGATCAACACCATGGTGCTCGGTGGCATGGCGCTTGTGTTATCCCGCCTTATTGACAACTCGGTCGTTGTGCTCGAAAACATCTTCCGGCATTTCGAGATGGGCTCAGATGCGGTGAAAGCCTCGCAGGAGGGCGGCAAAGAGGTTCAACTGGCTGTATTGGCGGCTACATTCAGCACCGCCATTGTCTTCTTTCCCGTCGTGCTGCTTACAGGGGTCAGCAAGTACCTCTTCACCGCGCTTGCGCTTGCAGTGGTCATCGCGCTCTTCTGCTCTTATGTAGTAGCGATGACCGTCGTTCCACTCTTTTGCTCTCGTTTTATCAAGCACACCAAGCACGAACATATGCATGAATCCGCGCAGGCAAATGATCCGATCCCCGAGCATATGCGAGGCGGTCACGGTCAAACCAACATCTTTGCCAAGACCGTGTATCACTTCAACCAGGGCTTCGGTTGGCTGCAGGACCACTACGACGAAGCGATCCGATACAGCCTGCGCAGGCCGGCGCTTGTGATCGTGGTGTTTTCAGTCTTTGTTGTGCTAACGTTTGCACTTGTTCCGTTCCTTGGCCGCGCCTATTTCCCCCGTACCGATCCTGGCCAATTCGTCATCAGTGTCAAGGCTCCAACGGGCACGCGCATTGAGCTCACCGACCAATACGTTGCTCGCGTTGAGCAGGATGTGCGCGACGTTGTTCCTCCCAAAGACCTGAACATGATCGTGTCTAATATTGGAGTTACACCCGATCTTTCGGCGATCTACACCCCCAACTCGGGGATGCATACCGCATTTGTCCAGGTGAGCCTGAAGGAAGATCACAGTCTGAGCAGCTTTGCCTACATGCAGCGAGTGCGAACGAAGCTCGCTGCCGATCTTCCATCCGTGCAAACCTACTTCCAGTCTGGCGGGCTCGTCGATTCGATCGTCAATCAAGGGCTTCCCGCACCCTTCGATGTCCAGGTCAGCAGTAACGACATGGACGGAGGATATGCGGTTGCCCAGCAGCTTGCACAAAAGATGCGAGCGCTCCACGGTGTAAGCGATGTTCTGATTCCCCAGGACATCGATTACCCCGGTCTTGCCCTCAACATAGACCGCCAGCAGGCAAGCCTCGAGGGCCTCACCCCGAAGACCATAGTCGACAGCGTCATCACGGCCATGACTTCCAACGGCATGGTTGCTCCGAGTTACTGGATCGACCCGAATACGGGTAACAACTACATGCTGACCGTTCAGTATCCAGAAGGTCAGGTCAAAACCCTGAATGACTTCAAGCAAATACCTCTACGATCAGCCGACGGCAAGACCACGACTCCACTCGAAACTGTGGCATCGATCCGGTCAATTAACACGCCGACTGAAGTGGATCACTATCAGCTCCGTCGGGTCTTCGACGTATATGTCATGCCCAAGTCCGAGGACCTGTCTACGATCAGCACCGGCGTAAACAAGATCGTTGCGGGAATGCATCCGCCTCATGGAACGGTTTTAACGGTCCGAGGCACCATAAACAACATGAACGAGTCCTTCAAGTCCTTTGCGATCGGCCTGGTCATGGCGACCGTACTTATTTTCCTCATCCTTATGGCGCAGTTCGCATCCTTTGTAGATCCCTTTATCATCCTGCTCGCTGCCCCTCCGGGCATATCGGGCGTCATTCTTTTCCTGCTTGCTACTGGGACCACCATCAACATCATGAGCCTCATGGGGGTTCTGATGACGACGGGAATTGTCGTATCGAACAGCATTCTGATCGTCGAGTTCACAGGCCAGCTCCGCGGGCAGGGGCTGAAGCTGGAAGAGGCGATCATTACTGCCTGCAAAGTACGCTTGCGACCAATCCTGATGACGACGCTGGCCACGGTGCTTGGGCTCATCCCCATGGCGCTGGCGCTGGAGGCGGGGAGCGAACAGTATGCACCACTCGCCCGTGCTATTCTCGGTGGCCTTAGCGTCTCCGTCATAGTGACCGTATTCCTCGTCCCCGCCGCCTACTTGCTGATCCATCGCCGCATCGAGGCTCGCAAAGAGCGTGCGGGCGATGCCTCTATTGGAGATGCCGCGCAGTCTGGTGAGGTGACAGCATGAGAAGCTGTCTGCTCAGTTTCCTGCTTACCTCTTCTCTCTATGCGCATGCGCAGACGAGCACCGCCGATCTTCCCGCGGCCCCGCGGCCTTCATCGACATCTCTGAAGCATGCGACAGCAATTGCGAGCCCTGGCTCAGATCAGGCTCAAGCCACGCCTCAGGGGCAGCTTCAGCCTCTCATCGATCCCGCAACAATCCCCATCTCGATCTCGCGCACCGATGCGGAGCGCCTCGCTCTCAACAACAATCCGCGCATAACTGCGAGTCACCTGCTCGCTCTGGCGGCCGGGCAGGCAACACGCGAGACCCGGTCCGGTGAATTGCCTCAGATATCCGGCGGCTTCACGGCGTCAAAGGCGGAGGATGGAAGCCGCATCGGCGCTGAGGGGCTGACCGACTCGCGTCTCTATACGCACGCAGGCGCAGGAGGGTCTGCATCGCAGCTCATCACCGACTTCGGTCACACTCGCAATCTCGTCGCAACGAGCAAACTGCAACAGAAGGCGCAGGATCAGACCGCACTCGCTACTGAGCAGGATGTCTTGCTGGCGACGGATCAAGCCTTCTACCGCCTGCTGAATGCACAGTCACTCCTGGGTGTAGCGAAGGCAACTGTTGCCGCACGAGGCGATGTACAGAGCCTTACTTCCGCGCTTACAAAAAGCGCTCTCAAAAGCGACCTGGATCTCAACATTGCATCCGCCGACCTGTCGGAGGCTCAGCTCCTGGAACTGGATGCCGAAAACAGTGTTGCGTCAGCGAGCGCCGCTCTTGCCGCTGTACTTGCCGCGCCTTCGGACACGCTCTATCATGCGGTTGAAGACTCCGAGAACGCACTGTCGCAACCGCCATCGCCCGATAGCTCAGCTGCCATCAACACGAGCGCTCAGACGCAGCGCCCCGATCTTCAGGCTCTTCGCTTTACTGCCGCAGCCGACCAAAAGTTCGCTACCGCACAGCAGCTCCAACATCTGCCTACAATCTCCGCATTGGCCATCGGAGGTATAACCCCTGTCGCTCCGGATGGAATCTTCGTCCCGAACTGGTATGCCGCCGGAGGGGTGAGCCTTACCCTCCCGCTGTTTACTGGATTCCGCATTGATGCCCAGGCGCAGGAGGCGCGCCTTCGTGAGAAGGCAACCGAAAAGCAGGCGCAAGATCTCTCTGACACCATCGCCCGGGACGTCCGCGTTGCACTCCTGAACGCACAAACTGCCTTCCAACGCATTGTGGTTGCCGATCAGTTTCGGAAGCAGACCGCTCAGGCGCTCGCACTCGCGCAAACCAGATATAAGCTAGGTCTCAGCTCCATCGTCGAACTAAGCCAGGCACAGCTGCAAAGCACCCAGGCGGCCGTCGCGGCAGTGAATGCGCGATACGATTACCTTTTGTCCCTCCGCTCGCTGGATTACGCGCGCGGCCAACTGGCTCCATAGAACGAATTGACCCAAAGGATGAAACGGGAATGCGAAGGCGTCCCCGGGGAATGGGGTTTGCATGCCGAAACCCGTCTCGAAGAGCAACGGACAAATTCCCACCTCGCTGGCAAGCCCAGGAGCGGTGCGGTTTTGGCTTGCCATTTGTTTGATTGGCGTGAGTACCGGTTTGGCGGCCGCGGCGCTGACTTTATTGCTCCAAGTCATCCAGCGCGCCGCGTGGCATGAATCCGGCACAAACATACTCGAATCTGCTCGCCAGGCAAGCGCGTTGAGACACATCGTCGTTCTGGTCGCTGCCGGCATTCTGGTAGGGCTGGGGCAGGTTCTCCTCAAGCAGCTTTCGAGTGGCAACGGAATTGACACGACCGAGGCGATCTGGTTTCATGCCGGGCGCATGCCGGTACTGCGGACTCTAGGCAGCGCATTGTTGTCAATCTTTGCGGTAGGCATGGGGGCATCCATGGGCCGCGAAGGTGCGCCCAAACAGGCGGGCGCTGTTTTCGCCAACCTTTGCGCGGATGCCGAAACTCTTTCCGACGAGCAACGACGCCTGCTTGTGGCTTGTGGCGCTGGAGCTGGCATGGCAGCGGCCTATGGCGTTCCACTCGGTGGCGCACTCTTCGCGATTGAAGTGATGCGCGGGAAACTGGCTTTGCGCTTTGTTCTGCCGGCGCTCTTCGCCTCCCTGATCGCTACCGGTGTTTCCTGGTTGGCACTCCCTGACGCGCCCACCTACGTTATTCCATCGTTTACTCTTTCGGCTTCAGTAATCCTGTGGGTCATCGTGGTCGCTCCCATCTTTGCTTTCGGGGCCATCCTCTATGTGCGACTCGTTCGCTGGGCCGACCAGCACAAACCCCGCGGGTGGCAGCGATTCATAGCCCCGGCGGTCGCCCTCGGGCTTGCAGGTGTGGTGTCAGTGTGGTTCCCGGAGATACTCGGCAATGGGAAAGACCTTTCGCAGTTGCTTTTCACGGATCAGGTTGGATTGCGCCTTGGGTTGGCGCTTCTGTTCTTGAAGCCACTTGCCACCATCACTTGCATACGCAGCGGCGTGCCTGGGGGCCTGTTTACACCTTCACTCACATTCGGCGCTTTGCTGGGCGCTGCGTTGGGCCACGCCTGGAGCGCGTTCTGGCCGGGCACGCCGATTGGATTTTTTGCGCTGCTTGGCGCGGGCGCGGTCCTGGCCGCGACTACCCAGGGGCCGGTGTCATCCGTGGTGCTGCTGATGGAGCTTACCGGCAGGGACCGGTCGTTCATTTTGCCGCTTATCTTGGTTGCCGGAATCTCGACATTGATCTCCCGCTCAATTGAGCACCGTTCCATCTATGACGCGCGCCTAAGCGACGAACAGATAGCACTGCGACAAAAGCTACGGGATGAAGAGCCGAACCAGATTGGTGTACCACAATAACCTCCCTTTTCCGGGATCACAAGTGAATCCAGCCGTCAATAGTGAGCGCAAGCGATCCCGCCGCGACGATTACCCAAAGACTGATTCCCTGAAGAAGCGGTCGAACGCCCACTTCGCGGAGAGTTCTTATGGAGAGGCCGGTTCCAATCAGGTAGAGCGTCACCGTCAAGCCGATGATGCCAAGGTGCTTGAGTATCGGATAAGCCGGCTGAAAGGCAGGTAGGTAGGTGTTGGCGACAGCCGCGAGGCAAAAGAACAAGATGAACCACGGCCAGTGGATGCGCGCCTTGCTCCCTCTTGCCATTGCGGTCCCGAAGGACAAGGGCACGATCCACAAAGCGCGCGCCAGTTTGACAGTTGTGCCCACAGCCAAAGCGACGGCGCCGAACTTTGCCGTCGCCCCCACGACGGAGCTGGTGTCGTGAATGGCGAGCGCCGACCACAGGCCGAACTGCGTCTGCGTCATGTGCAGATACGCGCCAATCGCCGGGAAGATGAGCAACGCCACTGAATTCAATACGAAAACGGCGCCGAGCGACACGCCGATCTCTTCCTCCGTTGCGTTGGTAATGGGGGCGATGGCTGCGATGGCGCTGCCGCCGCAGACCGCGGTGCCTGTAGAGATTAGGAAGGAGATCCGCTGTCCGACACCCATGAGTCGTCCCAGACCCCAACCCAATAACAAGGCGATACTGATGCTCGCTGCGGTATAGAGGAAGCCGGACCGGCCCGCATGCAGAACCTGGTGCAGATCCATCCCAAATCCAAGCCCGACGACGGACGCCTGGAGAAGGAATTTGGAGAGTTGCTTTGATTCGAAGTGGAAAGGATGAGCGAAAGAGAAGCCAAAGACGAGCCCACAGGCCAGGGCGATTGGAGGAGAAATGAGACCGCTCGCGGCAATTATCAAACCAATGAAGAAGATGTTCTTTGACACGTCGCCTGGAGGCCCTCATTGTCTATGTGTTCGATCAGATGGATTGCGGAGGGATAATCTCCACACTCGGCAGACACGCTACGCGTGGGCGCCAACCTGTTCGTTCGTTGTCAGCTGAATTTCGATTGATGGCGGCCTCAGCAATGTGTTGTGCACAAGGCAGTGGTGCACGCAGCGCATGAGACCCTCGGACTGGTCTTCAGTGAGAGACACTGGGCACATAACCTGGACTCGAAAGTTCCCAATGCGGGCGGGCTGCTTCAGTTTCTCCGCATTCACCGTGACCTCGACGCCTGTTTCGGCGATGTGGCGGGTCGTCAAATACTGCGCCGCATAGAATGCCGCACACGACCCCAGCGAGGCCAGCAGCAGCTCCGGCGGAGTCATGCCTGTGTCATCCCCGCCATTTTCAGCAGGCTGATCGCAAAGGATTGTATGAGTGCCGGACTGAATGGAGAACTTTACCCGATCAAGATGCTTGATTCTGACTTCCATCGCGAATCTCCCCTTTCACAGGAAGAAAGACACGATAGCGGGCGCGCGTTACACCGCAACAGAGTTTTTCTTGCCCGCAGGAATCGCCAGCATGCGCAGGTATTCCCTGGTGAGGATGGCCTGCAACCTTGGTGCAACCGCGGCATCGCAGGGAATCTCCAGCGAGCGGCACCGGTCAATAGCCCCGCGCAGGTCGCGGAGGAACGCCACACAGGAGGGGCACGCCTCGATGTGCACGCGCATTTGTTCGCAGCTCACCGGCTCGACCCTGCCGTCTAAGTACTCCGAAAGGTTGGCAAAGAGGTCACGGCACTCAGGCGGCCTGGGCGTAATCTTGCCTTGCCCTGCTTTCGCTCCCTTGCGGGGGCGCGCCGTCTTCTTTGGTTGATCTTCGATTCCACTGAGCAGTTGGCTCATCTCCTTGCGAACGCTGAGCCGCGCCCGATGAAGCCGAACCCGTACCGTTCCCTCCTGAAGGGATAGAACCTGCGCAACCTCATCCGTAGTCAGTTCTTCCATATCGTGAAGCACCAGGACGGTGCGCAACGGCGCCGGGATGCGAAGGATCGCCTGGTGCAGCATCTGGTGCCGCTCACCGGCTAGAGCACTGCTTTCCGGGCCTTCAGCCGCATCTGCGAGCAGCCTACCCAGTTCTTCGCCGTCCGGCATCAGTTCGTCCAGTGACAGCAAATGCGCCGGGGCGTGGGCAGGCTTGCGGCGCATCCGCCAGCAGCGGTTTCTTGTCACGGTGTAAAGCCACACCGACATTTGTTGCGGGGTCTGAATCTTGGAAAGATGCCGGATGGAACGCGACAGCACCTCCTGCATGGTGTCTTCCGCATCTTCAGGGTGACCGCAGACCTTCATGCTGAAGGAATAGACCGTGTTCTGGAGCAATCCGATCGCTTCCTCGATGGCTTCCGGAGTGTTGCGTTGCAGCAGGTCAGTGGCTCGGATCAGTTCAGGTCGCATCACGTGCTTTCATGGAGCAATCTCATTATAGGATTCCGAAGCGTGCTCCTCGCGTGCCCTCAACCTTATGTATTTGCCTCATTCAGCGGACCGAAACGCAGGTGCATTCGCGCTCACCGACGCTTCAATCATCTCAACGCAGATTGGCGATACCTTCTTCAGCCACTCAAAACCTCCGGCGCTCTCGGCCCGAGAGCCGGTAGCCATCCATGCACGCAACAACGCGAGTGCCAAACCCATGTCTGCGCCTGGGCGGCCCTCTTCCAGGCGGAACATCTGACGGTAGATCTGGTCCTTCAGTTGAGCGGCACTTGCGTGTCCCGGTTGGCGATGCGTTCGCATAGCAGCTTTACCGTCCGGCATCGCAGGCAGCATCCTTCAATCCCATGGCGCGCAGCACATTCATGGCCGGGCACCAGTTGGTGAATGCCGATTGCAGCAAGTTCACGCCGACGAACGCCGTGAGCCAAAGCCAGTAGGCAGAAAAGAAATGCGCAAGAACGAGCGACAAAAGCGCCATCAAGCCTGCCATAAGACGCACACCGCGTTCGACTGTCATAGGGAATCTCCTTGTTGGGAATCTGCTTCGGGTTTTTGCTTGCCTCGCGAGTTGAGCATGTAATAGAGCACAGGAATGGTCGGCCACGACAGGAACGTCGACGCGACAGCCCCTGCGATAAGCGAAATGGCCAGTCCCTGAAAGATGGGATCGCTAAGGATCACGCTGGCCCCAACTACGACCGCGGCCGCTGTCAGCAGCATCGGTCTGAAGCGGGTCGCGCCCGCATCGATCACGGCCTCCGATAGCGGCATCCCCTGCCGAATGCGCAGCTCAATGAAATCGACCAGGATGATCGAGTTGCGCACGATGATGCCCGCGCCTGCAATGAATCCGATCATCGAAGTCGCCGTGAAGAACGCGCCCATCATTGCGTGTGCGGGCATGATGCCCACGAGGGTGAGCGGGATAGGGGCCATGATGATCAACGGAACGACGAATGAACGGAACCAACCCACAACAAGCACGTAGATGAGCACCAGGACAGCAGCAAAGGCCAGCCCCATATCGCGGAAGACCTCGATCGTGATGTGCCACTCGCCGTCCCACTTCATTGAGTAGTGGTCGGTCGACTCCGGCATCGATGAGTTGTAGCGCGCGAGCGTGTATCCGGCTGGAAGTTTGAGCTTATCGAGATCTTTGTTCATCTGAAGAATTGCGTAGACCGGGCTTTCCACCACGCCCGCAACATCTCCAGTGACGTAGACCACGCGGCGGAGATTCTTGTGATAGATGCTGGGCTCGATGGTCTGGTGCTCAACGGTCACAAGCTCACGCAGCGACACCATACCCCCATCCGCGCCCGGCAGATGAATGTTCTCCAGTCCCTGCTCCGAAGAGCGATCCGCTCGGTCAAATTCGACTATCGCCGGGACCGGCTCACGCGAGGCCCCATCATGAATCAAGCCAACCTCCGCTCCCGACGAGGCAAGCGCCAGCGCATGGGTAACATCAGTGACGGCGATGCCATGCTGCGCAGCCTTTACTTCGTCCACGCGTATCACCAGTCTCGGCTCCGGATCTTCCACGTACCAGTCCGTATCAACCACTCCCGCGGTGTGCTGAAAGATCTCCTTAATCTGCTGGGCCACCTGAGTCTGCCCCGCTGGGTCTGGTCCGTACACTTCAGCCACCAGCGTCTGAACAACCGGCGGTCCCGGCGGAACCTCGCTCACCTGAATGCGCGCGCCGTAAGCGCTGCCGACCGAGTCAAGCAGCGGCCGAAGTCGCTTGGCAATGGCATGGCTCTGCTGGCTGCGCTGGCCGGCAGGCAGCAGGTTCACTTGAATGTCGGCCTGGTTCGACTTGCGGCGCATGTAGTAGTGGCGTACAAGACCGTTGAAGTTGTATGGCCCCGACGTTCCCGTATAGGCCTGATAGTTCAGCACGTCCGGCTGCCGCGCCAGCTCTTCACCCAGCGCCTGTGCTACGCGCGCAGTCTGTTCCAAAGGCGTGCCGTCAGGCATGTTGATTACCACCTGCAGCTCGCTCTTGTTATCAAACGGCAGCATCTTGACCTTCACCAGTCCGAGCGGCACCAGCGCTACCGAAATGAGAAACAGGACAAGCACTCCGATGAAGAACAGCACACGATTGCGCGCTGAATGGATGAGCGGAGTCATGATGCGGCGATAGGTTCTGGTGCGCCAGTTCTCGGTTTCCGGCTCCAGCACCTTGGCCCCTTCAAGATGACGTCCAACAAGCCGCAGCGCGGCCCACGGCGACACAACAAACGCGACCATGAGCGAAAAGAGCATTGCGGCGGACGCGCCCACGGGAATCGGCCGCATGTAGGGTCCCATTAGTCCGCGCACAAACGCCATCGGCAAAACCGCCGCGATCACGGCAAATGTGGCCAGAATTGTTGGGTTGCCCACCTCGGCGACAGCCTCGACCGCAATCTCGCTCATTGGACGGCCGTGATTCTCGGGCAGCCGGAAGTGCCGTACCATGTTCTCAACCACGACGATGGCGTCATCCACGAGAATGCCAATGGAAAAAATCAGAGCGAACAATGTGACCCGGTTGATGGTGTAGCCCAGAAAATAAAACACTGACATGGTGAGCGCCAGAGTCACAGGAATGGCCAGCAGCACAACCCCCGACTCGCGCCAGCCCAGGAACAGTGCAACCAGCAGTGTCACTGACAGCGTGGCCAGCAGCAGATGTTCCAGCAGTTCGTCTGACTTGGCCTTCGCAGTTTCTCCGTAGTTGCGCGTAGTCGTCACGGTCACGTCGTTTGGGATGGTTAGGCCCTGCATCTCATGCACGCGCTTGAGCACAGCATTGGAGATATCGGTTGCGTTCGTGCCCTTGCGCTTTGCCACCGTAATCGTCACAGCCGGATACTGCTGCGCGCCGCCCGGGCTTGTCTTCGTTGTACCGTAGAACACGTAGTCGGCTGGCTCAGCCGCGCCATCGACAATCTTGTCGGCAACATCCCGCAGGTACACCACGTGCCCGTGAGCCACGCCCACAACCACGGCCTCAAGGTCCTCGCGCCGTGTAAACAGATTCCCCACATCAACCCGGACCTCCTGATTGCCTTCAGAGAAGCTTCCCGCCTGCACGCTCGCATTCGCGGCCTGCAGATGTCCCACAATGGCCATTGGCGACAGGCCGTAGGCGTTGAGCTTCTCCGTACTCAGCACAACCCGCATGGTCCGTGGAAGGCCGCCGATGATCGCCGTCTCAGATACGTCGGAGATCTGCTCGATGTTGTGTTGCATCTCCGCGGCCAACGCCCGCAGTTGATAGCCGTCGTAGTGCTCGCCCCACAGAGTCATCGCCAGAATCGGCACATCGTCGATCGAACGGGCCTTGATGATCGGCTGCGAAACTCCAGGCGGCATACGATCAAAGTTGGAGTAGAGCTTGCTGTACACCTTGATCAGCGCGTCTTCCTGCGGCGTGCCCACTAGAAACCGCACAATCACTAGGCTCTGCCCCGGTGCCGAGGTCGAGTAGACATATTCGACGCCGGAGATCTGATGTACCAGCGTTTCGATTGGCAGTGTCACGCGCTCTTCGACTTCGGCGGGCGACGCTCCCGGCATCGCCGTCGTGATGTCCAGCATCGGGACGAGGATCTGCGGCTCTTCTTCGCGGGGGATGATGGCCACCGCAAAGATTCCAATGCCCAGCGAAGCGGCAATGAAGAGCGGCGTCAATTTGGAGTTAAGGAATGATTGGGCCAGCCGACCGGCAATTCCAAGGTCCTGTGTCATTGCTGTGCCTCGATGCGCTTGCCGGCAAGATTGCGATCTGAAGGCGCGTCCACAAGCTTCTCTCCGGCCGATACGCCCGAGAGTACTTCCACAAAATCACCTTGCAGCGCGCCCAGCGTTACGGACCGCATTTGCGCCACTCCATGGCCATTGATCGCATACACGCACATCAGCGATCCCCGTTGGACGAGAGCAGTTCTTGGAATGAGAATCGCGCTGCGAACTCCGTTCGGAATCTCCGCGGTCCCATACATGCCCGCTCGCGTCTGGCTCGACGAAGGCAGGTCAATCTTCACCATAAAGCTGTGACTGGAGGCATCGGCAACCGGAACAATCTCACCAACGGTGCCCGATTTCGCAACTCCACTGATCTCTACCTGCACCTTCATCCCTTTGCGAATGGCGGCAATCGATGACTCATCCACTTGAGCCTGCAGTTGCAGCGCACCAGCCTGGTCCACTTGCAGCAGCGGCATACCTGGCGTTGCCATTGTTCCCGGATCCGCCATGCGAGCCGAAATGACGCCCGCGGAGGGCGCAACCAGGTGCGCATAGTTCATCGTCGTGCGCGCTGCGTTCTCCTCAGCCTTCGCTGCGTCGGTTTGAGCGCGCATCGCGTCCAGGTTCGCGGCTGCCGATTCGGCACGCCTCGACACCTCGTCCATCTCCTGCGGACTTACGCTCTTCTGCGCCTCGAGCTGTTTGTACCGGTCTAGTGTGCTGTTGGCGAGAGCGGCATTAGATTGCGCGGCGGCTTGGGCGTTTTGTGCGGCCTTCACTCCCGCCTGTGCCTGTTCCACCTGTGCGTGCCAGGTCGCGTCATCTAGCACCACCAGGGTTTGTCCGGCACGCACGCTGTCGCCCTCACGCACCAGCACCTGCTGAATCCGACCCATCACTTGCGCCGATATCACCGCGCTCTCCCGCGCATGCACTGTACCGGTTGACCTCAGAACCTGAGTCACCTGCTGCTGTTTGCTTTCAACAACCCGCGCCTGAACTGTCTGCTCTGCGCCCGCAAAAGCGGGTGGTTCATTGCTATGGCAGCCCGCCATTATCACAGCAGCAACGGCCATCGAACCCGCCCAATAGAGAATCTTCATTGCAAAACCTCCGCGGCATCGGGAGTCAAAGTCCCGGTTGCAAATAACAGTTCGCTGTAGGCCATGGCGTTCCCGTAGACGGCATGCCAGTAATCGGTTTGGCTCTGACGGTCTGCATCTTCGGCGCGCAACAAGTCGGTGATCGTCGCCAGCCCCGCGCCGTAACGATTCCGCAGAATGCGCAGGCTCTCAGCCGATTGCTCTAGAGCGGCCTTGGCTACATTCAATTGCGCTGCGGCTGTCTGGCGATGGATGTGTGCCTGGCTCACTTCGAGCCGCAGGTGCTGCTGTGTGCTCGAAGCCTGCGCGTCAACCTTCTGCTTCAGTGCGCTTTCGCGCGCCAGTTGGGCGCGCTTGCCCAGCGGCAAAATGTCCATGCTGATCTGGACCCCGGCTACCCAGTTGTTTCCTCCGGAGCCGCCAATTGATGTGCGATCTTCTTCCCAGTTCCCATAGACGCTCACACGCGGGCCAAACTCCGACTTTGCCGCTCCCACAGCGGAACCCTGTGCCGATTGTGCCTTTCCAAGCGCGGTCAAATCAGGCCGTGTCTTAACGGCGATCGCTATCTCCTCCTCCAATGAGCCTTGCGGAAACAAATGCGGCTCAATCGGCCTTAGCTCGCTTGGCTTCAAGTCGGGCGCGCCCATTGCTTCACGCAGCGCAGCCCACGCCAGTTCCAGATCCCCCTGCGCGGCAATCAGTTCCCCATCACGAGCAGCCTTGTTCACCGCGGCAGACATCCGGTCTGACTCCACCGCAAGCCCGGCCTTCACATGGTCATCCACCGACGACAATAACGCCGCCGCTGTCTCCCGGTCGTACTGGGCGACGTCGATCTCCCGCTTTGCGTAAAGCACCTGCTGGTAAGCCGCCACTACGCGGAACACGATCTGCTGATCCACTGCCAAAGCACTCGCAGACGCACTCTCCTTGAGCAGGTCAGCGCGATGAATCTCCTTCTGCGTCTTCAAGGAGTCGAACGCCATCCACTGGCCTGAGAAGCGGGTCGAGAAGTTGCCGATGGGTTGAGGCAAGTTCAGAGCATTTAGCGCGAAGTCGGCCTGGGTAAACTGCCGTTGCCGCAGTCGTGTGCCAAACGCATACACCGGATCATTCCCGCGCGAGATGTCCTCAGTAAAGCCAAGTTGCGGCAGCAGTCCTGTCCGAGCCAGTCCGGCCGCAGACTTGGCATCCGCTTGATCCGCATTCGCAATGGCGGACTCGGGGCTTTGGCGCAGCGCCCGATCCAATGCCTGACGCAGAGTGAGAGGCCCTTGCGCAGCGGCGACTGACCTCCACATCAAAAACAGGAGTAGAAGGATCAGAAATCGATATGGGCGTGAACTCATTGGGTCAGATTTCCTCGGATCGTGCTTTCGGAGGATGAAAGCCACGAAGCAGGCAATCCGTTACGAATCGCGGCACTCAATTTCTTGAAGCCGACACCACGCCTGTTCCGGTAACGCGTCCGAGGTTAGGAAATGGGGAAAGTTTGGAGATAGGCGTGCAAGTTTGCCAACTGGCAGTTGCGCAGGAAAGTTGTGGGATCGGCAGCAAGCGGTTCAACTACTCTGCCCAGAGGCGAATGTCCGAAAAAGTATCGGGAAACTCGGAACCGAATCACCGAAGGAACCCCACTCCGTTCAACGGATGATCGCAGAAGAGCATAGCAATGCAGATTGCACGGTTCAGCGACCAGCGAGGAGATTCTTCAGCGCAGCTTCGATCTTGCTGAGATCGGCTTCGCCCTCGAACTCCGCACGTACGATACCGTTTCGATCGATGAGCAACGTGGACGGTAAGGCCAGCACGTCTCCGTAGCGTCGGCCCAGCGCCGCATCCCCCATGGCAACGGGGTAATCGATGCGGAGCTTTCTCATCACCGTGCGCACGGGCGCGACGTCGTCGTCCATCGAGATACCCACTACCGCCAGTCCCTGTGGCCCGTAATGCCTTTGCCAACAGGCAAACATCGGCATCTCAATCTGGCAGGGCGCACACCATGTAGCCCAGAAATTGAGCAACACAATCTTGCCCTTCAGCCGGGCGAGACTCATGCTCCGGCCGGCGAGATCGCGCCGCACAAACTCCGGAGCCGTGTGATTCAACAGCGATTGCGTGCCGCCGGTCTGCCCATTCGCGCCAATCGCTGCGGAGAGAAGCAAAGCGGCGATCCCGCACCGTAGCGCAAGGAAATGCCTTCCCCCCCAGCTCTCAATGCGCAACCGGATATCCCTTGTTGGCCCAATCGGTTCCGAAGTTATCGGCAATGTAGAGAACCTTCACATTGGTGAATCCCATGTCGTGAAAAGTCCTATACGCGCCTCCCACATTCGGGCACCGGTTCCAGGGGCAGCAACCGCAATAGAGCACGATGAAGCCGCCCCTTGTGAGCGTCTTCACCCGACCACGAAGTAGGCTCAGCCCCTCGTCGCGTGAGCCCGGCCCTGCAAACTCCGAACCGGGAATATGAGACTGGTCATACATGATGCGCGAGCCCACCTGCAGGATCAGCGGCCGGTTTGCGGCGGCGCCGTTCAGCAGCAACTTCAATTCTTCCGGCTGCATCAGTTGGGCTGTGGGAATCGTGGTTGCCGCCAACGGCGGTGCGGACTGCGATCCCGCGCGAGACGGTAACTGCATCATGAGGAATGCGAGCGCTGCAATTATTCCGGTCGTCGCTACCGACGTCATTTTCATCCTGGAATCCCCTCAACCAGTCTAGTACCCTCGCTCCGGCGACGGTCAGCAGATCGATGGTCAGTTGACCACAACAGCCCAATGCAGGTTTTGAACCGCAGGTGCTTCTCTCTCTCCGGTTCTGGGTTTTTGGCCGCCTTGTTTGGACTGACGGTGGGATGTTTCACAACGCCTAGGAACTTGTTGAAATAGGTACCCGTTGTGGGTCGGAGGCTGGCTTCCATTCGTCTAACAGACATGCGTGGAGACGAGCGAGTTCAGGACGG
>Ga0302194_10000322_pt1 | contig 31834 bp, 25 predicted proteins | sample II_Bog_N1_1_FD_200227 | JGI IMG/M metagenome (GOLD analysis project Ga0302194, IMG submission 200227) | Peat permafrost microbial communities from Stordalen Mire near Abisko, Sweden - II_Bog_N1_1 | ecosystem: Environmental > Terrestrial > Soil > Wetlands > Peat | place: Sweden: Abisko...
ATTGTTGGCAGTTTCGGCGCGGTAGCCCCATCCGTCAAGGATGGTCAGAACGAGAGGACGCTTGTAGTTGGACACGAAGGAAGGCACCTCAGAATGGATCGAAGTTCTCTTTTTAGGATAACCTGCCAAGAGGCTGGGACGCCGCACTATGGAACAACAATGAAGACTGTCATCCTGAGCGGAGCGCAGCGGAGTCGAAGGACCTGCGGTTGCTTTTCGGCCAAATGTCTATGTTTCAAACTCAATCCTAGCTGCTGCCCATCTTTCCTGCGGCGACTTGAATGCTCTTGACCTTGCAACCTTGTTCAAGCGCTCATCCTCTTCAAGAGTGATCACGGCAAGCTTCCAGTATCGCTCGACAAGTCGTGCCATGCTCTTTGTGCTCAGCTTGTCCATTCGATACAGTTCCAAGACCTTGAGCGCAAAGGCACGTCTCGGTGTTCCATGCTCCACCCGAAAGCAATCTCTTGGTTTCGCATCGGGCACGCGATCTCGGAGTTTTCTCGCATTAACCGACCACAATTCGACTTGATCTACATGATGGGGTGTTGCGTTCCCGACCGTGTGCAGCTTTGCGTACACGTCTGCGAAGAGTTCCAAGGTCCTGATCGCCATGTTCACCGTCACGCCAGCATCACGCATTTCGTAAAAATGCCGGCAGGCGAGCGCTAGCTGGTTAACTTTCACGGTATTCTTCGAGACTGGATTATCGATTTGCGTCATGGCTGCACGTTGCGGACATCATATCAAAGTCGATAACGAATAGGGGCACCATTGATTCGGATCTCTTGAGTGGAAATGGCCGAAAAGCAACCGCGGGTCCTTCGACTGCGCAGGTCGCAAACAGCGCGACCTGCTTCGCTCAGGATGACAGATTTGTGGGGTGCAATCAATTCGCAATGGTTGTGAGTTTGCGGTCAATTCGCAAAGATTGTAGTGTGCGATCAATTTGCAATGCTTTGGGGGATGCGATCCATTGGATCTTCGCTCGATAATGCCTGTTTGTACAGGGCGCTTGCCGCCGTCGATGATTTGCGATAAGTTTCTTGCCATGGACGAGAGGGTCTATTGCACGTATTTCGTGGCTAGCCGGAGCCATACGCTTTACATCGGAATGACCGGCAATTTGCTGAAGAGAGTCTTCGAGCACAAACAAAAGACTCATGAAGGATTTTCGGCAACCTATAACTGCAACCGGTTAGTTTGGTTTGAGCGATTCATGAGCCCGGAAAGCGCGATTGCGCGGGAAAAGCAGTTGAAGGGGTGGATTCGCGCGAAGAAGCTCGCTTTGATCGAAAAGAGCAATCCTACATGGAACGATCTGAGTGAAGGGTGGTATTTGGTCGATCCGACGGTGAACGAGCGCGGCGAACCGCTGCGTTCGAGTTGAAGAGTGCAAGAGCAAAAGCAAAAACAAGTACAAAAGCAACCGCAGGTCCTTCGACTGCGCAGGTCGCAAAAAGCGCTACCTGCTCCGCTCAGGATGACAGATTTGTGGGGGCGCTCAGGATGACAGAATTGCGGTGATTCGACCTCTTCATGACAATAAAGCAAAGGGAGAAAGCTGAAGCTCCCTCCCTTCATTTGTGGCGAAGCCGTCTGCCCCACTGCGGGTGGTTAGTCGTTATAGTTCAAGCTTTCCAGCCCAAGAAACACCGCGCCCGAGCCTAGCTCCTCTTCGATGCGGAGCAACTGGTTGTACTTGGCGATGCGGTCGGTGCGGCTGACGGAGCCGGTCTTGATCTGGCCCACGCCGGTGGCCACGGCCAGGTCGGCGATGAAGGTGTCTTCGCTTTCGCCGGAGCGATGCGACATGACCGATGTATAGCCGTAGCGGCGGCCAAGCTCAATGGCTTCCAGGGTCTCGGTCACGGTGCCGATCTGGTTGACCTTGATGAGAATGGAGTTGCCCACGCCCTCGTCGATGCCGCGCTGCAAGCGCTTGACGTTGGTAACGAAGATGTCGTCGCCGACCAATTGAATGCGGCTGCCCAGCTTTTCAGTCAGCAGGCGCCAGCCCGCCCAGTCGTCCTCGGCCAGGCCGTCTTCGAGCGAGACGATGGGATACTGGCGGGTCCAGTTGTCGTAGAAGCTGACCATCTCTTCGCTCGTCAGCTCGCGCTTGTCGCTCTTCTTGAAGACGTACTTCTGCTTCTCCTTGTCGTAGAATTCGCTCGACGCGGGATCGAGCGCAATGGCGATCTGCTCGCCGGGCTTGTAGCCGGCTGCCTCGATGGCCTCAAGAATCAGCTCGATGGCTTCCGTGTTTGACCGAAGCGAGGGAGCAAATCCACCTTCGTCGCCCACCGCGGTGTTATAGCCCTTCTTCTTGAGCACGCCCTTGAGGGTGTGGAAGGTCTCCGCGGCCCAGCGCAGCGCGTCGCTGAAGCGCTCCGCGCCTACGGGCATGATCATGAATTCCTGAAAGTCCACATTGCTGTCGGCATGTGCGCCGCCGTTGAGGACGTTCAACATCGGGGTAGGAAGAATGCAGGCGTTGATGCCGCCGAGATAACGATAGAGCGGAATCTCCAGCGTCTGGGCCACGGCGCGGCTGGCGGCCATTGAGACGGCGAGAATGGCGTTGGCGCCCAGCTTTGCCTTGTTTGGCGTGCCGTCCAGGGCAATCATGGTCTGGTCGATCAGACGCTGGTTGGCCGCGTCCATGCCTTCGAGCTCGGGCCCGATCACGGTTTCAACGTTTTCCACGGCCTGAAGCACGCCCTTGCCCATGTAGTGGCTCTTGTCGCCGTCGCGCAACTCCACGGCCTCATGCTCGCCGGTGGACGCGCCCGAAGGCACAATGGCGCGGCCCAATGCGCCGCTCTCAAGAATTACGTCCGCTTCCACGGTCGGATTGCCACGCGAGTCCAATACCTCGCGGGCGCGAATAGCAACAATCTCAGTCATATCGGTCCTCGCAATGCGGTGCTGTAGCCGGTCATTCAGTTTGGGACGGCGATCCACGGCAAGAGTCTCTCCGGCGGCGCTTTGAATCGATTCCAGAAGCTCATGCACGCAGCAAATCCTTTCTCCGTCCAACTCGAAAAAGTGCGTATCTACCCCATGAATTCTAACAAACCGGGCCACCACGCACCGTGCAAAGGCGGCCATAGATCAGGGCAATCGCATTTGGATTCTGCTGAACCGGCTTTGACACTTGCAAGCCGAGAATCGAGACAGAACCCGGTTATGCAACGTGCCGCACAACCTCGCGCTGCCGCTGAACATGGCCATCAACAGCTTACAAAATAGGCTCAAACGGCTCCTTGCAATGAGAATCTCAACATGCTGGATCGGTCGAAGTCCAACTCAACAGGCAGTTGACGCTATCCTGAAATGCGATTTCCCCTGCGTGTTTCCACCGGCAGATGCCTCCGGGACGCATCGGAAAATCCGTTTCAGGCCCCTTGCCGTCCCGCACTCCGTGACAACTATGGAATAGCTACGTTATAAACATCTTTACAGCAAATTCAGGCGCCAGGCCGTTTTTTTAGGATCCGCGGTCCCCAGCGACAGGTTTTCGTCTGCTGGGGTGGAAGGCCGGGACTTACGCAACAACCGCTAAAAACATCGTAAAAGGGAGATCCGAAAGCTATGACCACCGCTGTCGCTGGTAAGGGTTTGGAAGGAATTGTTGCGGCCAACTCCGGGATCTGTTGGATCGACGGAGAAGCGGGCGTACTGTCTTATCGCGGAATCGACATCCACGAATTGGCGGAGCATTCGACCTTCGAGGAGACCACTTATCTGCTGTGGAACGGCGTTCTGCCCAACCAGTTGGCTCTGCGCGAGTTTCAGTCGCAACTGTCGCTGGCCCGGAGCCTGGACTTCCGCATCGTCGATATGTTGCGCGGCATTCCCGCATCGGCCACGCCCATGGAAGTGCTGCGCACGGCTGTCTCCGCGCTCAGCTTTTACGATGCCGACGAGAAAGACAACTCCCACGACGCCAACGTCCGCAAGTGCTACCATCTGACCGCGCAAATGGCCATGATCGTTGCCATATACGACCGCCTCCGCAAAGGACTAGAAGTGGTGCCGCCCGATCGCTCGCTCAACCACGCCGCCAATTTCCTTTGGATGCTCAATGGAGTCCGCCCCTCGGAGACCGCGACCCGCACGCTGGACCTGGCGCTGGTGCTTCACGCCGAACACGAGCTGAACGCTTCCACGTTTGCCGCCCGCGTCATTGCCGCCACCCTGGCCGACGTTCATTCGGCCGTCACTGGAGCGATCGGCGCGCTCAAAGGCCCGCTGCATGGCGGCGCCAATGAAGGCGTCATGCGCCTGCTGCTGACCATCGACAAACTCGGCGCCGATCCAGTCGAATACGTGAAGAACATGCTGGCCGCCAAGCAGAAGATCTCCGGATTCGGCCACCGCGTCTACAAGACAGAGGATCCCCGCGCCACCCACCTGCGCAAGATGAGCGAGCAGCTCGGCAAGGACGCCGGGGTGCCCAAGTGGTACGAGATGTCGCGCGCCATCGAGCTTTACATCAACTCCGACAAGAAGCTGAACGCCAACGTGGATTTCTACTCCGCCTCGACCTACGCCACGCTGGGCATCGACATCGACCTCTATACGCCTATCTTCGCCATCAGCCGCATCGCCGGCTGGGCCGCCCACGTCATCGAGCAGTTGGACGACAACCGCCTCATCCGTCCCCGCGCCGAGTACATCGGACCGCCGTACCCCTCGCCGTATATTCCCATGGATGAGCGGGGGTAAAACTCGTCAGGCAGCGAGACTGTTTGCAAGTTTCAGGTGTCAAAGGGGCAGAGGCTCACCCATGAAGACGAAGCTTGTTCTTGCCCTGTTGAGTACTTGCGTGGTTGCGGGCAGCGCCGCCGCATTCGCAGAAACCCTTTATCCCGTCCAGGGACCACTGGCAGCGCAGGCGTCGCCGCCGGCCATGAAATTGAACTTCCATGGATCCACTTCGGGGAATTTCTCTCTGGTCCAGACCAGCGGAGAGACTTTCCAGGGAAAGTGGGCTTCTGTCACTCCGGCTTTCGTAAACAACAAAACGCCGGAAAACCCAGCCAGCTACTTGCCGCAACCCAATCTGGCCTTCGCCTGGGATGCCGTCTACGGGCAGGGGTACTTTGTGGGCCAGGTTCTCGGCACGCGCATCAGGCAAGCTGTCGCAACCGGCGATAAGGGCACCGTGGTTCAGGTGGAGTGCCTGTACGGGGATCAGCGTTTTCCTGGCGTTCCGAATTTCGGATTCAACGGCGTAGCGGTCGATAGTAAGGGCAACATATACAAAGTGGTCTTCCCGTAGCAGCAGACAGACCCACTCAGGTTCAGGCGTCACCCCTGCCGCGCCAGCGGAATAAGCACCGTCAGCCGCTACGCTCAGGCTGCCAAGAAATCTGTTGAAAAACTGACTCGAAGCCAAGATTCGGCTCTCGGGGGGTGGGCTAAAGAGGCTGCGGAGAAGCTCTATTCTTGCACGATCCGGGGATGGATTGACTTTTCCGCAACCTGCTGAGGATACTGACAATCGCCGACCAGCCACCGATCGCCGACGGCTGAAAAACCACACGGCTATGCGGCCGGCTTGAGGCTCTTCACGCTCACCTGCGGAATCGCCGGGTGCAGACCCTGCTTGTTCGTGTCGTGGGTGCCCAGGTATTGCAGCACATCGTTGATTGAATCTTCAAAGCGTGAGCCGGTCTTGTGGGTGGCTTTTACGCCCTTGGCCACAAGCTGGCAAACTTCAAAACGGTTCATTCCCTGCGCAAGCGCGCGGTGGATCTTGTCGGAACGCATGACGAACTCCGGTCAACAGGTGGTTGTTGCGTGGGGTGCGGAGCTCGTCAGGAGCGGTAGGACGGCCGGAGCCGAGCAGGCTAGTCAGATTCTGGTCTTTCTTCATTGTACGCTGGAAACGGATGGGATGCCGTTCTAACCGCTAGCCAAGGCCACGAGCATGATCTCGGATGGCGATGGTGGGCCAATCGAGCACAACTGACCCATTGAAATTCCCCGCATTTCGCCGTATGATAGCGATGCAGACGAATTTGTCCGTCATGGTTGCCGTGTCCAGGCCGGCTGGCGGAGAGAGGAGTGGGCTTACAGCCCACTTTTTATTTGCGGCAAAAGCTGGGGTTGAGACCCTCGAAATAGCCGCCAAATGGTTTGGGCAATTGGGCGGCGTGGGAGCGGGGCCCCCGGCGAGCGGCTTTTGCTCGCTGGGGTGTTGGGAACGATGGCAGTCAAGCTGGACGAAATTCGGGCGGCAGCGGCAAGAGTGGCCGTCTCGCATGGGCTGGACGTGGTGGACCTTGAGTTCATCGGCCCTGCAAAGGAGCGAACCCTCCGCATTTACCTCGAAAAGAATGCCGAGGGCCGCGCGCAACTGAAGGCGGCAATCGCGGCTGGGGCGGAGGATCTACCAGAACGGCTGGTCGAGGGAACGCTGAGTGTGGAGCAGTTGTCTGGCATTACCCATGAGGACTGCGCAGGGTTCAGCCGCGATTTCGGGGTCCTGCTGGATGTGGAAGACCTGATTCCCGGCGCGGAGTACACGCTGGAGGCAAGTTCTCCAGGCCTGGATCGCAAGCTGGCCAGGCAGGAAGAGTTTCAACGGTTTCAAGGAAGCCTGGTCAAGATTCAGACCTTTGAGCCGATCCGCAACAACCGGCACTGGCAAGGGCGATTGCTTGCCGGGGCGGAAGTGGAAGCAGGAAAGACGATTACGCTCGACTTAAACGCGGTCAAGCAGAACAGCAAGACGAAGAAGACAGGCGTCAGCACGGTCGAAATTGCGTTCGACAACATCGAAAAGGCGCAACTGGTACCGGAGATTTGAAGAAGCAGGGACCAGGGACTGGTCCCTCAAACAACTGAACCGGCATGGGCCGCAATCAGGCCGTGCCGACTGACAAGCGAGAGAGCAAGAAAAGTATGGCCACCAGCGTTTTGTACCAGAGCATCGAGCTCCTGAGCCAGGAGAAGGGCATTGACCCCGCCATCGTCGTAGGCGCCGTCGAGGAGGCCATCGCCCTGGCCACGCGCAAGTTTTACAAAACCCAGGAGAACATGCGCGGCGAGCTGAACAAAGAGACCGGCGCAATCACGGCTTATATTTTCAAGACGGTGGTGGCCGACGCCGCCGCGGTCGAAGACCCGCTCAACCAGATCACGCTCGAAGAGGCCGGCGAACTGGCCCCCGGCGTTGAAGTGGGCAGCGAGATCCGGCTTTATCGCGACACCAGTCCGCTGGGCCGCATCGCAGCCCAACTGGCCAAGCAGGTCATCTTCCAAAAGGTGCGCGAAGCCGAGCGCGACACGGTTTTCAACGAGTACGCCCACCGCGAAAACGAAGTCCTCAACGCCACGGTGAAGCGGATCGAGGGCCAGGACATCATCTACGACCTCGGCAAGGCAGAAGCCCGTTGCCCCAAGCGCGAGCAGTCGCGGCTCGAGCAGTTTTCCATCGGCGAACGGGTGCGCGTTGTGCTGCTGAAGGTGGACCGTGCTGCCAAAGGCCCGCAGGTGATTGTTTCGCGCGCCGCTCCTGAATTGGTTTCGAACCTCTTTCAGTCTGAAGTCCCAGAGATTTACGACAACACGGTGACCATCCGCAATATTGCCCGCGAGGCCGGCGAGCGCACAAAGATCGCCGTCCAGAGCCGCGACAAGGACGTTGATCCTGTCGGCGCTTGCGTCGGAATGAAGGGCATGCGCGTGCAGTCCATCATTCGCGAACTGCGCGGCGAAAAGATCGACATTATCGAGTACAGCGACGAGATCACGACCTTCGCCCAGAAAGCTTTGCAGCCGGCCAAGGTGAGCCGCGTTTCGATATCCGATCTAGCCGGCAAGCAGCTCGAAGTCATCGTCGACGACACGCAGCTTTCTTTGGCCATCGGCAAGAAGGGCCAGAACGTCCGCCTGGCGGCCAAGCTGCTGGGATGGAAGATCGACATCAAGAGCGAAGAGGAGAAGCGCCAGGAGGTCGAGCAGCAGATGCAGGCCTTGTCCGGCGGTCCTTCTACGCCGATCGAGCAGGTCTCCGAGCTCGGCGACGGCATTATTCAGAAACTTGTTGCTGCCGGCATCACGACGGTGGAAACCCTGGCCGACATGACTCCCGAGCAGTTGGAAGAAATCCCCGGTATCGGCGAAAAGACTCTGGAGCGCATCAGCGTTGCCGTGCGCCACTACTTCGGCCATTTTGAAGAGGGCGAAGAGGGACACGTGCCCGAGGGCGATGGAGGCGACACCCCAGAGACGGAAGACGCCGAGTCGGAAGTGCCGGAAGAAGCTCGCCAGGCAGTTCTGGACACAGACCAGGCGGAAGCTGAGAACGACGCCGCAGTCATAACGGAAGCGGAGAACGTCCGCGCAGCCGAGGGAGAAACCGAAGACCGTACCGCGGCCGAGGCTGCAGTCGAGAACATGCCGGACGAAGCGGAAGTCAAAACCCTGGAAGACCGGCCAGCCGAATCGCTGGAGCAGGATGCTCAAAGCGCGGAGCAGCCGTTGCTGGAAGAGATTGAAGACGCAAGCGCAACATCGGACGAACGTGCGGACAAAGAGGACGGCGCATAACATGCGCGTCCTTGAATGCCGACCGGGCGAAAATCGAATTCGCAAGAACAGCCATTGCCATGAGGTAGCTATGAGCGACTAAGGGCCGTGGGAATCACATTTGAAAAGAGGCGGATGAGTAAGGTTCGTATCAACGATCTCGCGCGCGAGATGGAAGTCAAAAGCCGTCAGATTCTTGACGTATTGGTGGAACTCGGCCTGGACAGCGGCAAGACCCACTCCAGTTCGCTGGAGGATTACGAGGCGGATAAGGTTCGCGCACAGTTTGAGCGTGGATCGCGGCCGGGTGGCCAGGGTGGCTCCGCGTCTTCGCGCTCTTCTCAGGCCATTACGCCCAAAATCGATCTCTCACACGTCTCCAAGCCCGGCGACGTGATGAAGGCCATACTGGCCACAAAGCAGAAGGAAGAAGAGGCTGCGCGCCAGAGCCATCTGCCCCAAGCGCCCCTCCGTCCGCCGCCACCGCCGCCGGCCGTGCCTCGGCCCGCTACTCCAACAGTGGCTGCCGTGGCGCCACCAGCGCGGCCGGAACCGCGCAGGATCGTTCCTCTGCCGCGTCAGGCTCCGCCCATCGTTGTTCCTCCGGCTCCGCCTGCCATTGCTTCGCGGCCACCCGCCGGTCCGGTGGTCGCCAAGGCTCCTGCGGGCCTCGTCGCCCCGGTACGGCCTGTCGTGGTCGTTGCGCCGCCTCCAGCCGCAGTTGCGGTCAAGCAGCCGATTGCGGTGGCCTCACCGCCAGTTCACGCTCCCACTCCGGCTTTGGTTCTGCACGAGGACCAGCCGCGCGTTGCCGAGCAGCCATCCGCCGTCAAGCAGCCGGTCGCTTCTGCGGCTTCTGTTGTGTCGCCGGTTGCGGCGCAGCCCGAGGCCATCCCCGCGTCCCCGCCGCCTGCGCCGTCCTCCTCCGCAGTTGAGACCGCTGGCGTTGCCGCATCTTCCATCCAACAAGACGAGACACCCGCGCCGGAAATCGACGCGTCAGTCCTCTCTGTTGAAGTCGAGGCTGCATCCGACGGCCAGCCAGTTCCTGTCACGCCGCGTCGCGGCCATACCCACACCGCATCGCCTACCGCAGCCTTGCCTGCGCGCCGCATGGTTATGCCCCAGACCGGCCCGCGCCCCGTTTACAAGGCGCCGATTGTTGTTCCAACTGCCCCCATCGCGGGAACCGGCAACCAGGCTGCTGGCGCGGGAATTCAACGCGGCAAGCCCATCTTCGACCGCAACAGGCCTGCCAGCGGTCCAGGCAGCTATCCCCAACGCACCCCAGGCGGCCCTGCTGCGCCTGCCGGCCAATTCCCGGGCGGCCCCCGCCCCAAACATCCCACGCGTACCACTCCAGGCGGTTATGCCGGAACCGGAGCTCCCGGCGCTCCCGGCGCACGTCCAGGCTTTGCCCCGCGCCCAGGATTTGGACCACCACGGCCGGGTGGCTTTGGCGGCCCTCCACGTCCAGGCGGGGCCGCGCCGCCAACCGGAGAGGCCCCGCGCCCAGCGCGCGCGCCTTCAAGAGGCCGCGGCGGTCGCCCGCAGTATCCCAAGACCAAAGAAGGCCCGATGAAGGGCTTTGTGCCGCCGCCACGCTATGGCGGGGTGCAATACGGCGGCGAGCCGCTGCCCATCACCCGCGAAATTACTGTCACTGAGGGCATCAGCGTAAAGGACCTGGCTGAAAAGCTCGATGTTCGCGCCAAAGACCTCATCGCCACCCTGCTCATGAGCGGCGTCTTCGTCACTGTTAACCAGTCCCTCGATGCCGAAATGGTCAAGGATGTCGCCGCCAAGTTTGGCGCCGCCGCCACCGTCATCAGCTACGAAGAGGAACTCGCCAACCAGTCCATCGAAGAGGTCCTCGAAGCTGAAAACACGGGCGAGCTGGAAGTCCCGCGTTCCCCCGTCGTCACCGTGATGGGCCATGTCGATCACGGCAAGACCTCGCTGCTTGACGCTATCCGCAAGACCGACGTGGCCGCGGGCGAAGCTGGCGGCATCACCCAGCACATCGGCGCCTACAAGGTGAAGTTTGCCAAGGAAGGCTCTCCAGCTTCCGGTCGCGAGATTGTCTTCCTCGATACCCCCGGCCACGAAGCCTTTACGCGCATGAGAGCCCGCGGGGCCAAAGTCACTGACATTGTAGTAATTGTGGTGGCTGCCGACGACGGCGTCATGCCTCAGACCCTGGAGGCGATCGATCACGCCAAGGCCGCTGGTGTCCCCATCATCGTCGCCGTCAACAAGATTGACAAGCCAGAAGCCAATCCCGATCGCGTCAAAAAGCAGCTTGCCGATCGCGGACTGATTCCCGAAGAGTGGGCAGGCGCCGGTCAGGAAGGAACGGTTTTCGTCGAGGTCTCGGCGAAGAAGCGCCTCAACCTCGACCTCCTGCTCGAAATGATCTGCCTGGTATCCGACATCCGCGCACCCAAGGCCACTCCGGGTCGCAAGGCTGTGGGTTCTGTGATCGAGGCCAAACTCGACCGGGGCCGAGGCGCTGTGGCCACTGTTCTGGTCCAGGATGGAACCCTCCACCTCAACGACAGCTACATCGTCGGTAACACCTTCGGCAAGGTCCGCGCCATGTTCGACGATCGCGGCCGCCCCATCGAAGTGGCAGGTCCTTCTACCCCGGTTGAAGTTCTGGGTCTGGAATCCATGCCCGACTCAGGCGATACGTTCCTGGTTGTTGCCGACCGCGACAAGGCCAAGGGCATCGCTCAATACCGCAAGATGAAGGAGCGCGACTCTCAACTCGCCAAGAGCTCCCGCGTATCGCTGGAAGGCTTGGCTGAACAGATTCGCATGGCCGGCGTCAAGGATTTGCCCCTCATCATCAAGGGCGACGTCACCGGCTCGGTCGAAGTGCTGGCCGACTCTCTGGTCAAGATGTCTACCGAGAAGGTGCGCATCAAGGTCATCCACTCGGGTGTCGGCTCCATCACGGAGAGCGACGTCCTGCTGGCCACGGCCTCGAACACCATCATTATCGGCTTCAACGTTCGTCCGGAGCGCAAAGCCGCTGAACTCGCTCAGCAGGAAGGCATCGAAATCCGCCTGCACTCCATCATTTATGAGTTGCAGGATGAAATCCGCCTGGCCATGCTTGGACTCCTCGATCCAACCTTCAAGGAGAACTATCTTGGCCGTGCCGAAGTCATCCAGGTCTTCCGCATCCCCAAGGTCGGCACCATCGCCGGCTGCCGGGTTCAGGATGGCGTCATCCGCCGCGATGCCGAGATCAAGGTCATGCGCGGAACCGAACAGGTATTCAAGGGCAAGATAGGCTCCCTCAAGCGCGTCAAAGACGATGTTCGCGAAGTTACCAACGGCATGGAGTGCGGCATCGGGCTGGGCGGCTTCAACGATCTGAAGGAAGGCGACCTGATCGAAGCCTTCTCCACCGAAAAACTGGCCGCCGACCTGGGGGCCCTGACCACCGCCAAGGCATAGCCCAACTTACTAGGGCCTGTTCCCACTACTGGCGCCATCCACACCAGTAGTGTGAACAGGCCCTAGCAAAAGCAAACCGGCCCACTCCTCCTCGCGAGAAGCGGGCCGGTTTTTTTCTAGTCGTCCGCCGACTTCGCCGACCCCCATGGAGATGAAACTGGGTGCCCCATCCTTGCGACGTAGTTGTTTCTGTCGCAAGGGTGGGATGCGACAATGTCCGATACCCGTTTCGGATCGTCGAGGTCTGTGCTGTCCCACCCTTTTCACGATGAGACTGTGGAAAGGATGGGGCACCTGGCCGCCATTCATTGAGTCCAGCTTCAGCCACGAGTTATAGGCGTAGCTCTGGCCGCCGCTCCAGATCGCATCGCCGTATGCGTCGTAGCTCTCGTCCTGTGACTGATCGTCGGCGTCGAAGGTGTTCGACGAGGAGCCGACCTGGCTACATCAATCACTGCGAGAGTTTGCGAGGAGATGGCATTTCGCGGCTTCCTGCAGCGCCAGTTCCATGCACTGAGCGGAAATATTGTGGTGGCTGTGCTGTCGCAGGGCTTGGTATTTGGCCTCTTTCACAGCTACCAGGGTTGGAAAAACGCTGTCGTGATCACTGTGCTCGGCATAATGTCTGGGGCGCTCGCCGCATGGCGCGGGAATCTGCGCGCCAACATGGTCGTCCACGCATGGGCCGACGTTTGGGAGGGCTGGCTCAAATTCCTCGTTTGGAGGTAGACAGCCGATCAAGCCAGCCTTGCACTCCCAACGGATCGATTGCTCCCGCTAACATCCACTTTGTGCCCGTTTGCGCCTACCGCTCTATAATCGCCGCATGTCGTTCTTTGCCGATCCACGACGGCGGTCCATTGCTCTGCTTGGAAGCGGGGTGTTTCTGGTGCTCGCCTTGCTCGGCGCGTTCCAGGCGTTCAATACCTCGAATGTCGGTTTTCTCAACCCGGAGACATCCGGGGAGACGCTGGTCTTTACCGGCCTCACCGTGGTGGTGTTCCTGCTGCTGCTGGTTTTGCTGATGCTGCTGCTTAGGAACATCCTGAAGCTCTATGCCGACCAAAGCAGTAGCGCGCTGGGCTCGCGGCTGCGCACCCGGATGGTGCTGGGCGCGGCGTTGATCGCGCTTACCCCCGCAGTGTTCATGTTCCTGTTCAGCTTTCAGTTGATGAACCGGTCAATCGACCGGTGGTTCTCGCCGAACACGTCGGAGTTGCGCGAGGACTCTACTCGTGTGGTGCTGGAGCTGGCTCAATACGTTACGTCGAATGCGCGCGAGGAGGCGGAAGCGATTGCGACTTCCGGCGCACCAGACCGCGAGTTGCCACAGTTGCAGGAGATGCTTGAATCGCACCGCATTACGCTGGCGGGCGGGTTCGTTGTGGTTTACGGCAAGAATTTGCACGTTCTGGCCAGTTTTCAGGCCCCGGCGGAGCAAAGCCAGGCGAGTCTGCTTCCCTGGCTGGAAGGCGAGCGTGGAGCCGCCATTCCGCTCCACGGACCGCTTTCGGCCAACCTGCTTTCAGCGGCGCAGCGCAGCGACGAGCCGGTGATCCATGTGGCGGATGCGGAGTATGCCATCGGCATGTCGGCGACAGGTTCTGGCAACGTGGTGGTGGTGGCGCTGCCGATGCCGAAGGGACTGAGCGGGACAGCGATGCGCATCCGCTCCGGCGCGGACGCCTACTGGAAGCTGTTTCGATCCCGAAACCAGATCCGCACGATCTTTTTCCTGCTGCTGCTCCTGATTACCGTATTTGTATTTTTTTCCAGCGTGTGGCTGGCGCTGTTTCTATCAAAGCAGATCACGCGGCCCGTAGAGGCGCTTGCCGATGCCATGGATGAGATTGCTACCGGCAAGTACGATCATCGTGTGGCGCTGGTCGCGACAGGCGAGATGGGCGACCTTATTCGTGCATTCAATAGGATGGCGGCCGATCTGGATGCGAGCCGCCAGTTGGTCGAAAGTTCGTCGGCGCAACTGACGGCGGCAAACCTGGCCATCGAAGAGAGGCGCAGGGAGCTGGAGACGATCGTCGAGACGATTCCCAGCGGGGTAGTTACGCTGGACGGCGCAGGATTCGTGCTGCAATCCAATCGCGCCTTTGCGGCACTGATCGGGCGGCGCGAGGATGCGAGCCTTGCGGGGGAGCGCGTGGATTCGCTCCTGCCAGCCGATTGCGCTGAAGACATGGCAGCCGTGATCCGGCGCGGGCAGCGCATGGGCGCCGCATCCACCGAGATTGAGCTCCATGCAAGGGGCCGCACCTTCCATTTGGCTGTAACCAGCGCGCGGCTTGACCTGGCCAAGGGGAGAGCCGGAACCGTGCTGGTGGTTGAAGACACAACGGAGCTTCTCCGCGCGCAGCGGCAGTTGGCGTGGAAGGAAGTGGCGCAGCGGGTGGCGCACGAGATCAAGAACCCTCTTACGCCGATCGCCCTGTCAGCCGAGCGGATTGCCAAGCATCTGGACCGCGGGCAGCCGGACTCGCCTAACGTGATTCGCAAATGCAGTGAAGTGATTCTGGGGTGTGTTGGCACGTTGCGTACGCTGGTGGACCAGTTCTCGGCACTGGCGCAGTTTCCAGCGCCGCAGCCACGGGCCTGCGATCTTAACCGGGTTGCGGAGGAGGCGCTTGCGATGTTCTCGGGGCGGCTCAACGGCATCACCGTGCAGTGGAACCTCGAGCCGGACTTGCCCACGGTCCTGGCCGACCCGGTAGCGATTCGCCGCGCACTGGCTAACTTGATCGACAATGCAGCCGAGGCCATGCAGGGCAGCTTGCTGCGCGTTCTAGGAATTCACAGTTCACTCAGTAGCGAGGACGGCGGGTCGGTAGAGATTGCCGTCTCCGACACAGGCCACGGGCTTACCGATGAGATTCGGGAGCGGCTATTTCTGCCCTTCTACTCCACCAAGCACCGGGGCACGGGCCTGGGCCTTTCGATCGCGGCCAAGATCGTGCAGGAGCATGGCGGCAGCCTGCGCGCCGAGGGCAATAGCCCCAAGGGTGCGCGCTTTTTGCTGCGCCTGCCCTTGATGGAGCTGAGCGGGCAGGCGACACAGCCTGCGATTGAAGCCAGCGCAGCCGCGCAACTGAAGGGGTCGAACGCATGAATCACATTCTGGTGGTGGATGACGAAGCGGAGATTCGCAACTCGCTGGAAGAGATTCTGCGTGAAGAGGGCTACGCCGTAGCCACTGCGGGCACCGCGAATGAAGCAATGGTGCTGATTCAGGATGCGCCCTACGATGTGGTGCTGCTTGACATATGGCTGCCGGACCGGGACGGGCTGGACGTGCTGGCCGATATTCACCAGTTGGCGGTGGAGATGCGGCCAGAGGTGGTGATCATCAGCGGCCACGGGACCATTGAGACTGCGGTGAAAGCGACCAAGCTGGGCGCATACGACTTTCTGGAAAAGCCGCTCTCGCTGGATCGAACCTTGATTGTGCTCAAAAACGCGGTAGAGGCCCGGCGGCTGCGAACGGAAAACAGCGAATTCAAGCGCCAGTTCAATGTGGGGTCGGTGCTGACCGGCGCCAGCGTCCCGGTAAAGGCGCTGCGCCAGCAGATCAAGCTGATGGCGCCCACCAACGGCCGGGTGCTGATCTACGGCGAGTCGGGTACCGGCAAGGAACTGATCGCCCGCGCCATTCACGCCGAGAGCCTTCGCCGGGATCGCGTTTTTGTCGAGTTGAACTGCGCGGCGATCCCCGAAGCGTTCATCGAGGCAGAACTATTCGGCTATCGCTATAGCGCTCAGCCCGGCGGCCCCACCGAGCAGCGAGGGACACTGGAGCGCGCCGACGGGGGAACGCTCTACCTGGATGAAGTGGGCGATATGAGCCTGAAGACCCAGGCCAAGGTGCTCTCAGCGCTTGACGATCAACTGTTTACGCCGGTGGGCGGCAGGTTGCAGCTGCGCGTTGACGCGCGCCTGATCGCTTCAACAAACAAGGACCTCGAAGAAGAGATCGCCAAGGGTAACTTCCGCGAGGACCTCTTCTATCGGCTCAATGTTGTTCCTTTCTTTGTGCCGCCGCTCCGGGAGCGCAAGCAGGACATACCGCTGCTGGCTCGCGAGTTTCTGGGCGAGTTCGGGCGCCAGTATGGACGGCCGCGCATGGAGATCGCCGACGAGGCGCTGGAGACCCTCGCTCAGTACCACTGGCCGGGCAATGTGCGCGAGCTGAAGAACGTGATCGAGCGGGTGATGATCCTCAACCCCCGCGTGTTGCGCATCGAGCGGAAGCATCTGCCGCCACTGACCCACAAGGCCGGCACCCGCTCGACTGAGGAGTTCTCGACGCTGCAACAAGCGCGCGACACATACGAGCGCGAATACATACTCAAGAAGATCGAGGAAGCCCGCAACAACATCAGCCAAGCGGCGGAACTGCTGGGCCTGGAGCGAAGCCACCTTTATCGCAAGATGAAGGCGCTGGGTATCGGCGTGCGGGAGTAAGGGATATTCGAGTGCCCGTAGCCTCAGAGGAAGCTGCGGATGGATGGGGCACACACTTTCGAGGAAATGTGCAGATTCTGAAACTCTTAGGGTGCGACGTAAGCCGCAGACCTCAGTTCGTGCGGCGACTGCACAAGATTTTTGATAGACTGTTGCGTGTACAGGGCGGGAGTAGTTCAGTGGCAGAACGTCAGCTTCCCAAGCTGAATGTCGCCGGTTCGATCCCGGTCTCCCGCTCCATAAATTCAACAACTTACGAAGAGACCTAGAAACTTCTGCTCCATTCCTGCTCCAATCACATGAGGAAGAGGCTTTTTTCCAGTTGATTGACCGCCGGACGCCTTCGTTTCTGTAGGCGACTGTGTACACGTCTGGGCTGACATCGTCGTCAGTTTCTCATTCCACGTTCCCTTCGTCCCTGAACAGCCAAGTGGAGTTGCGCCTCCACAATGTTCATGTCGAGGCGCAACTGCTTCGCCGGGCATCCGAGGCCTTTCCCTATTGCGGATCGAGCGCGTGCGGAGTTTATATGACTGCATTTACAGTTGGAGCGTTAGCTCGGAACTGCGAGCAACGCGCCCCAGTTCAATCCTGCGCCGAATGCGGAGAAGACCAGGGGGCCGGTTAGAGCGGAAGCCAGCCCTTGGCGCCATTCATCGGCCGCAATCAGCAGCGAGGCCGATGAGGTGTTTCCATAGCGATCGATGTTGGTGAAGAACCGCTCCCTTGGCGCCTTGACGGCCGCGGCGACCCGCGTAATCAGGTTGAGATTGGCCTGGTGCAGCAGGAAGGCCTCGACGTCGGTGGCGGCGATTCGATTGCGGGTGAGCAGTTCGTTGATGGCGCGGGGCATCTTGCGCGAGGCTTGCAAAATCACCGCCGATCCATCCATGTGAAAGTGCCCGTCGCGGACAAACAAGATCTCCGCAGCCGCGCCGTCGGTAAACAGGCAGGAGTCCGCGATGCGGGCAAAACCCTTCTCCGCGTCTACCAGGGCAGCGCCTGCGCCGTCGCCGAAAAGGATGGCGGTATTCTTGCCTTCCGGAGTCAGGGAAACCCTGCGCGACATGATCTCAGCGCCCACCACCAGCACGCGGCCAAGCTTGGGCGCCAACTGCGCGGCCAATGCCAGCGCCATCAGCGACCCGGCGGAGGCTACGGGAATGTCGAGGGCGGGCGTGGAGGCAAGGCCGAGCGAGGCGGCGATCTGACTGGCGGGACCGGGGCAAAAACGGTCGCTCGATCCGCTGGCTACCAGGATCATTCCCAGTTCGGCTGCGGTTATACCAGCCTTTTCAAGGCAATTCTGCGCTGCCAGCAGACCGATGCCGGCAATCGTGTCCGCGTCAGTTGCGTAACGGCGCTCCTCAATGCCGGTGACTTCGAGAATCCATTCCGGAGTCGCATCCACCAGGGGCGCAACCTCCCGATTGCTCACGCGGCGCGATGGAAGCCACGATCCGAAGGCGCGCAGATAAGCCATGATTTATGCCTTGGCGGCAAGGTAGGCTTCTACCTTGGAGATGGTGTCGAACTTGCGAGCGGACAGGTCGGAGTCGGGAATCGCAACGCCGAACTCCTCCTCAAGGCCGGTGACAAAGTCGGTCAGCGCAAAAGAGTCCAACAGCCCCGATACAAATAACGACTCATCCGCGCCGGGGCTGATCTCTTTTCCGGTGACCTTCTGAAGAACCTTAAGGATTCGAGCTTGTGGTTCCATCCGTCGCTCCTTGTGCCGTGGTTTCGCTGCCTGCGGGGTTGCGTTCTTTATAGGCGTTGTATCCGGTCATCAGGTCGGCTATCAGTGCGTCTGCCAGCGCCCGGTAGCCCTCGCCGGTGAAATGCGTGTGGTCGGGCTGCGCCCAGCCTGCATAAACCCACTGCTGCATGGCCCCCAGGCCGCCCATGCGCTCTTGCTGGTCCCAATACGCGCACCCGTGAGTGCGGCAGACGGCGCGCTGAGCCTGGATAATGCGATCGGTTCCCGCGAAGGGATGCCATGCACGATGCAGGGTTGTGGAACGATCAGCCGGACCGACCACCAGAATGGAAGACTCCGGCACATATTGGTGGAGGGTGTCGATGATGGATGCGAAGGCCTGACGGTAAGTCTCCTCGTCCCAATAGGAACTGGCCGCTTCATTGGTTCCGTATGCCAATACGATCAGCGCCGGAGAGTTGTCCTTCAGATACCGGGAAAAGAGCGGCTGATCCCATTTGAGGATAAGCGGCGCTTCGGCTCCATTGATGCCGATCGACTCCCATGTTACGCCCGGCTGCGTAGCGACCCAGCCCAGCAGGGTCACGGGCGCGCGCTGCTCTGTACTCACTTCAAAATGGTGGTCGCCGGGCAGGCAAAAGTAGCTGAAGGTGCCGGGCCCGATGTCTGTTGCATCGGTCTGAATCTCAACCGGGTCGCCGCCGTTGTCACTGAATTGCAGGCTGCCGCCGCCGGGCTGTTGCAGGTACTGGAGTTCAAGCGTGGCGCAGGGTGCATCGAGAGTGACCCATTCTCTTGGGCGCTCGGTCGAGATGCTGATGCCACCCATGCCTGTTTGCGCGTCGCCGAGCTGCTGGAACTTGTTTCCCTGGGTCTTCCATCCCGCAGACTGTGAGCGCGAAGAGCCCAGAATCCTGTAACCGGCAAAAGGGTGCCCTGGGTATGAGTAGCCGATGCCGCCGTTGCCGAACTGATCCTGAAAAATGCGACGGGCTTCGCCGGTAAACATGTCTGCCGCAGTGTGCGAGTCGCCAAATTGCAGTACCCGCACTGTGGTGGTTTGCAGTTCCGAGGCATGGACGGACGACTCATGGGAGGCTAGCTGGGCATAGAACCCGTCGAGCGCAGAGGCGTATGCGATGGCCTTCGGGGCGGGTTCCTTGAGCTGGGTTCCGATTTCCTCGACGAGCGCCGCCTTGCGGGCCGGGTCGATTCGCGGTCCGAGAGAGTAGCGCACCCGGCTGCGGGCATGGGATCGAGTCGCTTTGCCGGATGTTGCGCGGGCGGGCTTGGCGCTGGTTGTCGCCGCCTTAGCGGCTGCGGTGTGCGCGCCTTTTTGCGCTTTGGCGGACGAATGTCTTGCTGGCGCGGCATGATGCTTCTTTTTGGCGGGAGTTGCCGATAGCAGGGGTGCGCTCGTCAGCGCCAGAAGCAGCATGGCAGCCGCGGCCGCATACATCCATTTCGGAAAATGCCGGGTTGGAAGATGCCAGTTCATCCTTTTCTGGCCTTCTTTCCTGGGTGCCTGGCGGCAGGTTTGGATTGGGACGCTGCTTTGGAGACGTCTGCCTTGGGAGCGGCTGCGGGGGCTACGGCTGGCAGGGCAATTCCATGTTGCATCTTCCATCGATTGTATCCCAGGCCCAACTGATCGACGAAGAGGCCGGCAACGAGCGTGGCTCCCTGCGGTGTGGGATGAAGCAGGTCAGCCGTTACCAGCCGGGGACTGGCGGTGAACCAGCGGCCCATGGTGCCGTCGCCTCCCATTGCGTCATAGGTGTCAAAGAAGGCGCAGTGGGTCTCGGCCGCTACCTCGCGCTGAATTCCGACGATCTCGGGGATGGTGCTCATGGTCTTGATCTCGTCGAGTCCGCTGCGCTCGCCGCGGTCCATGGGGCTCATCACCAGGATGGGCGTGCCGGGGGCAGCCACGCGCAGGCGCTGAATGGCCATACGTAACTCCGCCGCATACTGTTTGTGAACGAAGGAGCCGAAACTGCTTTCGTTGGAACCGTAATTGACAATGATCAGCGCGGGAGCAGCACGGTCAAGCTCCTGCTTCCACAGGACCGGCTGCAAGACGCGCGCCAGCACAGTGGTGGTTGCTCCATTGAGGCCCAGGCTGCTGTAGAGCACGCCGCTGGAGCCGCGGCGGAAGTCGGCGCCAAACAGGGTTACGCTCCCCGATGTGGGCCGGATGGAGACGGCTTCGGTTCCGGCGGGCAGTTCCACGTGGACCGAGGCGGTTGCCTGGGTGTCGGCAGAGGTCGTCTGGTCGATGATCCGCTGGTCGTCAGCCTCTACGGCAAACGAGCCGCCGCCGGGTTTCGCCAAATACTCTACATCCACGGCGGTCTGCTCCGACTCCGTGAGCCGGAACTTGCTCCATGCGCCGGGCTGTCCCTCGAAGGCCGCGCCGCCGAGCCCATAGATCCCCTCGCGCATCAGGCCCACACCGGTGCGTATCTTCCAGCCGTGGTCGGTGATTTCAACACCACGATGTCCATACCAGGCCCAGGGCTTGGCAATGAGCGTGTATCCGCGGCCCGCGTCGCCAAAGCGGGCTTGCAGTTGCGCGCGCACGTCGCCGGTGATTAGATCGGCGGTGGTGGGCGAGTCGCCATAGTGCAGGATCGCGATAATGCCGCCCGGTTTGCCCTGGGCCTGATTCGCCTGCTCCAGCTTCCAAAGGCCCGCAAAAAAGAGGTCCAGGCTGTTCGAGTCGTCCACAAACACGGCGGAGACTGGCGGGAGTTTCCCGCTGGTTTGCACGGGAGCGGCTTTGGGAACGACCGGGGCAGGCGGATGAGGCCAGCGCAGGCTGAACGTCTCCTCAAAGACGCCGGGGTCCATGCCTTTGCCATGGTCCACGTACAAGCGCCAGCCGAGCAGCGCGTCCATCAGCACCAGGATGGCGAGCGCGGTCTTGAGCGGGGAGCCGCCCGCCGGGCCGGGGCGAGGCGGGCGCGGGCCGGATTTAAGCGGGCTAGAAGTTGCCATAGACAAAGGGAGCGGAGCCGCGGCCCGCCAGCGTTTGAATGAGCAGGATCAGGGCGGCCATGGCCAGTCCCTGCACCCAGAACGGGGTTCGAGCAGCAACGGCAGCCGATAGCTCAAACCAGCGCGGCGGCAGGCTGTGGAGGACTGCGGCGAGCAGCAGGACGCCGAGTACCAGCGGCGTCAGATTGTCCGCCGACCAGGTGAGCGCACCCAGGCTGCGCAGAATGGCCAGCGCGTTTTCAAGCGAGGTTGCGCGGAAGAAGATCCAGGTGAAGCAAACGAAGTGGAAGGTCACGAGGCCGCCCAGCAATTTGGCCCACCAAAACAATGAGGGAATCTTGCGAATGCGCTTCCAGGCAAAGACCACTCCCAGCGCCAGCCCGTGCAGGACGCCCCAGATCAGGAAGGTCCAGGAGATGCCGTGCCACAACCCGCCCAGGATAAACGTGATCAGGAAGGCGTAGCTGTACGAGATCACCGGGAATTTGCGCCGCTTGGGCAGAGGGTCGAAGAGGTAGTCGCGCAGCCACTCGGAGAAGGTAATATGCCAGCGCCGCCAGAACTCGGCGACATTGACCGCGAGGTAAGGCTGGCGGAAGTTTTCCGGCAGCTGAATGCCGAGCAACAAGGCCGCGCCCCTGGCAATGTCGGTGTAGCCAGAGAAGTCGAAGAACAGTTGCAGAGCGAAGGCATAGACGCCAATGAGAGTTTCAACACTGGAATAAAGAGTTGGTGTGTCGAAGACGCGGCCTACCAGATTGTTGGCCAGATAGTCGGCAATGAGCAGTTTCTTGACCAGGCCAACGCCGATCAGGAGCAGGGCTCGGCCGCCATCGTCCGCGCTGAAGGCGAAGGGCTTCGCAAGCTGATCGAGCAGCTTGCCCTGGCGCGGAATCGGCCCCGCCGTCATGGAAGGAAAGAAGAGGGCGGAAGCCAGATAAGCCAGGTAGCTGCGCGTGGGCCGGATCTCGCCTTGATAGAGATCGATGGTATAGGTAAGCGACTGAAAGCAATAGAACGACAGGCTGAGGGTAAACAGCCAGGCGAAGCGCCCGCCGGTGAACAGCGGAACCAGCTTCAGCCCTGCGAGCAGGCCGAGATTGATGGCCAGGGAAACGCCAAGCAGCAGGCGGCGGGTCGATTGCCGCTGCGACTGCCCCAATTGACGGCCGACAAGGAAATCGGCGGTTGCCGCCAGGGGCAACGCCAGATAGATCAGACTGAAGCGGGCGAGGAAGAACAGGTTCGCCGCTGCCAGCACTGCCAACTGAAGCCGGCGCGAACCGGCTGCAGCCCAGTAGAGCAGGCACACCGCAACCAGAAATACAAAGAAAGGAGCCGCGCTAACCAGCATGGAGGAGTTCCAGACAATCTTCCGCGACCTGGGGCGCACCGGTCAAGCGCCGCCCAAGCCTGTATCCATGGTCAGGCTTCGCGAGGGGAGGAAACTCGGATCGCGCCAAGAAGGTGGCAGCGGGAACAAAGTTGATTACGTCGCCTGGCAGGGAACAGGAAACGGGGAACAGGGATCAGGGACTAGGGGCTAGGGACCAGGGATGTTGCCTCACCGATCATTTGGGTTGTGCGCCGGCGGAGAGTCGGTCACTCGGCAGCCAGACGCTTGTAGTCCTTGAATTCCATGGTGTTTATGACGGCTTCCTGCTTTCCCTGTTTGGTCTGAAGTTCGGCGCTTACGGGCACAAGGTATTTGAGTCCGTTGATGGGGACGAAATCGTAGTCCACGCCGATGGAAGTGGTGTGCGTGGGGAAATCCGGCGGCAGGTCGTCGGCGACCAATGTGATCCGGCGGGCACGCCGGGTGGAGCTATCGATGAAGACCTGGCCATGGAAACCGGCGATGAGCCGCTTGCCGTTGGATCCAATCACCGAAAACATCGAGTTGCCGCGATCGACGCGATAGTCGTAGACTTGGACCGCGCCTCCGTTCAAGGAGTCGGTCTCCTTCCATTGAAACTCGGCCTTCGATGAACTACGAAAAATCGCCTGGAGAACGCCGCCGAATTCTCCGGCGGAAAATGTGCCCTTGAGCGCATCGCGATCTGTGTTGCTGGCGCTGCCGTTCACTTCCAGCGTAGTTCGCGTCTCGACCTTTTCGCGATAACTCAGCAACTCGACAATCGTGTCTCTCAACTTCCATCTTCCAGCTCCATTCACATCGACAGAGCGCTTGGTAACTTCGGTACACACAAAGTTTGGCAAGGAATCGTTGTAGCTCAGAGCACGCTCTCTCGCCTCCTCAATCAGCAGGCGCGCTTCATCTTGAGGTGGAGCTGGCGCGGGGCTGGCGGGCGCGGTAATGGCCAACTGATTTACCGCCTGGGGTGGAGAATCCATGGTCCGGTCTCCCGAGTCCGAACCGAAGTCAGCGCCTTCGACCCATTTCAAGTCCGCGCTGGCAGGTTGAGCACCAGTTGCTCCCACTACGCGGAAGGTCTCCGATTGTTCGGCCGTTTTCCCGCCTTGGATCAGGTATGCCCTTATTTCGTAATCTCCCGGCGGAAGTGCGTGGGACTTGACGCTGGCCAGGTAAGGTACTGCCGCGTGAACGCCGTCAGAGTGCAGAAGCGGCGTGCGCTTGCCTGGCTTGCCATTGTGGATCAACTCCATCTCCAGCGCCATCGGCTCGTTCGAGGCAGGATCGGGATGAAGAAAAAAGAACAAGGACAAGTCCTTGGCATCGGCCGGCAGCTCTCCGGTGAGGTTGGGTCTCACCTTTTGGTGTTCATAACGGAGAGGCTCCAAAGGATCGTCGGCTTCCTCTTGGGATCCCTCCATGTTCAGCACCAGAACCATATCGCTCAATGAGATGTCGCCGGGCTTGTCGAGGATCTCGAATACGATTCGCTTCGCGGCCGTCTTTCCGCTGTTTTGGTCGAGGACGGCAACCTCCATGGTGTACTTGCCGGGTGCCGAGATGAAGTGGCGCTCCAGAGAGAGGATCGCCGAAGGGTCGTGATCGAGCGTTTCCTTTGCCCCGCGCTTGGTAATTTCTTCCCCGTAGTGTTCGACCACCACGCCGCCCTTATCCTTGATCTGCGCCACGATGGAGAGGTGGGCCGTGGAGGGGCCGGAATGGGGATCTTCTTTTGCCTGGAGCTCGGAAAGAGGCACCTCGACCGCCAGGGAACTGGTGTTCCCATCGGGCAGGTCGCCAAAGCGCAGAACGGCCGCGTGGAACTTGATGCTGGAAGGCAATTGCGGCTGGGCCAGGGTCTTCAGGAGGGGCGCCTCGAACGGCTGGATTCCTGCATCCGCGCCGGGCGGCAGCGCAAAATAACCGCTCTTGGTTTGAATATGTAAGCCCGCCCGCAGCGTTTTGACGGCAATCGTTCGATAGGTTCCGTCGTACTCCTTGAAGGGAGGGACATAAGAAGCCTGATAGTAGGCGGAGAGGTCCTGAGCCATCTGCTGCAACGGCCCTTTGACGCTGTTCAGAGCGTCGATGTAAGCGCCTCCGGTTGATTTCGAGAAATCCGCCATGGGGCTCTTGGTGTCGTTAAATGGATTGGTCCTGTCTTCATTGTTGCCGCGCGCAAAATCGGTCGCCATGGCGAGGTCTTGCGCGGGCCCCCACACTGGTCCTGTGGGCGAAGGATCGCCCTGAATGGGTGTTCCGGCCGCTTGCTGCATGGGAATCTTCGACCCGTACCCCCCGTCAGTGGGCACTGCGTGCGGATCGTACGGCCGCTGGCCGTTGAGGTGTTCGTTGTCCAACTGATATTGCGATGAGTTGCCGGCGGCGTCCAGGTCGACGGTATAGACGCTGACGCCGGCCCTGGTGGCGGCCGCGGCAATGGTCTTGAGCATTTCCTTTGCGGCTTTATCCAACTGCTGATTGCGGGTGAAGTAGATCACCGCTTTTCTGTCCCCAAGGGTCTGCTGCGATTTCACCAGGGCAAGCAGGCCGGCGAAGTTCAATTGCGGGTGCTTTTCCTGGGTGATGGTCTGCGCATCCTGCAAGGCTGTGAAAAGCGCTTGCGCCCGAGCCCGATCCTTAACGTCTGCATGATGCCCCGAGAGATCGACGCCCGTCTGCGCGATGGCGATCAGGTTCTTCTCTGCCTGGGATGCGGCCTTGATCCTGCTTTCTTCGGCTGCCTTATCGTCCATGATGTTAACGGCCAGGCTGTGCGTTGAGGCCATGATCATGGGGTTGCTTTCGGTAATCACGTTCACGGCCTGCTCGACGGCTTGGCGATCGTCGGTAAAGCCCTGGATCAAGCGCAGGCGGCCGGCAAAATCCATAGCCGCAAAGGAGTAGCCGTCGTTGGGAAGCGCTTTGAGAACCTTCTCGGCAATGATCCGAGCGTTCTTTGCTGTTGCGCCATGGAACGCGTCGAAGACCAGCGTGATCATGTGGCCCCTGCTGGCGGCCGCCTCACCGCTCACAAAGCGAAAACTGGTGAGCTTGACTGGCGCTCCGTTGTCGGTAACCGTAAAATCCTCGGGCTTCATGTCAAGTACGGGATTCTGATTCTTGTCGTGTACAGCCAGATCGAGGGAAACCTCATCGACGTTTGTGCTGATGCCCGGAGCCTGGTCCATAGTCGCGGGGGACGATTGAGGTTGCGGTGCTGTCTGGCCGAAGACCGGCGAGACGAAGAGAACCAGAAGGATAGCTGAAGACCACCGGATGGAGGCCTTCTTGAGAATCAACGCATTTGTCCGCTGCTCACAACGATTGCTCATGGCAACCTCATTTCACTGCATTGATGGTGCAAATACTCCCCATGGGACTTGCGCAGAAAAGCTATGCGATTTCTAAACCCATATCGAAGCGCTCTGAAGCAGCGATTCCGCCCACGTTGGGATTCTAGTCTGATGATTGCCCCTTGGCTGCACCTGATTTGACGGTGCCGCATTTGCTTCGGTTATGGCCGATTGACGAAGCAACCGCAAACCGCGCCTCTGCTCAATGGGGCAAAATGTAATATTTTTGTACAACTTACGGGTCAGAGACAGTGAATATCGGCAGATGGGGCCAAAAGTTTAGGCTTCTTGGGGGGGATTCTCGTCTATTTTCGTGAAAAAGATGGGAAAAGGAGTACCGATTTAGTAATATGCACAGATGGTTATACGAAGAAAATCACGCACCATGAGCTTGAAGACTCCGCTGGGGATTTGCTTCGTGGCGGGAGTTTCCTCGGTTGCGCTGGTCTCCGTGGCGGTTATGCTCGCCACGCCGGCCGTGCAAGCGGATGCGCGGCTTTCCAGACCCGCGTCAACCATGCCGCCGGCAGCGCCGGTCCTGAGCGCGACGCCGACAGAGCTTGCTCCGCCGATCGCCCGCAAATCCAACTTGGCTCGAGGCGCAGATCTTCTGCACGGTATTGCCTCCTGGTACGGCTCGGTGCTCAACGGCCATCGCACGGCCAGTGGGGAACGGTTCGACATGTACGCCATGACGGCATGCCATCCCACCTTGCCCTTTGGCACGCTGGTGCGCGTGGTCGATCAAAACACCAAGAGGTCAGTGGTGGTGCGCATCAATGATCGTGGCGTGCTTGACGATGGGCGCGTCATTGACCTGTCGTATGCCGCCGCTCAGGAACTGAAGATCACCAAGGCCGGCCTAGCTCCTGTGGCGATTGAAATCATCTCTCTGGGTCAGCCAAAGCGCAGGAAGTAAGCGAGGTTGGTTCCCTCGCTTCTGGCAACGGGCGCTCGAAGGGCGGGTGCGTATGCCCGACCAGAATGCCAAAGAAGAAAAAGACTACAGGTTGTTGAAAACAAAAGAACACATGGAAGTCAGCGCCAACCCACCCTAGGCGCAAAAACGAAGGCGCGCTGCCCAAAGGCACCCAGTTTCATTCCCCGTGGGCCGGCGAAGCTGGCGGACGACTCAAAAGAACAGCCGGAACTCTATCGGTGCGACGCCCCGCCGCTAGCATGGGAAGCGCCCCCGCCACCGCCGGAGAATCCGCCCCTTGAAGATCCACTTCCGCTTGCGGAGTGGCCAGCCGAAGCCCCGCCGCCTGAAGAACCATGGCTGGCCGTGGACGCCGCGTGGCTAGCGATACCCGACGCCCTTGCCGCACCAGAACTGGCGGAACTGCCCGCGCCAGCCGCACGGCTGCTCCCCAGACCGGGACCGATTGCGCGCGCCGTGCCCGTCGCGGAACTCGCGCCGGAACTCGCGCCCTGAAAGGAGGTCCGATTCACAAACGCCGAAGCCGAGTGGTTATACCGCGGGCGTGGGTTCAGCGGGCGAACGGCCTGCACCGTCTGCCCCGCAATCGTCACAGCAGATTTCCCGTCTCGCGCCGGCAAAGCATTGCCTTCCGCCGTTGGACGCCGGCTGACGGCAACCATGGGCAATGCCTCAAAATGGCCTCCCCGGCCAATGGGGGGACGCGGCCGCGGATGGGGAGGAATCGGGGGACGATAACCGCCGTAGCCAATCCCGATGTTGGGGCCGACGTAGCCGCTGTCCCACCAGGGCGAGCAGCCGCCCGTCCCCGGCATCCAGCCCCAGCCAAAGCTGTCGTAGTAATTCCAATTTCCGCACTGGAACGGCAAATAACCCCAGGAATAGCTCGACACCCAAATGTAGCCATACCTTGGCGTCCACATCCAGTAGCCGCTCCCGTAAGGATCCCATCCCGCGCCGGATGCCGCAAACGGTGACCACACATTGCCTTGCCCCGGCACGTTATACCAACTCCCATTCGCATCCAGGTCGTTCCAGGCAGGGTTGCTGCTGTCGGCATAGCTCTTCGTCGCCCCGGTTTTCGATGCGGCCAAGCCCGTCAGCACCTGGTCGCGGTCTGAGTTCCATGAGTCCCACGAATCTGGCTCGATCGATTCAGTCAAATCGTAGCGGCTGGCATCGGCGCCATTCAGAACGAGGCTCTCACCCCCGTGCAGGTCTAAGGTCAGGGCAGAACCCCGCTCCAGGTGTGCATTTCCTGAAAAAACAGCCAGATCGCCCGGTGGATTGTCGAGATTGATCCGCATCACGGTGAAGCCGCTCGCAGTCACGACGCTGTCCCCAAACAGAATGCGATCAGCTCCGGCCTGGACCTCAAAATAGGCCAGCCCGCTCTCGAGTACAACCTCTGCTTGGCCCGCGTCGCCTTGCCCGCGCAAGACCGTCAGTGTAAGCGAACTGTTGGGCGAGAGCCGCGCCACGCTGCCGTCTTCCAATTGAATCTCCGCGCGGCCATCCTCGGCGGTTGCTACACTCATGCCTTCAAACAACGGAGCATTTGCCACCGCCTGATCGGTAACCAACACCGCTCCCTGCGAAATCTGCACCTGGCCAACCACGCTGCTCAGCCTTGCTGCTCGGGATGCTTGAGCCGCATCGTCGGCTCGGGCCGTTAGCAGCAGTAGCCCGGCGCCAACCCCGAACGCTGCAAACCAAATCAACGAATGTCCCAATCCGATCCAATTCCGGATGCGCTTTTCAAGCTGATTCATTGCATTTCACCTCTACTCGCCCCTGCCAATGGACGAAGCCAGCCAAGCCCGGCTGGCCAACACACAATATGACACTCTCAAACCCGCAAAAGTCACTCCCATATTCGGTCTGGGAATGCTTTATTTCCCCCCAGTCCCGCGCCCATGATCGCCCTTGCCTGCGCCTTCCAGCAATACCCTGGCCCGCCTCCGCGCTCGCTCCATTACTGTGGGATCGTCAGCCAGCCGCTCCAAAATCTCTCGAATGACGCCAATCTGCTGCATGCGCCCGTCCCCAACGGCCTCCACCATATACTCTGTCTCGCTGTCGAGTCCCAGCCGGTCATGCCTGAGCAATACCTCAATCCGCGCGCCCTCGAGGATTGTTCCCGCTACGGCCAAAAGCGATTCCCCCAGAGCCTGAATCTCCTTGTCCTTCGAATAATTGAACTCGCAACCCCATTCGCCATCCGGCCCGGTCAATCTCAGCTTCTTCCATCCCTGAAAAGCCACCTTCAGGTGGCTCTCGCACTCTGCTTTCGATTGCCTGTGCAGGCGTGCCGATTGAAAGATGCGCTCCGCAAACTCCGCATCCAAGCGAATCTCACGATCCACATCGGGAACTTCGATCCTCTCGACTCTTCCATCCAAACCGTCCCCCGGCGCGCCCCCCCGTTCCGAACGGAAATGCCCGCTTCCATCGGGATGCAAGGTCAGCGTCCAATGCGCCGGGGTGAGCCCTGGATTGGAAAATTCGATCTGAAACTCCGGCCCTGGGGCGTTCCCAACCTCGCCCTGCACCGGAAGCGCAAGTATCGCCAACGCCAAAGCCAGCCCAGCAACCCTCATCGCCCCACCCCTTGCATACCGAGCGTCTCAGCTGTATGAATGTGGCAAATTGCGATCGCCAGCGCGTCGGCTGCATCCGCCGGCTCCGGCACCTCGACCAAATCCAGTAGACGCGCCACCATAAACTGCACCTGCTCCTTCTTGGCCAGCCCATAACCCACCACGCTCGATTTGATCTTCAGAGGCGCATACTCGGCTACCGGCAGCCCTTGCATGGCCGCCGCCAGCAGCGCCACGCCGCGCACCTGCCCCAGCTTCAGCGCCGACTTGGCATTCACTGAGTAGAAGACCCCCTCGATGGCCACCGCGTCCGGCTTCCACCGCTCCAGCTCGATCGACAACTCTCGATACACTTGCAACAGCCGCTCTGATGTCGAAAGCGTCTTCTTCAGCCGGATGGCACCCATCGCCTTCATCACCAGCCGAGGCTGCCGTCCCGCGTCGCAAGACTCCACAACACCGAATCCCGTGGTTTCGGTACCGCAATCGATCCCAAACACTCGCATTGGCTGCAAGTTTACCGCAGCGGGCGCTTTCTATTCTCCCGCGCATCTCTCGTGTCCCCAAGTTTTCCTCTTGACTCGAACCTATCGGTGCGTGTTAACTTACCGTTAGTGGACACTTACCTACAAGCCGGCCTCGACGCCCTCGGCGACTCGACCCGCATGGCCATCTTCCAGAAGCTCGCTGGCGGGCCCGTCGCCGTCAATGAACTTGCCCGCAATCTTCCCGTCAGCCGTCCAGCGGTCTCCCAACACCTGCGCATCCTCAAAGACGCGGGACTGGTCACAGACAGCCGGGCAGGAACCCGCCGCATCTACCAGTTGAATCCAGAAGGCATCGCCCGGCTGCGCGCTCACTTCGACCAGATGTGGACGCAGGCCATGAGCGCATTTCAAACCTCTGTCGAACAAATCCCCAACGGAGAAACTCATGACAAACCTACAAGAAGAAGCCGTCGTCCGTAAGTGCGTGCGCGTGCAGGCTCCCATTGAGCGCGCCTTTTCCGTCTTCGTGGAACAGATGGAGACATGGTGGCCAGCTACGCATCACATTGGCAAGACTCCTTTCGAGGCGATCTTTGTGGAGCCGCGTGTCGGCGGCCGGTGGTACGAGAGAGACGCCGCAGGCAACCGGAACGATTGGGGTACGGTGCTGGCGTGGGATCCGCCGCATCGTGTCACCTTCTCATGGCATATTGGTCCGGGACACGACCAACCAGACTGGGTGTGCGATCCGGACATGGCCAAGGCAAGTGAAGTCGAGATCCGCTTCACGGCCGAGGGAGCAGGAACGACGCTCGTCGAACTGGAGCACAGCAAGCTGGAGCGCCATGGCGAGGACTATGAGCAGTTGCGCGCCGTCTTCGACGGACCCGGCGCCTGGGCAGGCATTCTGGCGCTGTACGCCGAGGCGGCAAATGGAGAGATATCCCGATGAAGTCCACAATCTACCTGCGCATCGCATCCGTGCTGACACTGATTCACGCGATCCTGCACACCATCGGCGGCGTCTTCGGCAAACCCGAGCCCGGCGCCGCGGCAGTAGCCTTCGCCGCAATGCAGTCCAACCATTTTTTCGTTTTTGGGTTGCCGCGAACTTACGCTGACTTCTACCGCGGCATGGGACTTGGCGCCACCATCACTATGACCATTGAGGCGATCGCTTTCTGGCAACTTGGCTCGCTTGCCAAGACTCATTCCCTGAGAATTCGTCCCATCGTGGCCGCATTTGCACTCGCTTATCTGGCACTCGCCGTCAACTCCTGGTTCTACTTCTTCCAGGGGCCGGTAGTGGTCGAAATCCTCATTGCCCTTTGCCTGAGTCTGGCCATTGCAACCGCAAAACCAGCCAGCGCCGCCTGAATGGAGATGAGGAGCCGGTTTCTTTCAGGCCGTTCCCTGTCTGGTCTTTTCGGTTCCCTGCTTCTCGACCTTCGCCAGCAACTCGGTCGGGGCCGGCCTGCATCCGCAATTCCTAGTGTGCTCAAGATGCCACTCTATCCGCTCTTTCTCGGTCGCTCCAGCCGGCATCTTATGCTGCTTGTGCCACTCCCGGTTCATCGTCCCTCCTGTGCCCAGCCGCCGAATTCATTTTCCGGCACCAGCCATTTTACCCCCAAACGCAACGGCGGCCTGGGCGCATTGCCCAGGCCGTCGCCGGTGATCTGTTGGTATTGGACTAAGGCCATCGCGCTGCCGCGAGTGCCCGGGCGTCTTCACATTGGCATCGTTGCCTCGTCGCGACCGCTCGTAGGACGATACCCGCTAAGGCGGGCTCCTCGGCGACTGGGTAAGTCGCACAAATGGAAAATCGCCATCTTGCGCATCGGTTCTGAGGGTTGCATATCCAGTG
>Ga0302194_10000323_pt1 | contig 31830 bp, 29 predicted proteins | sample II_Bog_N1_1_FD_200227 | JGI IMG/M metagenome (GOLD analysis project Ga0302194, IMG submission 200227) | Peat permafrost microbial communities from Stordalen Mire near Abisko, Sweden - II_Bog_N1_1 | ecosystem: Environmental > Terrestrial > Soil > Wetlands > Peat | place: Sweden: Abisko...
AGTAACAATAGTCTTTTTCATTTGTAGTTTTTTTTAAGTTGTTTGTAATTAATTAGTGGCACAAATATATTGGAAATAATATATTACTAAAGTTAAATTAAAAAACATAACATTAAATTATTCCCTTGCGTTTTATATTCTGGCCGGTGAATGCACCGAAAAAAACTATTTCAAAACCAGATTACCAATGTATTGGTCTATATAATGGCATATAAAATATAAAGCTGCTACTCCAATTAAAATAAGCCCTAACCTTAATAATTTTGTGGTGGTAGCTCTTGATATATTCCTTGCTTTTTTATTATAATTCGGCTCCGATTCTTTAGGTTTATCAGAATTAACGCTATTGTTCATCTTAACGGATTTAGAATATTGCTTATGCTTTATCTGTCAAAGATACAATATTAGCAATTTCTATAGTATCATTAATCAATCCTACTTCAATTGCAGGTTTCTCTTAAATAGCCTACCTTTGCAGCCCTGACGCTAAAGGTCAGGACAAGCCCCATTCAAAAAATGTTTAAAGAATATGATGTAATAGTAGTTGGTGCCGGCCACGCAGGATGCGAGGCTGCCGCTGCTGCTGCTAACTTAGGGTCGTCGGTGTTACTAATCACTATGGACATGACGAAGATCGCGCAGATGTCATGTAACCCTGCTATGGGGGGCATTGCCAAAGGACAGATAGTACGTGAAATTGATGCACTTGGAGGATATTCCGGAATTGTTAGTGATAAAACCGCCATACAATTTCGTATGCTCAATCGTTCGAAAGGCCCGGCTATGTGGAGTCCGCGCACACAGAACGACCGTGCATTATTCACATTGGAATGGAGAAAATTGTTAGAAAATACACCGAACCTGGATTTCTTCCAGGACATGGTAAAAGATATAATTGTTAAGAATGACAGGGTCTGCGGGGTTATTACCGGACTTGGCATGGAGATAAAATGCAAATCTGTTGTACTTACCAACGGCACTTTTTTAAACGGCATTATTCACATTGGCGAAAAGCAATTTGGCGGCGGTAGGGCAGGGGAGAGGGCAGCAACAGGAATTACGGAAAAGCTTTTGCAGCTTGGCTTCCAAAGCGGACGTATGAAAACCGGAACACCTCCACGCATTGATGGGCGCTCAATAGATTACTCGAAATTAGAAGAACAAAAAGGAGATGAAAACCCTGAGAAGTTTTCTTACCTGCAAGAAATAGAGCCGCTGAAAAAGCAACGCAGTTGCTATATAGCATATACCAGCGATAAAGTTCATGAGATATTAAAAACCGGTTTTGAAAAGTCTCCGATGTTCGCCGGAAGAATTCAAGGAGTAGGTCCGAGGTATTGTCCTTCGATAGAAGACAAAATAAATCGCTTCGCCGATAAAGAGCGTCATCAACTTTTTGTGGAGCCCGAAGGGTGGGATACGGTCGAAGTTTACCTCAATGGGTTCTCAACTTCCCTTCCTGAAGACGTCCAAGATGCCGCTTTGAAGTCAATTATTGGATTAGAGCGCGTTAAAATGTTCCGGCCGGGGTACGCGATAGAATATGATTACTTTCCACCTGATCAGCTGTCTAATACGTTGGAAACGCGTCGAATTCAAAACCTCTATTTTGCAGGTCAAATTAACGGCACAACTGGTTATGAAGAAGCTGCTTGTCAGGGAATTATGGCAGGTATTAATGCCCATTTAAAGGTGCAAAACAGGCCTCCTTTTGTACTTTCTCGCTCCCAAGCATATATAGGGGTGCTGATTGACGATTTAATTACAAAAGGTACTGAGGAGCCATATCGTATGTTTACCTCGAGGGCAGAATTTAGAATTTTACTTCGCCAGGATAATGCCGATATTCGTTTAACACCTATGAGTCACGAATTAGGTTTGGCATCAAAAGAACGATTTGAAAGAGTCAGCGATAAAATAAAAAATAGCAAAGAACTGACCAAATATTTTAAGGAAGTTACTGTTTCTCCCGAAGAGATAAATTCATTTTTAACCGGACTCGGTTCCATGGAAATATCTCAAAAAGTAAAAGCATATTCTATTTTAGCCAGACCGGATGTTACCATAAATGGATTGGCAAGTTGTTCCGAAAACATAAAATCTCATCTCGAATCTTACGATCAAGAAACAATTGAGCAGGCAGAAATTCAAATGAAGTATACGGGGTATATTATCAAAGAACAAGAAACCGCAGATAAAGTTTCCCGACTCGATGATTTAATTTTACATGACAATTTCGACTATCATAAATTAAATTCTTTGTCGATTGAAGCCCGTGAAAAATTATCCAAATTTCGGCCAAAAACGTTAGGTCAGGCATCCCGGATAAGTGGGGTAAATCCATCTGATATTTCTATTTTAATGGTTCATTTAGGGAGGTAAGTTCCACGTGGAACATTTTAAAAACAAAATGCAGGCGATAAATAATATGCTTGAATTAATCCTTATAGATACATATAATAGGGAGTGTCTTGTTCGAGATTTTCAGAAGAGAATTCGTAATACCACTTTAGCTAATAACGACGAAATTATTAAGGTTTATAATAAGCTTGCAGATATACTGGATTACTATGAATCAAATGAAGAAATCCAGAAAGAGGATCCTTCAAATTTTGGGGACAATAGGTTAATATGGGAGCTTGAACAAGCCTTAAATAAAATAAAGAAATTTCAATTCTTATATGAATGTTTCACGTGGAACACTCATACGATTATCAAGATGAAAAGTAAAATACGCATGCCATAGTTTACTGCGTTCCACGTGGAACAATTTATTTTCCAAACATCAATTTAAGGTTAGTTTGCAGCTTGGCTATATCTACAATAATATTGGTATTATCAGCAGAGACATCTATATTACTACCATGCTCACAGAACTGGTAATAATAGTCTAACCCACTAGCTGTAGTTAGATTCCAATAGCATGTATTCATCCAGGGATTAACATATTTAATGCTACGATATAATTCCAATACCTTACCTCCTTCAGGCATAAACATAGCATTAGTTAAAGCCGCCCCATGAATAGATACGTAGACCTTACACTTTGAAAAAAGGGTGACCTGATCATAAAAATTCAGCTTAGCAATTTCCACCACTTTAAAGCCGTAAGCAGATAGAAGGTTAACTACTTCATCTTCATTTTCAACCCTCCTTAGTTTATCGGTTTTCCTTGAAACATATATATAATCATACTGTATTGTGTCGGTGCATTTAATAGAGCACTTCTCTATCAGTTCCTCCCTTAAAGATGCTAAAAGAATGGGATTATAATGCCCCGAATTAGGATTTGCTATAAGGGTTATTTCGTCTGCTTTAATACCACAATTACCAGGTAGCATTATAACATTCTTAAAACCGAATAAATCGATTCCTTCGAAAACAAATTTGCCATAATCACTTGGAATAATCAAAGTATATTGTCCGGGATCTATTAATAAAATTTTAATCAAACATTCCGTAATCCAATGATGGTATCCTTTACTCCAATGATTATGTAAAAGCAAAATATTATTACCCTCAATTCGGATATTCTTACCTAAAAAATACTTATAAAAAGCATATTTATAAAAATGCCTGCGATGGTATTTTGTAATATTTGTGAATAAGGTTTCTTCAATTAATTTGAAGTTTTTTAACCCTATACCGGAATGTGTAAAATAGGCTTTACGGTAATTTACAACGGGTAAATTCTCTCTATAATTATTGTAAGGTTGTGATAGAACTTGCTTAAAATCCGCGCTAAAATTTTTGGGTAGAATTACATCCATGGGGTTCAATCACAATACCAAATTTCAACCTGTTTCACGTGAAACCAGATTAACTATTAAGCAGGTTTTCGACCCAGGATTTTCCCCACTCTTTTTTCTCTTCAATGGTCCATAACTCGGGAAAGAAAATTATCTTCTGAAACCGGGGAGGGAGAAATTTCTGCCAATTTGTTCCGCCGGTGGCAGCTATAATATCAGGATCCCCCTGAAGATATCTTACAGCAGATTTATAATGTTGAAGGCACCAGTTTACATTAATATTCGCATCAAGCGCTCGCAATAATTCTATAAGCTCGGGGTTGCTTTTATCTTCCTCGGGCAAGCTATTATACCTTGCATAAACATTTCCCTTAGAACACTTCTTGGAGAGTTCTAAAAATTGTTCGCTATATTTTTCCTCAAACTGTTTTAGTGTTAGCGTCTTTTTTCCGGTAGCTAACTCGGTAGCTCCGGTCTTCCAATAAATATGTTCAAACATATGTTCTGCTGATAACATTTTTACGGCAGGGTGTTTGGTTGCATATTCATGATTCAATAGATTGATGAGATCGGTAGAATACAACTCTATCATCCTGTATTGAGCCGATTGAAATCCACTGGCAGGCAACAGCGCCATCCTAAACTTCAGGAATTGTTCCTTTTCCATGCCATCAATCATTATTCCATATGTAGTATTCAATCCATCAAAATAATGAACGATTCGCCTAACTTTGCTAATAAGAAATTCCGCATCAATATTCTGTTTATCAGCTATTTGCTCATATTCATGAAGGCATAAGCGAAAGAATAATTCCGTTATTTGATGATACAAGATAAATATCTTTTCATCGGGAAAATTAGTCCTTGGATTTTGAAGAGAAAGAAGCGTATCGGTATGAACATAATCCCAATACTTAAGATAATCCATGTATAGCAAACCATCCAAATAAGAATTCATATCCTGACCCATGGTCTGATACTTCTCATTTAAGAGCTCTAATTTTTTAGCTATTTCAGGTGTAATTTCCATATCTAAAATTTGATAAGCGGCAATCTACTAATTTTATACTCCAGGGAATGTGACAATTATCAAATCCGTAACTTATTTATGATTAAACCAATAGGCAATGGAAAATGCAGAGGCCGCTGCCAATATTCCAATACCAGTAGTTTTTAAAGCACCTATAAAAGGATTTTGTCCTGTTAACCTGCTTTTAAAATATCCGAAAAGCAGAAGACAAAGAATTGTAAATATGGAAGAGTCTCTCAATCCTGTTTGAGGCAGATCAGTAAAAACGTATCCCAAAAGCGGAATTGTTCCACCGGCAATATATGAGAGCGCTATATTCCTGGCACTACTCATTGCGCGGCCACTTTCAGGTTGTTCTAAGCGCAATTCATTATGCATCATAAACTCAACCCACTGCTTTTCATCTTTAGATAATTCCTCGGCTACTTTATCTTGAATTTCTTTTGATAATCCATAATATGCTATTGCATCCCTAACCTCTTGCATTTCTACTTCAGGTACTGTTTTTATTTCGCTGAATTCCCTATGCATTTCATGATAGTAATGATCTTCTTCTGTTTTACCAGCAAGATATCCTCCTAATCCCATAGCTATAGCTCCGGCACAAATTTCGGCAATACCGGCCGTAATAATAATATGGTTACTAATACCGGCTCCGCTAATGCCGGCTGTTAGGGCAAACGGAACGGTTATCCCATCTGAAAGACCGATAATAATATCTTTTAATACAGTGGGTTGTCTTAAGTGACCTTCTTGATGCATACAATCAGTTATAAATCATCAGCGATTAGCGTAAAACACTAAATCCTAATTACTATTTTGATGCAAACTTACATAAGAAATAGATATCATGGTTAAAACATAATGGGCTGATATTCGTTAATGCAAAATAGAAAGTAGGTAGGTTATCAATGCGTAATGCCCCCTCTAAACTCATTTGCATTAAATTATCTTCCTTAAAATTAAGTAGGGTTTAAAAATAAAGCCCCAAAGAAGTTTATTAAAATTTCCTTTTATTATTGTTAATTTGTATCCTAAATGGCAGTATAAAATATACATTACATTTGTGGAAGAAAAAATGGTATGAAGAGTTATCTGGTTTTAATATTATCACTTTACTTTACCTTTACTGCACTGGGACAACAAAACCCACCTGACAGCGGCTTTACAAATAAAGGGGAGGCAACAAATCAAGTGGTAAATGGCCAGAAGGAAGGCAAGTGGATTGAATACGTAGATGAAAATGGAAATTTTACAAGAAAAGAAAATGCAACATCCTATGAGTTGGCTGTTTACAAAGCAGGCAAATTATTTGGAATAGTAAGATGTTATTATAATAACGGTATGTTAGAGAGCCAGGCTACATACCTGAATGGGAAAATGAATGGTATCCACAAACTATATTTATCCGGAAAAATAGCGCATGAAATCCCCTATAAAGATGGCGAGATAGACGGAGTAGCTAAATATTATTACGACAGCGGAAAAATATCTGCCGAAACTCCTTATTCCAATGGAAAAATAAATGGAACTGAAAAAGTATATTCTGAGAGCGGAACCCTGGTAAGGGAGATAGTATACAAACATGGTAATGTAAAGGGCAAAAAATACTACGATAAGAACGGCAATCAAATATAACTATCTCTTAGGCTAAAGTATTAGCAGTACTATTAAGGCGCATTAACTGCATCATACTTTACCTCTACATCATCTCTGTAAGTAATGGTAATAAATAATACCCCGTCCGGTGTATAGAATTTCCATTTATCTTCTTTCAAGCCTAAATTATATCGGCCTTCGTGTTCCTTCTTCCCGTCTTCATAGTACCAAACATGTTCACCGTCTGGTCTGTCTTGATTATATTTTCCGGTAAATCGTATATGTCCATTATCATTATAATATTCCGTCCATGTACTATCCTGCATATCATCAGAATATTTTCCGAAGCTTTTATAATTTCCCAATTGATATATCCAATCCCCTTCTTTTAAACCATCTTCAAATTGTCCCTTTGTAATAACAGTCCCTGAATCATTATACTCGATAAAATTTCCATCTTCCTGCCCTTTACTGAAAGTACTTTCTCTTCTAATTTTACCGTCATCATAATACCAAAGCCACTGCCCGGTTTGTTTGCCATTCTTATCATATTTGCCTACTTCAAATTTCTTTCCGTCCATAAAATAATATTTCCACTCGCCCACTTTTAATCCCTTCTGGTATTCTCCCTCATCCTTTAATTGCCCACTCTCAAAATATTCTTTCCAGTCTCCTTCTTGTTTATCTCCCGAATCAATCGGCCCTGAAGCTACAATCCTTCCGCTATCATAAATATCGGCTCTTTTGGGTGCGCCATCTTCATTAAAAACGCGGTGTTCACCAAAAGGAAGATTGTCTTTATATGGTCCCGTAGATTCAACATTTCCATTGGAATAATAAGTGGTTTTAATATCCAATTTTGCCAACTCAGGTGGATTCAATTGCAATACATCGTTAATATATTTTTCTACATTCATTAATTCCCCTTTATCATCATAGGTTTTAAAATATCCATCTCGTTTTCCATCTGTATATGTTCCTTCCCACTTAACAGTTAAATCAGAATAAAAAGTCTGCCATAAACCTTCTTTATGTCCTTCCGTATTAACTTGGTTTATTTTAGTAACTTTTTTAATAAAACCACCTTTATAAATTGTAATGCTGGTTATTAATGAATCTGTATTAAATTGTAAAGATATACCTTCAGCAAGACCACCTTTAAAGGCTTTTATCTGAAATAATTTTCCTTTTCTGTACGTATATGTACTACCTTCCAATGTATCATTTACATAACATTCTTTGGAACTAAGTATGCCTTTGGAACTATCCTTTAATTGGGGTTGATAGGTATATTTGAAACCATTTTTTTTTCCTTCTCTATAAGTATATATTAAATATAATAATCCTTTTTCAGTATAAAACTTCCATAAACTATCCAATTTAAAATCCTTTCTGTTTCCCTCAGATTTTAACTTGCCATTTTCATAATAATTTTTCCAGTAACCATCGGGTTTTCCTTCTCTAATAGTACCCTCACTTGATATTTTACCGTTAGGATAATAAAGCTTATTATAGCCATCTTTAGTTTGCTGAGCATTGGTATTAACCGGAAAGAAAAATGCCAACAGCAATAAGCTGCTATAAAACATTAACCACCGACTTAAAATTAATTTCATTATCTTGTTGACTGCTCCGAAGCATTAAAGTTTATTGCACATATTTAACACGGTACTAAAATACGCTTCTTTTAAATACGCCATTTTCAAAACTTCCTAAACAACATATAATATATATTCTATTTTAAAATTTTATGTTGTTATATTATAGGGGTGTTAATACGGTTGAAAAAAAATGGGCAATAATCTTGTATATTTAAAATAAGTTCTTAAGTTAACAGGATATAAAAAGTAATTAGCGCATAAATTGCTGGTTTATAAAGGAATGATATTTAATTAACACTATGTTCATACAGAATTAACAAGTACATTTGTTCGTAAATAATTGAAGTTTTTAATGGGCAAAATGTTAATGGCGTACTTATTAAAAAGCATAACAAAATGGTAAGTTATCAAAAATCCTGCTAAGGGAAGAAGGATATGAACAATTTAAAAGTAGTTTAGAAAAAGAACTTAACAATTTAATAACCCTTATTAACATAATAAGTTCATAAAGTTTTTAAAGTAAAAAGTTCATAAAGTGAAAAGCGGTAACTTTGCCTTTCATTCATAACCCATAATTTATAACAATGAAGGTAGCCATTGGCAGTGATCACGCAGGTTTCCTGCTTAAAGAGGCTCTAAAATCTTATTTACAAAAAAAAGGTTTTGAAGTGAAGGATTTTGGAACATATTCCGAAGAGCGGGCGGATTATCCTGATTTTGCCCATCCTGTTGCAAGGGCGGTGGAAATGAATGAAGCAGAAAGAGGGGTTCTCATTTGCGGCAGCGGTAACGGTGTTAATATGACGGCAAACAAGCACCATAATGTACGTTCAGCACTATGCTGGAATGAAGAGATTGCCAAACTGGCAAGGCAGCACAACAATGCCAATATAATTGCTCTGCCGGCTCGCTTTATAGATGAAAAAGAAGCCGAAAAATGTATTGACGTATTTTTTTCTACTGCTTTTGAGGGTGGAAGGCATACAGAAAGAGTAAATAAAATAGAAGAATAACGGAATATATATGTCGACGCAAGCAGAACAATTTCTTATAGATGCTGAGAAGCGAGTAAGCGATCCGGAGCATAAAAGAAAATTGTTATTTAATATCTCACAATACGATAAAAAGGTTGTGCAAGGCAAGCTGCAGTACTCCAACTTGCCGGCTGCAAAGAAAAAAGCGGGAGCTATCAAAACAAAAGTAATTGAAAACCTGGAAAAGTACCTTCTCGAATTTGAACTGAATTTCAAAAAAAGCGGAGGAAAGGTCATCTGGGCGAAAGATGCTGAGTCTGCCATGAAGGAGATTACAGAAATTTTAAAGAAAGCGAATGCTAAAACCATTGTGAAAGCAAAGTCAATGGTGACCGAAGAAGTCCGGGTAAACCACATTTTAGAGAAGAACCACATAGAAAGCCTGGAGACGGATTTAGGAGAAGTAATTCAACAAATGGATGGCGAACCGCCTTACCATATTGTAACTCCTGCCATGCATAAGTCAAAGGAAGATGTGGCTAAATTATTTCATGAAAAAAAGGGCACACCTATAGATTGGACCCCCCAGCAAATAACAGCCTATGTAAGGCAAATGCTTCGGGAGAAATACCCCACTGCAGACGCAGGTATTACGGGAGCTAACTTCCTGATTGCCGATATTGGCGGAGTAGCTGTATCGGAAAATGAGGGTAATGCTTTCATGTCTATAGCTTTTCCAAAAATACATATTGCCATTGCAGGCATTGAAAAACTGATACCTTCACTAAACGATGTTGATCTTTTTTGGCCGCTGCTTGCCACGCACGGAACTGGACAAAGGGTGACAGTGTACAACAACATACTTACAGGTCCTCGTCAACAGGGAGAATTCGACGGCCCCGAAGAAATGTATGTGGTATTATTGGATAATGGCCGCACTGATTTATTAGCCCGTATAGAGCAACGCAGGGCTCTAAACTGTATACGCTGTGGTGCTTGCCTTAATGCGTGCCCTATATACCGTAATATTGGCGGACATGCCTATGGAACTACCTATAGCGGTCCTATAGGCTCTGTTATTACTCCAAGCATGAGTGGTATGAAAGAGTTTAAGCACCTCAGTTACGCCTCATCGCTTTGTGGAAGATGTACAGAGGTTTGCCCGGTAGAAATTGATGTGCATAACTTACTATTACTTAATCGCAGAGATTCGGTGAAGGAGGATTTTTCTTCCCGTGGTGAGGATACTATCTGGAGCTTTTGGAAAAAAGCCATGCTCAAGCGCAGTCGTATGGAAAGGGGAGGGGCCTTCTTCAAAAACTTAATGCTCAAGCGATTCTTTAAAAAAGCCTGGGGTGAACACAGAGTATTGCCAACGGTTGCTCCAAAATCTTTCAACGAAATGTGGAGAGAAAGTAAAAAGGGCAAGAATTAATAAGAGAATAAGTTTACCTGTTTCTATTTAGTATGTATGCCAAGGTAACATACAATTGTTATTTTTGAAACCCATAATATTTCCAGATTTTACAGCAGTGTGCAACAAAGAATATTTGTAGTGAGCCTTTTATTTAACAAATACAGCAATATTGCAGGAAAGAAGGTGCTTTTTTTAATACTAATGTATTTAGGTGCACTGGGTTTAAATGCACAACAGACGGCAGTAAATAATGCAAGCGGTAAAATTAGTGGCAGGATAATAGATTCTGCAACAGGGCAGCCGGTTGAATTTGCTTCGGTTAGTCTATCTGTACAAAGTGTAGATAAAGAAATTAATGGCATGATGACAGACGAAAAAGGCGCTTTTGTGCTAACCAATATTGCCGATGGAACCTATAAACTGAGTATTTTTTCCATAGGATACAAACAAGGCATTAAAAACAATATTATTATAAGTAAAGCAACCCCAAATGTTAATATAGGCAATATAAAATTGGCAACGGTCTCCAGTAAGTTAGCAGATGTTACCGTTGCTGCAGATAAAAATACCGTTGAATATAAGCTTGATAAAACCATATATAATGTTGATAAAGATATAACCTCGCAAACCGGCGTTGCAACGGATGTATTAAAAAAAATACCCGAAATATCGGTGGATGTGGATGGTAATATTGAACTTCAGGGAAATTCCAACATACGGTTTTTAATAGATGGAAAACCTTCCACCATTTTTGGCACTAACTTACCTGACGTGCTTGCAGCTATTCCTGCAAGTCAAATTCAAAGTATAGAAATAATTACCAGCCCCGGGGCTAAATACGACGCAGAAGGGACAGGTGGGATCATAAATATTATACTTAAAAAAAGCAATGTTCAGGGAATAAATGGCAACGTATCTTTGTCAGGCGGTACCCGGTATGAGAATGGCTCATTTAACCTGAATGCCCGTAAAGGTAATTTTGGTGCACATGTCTATTTTGGTGGCAATGCCCAGTTAGCTTCCACTACCCTTACAAGTGTAAACCGTACCGGGCAAGATACTGCCTCTACAACATCGCAAGAACTCCAAAATGGTTCAAGCAATTTTAAAAGGGTGGGTTATCAGGCAGGTGGAGGATTCGATTGGGAAATAACACCAAAAAATAATATCAGCGGAGGCGCAGGATATCCATTCTTTCAAAATAACACCAGCGGAATATCTAACCGGCAAACGCTAATACTTGATCCGTATGGAAATACATTTTCCAATGTTAACGATTTGATTTCTACATCAGGCAATACGCATCAAGAGTCTACGTACTGGTATTTTAATTATAAAAAAACCTTCCAGAAAAAGGATGAAGAACTTGACTTAGCGGTTAATTCTTATACGACAAGTAATAATACCTACTATATACAAACACAGGAACACCTTGCAAATGATTCAGTATTCAACAGCTCATATGGAAACAATCCAGGGGTTTATGGGGAGACGGATTTGGCATTAGATTATATAGATCCCATCACAAAAGATTTTTCATTTGAAACAGGTACAAAAGTGGTGCTGAACGATATTAACAGTACCTCTGATGTTTACTTGCTTAACCCGCCCGATGATTATGAATATAATACCAGTCAATCTTCATCGTTAAATTATAAGAGCTATGTATATGCCGGATACGTTTCAGCCACTTTCAAAATCTTTAACTGGCTTGATGTAAAAGCCGGCGCCCGCTATGAATACACCGAGATAAATGCATATTATTCCTCAGCCGGAGATGTTTCAATAAACCCCTACGGCATCTTGGTGCCTTCTGCTGTTTTGTCACATACTTTTAAGGATAATCAAACACTCAAAATCAGTTATACACGTAGAATACAACGGCCGAATTATTATAATTTAAATCCATTTATTAATGCAACCGATCCGGAGAATGTTACTACCGGAAACACAACCCTGCAACCGGAGATCGGCGATAAATTTGAACTAGGATATAACAAAATTTTTAACAAAGGCGGAAGTATTTATCTTTCTGCTTTTTGCCAATATAACACCCATGACATACAGCCCTATACAACATATTACCCTGCTTATAAAATCGGCGATTCAACCTATACGAATGTATCGGTTACAGAACCTGAAAATATTGGGAGCGAGGTAAGTGTAGGTCCCAGTATTTCCGGCTCAATACCTTTAGAAAATAAAATTATGTTACGCCCTTATATTTCTATTTATGAGCGATATATTAATACAGGTTTTAGTTCGGGAGGCAACATAAGCGGAATAAATTACCGGCTTAATTTGAACGGCACATATGAATTTAATAAAACATTAACACTGGAGGTATTTGGTAATTACAATTCTCCACGAATTAATGCCCAGGGTACCTATCCTGCTTTTTTTAGCTATAATTTTGCTATTCGCAAGAAATTGTTCAATGAACAGGCAAGTATTGCAATCACCGCTAATAATCCTTTTAATTATTATGTAAATCAAACAGCCAATCTTTCCGGCCAAAATTTCACTTTAATAAACTCAAGAGATGTACCTTACCAATCATTTGGAATTAACTTCACTTATAAGTTCGGCAAACTGGAATTTAAGAATGAAAAAGACCAGGATTCTAATTTACCCCCATCGGAGAATTAAGTTTATTCTCCTACGTCAAATTTTATTCCCTGTGCCAAAGGTAATACCGATCCATAATTAATAGTGTTCGTTTGACGGCGCATATATACTTTCCATGCATCAGAGCCACTTTCCCTTCCTCCTCCAGTTTCTTTTTCACCGCCAAAAGCTCCTCCTATTTCTGCGCCCGATGTGCCTATATTTACGTTAGCTATACCGCAATCGGAGCCTGCATTGGAAAGAAACTTTTCTGTTTCTAGTATGTTATTGGAGAATATAGAGGAAGAAAGCCCCTGGGGCACACCGTTATGCAGAGCTATGGCTTCATCTATGGTTTTGTATTTGATGAGGTAAAGAATAGGAGCAAAGGTTTCATGCTGGACAATGGGATATTCATTTTTTGCTTCAGCAAGGGTAGGTAATACGTAACAGCCTGAGGAATATTCATTTCCGCTAAGCACCTTTGCGCCATATAGTATTTTGCCGCCTTGTTTTTTAATTTGAATAATAGCATCGTTATAATTTTGAACGGCCAATGTATCAATCAACGGACCCATAAGTGTTCCTTCTACTAAGGGATTACCAATTTTAACCTGCTTATAAGCTTTAACCAACGAAGCTTTAAGCTTCTCATAAATACTTTCGTGAATGATTAAGCGGCGGGTGGTAGTGCAACGTTGGCCTGCTGTTCCTACCGAACCGAATAATATAGCTGTAATGGCCATTTTCAAATTTGCATCCGGAGTAATAATAATAGCATTGTTGCCACCTAGTTCAAGCAGGGATCGGCCCAGACGCTGGCCCACGGCAACGGCAACTTTTTTCCCCATACGGGTTGAACCGGTAGCAGATACAAGAGGAATTCGGGTATCGTTTGATAACATTTCGCCAATTTTATAATCACCTATTACAAGGCAGCAGACACCTTCGGGAACATTATTTTTTTTAAGAACCGGAGCTATAATGTGGTGACAGGCGAGAGCTGTTAAGGGAGTTTTTTCGGAAGGTTTCCAGATACAGACATCTCCACAAATCAATCCTAGCATTGTATTCCATGACCATACCGCTACAGGAAAGTTAAATGCTGAAATTATGCCCACCGGTCCAATGGGATGGTATTGTTCGTACATCCGGTGCAAAGGCCTTTCCGATTGCATGGTAAGGCCATATAGTTGGCGAGAAAGTCCAACGGCAAAATCGCAGATATCAATCATCTCCTGCACTTCGCCCAATCCTTCCTGGTAAATCTTACCTGTTTCGTAAGATACAAGTTTACCAAGGCTTTCCTTGTTTTCACGGAGCGCTTCGCCTATTTGTCTTACTACTTCTCCTCTCTTCGGAGCCGGAATTTTACGCCATTCGACAAATGCCTTAGATGCTGTTTTTACCACTTTTTCATAATCCGCTGCCGAAGCTTGTTTTATGGAGCCTATTAAGTTCCCATCAATGGGAGAATAGGATTCCAGTAATGTTCCGGACGTTTTTAGCCAATCAACACCTGTGGAGGCGCCGTTTTGAATGCCGGTCAGTTTTAAATCTTTCAGAATAGAATGCAGGTTGAACAAATTGGTAGTTTTCATAATAATTAATTCGTTTTTGAAAGAGGTTTTAGGCGTGTAGTAGTTGTCTTTTTAGCTTTACCTGCTTGTGTTCTTTGAAGTCCTTTATTCAATTCCTTCAACATAGATTGAGCAATAACGGTGAAATATTTTTCCCCAATAATTGTAGGGTTATTATCCATATAAGGGAAATAGGTAGTTAAAATTCCCCTTGCCAGGTAATGGTTTTGGATATTAATTACGGAATATTGCACAATAACTTCTCTGCGGAAATTGCTTTCGGTGAGGTCTTCGGTACCATTATTGGAAACGTTTTTAATATCTACCTCATTTACAAAAACGAATATATCCGATCCATATTTTTTATTGAGATTGATGAGGAGTTGCGGATTAACGATATCTACATTCATAAATCGTTTGCTATAGTCCATAGGTACCTGCAGCTGACCGTTATGAATAAAATGGGTTTTTTGTTGTTTAGGGTCAAACTCTGCATGGCTTTCTCCGGAAGTATCATGCCCCGGCAACAAATCATATTGATATCCTATGGAACCATAAATATAATTAATGGTTGAATCGGTTTTTTGAGGCTCCTGCATGAGGGAAATGGTCGAATAGGTTTGTTTGAAAGTAGTATAAAGAGCAAGATCCATGCGGTAACGGAAAGACTCTACTATCTTTTTATAGCTGTAATGTGTTGAAGTATTTACCGCCTTATTTATTTCGCTCATAAGCATAGTTGTTTTGAACGGAATCAATAAAATTTTATGCTTTACAACCACACTTTTAGCGGTGTCTTTATTTTGCTGTGAAAATAAAGGGATGGAGACAATTAACAGTCCCAGAAAAACAAATATGTTCCGGGTTTTACGCAACATTTTTATTTATGGAGAAGCCTGCCTATATCCATTCCATTGCCATAAAGAGTAAGGCTGATAATTAGTATCAAACCAACCCATTGGGCATATTCCATTACTTTTTCGTTGGGTTTGCGGCCTGTTATCATTTCATATAGCAGAAATATTACATGCCCTCCGTCAAATGCAGGAATAGGGAGTATATTAATAAAGGCAAGCATAATGGAAATGAAGCCTGTGAATGCCCAGAAATGAGACCAGTCCCAAACAGTCCCATAAACTTTGGCAAACATAATAAAACTGCCTACATGCTTATGTGCACCCTTTACAGTGAATATAATATTTATTTGTCGTACTAAACCTTCAATGGTTGAAAAGGCATTGCTTATGCCCATAGGAATGCTTTGAAAAAAGGTATAGTTAGTATGAACAAGTTGCAGGGTATCTGGCTTAGCGTAAAAACCTAATGTTCCGTCCTCGTCAACATGTCCAGTAACTACTTTTGTTTGACCTTTAGATGATAAGGTAAGCGAAACATCTTTATTGTTGAATTTTTGTAAGGTTGCGGTGAAAGTTTGAAAATTTGGAGTCCTAATGGTATCAACTTTGGTAATAGAATCGCCCTTTAATAATCCTGCCTTTTCAGCTCCGGATCCAGGCTTTACTGAATCAACAGCAAAGTGTACAATGGGAGAAATAAATCCTTTCGCATCGCCCAGTAAAGCAGAAAGATTATCTTCACTAATAGGCAAGCTTACTATTCTACCCCCTCTTAATACCTCAATAGATTTTGCTTTTTCTAAAATAATATCGGTTGTAATGGAATCAAACCGGGTAACGGATTTCTTATTAACAGACACAATAGTATCTGTACTTTTCAAACCAATATTTTTGGCAATAGAATCGCAATAGATTCCATTCTTAACATTTTTAATGGGTAAGTAGGAAGTGCCATTCGCGAATATTAAAGCCGAGAAAATAAGTATGCCTAGTATGAAGTTAACCGTAACACCGGAAACCATTACAATAAGCCTTTGCCATCCCGGTTTGGAGCGAAATTCCCATGGTTGGGGAGGCAGTTTCATCTGTTCCTTATCCATAGACTCGTCTATCATGCCCGAAATCTTTACATATCCGCCAAGTGGTAACCAGCCAATACCGTATTCCGTATCGCCCTTTTTATATTTGAATAGTGAAAACCAGGGATCAAAAAACAGATAAAATTTTTCCACCCTGATTTTAAAAAGCCGGGCAGCTAAAAAGTGACCTGCTTCATGCAGTATGATAAGAATGGAAAGCCCAAGAATAAGTTGACAGATCTCAATTAATACGCCCATAGTTAAATTACAAAGGTTACAAAGTTAGCCCAATTTTCAAATCACATTGTTTTTTCTTTTGCAAGGCAGGTTTTAGTCTTTTTAGGGTTATTTGCGCATCAAATTTCTAAAGCTTTATTTTCTTCTTTTATTCTTACCGATAACATAATCAGGTTCAATACAGAAAAAACAAGTGCAGTCAGATACAAATGAAACACAAGTGGAATTATCAAAATTTCGGCAATTACAATCAGGTAATTAGGATGTTTTAAATATTTATACGGACCTTTTTTTACCAAAGAAGTATTTGGAATGCGGTAAATCTTCGTGTTCCAAAATTTCCCCAACGACATAATAACCCATACTTTAAATGCAAGCAGGATGAAATATAAAAGAAGAAAAAATAAATTACAAGGATTAGGTTGTTGGGTATAATATTCAACAATTAAGGAAACGATAAATAAAACATGAAGTAAAACAATAAATGAATAATGATTTTTCCCATATTCTACGGCCTTATTTTGCAATAACCATATCTCGTTTCTTTTAGAGAGTAATAATTCCCCGATTCGCAAAAGAATAATGAAAGAAATAAAAAGAATGAAAGCCATTTAGTTTTTATTCATTTTAAGTAAAGCCATTTCACTTGAAAAGCCCGGTCCCATGGATACCATTAATCCATGCCCGTTTTCAAAACCTTGGGAGAAAAATCTTTCCAATACATATAAAACAGTAGGGCTCGACATATTACCGTTATCGGTCATTACATCCCGTGTATTTTTCAAAAAATCACCTTCTACGGATAGTGCTTCTTTATAGGCGGTTAATACTTTTTTCCCTCCGGGATGAAAAATGAAATTCTTGATATCGGAAAGCTTTAAATGATGTTTTTCTAGAAAGGAGGAAACATCGGTATGAATATTTTTTGAGATGATAGTTGGGATGTCTTGAGAGAAGAGAACCTTAAATCCTTTATCCTGAAATTCCCAACCCATAACATCTAAGGTATCGTAATATAATTTGCTTTGTGCGCCAATAAAAGTAATGGCGTTTTTGGTTTTATGGGTATGATTATCTCCGGTAATAAGGCAGGCAGCAACCCCATCGGCAAATAAACTGGACCCTATAAAATTACTTTTACTGTAATCGTTCCGTAAAAAAGTGAGGGAGCATAATTCTACCGCTACAAGCAATATCACTGCATCGGGGTTTGCTTTTGCTAATACACATGCTTTTGAAAAGCCTGCCGTACCACCTGCACAACCCAAACCAAAAACCGGAGTACGATTAATATTCTGATTCAGCCTCATTTTGTTTACAATAAGTGCATCAATACTTGGAGTGGAAAGGCCGGTAGTAGAAATAAAAATTATATCTGTAATAGCTTCCTTTTTAATTTGTGCTGAAGAAATGCACTCTTCAATTGCTTTCACGGAATATTCAAGAGATATCCGTATATATTCTAAATTTTGATCCTGGAAGGAATGGGGTTCGGTGTAGTAATCCAGCGGCTTACAAAAATTTCTTGTCTTTATTTCTGTATTATCAAAAGCACCTAACATTCTTTCAATTTGTGGAAAAGAGGATATAAAAACATCTTTGGCGCATTGCTTGGCTTGTTCCTGATTTATTTTAAAAGGAAACTCAATTTTCGATATAGCTATTAATGAGGGCATGGGTTAAAATTTTTGAGAGGCTGTTCTATAATATAGAGGGTAAAATCTGTCAAAAGAATGGCTATTCCAGTTAACATACGTAAAGTTACAAAGATTAGCTTCTAAATACAAATGGAAATTACATAAATCTAAGGAAAGGTTACATATATCACACCTTAACGATGCAAGATTATTATAATTTTTTTCTTCTGCGGCATTTACTCCAGTTATCATGCCGGAAGACGAGCCGTGAAGTAAAATACCCTATGGCGGCTCCCATTAATACATCTGAACCCCAATGATAATTACCGTTTATGCGCCCACAAGCGGTGGCTGTTGCAAGGCTATATGCCATTATAGGAATGATAAGCGGACGGGGATATTCCAATGCAATAGTAGTGGCGGTAGCAAAGGCTACGGTCGTATTTCCCGATGGATAGGAATCATAAGAGAACATGCCTTTAGGGCCTAACCAGTGTTTCGGATTAGCATTTTGGTAAGGGCTATAGCGCTCAGCTATAGATTTGATAATTAAAGTAGTCGCACCGCTAAGTACAACCGATTTAACTGTAAGCATGGCCATGTGCTTTGGATGCTCTTTATGAAAAATGCAGCCAACAAGATAACTTGAACCAATTATTATGGCCGGATAGAGCCCGCTTCCGAAAGGGTCGCTAATATTATTTTCTATAAAATCGGTAGTGTTATTACGGTTACGTTGGGCGAATAACATTATATTTTTATCGCCGTTTGCAAATATAAGTGCCGATTCTGCCGATGCTAAAACTCCGGCGGTAATCCATTGTCCTTTATTCCAATGAAAGGGTGCAATTACCTGGTCTCGGGCATCTAAAATGCCGGAATAGATATAATACTTATCAAAGCGGGTAGGATGTTTTAAGGTATCTTTTTGTGCCGAGGAAGAATTGGAAAAGCCGAGAAATAATGAAAAGAGAAGTATTGAAATATGTTTCAAAAACGTCATGCTTTAACACTCATTTTACAAAAGGCTGCTGCTGCCATGCGAGTCTCTTTATCGCTTTCCATATAATCGGAAAGTGCAGGTTTTGCAATAAAAGTTCCTTGTTCCATACATTTTTCAACCACTGCCGGAATTTCTGTAAAGCCAATTTCATCTTTCAAAAAAGCATGAACAGCAACTTCATTGGCGGCATTCAATATGCAGGGCATGTTACCGCCTTTTTTCATGGCTTCAAAAGCCAATTGTATGGCAGGGAAGGAAGTAAAGTCAGGCTTCTCGAAGGTTAAGGAAGGATATGAAGCAAAGTCAAACCGTTTAAAAGAGGAATGAACACGATTGGGATAGAAGAGTGCATATTGAATTGGCAGCTTCATATCGGGCAGGCCCATCTGAGCTTTAATAGAACCGTCTTCAAACTGCACCAGGGAATGAATAATTGATTGTGGATGAATAACGACCTCAATTTGTTCCGGACGAAGTGCAAATAGCCACGCCGCTTCAATAATTTCAAGCCCTTTATTCATAAGTGTTGCAGAGTCGATTGTAATTTTAGCCCCCATGCTCCAGTTGGGATGTTTCAGGGCGTCTTCCTTTTTAACTTTTTCTAAAAAAGTTTTATCTTTTCCCCTAAAAGGGCCACCTGATGCAGTAAGAATAATCTTTTCAATCTTGTTATGAAATTCACCGGCCAAGCATTGAAATATAGCAGAGTGTTCCGAATCGACCGGGTATATATTTACTCCTTTCGCTTTGGCAGCTTCGGTTACTAATGCTCCCGCAACAACCAGTGTTTCTTTATTGGCCAATGCAATATGCTTTCCTGCTTCAATGGCTGCAAGCGTAGAACGCAAACCTGCAAAGCCAACAATAGCAGCCAAAACCATATGTATGCTTTCCATTTGCACCACCTGGCAAAGAGCGTCGGCACCGGCATAAACTTTTATATCGTGCTTTTGAAGGGCATCTTTTACATATTGATATTTCTCCTTATTTCCAATTACAACCGCATTGGGAGAAAATTCAATGGCCTGCTGAATGAGCAGGTCTGCATTGTTTTCGGCGCTAAGAACTTCCACTTGTAGCTTGTCCATATTGGCTTTTACAATTTCCAAAGCCTGTTTGCCTATGGAGCCTGTAGAGCCAAGTATTGCTATGTTTTTCTTTGTAGGTTGTGCCATAATTAAGTTGTAAAACTACACATTTATGATCTATAATACGATAGCCGAAAGGCATATATGCACTTAAAATTAGCAGAGAATAAAATATTTTATACATTTGAATATATAATTCAAAACTTAAATAACCTATGAAAAAAATAATTACAGCAATAGCTATTACATCGGCTTTTTCAGCATGTATGTCTCCGGGCAACAAAATCGCAATAGATGATAGGGCTTTAAAAAATATGGAAGTTCAGAGGAAATTTACAGAAGAAATATTCAACAAGCATAACCTTGCAATGATAGATTCATTAATTGCACCTGATTATGTTGAGCATTGCGCTGCAGGGTACCCTGCTGACAGGGCCGGGCTTAAGAAATCATTCGAGGATTTTATAAAAGCTTTTCCGGATATGCATGAGCAAATCAATTTTATGATGGCAGACTCAAATACTGTTACTTTACAGTATACCTTTACAGGTACCAGCAGCGGAATGATGGGAGGCGCGGGGAAGAAAGTAAATATTGATGGAGTAGATATTATCAAATACAAAGATGGAAAAGCCATTGGGCATTGGGGCTACAACGACGAAGTTAAAATGATGACCCAGATGGGGATGATGCCGGGAATGGGGGGCGATAGCACAAAGCCTAAGGCATCGGATGACGACAGTAAAAAAATGTAAAATAAGTTGTGACAAGTAAAAGCCTCGCAAGGGGCTTTTTTTATGGATATAACTTTGTACTTTCGCGTTTATAAATAAGCTCTATATGGTTTCCTCCATCAACATCCTCTTTATTGATTCCGTTCACCCGCTTTTGCAAAAGGATTTGGAGGCAAAAGGATTTATCTGCCATTTAGAATATAAATGGAGCCGAGAGAAGATAGGAGAGGAGATGCATAAATTTGATGGAGTAGTTATCCGCAGCCGCATTAAGCTGGATAAGGAAATTATAGATAAGGGCTCTAAGCTGAAATTTATTGCAAGAGCAGGTGCGGGAATGGAAAATATAGATGTGCCTTATGCTGAAAGCAAGGGAATAAAATGCCTTCCTTCGGCTGAAGGAAACCGCGATGCTGTTGGAGAACATGCTTTGGGAATGCTCCTTTGCCTGTTTAATAATATTTGTCGTGCAGACAAAGAAGTGAGACAAGGATTATGGATTCGGGAAGGTAACCGCGGCGTAGAATTACAAGGAAAAACAGTTGGAATTATTGGGTATGGAAATATGGGTAGTGCTTTTGCACAAAGGCTTAAAGGGTTTGAATGCAATGTAATTGCTTACGACAAATATAAAAAGAACTATTCCAATCAATATGTCAGTGAAACTACGTTAGAAGATCTTTTTGAAAAGACAGATGTACTAAGCATACACCTGCCATTAACGGAAGAAACAAACTATATAGTGAACCGCACTTTTCTGGAAAAATTCAAAAAGAATATTTATTTTATCAACACATCACGTGGTAAACAAGTAAATACGGATGACCTAGTATATTGTATGAAAAACGGTAAAGTAATCGGGGCTTGTTTGGATGTTTTGGAATATGAAAGCCTTTCTTTCGAAGGTATAGGTAAAAATAATTTACCTGCATCATTTCAGTACTTAACTGAGAGCGACAAGGTGGTATTAACACCCCATATTGCCGGTTGGACGTATGAATCGAATGAAAAAATTTCGGCCACACTGGCAAAGAAGATATTGGATATAATTCAAATAAATTGAAATGTAAATAGAAGGTATAATAGATAGGTATGTTGCCTATTATTAAAAAACTTTGTACGTTTACTCCGATTTTCAATAGTATTAACTTGTAAAAAATCTCCTTTTTTGAAAAAATATATAAGTAGTCTATTCTTGCTATGTTTAGTCAGCACGTTTTCTATTGCACAAAAATCTGATTCCACAAAAATCTTCGGTGTCAAGATTATTAAGAACGGCAGCCTATACGCCTCCTGGGGTTATAATGAAGAGACATATACAAATAGCAATATATATGTTGTACAGCCAGGCATGAATAATAATTATGCTTTTAATAATATACAGGCCCAGGACCATATAGGATGGGATCATTTATTTGAGGAACAACCTACTATTCCTCAATATAATATTCGGTTGGGTTATTTTTTCAGCAAAGACCAGGATTGGGGATTTGAATTGAATTTTGACCACACAAAATATGTTGTTTTAAAAGGATATAATGTAATTGTTAGTGGAAATCTTCATGGAAGGAGTGTTGACACTGCTGTAAATATTAATAATTCTACTTTACAATATCAGTTGAACAACGGGGCTAACTTTTTCCTTTTCAATTTGGTTAGAAAATGTACTTTCCTAAGCACTTCCGATAAAAAATTTGTTATTTGCGGATTAATTAAAGTGGGCGTTGGCCCTGTAATACCCCATGTAGCCAACGTTATTTTTGGAGAAGCGAACCGCCTGCAATTTCAACTGGGCGGTTGGAATATGGGCACTGAAGCTACGTTAAGGGCAGTATTCTTCCAGCATATTTATCTGGAATATTGCAATAAACTTGACTATGCATGTTATTCCTGGCTTGAAATATACCAAGGGAGGGCCCATCAGAACTTTGGCACCTATGAGAATATTGCCAACATAGGATATACTATTCACCTGAACCACAAAAAGTATCCGCTACCTGCGGCAAAATAGGTTTTAAAACAACCTTATTTATACGGCCATCTTATTCAGTGCACGAACTGCCAGCCATAGCGAAAATCCTGTAAAGACAAGTATAACGGCAAAGCCTTTCAGAATAATTAAGTTTCCATAATCACCCGCAAACAAGCTTCGAGAAGCTTCAACAGCATAATAAAAAGGATTGAATAGCGCCATTGTTTTGATCCAATTGGGCGCGAATGAAATGGGTAACATAATACCTGAAAGAAGCATTAAGGGTAAGTAAGAAGTATTGGTAATGGAAGCAAGAACACCCTCGTCCTTAACGGATAATGAGATAGCATAAGAAAAGGAAGACATGGTAATACCTATAAGTAATATAAGTAACATGGTCAATACTATTCCGGAAAAAGCAACATGGAGACCTAAAAAGCCTGCAATTATTAATAAAATGGTGGACTGTAAAAACAGGGTGAGTATTTGATTTAACACCAGGCTCATTATAATTCCAATCCGGGTGGTGGGTGTTACTAACCACCTTGCAATAAGTCCCTGGCGTATCTCATCAATAAAGCTGAACCCGGCAAATAATGAACCCATAGCCATGATGACAAGCATACCCGGTACAAATATGCGTACGATTTCGGAAGTGGGCAAAAGTGAAGTCGGCCCCATGTTTTTCAGTAATGGCATATAAAGTATGAGGTAAAGTACCGGCTGTGAAAGGCCTATAAATAACCATATAGGTGCACGCAACCCTTTTTTAAAATGGCGTTTGAATAGTAAAAAAATGTCTTTTAAAATATTCATATGATACATGTTTAGTTTTTTCCTTCCCTAAGTGACCGGCCTGTTTTTTGTAAGAATACATCGTCAAGCGATGGTCTTGAAAGCCCTATTGTTTGAATGGAGATTGCAGCTTTATCCAATATTCGTAATACTTCTGCTAATCGGCTTTCACCATTCTCAACGAATAGGAATAATTTATTTTCCTGCCGGTATATTTTCTGGATGAACGGTAAAGAATCAAAAAGCGTGTTGGCTTGGTCCGTTTCTTTCCCATTTGCAAAATCAACTGTAATGCTTTCAGCGCCAATCTGCCTTTTCAGCTGCATTGGCGTATCAAGAGCAACAATAGTTCCATGATCAATAATAGCTACCCTGTCGCATAAATTATCAGCTTCCTCCAGGTAGTGGGTTGTTAAAAAAATAGTCATCCCATCCTTTTTCAGGTGTTTTATTTCTTCCCAAAAATAGGCCCTGCTTTGAGGGTCTAAGCCTGTTGTAGGTTCATCCAGAAAAACAAGTTTGGGCTTGTGGACAATTCCTAAAGCAAGCTCCAGCCTTCTTTTTTGTCCGCCCGAATAGCTGCGCGTTTCACGAGTGGCAAACTCGCCCATCTGGAAACGCTCTATCAGTTCTTTAGCTATTTGGGCAGCCTGGGATTTTGCTATCCCATATAGTCGTGCCTGAAGCAATAAGTTTTCAAAAGCATTGGAAAATGTATCTGCTCCGCCCGCCTGTGATACATATCCAATTTGTTCCCTTACTTTTTGAGGATGGCGCAATAGGTCAAATCCTGCAACCATAGCCTTCCCACTGGTAGGAGCTAAAAGCGTTGTAAGTATATTGAGTGTAGTGCTTTTGCCCGCACCATTAGGACCAAGAAAACCAAAAATTTCTCCCTCTTTTACTTCAAGGTCCACATCTTTTACCGCTTCAACATCCTTTTTCTTCTTGCCCTTTCCGGACAAAAAAGTTTTACTGAGATTACTTGTCTGAAGAATAGTTTCACTCATATACGTTTTAATTTCTAAATTTATTAAATCAAAAAGTAAAGCCTCTTACTTTCCAATTTTGGCGTTGCATTGCTTTATCATATCCTCGTTAACTTCCTTTCCCCAATAAGGTGAGTGGATGTCTTTAAGCATAGCATTGGGATCATCGGCAAATAGTTCCTGTGCTTTTTTATACAGCTGCAATGCTTTTTCGGCTCCCCCGCCAAAAAGTTTGGGAGTATAAAATAGAGCATTCCCCTGAAGATAATAGATGCGTGGATTATTTGGATTGAGTTTTTTAGCAGTGGCAAAATAGGCATTGGCAATAGCTCCATATTTACCATGCCGGCTTGCAGGTGCCACAGAAAGCCTTGCCTGTGCAACTAATCCGCCAAGCACTGCCACCTCATCATTGGTTGAATCCAGCGATTCTATTTTCTTAAAAAATGCATCTGCTTCATTCAGCATAAGGTCTTTATTGTCTTTGTTTGGTTCCTGGAATGAGATTATGGCAACGCTCCAAGCAGCATAGTAATTAGCCAACCAATATTGCGGATTTTGCTTTGCAATAAGCTTAAATTGGTTGCTGGCTAAAAGATATTGTGGGTATGTTTTTGCAACCTCAAAAGCAGAATAAGTCTGCATTAGAGAGGTATCTGCCGACTGTGATTTTCCTTCAGTCGCAAAAAGCAAGCCAAGTGTAATAGCAATAATGCAAAATAGTTTATTCATTTTTTAAGTTTAAAGTTCGTCTTTTTTATAAGGTGTTAAAGATACTAATACCCCTGCAAAAAAGCTGCGATATAAAGCCGGAACCATAGGAATACGCACATTACCATTGTCAGAATAGTAATAGCCCAGTATATTTTGATTATTGGTTAGGTTATCAATGCCGAGATAAAAAACTCCAAAAAGTTTTTTATACCTGAATAAGTAACTTATACTTGCTGCCAGATCTTGATAAGCAGGGGTGATGTCACCCAAAAAAGTTGTATTATCCGGGTTATAATAAGGCTTGCCGGAAGCATAAGCATATGTCAAAGAAATATTTATTCCCGGCTTCTCAAAAAAGTATTTGGTTACAATATTCAGATTATTGGTAGATACAAAATCAGGAGTGGCCTCAGTAATATAGTTAGCATAAAGCCTTTTAGTATCGATATAACTGTATGATATCCAATAGTCAAAATTTTTAATGGTCTTCTTATCTCTCCAAAAGAAATCCAATCCTTTAGCATACCCAAATCCGGAATTATTTACAGGCCAATAAAATGGACGATATGGATTAGGATCAAAAGGGCCCTGAGCAAGTTCCAGTATTAAATCGCTATATGATTTGTAATATCCTTCTACGCGGAAGGTCCTGTCGTCCTTCGTATACTGATAATCGAGAATATAATGGGTGGCTTCCTGAAAATTGGTTTTCGTATCGCCAAAAAGCAAATATTTATCTGAAGGGTCTTCATAGAACATACCATAAGCAGCAGATATTTGCCCATATTTATTCAGCCTTATGGCGGCTGAAATACGCGGAGCAAGATCGCTCTTTATCAATAATTGGCTATACTCATAGCGCACTCCTCCTTTTACGCCGAACCAGCTTATGGGTTTCCATTCTGCTTCAGCGTATGCAGCACTCAGCATTTCAGTAAAGGCCAGGTTTATTGTATCATATATTTGCTTTTCAGAATAGCGTTCTACATCAGTGCCTATGCATCCAAACAGGGCGTTGGAGAAGTATTCATCCAATTCAATTCTTGCTTGTTCACGCTCATCCTGCTTATCGAAATTGTCACCGCCCCATTTTACTGAATCCGCATTTTGAGAATAGGAAGATGAAAGAATTACAGAAGTCTTTTCGCTTAAAAAGTGCCTGTAATAAATACTTCCTGTACTATAATAATTCTTCAGGTTAAATGCCAATGTAGTATCGGGTTGGTTAGGATTTATTACAGCTGTACCGCTTTTATATTGATTATAGTTCCCGGAAATTTTCAGGATATCGCCTTTGGAATTGGTCCATATATAACGAGCGGAACCCCCAATTCCTATAGGGGGTTGATAGAAATCTATATTCGTTTTCATAAGGCCGTAAAAGGGTTGTGTATTAGTATAGTTAATACTGCCTTCTAATGAAGAATGTGCCCAAAGTTTGGAACCGGACAGGCCGAAACCTGCCATATTAACGTTCGCATTTACGGTAGATTGTTCAGGCAAATCATTAGTAGTTAAGTCCAATATTCCAGACAGGGCCTGTCCGTATCGTGCACTATATCCTCCACTGCTGAAAGAAATTCCGCTGAACTCATAAGGCCCGAAACGTGTGCGCTGCGCAACACCGGGCACCGGGCTAAAGAATGGATCTTGCACCACAAGTCCGTCAACTATAACCGATGACTCTGAAGCATCTCCACCTCGTACAAATAATCCATTTTGGGTGGGATTTTTTTGGGTCCCGGGCAAAGTTTCTATGGCCCCAACCACATCGCCATTGGCACCAGCGGTAGTGTATACATCCATAGTAGTTAGTACTGCTACTTTTCTGTCATTATTGGCTGAAATAGCACCCGGCGCTATAACAACTTCATTCAACGCACTTGAATTTGCTTTTAGCATCAAATTAACAGTGTATTGTTTATTCGTATCGGGTAGAAGATTAAATGTTGCAGTATCAGAACCAAGAGCCGTAGCAATTATCGTCAGGTTTTCTTTCTTGTCGAAGTTTATTTTATAATATCCTGAAGAATCCGTAAGTGCACCTACTATCGTATTTTTAATATAAACTGTTGCAAAGGGAACAGCTTTACCTTTGTCGGTGACCCTTCCTTTAATGGTTATTTGTGCATTAATTGTCCATGATTGTAAAAGCAATAATGCGGCTAAAAACGGTTGTAATAATACCTTCTTCATTGTTTTAAATTTTGATGGCACAAAACTACTATGGGCTGAAGCAGTGTGTTAGTACTATTAGGCATAAAGACAGAAGAAGTAGGTAATTGATAATGTTTTGTCGGTGAAAAGTCCATTTCTTTATTCCAAAATAGTACCTTCATAATTATTCTTTTCCAGTATCTCAAAAATTAATTGAGTATTCACTCTTCCGCTTGCATTTTCTATTCGCAGCACTTTATCACAATCTTCCAAATCAAAGTTGCATTTGTATTGCGGCTGATGCAACCCAATCTCTTCCAGAATTACTTTGGCTGCCCTTTTGTTTAATACGTTTGTTTTAAAAACTTCTACCACTCCCATCGGCTTTGAATTTTATAGTCCTAGTATTGCTTTTAGTTTAGGATAACCCGTTTTGCTGATGGGTATTTTTTCCCCGGATTTAAGTATGGCAATGTGACCTTCTTTTTCATAGGGTTCAATACGCGTCACCTGTTGCACCTGCACTATATAAGATCTATGCACTCTTACAAACTGCGAGGTGTCCATAACCTTCTCATAATAACTAATGGTTTTCTTTTTCAGAAAGGAAGCATCTTTTATATGAATTTTTACATAGTCGTCGTCCGCTTGCAGATATATAATTTCTTGCATAGGTATTATACGGATGTTATTCCCTGTTTTTACTACCACTCTGTTATGTTGTTCGGGTGAAATAGTAAGTGTTTCTTCCTCCAGTTCCTTTAATCCCGGATGTTCCACCGTTAGGTTGCTATGCTGTTTCCATTTTTGTATTGCTTTGTCAAATCGTTCCTTGCTGAAAGGTTTCAACAAATAGTCTATAGCATGTGTTTCAAATGCCTTAATGGCATATTCGTCAAATGCAGTGGTAAATATTACCGCGGGAGAAGGGCTTAATAACTCGAGCATTTCAAAGCCATTGATTTTTGGCATTTGTACATCTAAAAAAATAAGATCGGGCTGATGTTGCGAAATAGTTTTCACTCCTTCAAAGCCATCCCCGCATTCTCCAACCACTTGTATAAAAGGATATGATTTCAGATATTCTTTTATCATATCCCTTGCCAAAGGCTCATCGTCTATAATAATTGTTTTAATCATACCTGCGGTATTTTAACGGTAGTGGTAAATATATTTCCTTCTGTTTTTGTTTCTAATAAATCATTTCTTCCATAAAGTAAATACAGCCTTCGGGATATGGATCTTAACCCAAATCCCGTTCCTTTTTGTGAGGTAGACGTACTTGGATCAAAAGGATTTTGAACAGAGATTGAAAGTAAATGGTCCTCTCGCTTCGCGGTAATTTTTATTAATACATTTCCGGTAGTGTCGTAAAGCCCGAATTTAATGGCATTCTCTACGATTGGTTGTAGCAGCAATTGGGGTATTTTCGCTACAAGACAAGTATCATCTTTTTCAATCAGCGTATCCAGACGATGGCCGAAACGTACTTTTTCAATATCGAGATAAAGTTGCAGCAAGTGCAATTCTTCTTCCAAAGTTACTTGCAATTCTTCCTCATTTTTTAGGGTCCCTCTCAGGAAATCGGCCAACTGCTGTACCATGCGTCTTGCTTCTTCCGGGCGTGAACCGGTAAGTGCGCTAATAGAGTTCAGGCTATTGAACAGAAAGTGAGGATGAAGTTGTTTGCGAAGTTTGAACAGTTCCGCATCGCGGGTAAGCTTTTCGGCTTCTGATTTGCGTTTCTCGTTGATGCGTTGCTCTTCATAACTATATACTATCCAACTTATCATGGCGGCTAATCCGGTTATTAGGAAGGCACCAAAAAATCGTAAGGGTAAGGATTTGGAAAGAAAGACCAAATAAGAAGCATCCGGTATAAGGGAAGAGAGTATCCAATTAATGGATAACAGCCATACCCCGGAAATACATATATCCCATATAAAAACATAAAAAAACCTGCTTTTGTCCGGACGATAATAGCGGAGAATATTTCCTAAATAATAAGCAATAATAGCAAGCAGTATATTGCTGATGGCACTATCTATAATTGAATTAGCGGCAGAAATACCAAACCATATCAATACAAAAGTTTGGATAATTGTGAATACCAGCGCAAGAGCGATGCTAATCAGTATCAGGTTACGGCTTGATATTCCGGAGTTGCTCATAGCTTCCTATACATTCAATTCTAATAACATTGAACACTTATACCTGCAAAAATGGAAGTGCCTTCAATAATAAGTGTTTTATCGGGATTTTCTTTAATAAGAGATGGGGGCCTTTTATCTTCTACTCCTCCAAAAACAGAGGTTGTTTTAATAATTACCCTCCAGTCGGTAGGTACAACTATTTTAGCTCCACCAAAAATCTGAACGAAATCAATCGTTACAGTTCCGTTAAAATCTGCCTGTGTAAGATTAATATCGCAACCTCCAAAAATATTTACAACGTCTCCGCCTTTAAAATTTTTGGATACAACTACTCTATTTACTCCTCCAAAAATAGAGGTCTCATCCAGGTAATCATCACCGCTAGTTTCTCCAAGCGGTTGTCCCGAAACCGGATCTTTATGCTGTGACCATTCTTTTCCAGAATTCTTCCATTTATCGTCATAGTTGTTCCAGTGTGCCCGGAACCTTGAGCTGTTATACTTGTGTCTTGGTCGCAGAATCATATATAAGCCTATTACAATAATAGCGATAGGCCAGATATAATCAGAAATCGCATATTCAGGAAAATAATCTCTTACCAGGAAAACACCTCCTATAAACATTAAAATCAGCCATCCTCCCCAACTTCTAAATCTATGCCTAAGCCCAATATATAAGCCCAATACAATAAGAAACATTGGCCAGGTAAAAAGCCAATAAGGGAAAATAACCAAGCTCATTTGCTTCAGGAGCAATATTACTCCCACCGCTACAACTACTAAGCCACCAAGGGCCCTGCCGCTACGGTTGTATTTTTTTTCAAAATAATCTGTTTTTTCAATCTTTTCTGAATCCATATTTTTAAATTTTATGACGCAAAACTATATCACCTGATGATAAGGTGTTAGCCTAATTAGGCACAAGAAAGGGAAAAGTCGGTAAATGGAGGGTATTTGTCGGTGAATTGATTCAACTTTTGATAAGAATAGTAAATAGAAAGGTTTTATGTCCCATAAACGTCTAAATGCCTGTATAGAATTGGAGTCTTTTCAGAATTAGCAATATATAATAGGTAGATTAGGTGCGGTTTATGGTCATTATCAAAGATTTTTATTGACAAACGGCACTTGAGGCATTATATTTGCACCCCTTTATAAAAAAGTAACATATAACCAAAGCATGAAATTATCAGAATTTAACTTCGCATTTCCCAAAGAATTAATAGCAGAATACCCAAGCCCAACCCGCGATGAAGCCCGCCTGATGGTGATTCACCGCAAGACGGGTAAGATAGAGCACAAGGTTTTTAAGGATATATTAGGTTATTTCGGTGCACACGACACCTTTATCCTCAATGATACTAAGGTATTTCCGGCCCGTTTATTCGGCAAAAAGGAGAAGACTGGAGCTAAGATAGAGGTATTCCTTCTCAGGGAACTGAACAGGGAAAGTTTCTTGTGGGATGTGTTGGTTGACCCGGCCCGTAAAATCCGTATCGGTAACAAGCTCTATTTCGGGGATAATGAAGAATTGGTAGCCGAGGTAATAGACAATACCACTTCCAGAGGCAGAACCTTGCGTTTCCTTTTTGACGGTACCTATGAGGAATTCAAGAATATAGTATATACCTTGGGCGAAACACCATTGCCAAAATATATTAAAAGAGAAGTTAAAGATACAGACAAGGAAAGGTACCAAACCGTTTATGCATCTAATGAAGGAGCCGTGGCTGCTCCAACTGCCGGACTCCACTTTAGCAAAGAGCTGATGAAAAGAATGGAATTAAAGGGAATTGAGTTTGCCAATGTAACACTACATGTAGGATTGGGAACTTTCCGCAACATTGAAGTGGAAGATT